>Ga0208826_1001323_pt1 | contig 21189 bp, 17 predicted proteins | sample AD_UKC115_MetaG_FD_184451 | JGI IMG/M metagenome (GOLD analysis project Ga0208826, IMG submission 184451) | Active sludge microbial communities of municipal wastewater-treating anaerobic digesters from Hong Kong - AD_UKC115_MetaG (SPAdes)... | ecosystem: Engineered > Bioreactor > Anaerobic >...
TCGTCCAATCCGAGAACCATGAATGCAGTGGCGTAAGCATCGGCAGTCATGCAGTTAGGCGCAACGATGGTGGCGCTCAGAATGTTCTGTTCGGCAGGATAACCGGTCTGTGGATCGATCTCGTGAGCATATTTCTTTCCATCCTTAATATAATAGTTGCGATAGTTGCCGGAAGTGGCGATGCCGCCCTTTTTGCCAAGCTGAATGACCTCTTCCACTTCGTTAACGACTCCCGTAGAATCGTCTATAGGCTTGTCGATCCCGATTTTCCAGAACTCGCCGCGTTCGTTTTTGCCACTCATGGTCACTTCGCCGCCTATTTCCACCATATAATTCGTCACACCGTTACGCTCCAGCAGTTCAGCGATCACATCACTGGCATAGCCTTTGGCCACACTGGAACAGTCGAGCATCAAACGTGGATCATCTTTCACCACCTTACGACCGTTTAGATGCACTTTCTGATAGCCCACAAACTGCTTGAGGCTGTCCACAACCTGCGGCGTTACGCTATCCTTCTTGCTGAATCCGAATCCCCAGAGATTGACAAGCGGAGCACAGGTGATGTCATATTTGCCGTGTGAATTGGCGGACACCTTCATGGCGCAGTTGAAAACACGGATGAACCAGTCGTTCACCTCCACATTCTCATTGTGGTTGACTCTGGCGATGATGGATTTGTTGTTGAATGGATTCATGGAGAGATCGAATTTCTGCAGTTCCAATGCAATGGAGTCCGACAGCGGCTTCGTCGCTTCATATTTGATGTGATAGATGGTATGGAAGATGCTTCCTTCCTCTACGTAGTACTGCTTTTTGGCGCATGAAGCGAGCAAAGGCAGAATCATTGCGCACAAGAGAAATGTTTTTGTTACTTTCATTTGGGATGATATGATTTGTTTGAATAAACGATATGTTTAGATATCCATGTAGGCGCCTTTCATCGGCGAGACGCAGCAATGTGTATAGATTCCCATCACGCCGCTCGTATAGCGAGGTTTCGGACGCTGCCAATGTCTTTTCCGTTCTTCGAGCACGGCATCTACTTCATCTGAAGTCATGGTTTTTCCTGCAATCCCTGAGATCTCAAGCACACGTGCCGGAATATCGATATGGATCAGATCGCCGTCTTCTACGAGGGCAATCGGTCCACCGTCGGCAGCTTCAGGTGAAACATGGCCAATGGCCGGTCCGCGAGTGGCTCCGCTGAAACGTCCGTCGGTGATGAGTGCTACCGTCTCAATGAGGTTCGGATCAGAAGCAATCGCCTCAGTTGTGTAAAACATCTCCGGCATTCCGCTGCCTTTCGGTCCTTCGTAACGGATGAAGATGGCCTCGCCCGGATTCACTTTCCTGGTGAGCACCGCGCTGATGGCATTCTCTTCACAGTTGAAGACGCGTGCTGTCAGCGTTACCTGCATCAGTTTCGGCGAGATGGCTGAATGCTTCACCACGGCACCTTCTGGTGCCAGGTTTCCTTTTAATATAGCAATCGCACCTTGTGTCTTGATCGGCTTGTCGATGCTTTTGATGATATCTTCTTTCTGTACATCATGCTCTATCAGAAATGCATGACATTTGTCGTAGAATCCGTTTTGCTTCAGTTCGTCCAGGTTCTCCCCGACCGTCTTACCTGTTACTGTCATAGCGTCGAGATGCAGGAACGGACGAATGGCTTCCATCACGGCAGGAACTCCGCCTGCATACCATAGAAATTCAGCCGGCCAAAATCCGCTGGGGCGTACGTTTAGAATGTAGGGAACACGACGGTGAATGGCGTCGAACAGTTCCGGTTCGATGGTCAGTCCTGCTTCGTGAGCGATGGCGGGAAGATGCAGCAGGCTGTTGCTGGAACCTGCAATGGCCGCATGAACCATGATGGCATTCTCAAAAGCTTTCATCGTCAGAATAGAAGAGGGCAGAAGTCTCTCTTTTGCCAAAGCCACCGAACGAAGTCCGGCTTTATGAGCGAACTCCTTCAAATAAGGTGTATGCGTCGGAATCAAAGCACTGCCTGGCAGAGCCAATCCAAGTGCTTCAGACATGATCTGCATGGTCGAAGCGGTTCCCATGAACGAGCAGGCACCACATTCAGGACAAACGGCATGTTTATAGTAGTTGTATTGTTCCTGGTTGATTTCTTTCCGTTGGAACTGTGCGTCGAACGTCCCGATCTGTTCCAGTGTCAGGAGATTCGGACCGGCCTTCATTACGCCGCCTGGAATAAAGATAGAAGGCATGTTGATTCTGGCAATGGCCATGAGATGAGCCGGAACTGCTTTGTCGCAGCTGGCAATATAGACACCTCCGTCGAAGGGCGTGGCTTTTTCGTGAATTTCCATCATCGAGGCCATGAAATCGCGCGATGGGAGTGAGTAGTTCATTCCGTCGTGGCCTTGCGCTTCGCCGTCGCACATGTCGGTGACGAAGTAGTTGGCTCCGCGTCCGCCGGCTTCGGCAATCGCCTTGTCAGCCTCTTCCACGAGATTGTTGAGATGGGCACTTCCCGGATGGCTGTGTCCATAGCTGCTCTCTACAATAATCTGCGTCTTGCCCAGTTCGTCGAGTTTCCAGCCGCTGCCCAATCTGAGTGAATCCAATTCCGGAGCCAGCTTGCGCATTTTCTGGCTCGTCATCTCTTTATCCATGATATTTTATCCGTTAAAGTAAAGATGTCGATCAATATCTTAGCACCGATTGCGATGAGAATGATGCCACCAACCAGATCCAGCTTGAGGTTGACCTTATGCCCGAAATGGTTTCCGAAGAGGACGCCGGCTGCGGAGATAAGGAAGGTGACGATATAGATGACAGCGGTCACCATGCTCAGTGATGTCTTTAGCAATGCCAGTGAGATTCCCACAGCCAATGCGTCGATACTCGTGGCAATGCCCAATCCGCAGAGCGTTTTCCATGCCAAAGGATTGGTATAGGATGCATGGTCTTCATGCTTGAAGCTTTCGTAGATCATTTTACCGCCAAGGTAGAGCAGAAGCCCGAATGCGATCCAGTGATCGAATTCGCAGATGTACGAGCGGAATCCGAAGCCGGCCACATAGCCTATTAATGTAAGTCCGGCTTGAAAGAGAGCCAGCATTCCTGCAATTTTTATCACATTGCGGCAGGCACATTTGTCAATGATGGCACCACTGGTGACAGAAACGGCTAAGCTGTCCATCGACAGACCAACAGCCAAAATAAAGATATCAATGAATGACATACGTCAGAATTCGTCTTCAATTTTGTATTTGTTGCGGTTGGGCGAATCCCTCGAGATCAGTTCTGCTATGAATCCCGCCAGAAACATTTGCGTACCGATGATCATTGCCGTAAGCGAGATGAAGAACCATGGTGAACTGGTTACCAACGGGCGAAGATCACCTTCGTAGATGGATATGAGTTTCATGGCAAGGACAATGATCAGAGCAACAAATCCGATGAAGAACATGAAGCTACCCCAAAGCCCGAAGAAGTGCATCGGTTTTTTCCCGAAGCGCGACGTAAACCAGAGCGTGATGAGATCAAGATATCCATGAGCGAAGCGGTTGAGTCCGAATTTGCTGCGTCCATATTTGCGGGCCTGATGATGAACCACCTTTTCCCCGATTTTGTTGAATCCTGCAATCTTGGCCAGATAGGGAATCCAGCGATGCATATCGTTATACAGTTCGATGTTTTTGACGACGACGTTCTTGTAGGCTTTCAGTCCGCAGTTGAAATCGTGTAGCATGATGCCGGAGAATTTGCGTGCCGTGGCATTGAACAGTTTGGTAGGAATCGTCTTGGATATCGGATCGTAACGTTTCTTTTTCCATCCTGAAACCATATCATAACCATCTTCCATGATCATGCGGTAGAGTTCGGGGATTTCGTCCGGACTATCTTGCAGGTCGGCATCCATCGTAATCACTACATCGCCTTCCGCACGGGCGAACCCGCAGTTCAAACCCGGTGACTTGCCATAGTTGCGGCGGAATTTGACAGCTCTGACATGCTCGGAGCGTTGGCGAAGTCCTTCTATCACTTCCCATGAGTTGTCGGTGCTTCCGTCGTTGATGAAGATTACCTCATAAGAAAAATGGTTCGCTTCCATGACACGTTCGATCCAGTCGAACAGTTCGACGAGCGATTCAGCTTCGTTGTACAGCGGGATTACTACTGATATATCCATCTTATTAATGTTTATCACGGTCATCTATGGTTCCTGTGTAGTTGTTCTTACATAGCAAAGCAGCTACCGGAATAGAAAAGATGACTCCATAGAAAGTGTTATTGAATATTCCTTGAATAGTCATGGTGATAGGCGTGAAGTTCATTGTCGAGAACTGTTCAATAGTCTCAGGCTTGAGGTTGGTCTGTCGCAGCAGATCCAACGTTTGCTTCATCGCGTTAGAGATATAATCGGGCGAAGCGACATATCGATAAAAGATGTAGGCTTCGATGGAGAGGATGAGAGCTGCGAAAAAATAAAGCAAAGTCCCGAAGCTCCATGCATGGAAGAAACTAATGCTTCCGCCGATCTCTTCGCGGTAACGCTTGGTCATCTGATAGGCGATAAACGGTACGGCGATGGTCAACGCCCAGAAGATGATGCTCATTCCGGCCCATCTGATGCTGAACATGAAGAAGACGTATTTCACCAGCCAATAGATTCCCATAGACAATCCAAAGCGCATGGCGCCTACCATCAGCATACTTTTGTCTTCGCGCATATCAATCTCCAAATAAAGAATTCCGCAACAAAAGTAATCTTTTCCCGCGGATAGTCCATATTAATAAAGGTATAAAATGAAAGGCGGACAGCTCTTGTGAGAGTTATCCGTCTTTGTTGAGCCTCTTGTCGGATTCGAACCAACGACCCCGAGATTACAAATCACGTGCTCTGGCCAACTGAGCTAAAGAGGCAAGTGGGTAAGCGATCTGCATCGCGCCGCTACAACCAAGTACCCTTGCTGCGGTCAAGCCCTGGGGGATTCCGAGGGAGCATGCCGTACAGGACTTACCCGGCTGCAAAAGTAGATATTATTTTTTATTCTGCAATTCTTTTTTTTAAAATTTCTTCCGACCGCTTTTCTCCATCTTTCGGTAGGCGTAGGGATTCAGTGCATTAGGGTCTTTCCAAAGCCCTTTCTTTTGATCGTGAGCTTGAGCTTCCGCCCTGTCGTAAGTCGGAATATAATTGCCAAGGCGATAATACCAAGCATATCCGGCTCGGATCATTTCCAGATTAACATCGCGGATGTCGTTTGTGGAGACAGTTCCGAGAATCCTGCCATATCGGTCTTCATTTTCATATTTCACGGTTACAATTTTCCCGGCAATCATGGACGCGAGATATTGCCTTGACTGATTGCCATACGCCTGGGACTTTTCCGGCGCATCGATTCCTAGCATGCGGATCTTGTAATTCTGCCTTCCGTTCATCAATACGTGGAATGTGTCACCATCTGTGACTTTCACCACTCTTCCAGTCAATGTTTCCCCAAAAGCCTGTGCGGTGAGGATCGCCAGCATAATCAACAGATAATAGATCTTTTTCATTTAACCTCTTTTGTTTTCTGTCATATTGGCAGATGTAATGACTATTGATATTTGAAACTCTGATTACTGATATTCTGTGTCGCCAGTACAGTGATTTTGTAAAAAGTCTATGTTGTTTATCGGAATTACAATAAAGATACTATACAGCTGCCATCGTGTCTGGCTCTTACGTTTGTTCTTTTCGGATAACTCCTCTGTTTTTCCAATGGCCGGAGAGATAGTAGATGAAAGCGATGATAAAACCGATGGTGATGCTCAATCCGATGGCCAGCCAAATGCCGTCCTGTCCATACGATTTGCTTAGCCAAGATGCCAACGGGATTCGAATGAGCCAAAGACATAGCAGACTGTTGATCATCGTGAACATTGTGTCGCCTGATCCGCGCATTACACCATTAAATACAATAAGAGCGCCATGGATGACAAAGAATGCTCCTACAATAATGAGGTAGTTGTTGCCAATCGCAATCACGTTCGCATCGTTAGTGAAAGCGCGCATGATGAGCGGACCGAAAAACCAAATGGATCCATAAATGACAGCACAGAAAACCAGATTGAGTAGCATCGAAACGGTTACGCCACGACGGACTCTGTCGAACTGTCCGGCGCCGATGTTCTGTCCGGTGAAAGCAGCAAGTGCGCCCGAAAGAGTAAGCATCACCTGCATGACGAGCGTGCTGATCTTTCCGGCAGCACCGTAAGCCGTCAATGTATCTGTCCCGAAAGTGTTAACAATGCCAAGCAAAGCCATCAGTCCTAACGAAATGGCGCATTGCTGAACGCTCGTTGGCAATCCGATGCGCAGTTCATGTTTGAAAAGCGCCTTGTCGAAGGTCATATCTTTCTTCTGAATCGAGAGAAGTGGATGGCGACGGGCAATATAGACAAGCCCAGCCACCATTCCTACGATCTGAGCAATAACTGTTGCCAAAGCCGCACCTTGAACTCCCCAATGAAATACGACGATGAAGAGCAGATCAAGGACGATGTTGATAATTGTCGTTGTTAGTATGAGATTCATTGGCCGCATGGATTCGCCTACACCGCGGAGAATGGAAAGGATGCTGTTGAATGTCACAAAGACAAACGTTCCTCCAATGTAAATGCGGAAATAGGCAACGGCTTCAGGGATGACATCGGCTGGCGTTTTGGTCAGCAGAAACAGCGGGCGTGCGAAAAGGATGCCGGCAATGGAAAGAATCACTCCACCGATCAGCATGAAGATGAAGAAGGTGGAAAAAGAACGTTGTACCTTTTCATACTGTTTAGCACCGAAGAATTGCGAAACGACGACTGTCGCGCCGCTTCCTATTCCGATGACAAAAGAGATGACAAAATAGTAGATGAAGTAGGAGGCAGAAATGGCTGCGAACGACTGCTTGCCTAAGAATTGTCCTACGATGATGCTGTCGGTAATGTTGTAAAATTGTTGCAGGAGATTGCCGATGAGCAGTGGAACGGCGAACTTCATGATTCCTTTCGTTACGCTTCCTTGAAGAAGGTAATCAGATATCTTTGAGGAGGACATCTTGATTGGCTTGGTAAAAATCGTTACGCGCTTTCATCAAAGCATTCCATTCGGGAGCAAACCGAACCTTGCGATCCACTTTGAAATGCTCTGAGCCAAAGCGGTCAAGGCGTGTGAGAAGAAGACTCACGCTGAGTCGGTTTACATCTACAGCCGGCTGATAATGGATGACACGTTCGTCGTCGCCCCAAGTGACCTCAATGATGATTCCCGTCTCTTGAAGCAGGTAGAGAATGGATGTAGTTAAACGTATCGGAATGCAGTTTTGGCTGCTTAGTTCGTCTGCTGTGTACGGATGACCGGCTTTTACAAAGCGTTTTACAATGAGCGTTGCAATGAGAAGCGTCAGGAAATCTTTGTAACGTCGGCTGATGTTTTTCGTGTCCCGTTCAAAGTCGAACTTCTTCACATTTTGCGAAGCATAGGCAAGTTCTGCGCCAAAAAGGCAGATGAGCCACGAGAGCTGCAACCACAGTAATAATAAAGGTAAAGCGGCGAAACTTCCGTAAATGGCATTGTAACGGCTTACCCATATCTGGCCACTGATGTAGATATATTGGAAGATTTGAAAGGCACAGCCTGCGAGCACGCCTGCTATCAGTCCGTTCATAAACTTTACCTTCGTGTTGGGAAGAGCGATGTAGAGTCCTGCGAAAGCCAACGACGCCGTTATGAATGGCAGCGTTTTCAACATGATGTTTGTCATTGGCGAAAAGAACTGAAATTGTCCTACAACAAAGTTCTGGATGGTTGAAACAAAGATCGAGATACCGCTGGATGCAATCAGAAGAATCGGGAGAATGATGCAGATAGCCAGATAATCGCTCAGCTTTCTGTACCAGCTCCTTGCTTTCTTCACCTGCCATATTTCATTGAAAGAATCTTCTATGGAAGAGATCAACATGATGACCGTGTATAGCAAAAGAATCAATCCGATACCGATGAATACACCGCCTTGCGCTTCTGCCAGATAGCTCTCGACAAATCCGAACGCTTTCGTCAGCTCTTCGTCATGGCCGGGGAAAGAGGTCATCAGTTGGTCGCGTACATTGTTCTGGAATCCGAATCCTTTTGCAATGCCTAATAATACGGCAAGCAAAGGCACGATAGAAAGCAATGTGTTGTAAGTGAGTGCTGCCGCTTTGCGCGACAGATTCTGATTGGTGAATCCGCGACCGGCAAGTATGATGGTTTTGATGAGGTCGAAATAGAAGATACGCATTCCACTCACCTCATTTTCGGTGATTCTCCAGATGTCATACGTCACGAAACGCACGGCCCACGAAAGGAAATCTCGTGTTTTCTGAATGAGTTCGTTGAATCTATTTTCCTTCATCTATTAAATATGTTCTAAATAAAAAACAGTCTGCCTGTAAGCCGGGTTCTGTGCACTGTCACACTTTCGCGTGGCAGTGCGTCTGCCATTTATCTCTTCCCGACGTTACCGTCGGGCTTTAGCGGTCCACCCCTCGACATCAGACGAGCCATCCTACAACGTCGATATACATGACCTTACAACCCATAAGATGTACAGCACTTCACATCACTGCAAAGTCGGTGGGCTCTTGCCCCGCCTTTTCACCCTTACCGCAAGCGGCGGTTATTTTCTGTTACATTACTCTGCCATTGCTGACAGCTTCCCGTTAGGAAATATGGTGCTCTGTGTTGCCCGGACTTTCCTCACATCTTGCGATGCGCGACAGACCGGCAGGCTGCTTTTCCTTTTAGATGGCAAAGATAGCAATTCTCCCACAGAATTAGGTCATTGTACATCGAGAAATGTAAAGAGTGACTAATTGGCAGAGTCTAACTGTTAAATCAGTACTTTGCATAGCAAAGTACCGTTAAAAGTGATAAAAAATGAAATGGATATGTTCGATTCGCACGTTTTTTGATTTTAATTTGCCAAATGAAAAAAAGAACAATAGGTTTAATTTAAAAGTGAATAATATGAATGCAAAGTTGAAAAATGCTCTTGGTATTGCACTGGTAGCAGTTGTAAGTGCCGGTTCAGCCGTTGGTGCAAACTCGTATTTGATGAATAAGAAGATCGATTCGATGTATTCCGAAGGGGAATTCAAACAGCCGCTCCATTATACCAGTTATGATGGACTGCCTGCTGATGCTCCTGACTTTACGGTAGCAGCGGAGAATGCTGTCCATGGAGTCGTACATATTCAAGTTACGTCAAGTTCCTCTTCATCTGGTGATGCTCAGTATTTTGATCCTTTTGAATTCTTCTTTGGAGAAGGTGGTGGTTTTCAGCGTCAGCAGCCGCAGGCTCGTGTAGCTTCCGGTTCAGGTGTGATTATTTCAACAGATGGTTATATTATCACAAATAATCATGTCGTAGAAGATGCTGACGAGATTGAAGTCACGCTCAACGACAATCGTAAGTTTAAAGCTAAGGTGATCGGAACAGATCCTACTACGGATATTGCATTGATTAAAATCAGTGCTGAGAATCTTCCTACCATTCCTTTCGGCGATAGTGAAAAGCTGAAGGTTGGTGAATGGGTTCTGGCCGTTGGTAATCCGTTCAACCTCAATTCAACTGTTACAGCGGGTATTGTTAGTGCCAAAGGTCGTGGCATCTCTGGCGGAACAAGTAAGATCGAATCGTTCATCCAGACTGACGCAGCTGTAAATCCTGGAAATAGTGGTGGCGCACTTGTCAACACGAAAGGTGAATTGGTTGGCATCAATACCGCAATCTATTCTCAGACCGGTAATTTCACAGGATACTCATTTGCTGTTCCTATCAGTATCGCAAGTAAAGTTGCCAGTGATTTGAAAAAATACGGTGCTGTTCAACGTGCCATCCTCGGTGTCCAGATTACAGATCCAGAGAATGTCAAAGGTGAAGATAAAGACAAAGTAAAAGCTTTGGAAGGCGCTTATGTTTCTTCTTTCGCAGAGAGAAGTCCTGCCAAGGAGGCAGGAATTGAGAAGGGGGATGTCATTACTGCTGTCAATGGAACGAAAGTAACAAATGTCAACTCTTTACAGGAACAGGTAAGCAAATATCGTCCGGGTGACAAGGTTGAGATTACAGTCAATCGTGATGGTGTTATCAAGAAGTATAACGTTGAACTTCGTAATGCTCAAGGTGGAACGCAGGTCGTTAAAGGTGGCGACAGTACTGAGGTCATGGGTGCGGCTCTCACTGCTTTGACCAAGAAACAGAAGGAGGAGATGAGTGTCTCTTATGGTATTCAAGTAACCGGTCTTACGGATGGTAAGATGAAAACTGCCGGAATCAAGAAAGACTTTGTCATCATGGAAGTAAACAGCCAGAAGATGTCTGATCCGGAAGATTTCTATCGTATCGTCGATGGTATTCTGCACGGGAACTCATCAGAACAAGGTCTGTTCATTAAAGGATTCTATCCAAATGGAAGGACAAGCTATTATGCTATCGATCTTTCACAGCAATAGATAGAAGGTATCACAAAAGCTCCCTTCGGGGAGCTTTAAGGTAAAAAGATTGTTAAGATTTTTTAATTGGCTGAATGAAGAGAACATTCAGCCAACTTTTTTGTATTTAGAAGTGTTATCTTTGCACCCCGTATTCTCAATTTAAGATAAATTGGATGAGACAATTAAAGATTACAAAGTCAATTACAAACCGCGAGAGCGCTTCATTGGACAAGTATCTGCAAGAGATCGGTCGTGAAGAACTCATCTCTGTGGAAGAGGAAGTGGAGTTGGCACAAGCTATCAAGAAAGGCGATCGTAAAGCATTGGAAAAGCTGACGCGCGCCAATCTTCGTTTTGTGGTGTCTGTAGCTAAACAGTACCAGAATCAAGGTCTGAGTTTACCTGACTTAATAAATGAAGGTAACTTGGGTCTGATAAAGGCTGCTGAGAAGTTTGATGAGACACGCGGCTTCAAGTTCATTTCTTATGCAGTATGGTGGATTCGTCAATCCATTTTGCAGGCACTTGCAGAGCAATCGCGAATTGTACGTTTGCCGTTGAATCAGGTCGGTTCTTTGAATAAGATTTCGAAGGCTTTTTCCAAATTTGAGCAAGAGAACGAGAGACGTCCTTCTCCTGAAGAACTTTCCAAGGTGACAGATATCCCAATGGATAAGATTGCCGAAACGATGAAAGTTTCAGGAAGACATATCTCCGTTGATGCTCCATTTGTAGAAGGAGAGGATAATAGCCTGCTCGATGTCTTGGTCAATGACGATGCTCCGATTGCGGACAAATCTCTGATGAATGAGTCACTGTCGAAAGAGATCGACCGTGCACTTAGTACATTAACTCAGCGTGAGTGTGAAATCATAAAGTTGTTCTTTGGCATTGGCTGTCAGGAAATGACGCTCGAGGAGATCGGTGACAAATTCGGTCTGACTCGTGAGCGCGTCCGTCAGATCAAGGAAAAAGCCATCCGACGTTTGAGACAAGGCACTCGCAGCAAATTATTAAAGTCATATTTGGGTCAGTAACGACCAAAAGTGTGATTCACTTTAAGAATCATCGATATCAGCTTCGTGCTGATGTTTACATTATAGTAGTTCGGCGTTGGGAATGTTTCTCACGCCGAATTTTTTTATTCTCAATCATCTGAAAAGGTTCTCTTTGAACGTTTCTTCCCAAAACGGTTATTGGAGAGTTCATTGTGAGAGAATCGCGCAGAATCTAACCAGTATAAAACACTTCGGTAACGATATAGTAAGGCTTACTATGAGTTGGTTGAGGGCACTCTACAGTCGAGTGTAGCTTTCGACGTGGATTTTAGCAGTAGTCGGCAGTCGAGTGTAGCTTTTGACGTGGATTTTAGCAGTAGTCGACGGTCGAGTGAAGCTTTCGTAGGGCATAATCTTTTTCAAAGGAAAAAACAACAATTCATTGATTATTCAATCAACTTTATTACATTTGTAAGTGTTAACTAAAAACAACTTATACTTTATTCTAATACGAAATAGATGCGACAATTAAAGATTACCAGGTCAATTACTAACCGTGAGAGTGCTTCATTCGAAAGGTACCTTCAAGAGATCGGCAAAGAATCGCTTCTTTCGACCGATGAGGAGGTGGAATTGGCACAGTCGATCCGACGAGGCGATGAAAAAGCCTTGGATAAGCTGGTGCGATCTAATCTTCGTTTTGCTGTTTCTGTAGCTAAACAGTATCAGAATCAAGGCATGAGCTTGCCTGATCTTATCAATGAGGGAAATTTGGGACTGATTAAGGCAGCTCAGAAGTTTGATGAGACACGTGGCTTTAAATTTATCTCCTATGCTGTTTGGTGGATTCGTCAATCCATTATTCAGGCTCTAGCCGAGCAGTCAAGGCTCGTCAGATTGCCTATCAATCAAAGTGGAACTTTGAGCAGGCTTCAGAAGGTCAGTGCTAAATTTGAACAGGTTAATGGACGAACTCCTTCGCCTGAAGAACTTTCTGAACTGACAGATATTCCACTTGAGAGACTTGAGGCGTCCAAGAAATTGCAGACTTGTTCAGTTTCATTGGATACTCCTTTCTCAGAGGACGATGACAATGGACTTATCGATGTTATTGCCAATGACGATTCTCCTTCAGCTGATAGTCATTTAATGGATGAATCACTTTCACGTGAGATCAATTGTGTGCTGCATACATTGAGCGATCGCGAAGCGGAGATTATCAGGCGCTCCTTTGGCATCGGATGCCAGGAACTGACCATAGAAGAGATCAGTGATAAGTTCGGCGTGACTCGTGAACGAGTTCGGCAGATTAAAGAAAAGGCGATTAGAAGGTTGAAACAGGCTTCTCGCAATAAATCACTTAAACAATATTTAGGATAGTTATGACTACAAGACGTGATTTCCTTAAGAAAGGATCGCTCACTCTGGCAGGAGCCATTGTGGGTAATGATATCATATCTGCGGCGGAAAATGTTTCCGCTCATGCATTTAATTTCTCTGACTCTCATGCAATGGGAGCACAGGACTTTGTAAGCCATCGTCCGGCTGTGGCTGATCGTAAGTTTACGTCCAAGGCTGTTGAGATGGAGATCAAACGGGTGAAGGCTAAGATCAAAGATCCGAAGCTGGCATGGATGTTCGAAAACTGTTATCCGAACACACTCGATACGACATGTGAGTTCAAAATGAAGGATGGCAAGCCTGATACCTTCGTCATCACAGGCGACATTCATGCGATGTGGCTGCGTGACTCTTCTGCGCAGGTGTATCCATATGTGATACTTGCCAAACAGGACAAGGATCTTCAGCAGATGCTGATAGGCGCTATTAACCGTCAGACGGCTTGTATATTGATTGATCCTTATGCCAATGCTTTCAATGAAGGTCCTACTGGAAGCGAATGGGAAAAGGATCACACCGCTATGAAGAAGGAGCTGCATGAACGCAAATGGGAAATCGATTCGCTTTGTTATCCGATTCGTCTTGCCTATCATTATTGGAAAGAGGTCAACGACACGACTCCTTTTGACGAAAACTGGGAGAAATCTGTTGATACGATTGTGCGTACCTTTACTGAACAGCAGCGTAAGGAGAGCAAAGGTTCTTACTATTTTACTCGTGTGACTGATCGTCAAGGTGACACACAGCTCAATGATGGTTACGGAAGTCCGGTCAATCCGGTCGGGATGATCGTCTCTTCTTTCCGCCCGTCAGATGACGCTACTGTGTTCGGATTCCTGATTTCGTCCAATCTCTTTGCTGTGACATCACTTCGTCAGGCCGCCGAGATGGTTCAATCGATCCAGAAGAATGAGGCTCTTGCCGATCGTTGCAAAAAGCTAGCTGATGAGGTGGAAGCGGCCGTGAAGAAATACGGCATCATTGATCATCCGGAATTTGGTAAGATGTACGCTTATGAAGTGGATGGTTTTGGCAGTCAGAATCTGATGGACGATGCCAATGTCCCCAATCTGCTGGCTCTTCCGTTTCTTGGCTGTGTCAGTGAAACCGATCCCGTATACCAGAATACGCGCCGTTTCGTCTTGAGCAAGTCGAATCCCTATTTCTTCAAAGGGAAAGCAGCCGAAGGAGTCGGTGGCCCGCATATCGGATATGATTTCATTTGGCCGATGAGTCTTATCATGCGTGCACACACAGCAACGGACGAGAAAGAGATACGTTACTGCATCGAAACCCTTCGTGATACGGATGCCGGAACGGGATTCATGCACGAATCGTTCAATATGGACGATCCGACGCACTTTACCCGCAAGTGGTTTGCATGGGCAAATACATTGTTCGGTGAACTGATCATCAGATTGCAGTCGGAGGCGAAGGTTACAGATCTTGTTGGGTGAGTTTTTTGAAAAAAAGTAATATTTTATTTGGTTTAAAGAAAAAAGTATTACATTTGCCCCCGAAAAGAAAACAAACAATGAGTCGATTTAGCTTTACATATTATTATTATTACTTTTACTTTAACCGGGTAAAGGCAGGATTTTATATGTAAAGCATAAGTCATTAATTTTGGATATCTGAATGCGATATATTTAAGTCCTGCCATTGCGGCGGGACTTTTTTATTTCTATTCAGGTGAAAGGCAAAAAGAGAAGATAATGAACAAGAAAGTAGCCATTCAAGGAATTGCAGGATCTTATCACGACATCGCAGCGCGTGACTTCTTCGAGGGAGAGGAAATTTCTATTATTCCATGCAGTACCTTTCGTGATGTCATTGCGACGGTTCGTAGAGATCCTTCCGTTATTGGAATGATGGCCATCGAGAATACAATCGCGGGTAGTCTGTTGCAGAACCATGAGCTGATTCGCGAAAGCGGACTGAGCATAGTCGGTGAATACAAGTTACGCATCTCTCACATGTTTGTGGCTCTGCCGGGAACGAACATACACGAAGTAGGCGAAGTGAACTCTCATCCGATTGCCTTGATGCAGTGCGGCGATTTTTTGGATACTTTACCTAATGCCAAATTGGTGGAGAAAGAGGATACGGCTCTCAGTGCAAAATGGATTGCCGACAATCAATTGAAAGGTCATGCTGCCATTTGCAGCAAACTGGCCGCATCGACGTACGGATTGGAGATTCTTGCCGAGGGCATCGAGACCAACAAACGCAACTTCACCCGTTTTCTCGTTATCGCCGATCGTTGGACGGCCGACGAGATGCTGAGTAGTACTGACAAGAACAAATCTTCGCTCGTATTTGCACTGCCGCACTCTTCCGGAAGTCTTTCGAAGGTGCTTTCAGTGCTCTCTTTTTATGATATGAATCTCACTAAGATACAGTCTCTGCCTATCATCGGCCGCGAATGGGAATATCTCTTCTATGTGGATCTGACATTCACCGACTTCACACGCTACAAACAGGCATTGGATGCAATCAGACCGTTAACAAAGGACTTAAGAATTTTAGGCGAATATGCAGAAGGAAGACAAAGTATTTGAAATCAGACCTGCGGAAAGGGTCAACAGCATACAGGAATACTATTTTTCCCGTAAGTTGAAAGAGGTGGCTGAGATGAACGCTGCCGGAATGAACGTGATCAGTCTTGGAATCGGTAGTCCTGACATGCCGCCGTCGGACGCTACGATCGATGTATTGTGCGAGCATGCACATCATGCCGATGAGCACGGTTATCAGCCTTATGTGGGTATTCCGGAATTGCGCGAGGGTTTTGCTGCCTGGTACAAACGCTGGTACCATGTGGATCTGAATCCGAAAACGGAGATACAGCCACTGATAGGATCGAAGGAGGGCATTCTGCATATTTCCATGGCTTTCCTCAATCAGGGCGACGGCGTACTCGTTCCCAATCCCGGTTATCCTACGTATAGTTCTGTGACGAAGCTGGTGGAAGCGCGTCTCATTCCGTACAATCTGAAAGAGGAGCTGGGTTGGCAGCCGGATTTCGACGAACTGGAGAAGATGGATCTTTCCGGCGTCAAACTGATGTGGACCAATTATCCGAATATGCCGACTGGCGGAAATGCCACGATGGAACTGTATGAGAAGCTGGTCGCTTTCGGTCGTCGTCATGGCATCATCATCTGCAACGATAATCCTTATAGCTTTATCTTGAACGAACATCCGCTCAGCATACTCAATGTTCCGGGCGCAAAAGATATCTGCATCGAGATGAATTCCATGAGCAAGGCTCACAACATGCCGGGTTGGCGTATTGCGATGCTCGCTTCCAATGCGCAGTTCGTACAATGGATCCTGAAGGTGAAAAGCAATGTGGACTCGGGGCAGTTCCGTCCGATGCAGCTGGCTGCTGTCGAAGCTTTGAAAGCTTCGAAGGAATGGTACGAAGGCAACAACCGCGTTTACCGCAGTCGCCGGGATCTTGCCGGACAGATCATGCACGCGATGGGTTGCACATACGACGAGAAACAGGTCGGAATGTTCCTTTGGGGAAAGATTCCTGCTTCGTTGAAGAATGTAGAGGAGTTGACGGAGAAGATTCTTCACGAAGCCCGCGTATTCATTACGCCCGGAATGATCTTCGGAAGTCAGGGTGATCGTTATGTGCGTCTTTCTCTTTGCTGCAAGAACGATAAGCTGCAGGAGGCGCTTGAGAGAATACAATCAGTTATGAACAAATAATTAAACATTATAAGTATGGATATGAACTTTGAACCGATAGCTTTGCCTGGCGTAGATACAAAACGCCCGGTGGTTATCGCCGGTCCGTGCAGTGCGGAGACGGAAGAACAGGTTATGGAGACTGCAAAAGGTCTCGCTTCGAGAGGTATCAAGATTTTTCGTGCGGGAATATGGAAACCGCGCACCAAACCGGGAGGCTTCGAAGGGATAGGCGTTCAGGGACTTCCCTGGCTGAAAGAGGTAAAGAAGGAAACCGGCATGTACACTTCTACGGAAGTGGCTACCAAAGATCATGTCTTCCAGGCACTGAAAGCCGGAATCGATATTCTTTGGGTCGGCGCTCGTACGACGACCAATCCATTCGCAGTACAGGAAATCGCCGATGCTCTTCAAGGCGTGGACATTCCCGTGCTGATCAAGAATCCTGTAAACCCCGACCTGGAACTTTGGATCGGTGCTATTCAGCGAATCTATAATGCAGGCATCCATCGCATTGGTGTCATTCATCGTGGATTCAGCACCTATGACAAGAAAATTTACCGTAATCTACCGCTTTGGCATATTCCAATCGAGCTGCGTCGCCGTTTTCCGCAGCTTCCGATGTTCTGCGATCCGAGTCATATCGGAGGAAAACGTGAACTGATTGCTCCGCTTTGTCAGCAGGCTATGGATCTGAGTTTCGACGGATTAATCGTGGAATCGCACTGTAATCCGGATGCTGCCTGGAGTGATGCATCGCAACAGATCACGCCCGACGTTCTTGACTATGTGCTCAATCTTCTGGTCATCCGAGACAGTACACAGACCACAGAGAATCTTTCGGAACTTCGTCATCAGATTGACGACGTGGACGAACACCTGCTGGAGCTGCTTGCTCAGCGTATGCGTGTGAGTCGTGAGATCGGTGTTTACAAGAAGGAGCACAACATGCCGATTTTGCAATCGCCGCGTTATAACGAGATACTGGAGAAACGTTCTTCGATGGGCGTCACCATGGATCTGAATACGGATTTTGTCAAAGAGATGTTGCGACTGATTCATGAGGAATCGGTACGTCAGCAGATGATCATAATGAATGAGGAATAGAAAATGAAGATACTGATATTAGGTGCCGGAAAGATGGGATCGTTCTTTACCGACCTCTTGAGCTTCGATCATGAAGTGGCTGTTTTGGAAAATGATCCCAAGCGCATGCGATTTATCTACAATGCCATCCGCATGCAGGATGTAAAGGAAGTGGAGGCGTTCAAACCAGAACTCGTCATTAACTGTGTCACACTGAACGAGACTCTTAATGCCTTTCGCAACGTGATGCCTTACTTGCCTGAGAGCTGCATCATCTCCGATATTGCTTCTGTGAAGACACATCTCAAGGAGTTTTACGAATCCAGCGGCTTCCGCTATGTATCAACGCACCCGATGTTTGGACCTACCTTTGCCAATCTCGGTAATCTGGAACGCGAGAACACCATCATTATCTCTGAAGGCGATCATCTCGGAAGGATCTTCTTCAAGGATATCTATTCTACGCTAAAGCTTCATATCTGCGAATATACATTCGAAGAGCATGACAAAGTGGTTGCCTATTCGCTTGGTATCCCGTTCGCCAGCACGATGGTGTTCGCCGCAACGATGGTGCATCAGGATGCGCCCGGAACGACTTTCAAACGCCACATGAAGATTGCCCGCGGACTGATGTCGGAAGACGATTATCTCTTGACTGAGATTCTCTTCAATCCGCGCACTCCCAAACAGATTGAACGCATTCAGGGCGAACTGAACATTTTGCAGGATATCATTGCACGTAAAGACACGAACGCGATGAAGGAATATCTCACCAAGATCCGTAAGAACATCGATTATTCTCCGGCATAAAGATTGTATTGCGTTATCGAAGCGGATGTTTGTTGGTTTCTGCAAAAAGGATAAATCCCGTAGGAACGAATGAATATTCGCTTTATCTTTGCTATAAATAGCGAAGATAAGCTGCATTTCGGCATAACATCCAAATGAATTTGATGATTCTGCTCTCAGTTTGCATTATCTTTGCTACAAGTAGCGAATATAAGCTGCACCTCGGCATAACATTCAAGTAAACTTGATGATTCTGCTCTCGGTTTGCATTATCTTTGCTATCCCAAATCATGAAAATCGATACTGACAATCCCGAATTTCAGGCGGCTCTGCAGCTGCTGACACGTACGCACCAGTCTGTTTTCCTGACCGGCAAAGCGGGCACAGGTAAATCCACTTTTCTTCGTTACGTCTGCGAACATACGAAGAAGAAGTTTATCGTGCTGGCTCCAACGGGCATTGCCGCTATCAATGCGGGTGGCGTGACGATCCATTCATTCTTTCATCTGCCTTTCCGGCCAATGCTTCCCGATGATCCCGATCTGAGCGCCATCGACAATCGTATTTTCGACGTTTTTAAATTCCGTAAAGAACAGAAAAAGATTATCCGCGAGGTGGAACTGGTCATCATCGACGAGATCTCGATGGTTCGTGCCGATGTCATTGATACCATCGACCGATTGCTGCGGGTTTTCTCGGGAAATATGCGACAGCCTTTTGGTGGCAAGCAGCTGCTGTTCGTGGGTGATGTGTTTCAGCTTGAACCGGTTGTCACGTCGGACGAGCGAGACATTCTGAATATGTTTTATCCCAATTCCTATTTCTTTTCCGCCCGCGTGTTTCGCGAAATCAGTCTTGTGCCTATCGAACTGAAGAAGGTTTACCGGCAGAACGATTCGCATTTTATTCAGATCCTCGACAAGATAAGAGCCAACAATGTAGGACAGACCGAGCTCGACGCTCTCAACAAACGTTGTTTTCCCGAATTCCAGCCTAAGGACGACGACATGTATATCACGCTCGCCACGCGCCGTGACCAAGTGGATTATATCAACGAAAAGAAACTGGCGGAACTGCCCGGCGAAGAGTTCGTATCGGAAGGAATCATTGAAGGCGACGTGCCCGAATCTTCATTGCCTACGCAGCGCGAGCTTTCGCTTAAAGAGCATGCGCAGGTCATCTTTATCAAGAACGACCGAAGCGGACGTTGGGTGAACGGTACGATCGGCATCATCTCGGGAATCGATGAGGATGGACATGTGTTTGTATTGCTCGACGACGGATCGGAATATAGTCTTGAATTCGAGGAGTGGGAAAACTGCCGCTATCGCTACAATGAGAAGGAGAAACGCATCGAAACGGAGGTGATCGGCACTTTCAAACAGTTGCCGATTCGTCTCGCTTGGGCTGTCACAGTGCATAAAAGCCAGGGACTGACGTTCAATCGTGTCGTTGTCGATTTGACAGGCGGCGTCTTTGCAGGCGGACAGGCTTATGTTGCGCTCAGCCGATGCACTTCGATGGAAGGAATGGTGCTCAGAGGCAAGATCACGCAGCGCGATATCTTTGTGCGGAAGGAGATCGTCGATTTCAGCCGCAAGTTCAACGACAAGCAACTCTATGACGCGAGCATTGCCGAGAGCGAAGCCGAATTGGCCTATGCGCGGGCCGCCATCTCTTTCAAGAACGGCAAAATGAAGGAGGCCGTGGATGCATTCACTGAGGCTCTTTCAAAAAAGAATCTTCTCGGCGACGAAAAGGTGCGGCGACTCATCAGCATGAAGCTGACCGAGGTGAACGCTTTGCAACAGCGTGTAAAGGATCTTCTGGGTGAACGCCAGCAGCAACGTGACAAACTCAAGGAATTTGCTCACGAATATTATCTCATGGGAAACGAATGCGTCACGAAGGCGCATGACAAGCGGGCGGCACTCCGCTGTTTCGACAAGGCGCTGGCGTTGGCTCCCGATTATGTGGATGTCCTGATTCGGAAAGGCATCACCCTGTTCGATATGGGTGAGAAATACGAAGCCGAATCCTGTCTGAAGAAAGCCGTCACTTTGGATCCCAAGTCTTTTAAGGCATTCTACAATCATGGAAAATGTCTGCTCGAAATGAAATATTATGAGGAGGCGCTCCATGATCTCCGTAAAGCCGAATCTCTCAAACCAAAACATCCGGCCGTCCACGATTATCTTTCGGAGACCTACAGTCATCTTGGCGATGAGGAACGAGCGCAGGAGGAGAAAGATATTGCCGACGAACTGCGAGACGAAAAGGAATAAGCTTTCGAAGCATTTTCAATACTCTCCGATTATTATCCGTAGGGTTGTAGTTGGTAATAATCCGCCTCGATTATTATCCGTAGGGTTGTAGTTGGTAATAATTCGCCTCGATTATTACCCGTAGGGTTGTAGTTGGTAAAAATCCACCTCGATTATTATCCGTAGGGTTGTAGTTGGTAAAAATCCACCTCGATTATTATCCGTAGGGTCGCTGTTGGTAATAATCCGCCCCGATTATTATCCGTAGGGTTGTAGTTGGTAAAAATCCACCCCGATTATTATCCGTAGGGTTGTAGTTGGTAATAATTGGCGTCGAAGGACAAGAATAGGAATCCGATTTCCTTGTGTCAAAAGGAAAGGGCCGCATCGTTTTGGATGCAGCCCTTCTTTCTCTTTGTGTATATCAATTCTTATTTGATCTCTTTGAAGGCGATGCCGA
>Ga0208826_1001327_pt1 | contig 21086 bp, 20 predicted proteins | sample AD_UKC115_MetaG_FD_184451 | JGI IMG/M metagenome (GOLD analysis project Ga0208826, IMG submission 184451) | Active sludge microbial communities of municipal wastewater-treating anaerobic digesters from Hong Kong - AD_UKC115_MetaG (SPAdes)... | ecosystem: Engineered > Bioreactor > Anaerobic >...
CTTAAATAATATAAGCTGCAAAGGTAGTCAAAAAAAGCTATTTTCTCAGTTTAAATTCTACAGGAACAGCCATCTTGACACGTACTGCTTCTCCGCCTTTCATGCCAGGTTTCCACTTTGGCGAAGCTGAAATAACTTTAACAGCTTCAGCATCCAAAAGGTCTCCAGCAGATTTGACAATTTTCACTGAAGAAACAGAGCCATCTTTCTCTATGACGAATTCTACAATGACTTTCCCTTGAATTCCATTTTCAATTGCAGCTTTTGGATATTTTATGTAGTCATATACCCATCTGTTAAGAAATTGTTCCTCGCCACCATTAAGAAATGATGGCTTTTTGTCAACATCATAAAGTGTATAAACTCTTTCTTCAGATTTCTCGGGTTTTTCAACACTCTCTTTTTGTTTTGCGGATGTGTCCGAAACAATTATATCCATATTAGCTGCAGTATGCACAAGCTCGGCAATATAGTGAGTCAATGACGCCATGCCCTCCAAATCAAGCTTCTCATTTTCCTCCTTATCAGATGGCAGTTTTTTTCTCAAAGCAGTCGTAAACATAATCACTGGTATTCCCTGTGAAACAAAATTAATATGATCCGAAGAGAAAGTATCATTTCCTCTTATTTCCGGCAAAATCATAACCGGCTTGGCAGAAACGTTTTTCACAATATCAGAGAGCTGATTAACAGAAGGGTATATATAAGCGATCGGATGGTACTCTCCTTCAGAAGTGCCTACCTGATCAATGTTTATCATCAGTTTAATCCTGTTTTTGAAACTTTCACCACTCTCCAGGAAATACCAAGATCCTGTAAGTGAGGTCTCAGAAGCTCCAAAAGCAATAAATATAACAGAACGGCGCAAATCAAAGGAAACTTTAACCAACTCTCTTGCAACTTCAATCATCACAGCTGTTCCTGATGCATTATCATTAGCCCCTCGAAAAATCTGAGTCACTTCTCTGCCGTTAATTTCAAGCTTATTAAATCCAAGATGATCATAATGTGCGCCAACGACTATTAACTCATCTCTGAGTTTAGGATCATACCCCTCAATGATTCCTGCTACATTTTGTGAAGAAATCGTATCCCCAAATGTTGAAAGGAAAGAGAAAATTTCTCCCTTGTCTCCAAACATTGATTCTATCCCCAATTTTGAGAGTTCTTTTTGAATATAGATTGAGGCTGCTTTCTCGCCAGGAGTCCCGGCCATTCTTCCCATGAGAGAATCTGAGGTTAAAACCTCGATATGATTTTTAAGTCTCAAAACTGTCTCTTCCTGCGACAAAAGCGTCAAAGGGAACAAAGAGAGAAGTATATAAAGTGCCGTCCTTTTAATATTCATAAGTTTTCTTAAGGGTGCTTTCTCAATGGTAGTACCTCAATCCAATATCCGTCGGGATCATTTATAAAATAAATACCCATTTGAGGATTTTCAAAACATATACACCCCATTCGAGCATGTTGTTGATGAGCAGCATTATAGTCATCAGTTCTAAATGCGAGATGAAATTCGTTGTCACCAAGATTGTATGGTCTATTCCAATCTCTAAGCCAAGTAAGTTCAAGTTGGTGTTCAGATTCTCCGTCCGAAAGGTAAACAATTATAAAGGATCCATCTTCAGGAGTAATTCTTCTAACCTCATTGAGACCAAGAGCCTCTTTGTAAAAATCAAGGCTGATGTTCAAATTTCTAACATTAATGTTATTATGAACAAATCTGAATTTTGGCATATTTTTGTTTAATTATCTTTTATAATTCGGGAGTTGTCCAGGAATCTCAAATGAAAATTCAACAAGTCCCATAATTTTGCCATTAACAAACCATGGTGTCTGATGAATTAACTTAATTATACCCTCTTTTTCGATAGTATATGTATTGGACTTACCATCTTTAAGCATAGTTAAAATCTTCTTCCAAGACTCAGAAGAGTGACACTCCTTCAAATTTTCACCAACCATATCTCTATTTGCAAAGGTTTTACGAGACTTTGCGTTTTGATAGACTACATTGGCATTGCAATCACAAACAGTAATAGCACAATGTAACTCTTCTGCCCAATTAAAATCGTTCATTATCGACTTATTGTACAAGCTTATAAAAAGGTGTTTTCACAACTACTGCCTTTAAAAGCCTCTCTCTAATCTTAATATAAATCTCACTACCCACTTTGCTGAACTCCGGAATAACGTATGCCATGCCTATCGGCTTCTTAACAGAAGGCCCAACTGTCCCTGAAGTAACAACACCAATTACTGTGCCATTTGCATCACAAACTGAATAACCATGTCTTGGCACTCCTTTATCAATTAGCTCAAATCCTATCAGTTTACGTTTTACTCCCTCGTTCTTCTGCTTAAGCAAATAATCACGATCTATGAAATCTCCCTTAGAATCACTAAACTTGGTTATCCAACTCAATCCTGCTTCAATTGGAGATGTTGTATCATCAATATCGTTTCCATAAAGACAGAAACCCATCTCAAGACGAAGAGTGTCTCTTGCTCCCAGCCCCACCGGCTTAATGTCGAACTCCTTACCAGCTTCAAAAACGGTATTCCAAAGTTTGTCGGCATCTTCATTTGCAACATAAATCTCACATCCACCCGAACCTGTATAACCGGTTATGGAGAAGATCGCATCCTTTATACCGGCTATTGTGAGTTTTTTGAAAGTATAATACTCCATATCGAGAACATTGACATCACAAATCTTCTGCATAGCTTTTAATGCAAAAGGACCCTGAACAGCAAGTTGGCAGATCTCGTCTGAAGCATTGTAAAGTTCCTTGCCGGGAGTAATGTGGAATTTCGGAGCAATAGTTGAAAGATGAGCATAATTTTTATCTATGTTAGATGCATTTACTACCAGTAAATATGTAAAAGAATCTATGCAATATACAAGAAGATCATCAACAATGCCACCCTTGCCGTTAGGAAAACATGAATACTGAACCTTGCCCGGGAATAGCAAGGAAACATCATTGGAAGTTGTGTACTGAAGGAAAGGAAGTGCATTAGGGCCTTTGACCCAAATTTCTCCCATGTGTGATACATCAAACACTCCGACTGCGTTCCTGACGTGATTATGTTCTTCATTAATACCAACATACTCCAGCGGCATATTATATCCTGCAAAAGGGACCATTTTTGCGCCAAGAGCTATGTGTTTCTGTGTAAATGGTGTACTTTTCATTAGAAATAGTGTTCTATTATTATTTATGTTTATTTGTATTGGCATCATATATCCAGAGGTCTTCCGGAGAAAATTCTTTTTCCAGCAATAAGTTCATCTCTTTCATAGCTTCATTCTCCGATGAAAAAGCTCCGACTGTAACCATTGAAAAGCCGTTTTTCATTTCGAGTGTTACAGGAGTATATCCGTTATTCCTGAGAATATCTTCCATCTTGCGGGCATTATTCTGATCCTTGAAACTTCCTGCAACAATATAATATCTATTGTGGAGTACCGAATCTTTATTTTCAACAGAGGTTAAAGTGCTGTCTGCTTGGCCAGATTTTTCAAATGTTTTAGACTGTGTATCTATCTGCACCTGTGTAGTATTCCTGCTTTTTCTTAATGCATCGAGTTCAGAAGAGGTAGGCATTCCGAGCTGTCCTCTTATCCAGTCACACCCACTGATTAACAGTAAGGTCACAATAATTAACGGAACAACCGCAGACTTCCTCATAATATGCTAATGTATAAGAAATTTGTATATCAACAAAAGTACATATTTTAACATTAAGAGAAAAATAAATGTATATTTGAAATAATTTATGAGAATCCTCTTTTTGATATATCTGCAGCTGTTTTTCTCATTACCGCTGAATTTCAGGGCGGATACATTAAAGTTGCTTTTTTTAGGAGATATCATGCAGCATAAAGCCCAACTTGATGCCGCACATATCAGAAACAAAAATGCTAATGACCCTCTATCCTATAATTACATTCCCTATTTTCAATATCTCAAGGATGATTTCAACAGTGCCGATGTCATAATAGCAAATATGGAAACAGTATTTGGGTCTACTCCATACTCGGGCTATCCTGCATTTTGCTCTCCTTCGTCACTGCTTACAGCAGCAAGTGATGCCGGAATTGATATTTTTCTTGCTGCAAACAACCATATTTGCGATAAGGGTAAAACAGGTATTGAGATGACTATCAATCTCTATGATACTCTGAACATCAAATTTACAGGCATCTACAGAAATATGGAAGAGAAAATAACGAGAGATCCTCTTATTATTAATCAAAAGGGTATTAGAGTTGCACTTCTGAATTATACTTACGGAATCAATGGTAACAATATCCCGACACCTTTTGTTGTAAACATCATCGACACAAATCAGATCAAAATAGATATTGCCAGAAGTAAAAATCTAAATCCTGATTTTATTATTGCTTGTCTGCATTGGGGAGTTGAATATTCATTAAAACATGATATCTCTCAAGAAAGAGTTGAGAATTTTTTCTTCAAAAATGGAGTGGATATTATAATTGGGTCACATCCTCATGTATCACAGGATATTGCAATATATCAACTTGACAATGGCGATATTAAGCATATTACTTTCTATTCTCTTGGAAATGTCATATCAAACATGACGGCACCAAATACAAGAAATGGTCTGATGGCCAAAATATTATTCTATAAAGGAGTAAATGGAGAGAAAAAAATTCTCCCCCCCGAATGTAAAACTATTTTTACTGCACGACCCGGTCATAAATCTACTAATTATTCGGTCATTCCGGGAGAAGAATATAAAAACAGAAAAAATATCACTATAAAATGACAGAAAGGATAATCATTCTGGATGAAATTAATCCGGTTGAATTTTACGGGGTGAACAATAAGCTTTTTGAGCTGCTTTGCAGCTATTTCCCAAAACTTAAAGTAACAGCAAGAGGATCCGAAATACTGGTTAAAGGCAGTGCTGAAGATACTGCCTTATTCGAAGAGGCTGTGCATAAACTAATCCAGATAAAGCAACGGAAAATGCACCTTAATGAGGCAGATATTTCATCTCTGTTTGAGTCTGATACAGTTGAAGACACTATGTCACAAACAGATTTTAGCAATATAATCGTTTATGGAACAGACGGCAAAATTATCAGAGCAAGGACTAAAAATCAGATTCGGCTAGTAGAAGAATATGAAAAAAATGATCTTATTTTTGCTTTAGGTCCTGCCGGAACAGGAAAAACATACACGGCAATTGCTCTTGCCGTAAGAGCACTCAAGAATCGTGAAGTGAGAAGATTGGTACTTACAAGGCCTGCTGTTGAAGCAGGCGAAAGGCTCGGTTTTCTTCCTGGTGACATGAAGGAGAAGCTTGACCCCTATTTACAGCCGCTTTATGATGCTTTAAGAGACATGCTCCCCACAAAAAAACTTGAAACTCTCATGGAGGATGGTGTTATACAAATAGCTCCTCTAGCATATATGAGGGGAAGAACCCTTGAAAATGCATTCGTAATACTTGACGAAGCACAGAACACAACTTTAGGACAGCTTAAAATGTTCCTTACAAGAATGGGCTTTGATTCAAAATTTATCGTTACCGGCGATGCCACACAAATTGACCTTCCAAGACGAGCCGACTCAGGATTACTTAAAGGTGCAAGTCTGTGTAAAAATATAAAAGGCGTATCAATAATTAACTTCGATAGAGGAGATATTGTCAGGCATCCCCTCGTTTCAAAAATTGTTGATGCTTTTGAGAAAAATGAAACTCTAAGAGAAGATTAAGATTAACTTGTTCTTCCACCAAGTTTTCCTGTAGGTACTCCATTTGCTATTGTCCAAACTCCGTTGACAAAAATGTGATTAATGCCTGCAGCAAATTGGTGAGGTTCCGAATAAGTAGCCTTATCGATGATTGTCAGGGGATTGAATACCAGAACATCTGCATAATAGCCAACCTTTAGCAGGCCTCTCTCTTTTAATCCTATTCTCGACGCAGGAAGAGATGTACATTTTCTGACAGCTGAACTTAGGTCCATGAGATTTTCGTCTCGACAATACTTGCCAACAAATCTTGGAAAAGAACCATATGCCCTGGGATGAGGCATATTCTCTCCAAGTTTCCCCACAGGAGAATATACACTGCAGTCTGTAATAGGCATTCCCATAGGATGGGATAAAAACATCTTTAAATTGTCCTCGTTCATCGCAAACCCAACTATGTCCACTACAAGACGCTCATCTATAAGTATTTTTCGCATAAATTCCCATGGAGAAAGATTTGTCATAACAGCGCATTCTTCGACATTACGTCCAACAAATTGTCTGTTCTCCGCCAAACGTGCTGACGTTACCATCACATTCTTAGCTCCGCCCAGTTTTTCAAGTTTACTGTTTAAATATTTTGCAATTTCTTTAGACTGCTTATCGTCTTTTAAACGGGCAATTATCTCATCTGTAGAGCCCTGACGATAATCCAAAGGAATAAAAACAGACATCCCGGTTGAAAAAGCCGTATATGGATAACGATCAAAGGCTATATCTATTCCTGATGCTCTTGCATCTTCTATTTGTTTAATAAGTTTGGGTGCTTTATGCCAGTTAGCAACATTTTGAGTCTTAAGATGCGATATCTGTAATCTTACTTTTGCACGTCTTGCCATGTCAATGCTTTCTGCAACAGCTTCTTCAACTCTGTCATCTTCATTGCGCATATGAATTGCAAATGTTTTGTCGTGTTTAGCAACCACTTTCAACAACTCTACGATTTCATCGTCAGAAGCATATGAACCAGGTGTATATTCAAGCCCGCATGTCAATCCTATTGCTCCTTTTTCGAGTTCTTCCTCGAGAAGATATTTCATCCTCTTAATATGATCTTTTGTGGCAGGAACATTATTATCTCCTATAACAACATGCCTCAACGTTCCCTGTCCTATGTAACTTCTTATGTTAACCCCTATTCCCATATTTTCCATCTCATCATTGAAATCAGAAATACTCTTCCACCCTCCAAGAGGAAAAACACTATCTCCACAGTTTCCACTTACATCGGTAGTAATCCCTTGATAAATTTTACTATCTCCTAATTTCGCATATCTGATATTCCCATCAGTATGAGAGTGAATATCTACAAACCCCGGAGAAACAGCCATTTCTTCGGCATTAACAATACTGTCTGCACTGTCCCCAATATCTCCGATAGCCGCGATTTTTCCATTTTTAATTCCTATGGAGCCTTTAAATGGAGAAGAACCGTCGCCCGCATAAATAACTCCATTGGAAATAATCGTATCAAACTGACTTTTGACTCCAATCTTTTTGGAATCGTAAAAGCCTAATCCCAAAGCAGCTCCTGCTACTACAGAACTCTTCAGAAAACTTCTTCGTGAAATAGTATTTGCCATAACAGCCTCACTCTTATTTAATTTTAACAATTTTAACGCCAGCAGTCTTATATACCTTGAATTGACCATTTTCCGAATAAATCAGATAAGCGTCAATATCGCGCCTTTCATCAAGAAATTTTATTGCTTCATCAAGGCCTACAACCATAAAAAAAGTTGCCAGAGCATCTGCAGTCATTGCATCTTGGGCAATTACCGTAGCACTTAGCAATGAATGTGTAACAGGATACCCAATTCTGGGATCAATTGTATGAGAATATTTTTTACCCCCTTCTTCATAAAATTTTCTATAATTGCCTGAAGTTGCAAGACCTTTTCCAGAAAGTGCGATTACTGCCTGCAACTCCTCTCCGGGGATAAAATTACCCTCTACAGGCTTGTCAATCCCCACAGTCCATTCATGCCCCTTAGGATTATGACCCTTGCAGAAGATCTCTCCCCCTATTTCAATCATATAGTTACTTACTCCCAAACTGTCAAACTTACGCGCCATAACATCTGAGGTGTAACCCTGAGCAACAGCATTCATATTAAGAGTAACTCTCGAATCACTTTTTTTAACCCTGCCATTATCTATCCAGATTTTATCCATCCCTACAAAGGTTTTAATACTGTCAATCTCCTCCTGAGTCACTTTTTCTCTGTTCTTAAAGCCAAAACCCCAAATATCAAAGAGAGGAGCTCCGGAAATATCAAATGCTCCTGAACTTAAATCGTAAATCTCCCTCGATTTATTGAATACTTCAACAAAAAATGCATCAAGGGGTATATTTTCTCCCCTGTTTATCCTCGAGATTAAAGAAGAATCATTGTAAACAGAGAGTGAATTGTCAATTGCACCTAAAACTTCGTTGACCACTTCGTCCAAAGAATCCGCCCGGTCAACAGAGTATACTATATGGTATGTTGTCCCTTGAGTAAAGCCGTCAATTGTCCTGTAAATTAATTTCTTCTCACAACTTGTCGTAACAATCGCCAACAACAGAAATACAACTAATTCATTAACTCTTTTATAACAATTCATAATAAGAACCATTTTGGCACAAATTTAGAATAAATAAAATTATATTTGTACGAAATAAAGACTCTTTCAATTATATGAGACGATTCACAATTCTCCTTTTACCAATTATAGCTTTCATGCTTCTAACTCTTTCATCCTGTAACAAAGACGATGACGAAACTACATCCGAATATATGGAAGGTACACTTTCTTTCAAATGTCAAGAGTACCTGCCTGTTTCTACACAGATTGAGCTTAATGCAACCGGGATAACTAATCCCACATCAGATATAACATACAAATGGATAACAGTTGGATTCAGTGCTGACACAACTGAAGGGCAGAATATTATAATTACAACACCATCCAAGACAGGTGATTATACTGTAACCGTTTCTGCATCTGCAGATGGTTTTTATTCCAAGTCAAACTCGCTGGCTGTTAAGGTTATTGATATTACTTCCGAAAACAGTCTCAAAGGATTGAAAAAAAGCGGAGAATATATAACTGATCCAAGAGATGGTAAAGTTTATTACTATTCAACCATAGGTGACCTTGACTGGTTCAACTACAACCTGAATTATGAAAGTGCCGGGAAGGCATACAAAGATGAAACACTTCTTGCCGTATTTATGGGTCGACTTTACACATGGTCTGAGGCAACCGGCAACATGAGTAAAAGCGGACTGGGCGAAGGACCTCGCGGTGTGTGCCCTCCCGGCTGGTCTGTTCCTACAGCGGAAGACTGGGAGAATTTGGCAAAGGTGCTTAATGGATACTCCACTCTTCCTTTTCACGATTCTTGGATAGGTCTGGGAGAGAAATTAACTGTCAACGCACAGCTAAACGATAACAATATATGGAAATACAGCCCTGATAATACCCAAAAAAATCTTTATACCTGGAATGCACTTCCGGCAGGGTGTATGATGAATAATTTAAATCGTTTTGAAAATTTGTTTACTTTTGGTTTCTGGTGGTCGTCAACTGAAAAAGATTCAAATTTTGCTGAATATCGTTACATCTATTTTGACAGTCCTGATTTTCCATATAATTATGTGACAAAAGAGTATTTTGGTGCATCTGTAAGATGTGTCAGAAAAAGTCTCTAATTTGTTTAAATCATTATTAATAAATTAATTAGATTAAATTATGAAATTATCAAAAGGAACAATTGTAATTTTGGTGATATTAGCAATTCTGCTCATCTTTTTCTTTTGGGGAATGCGCGTTTATAACAAAATGGTTGCCCAAGAAGAGGGAGTAACATCTGCATGGTCTCAGGTTGAAAATGTTTACCAGCGTCGTGCTGACCTTATTCCAAATTTAGTGGCTACTGTCAAGGGTTATGCTACACATGAAAGGGAAACTCTTGAAGGTGTAGTCAATGCAAGATCCAAAGCTACGCAGACCACCATAGACCCAAAAAACATGACTCCAGAAGCCATGGAAAAATTTCAGGCAGCTCAGGGTGAACTGACAAATGCACTGAACAAATTGATGGTTGTAGTTGAACGTTATCCCGATTTAAAGGCAAACCAAAACTTTTTGGAATTACAGGCACAGCTTGAAGGAACTGAAAACAGGATTACTGTAGAAAGACAGAAATTCAATGACGCTGCACGAGGGTTTAATACCTATATCCGTCAGTTTCCAAAAAATATTATAGCTTCTCTTTTTGGTTTCGAGAGAAAACCATATTTCGAAGCAAATGAGGGGACAGAACAACCACCAAAAGTTGAATTTTAATTGTGGCTGCCTCAAAATTTCTTTCAGATACAGATAAATCCTTATTGGTTAAGGAGATAGAATCTGCGGAACTTAATACTTCCGGTGAGATAAGGGTACATATTGAAAGCAAATGTCATTCAGATCCAATCAGTAGGGCAATTACTGTATTTAATGCTTTAAAAATGTACCAAACTAAGGAGCGAAACGCTGTCCTTATCTATATTGCATATGAATCAAAGAAACTTGCAATAATTGGAGATGCAGGGATCAATTCGAAAGTCCCGGAAGGGTTTTGGGATGATGTTAAAGATGTTCTTGTCTCTCACTTTGCATCCAATCAAATAGTTGACGGACTTAAAATTGCCATAAAAATGACCGGAGATAAATTAAGAGAATACTTTCCCCATAAAACAGACGACATTAATGAACAAAGCAATGAGATATCGTTTGGTGAGTAAACCACTGACTCTACTGGTCATATTGACTGTAGCAGTAACTTCCGTATTCGCCCAGGTTCCTAAAAGGCCTTCTCCTCCGAGGCTTGTGAATGATTTTGCTGCCATCCTGACACCAGAACAAAGTGCATATCTCGAAGATACTCTGGTAAATTTTGCAAACAAAACCTCCAACCAGATAGTCATCGTGACTCTAAACGATTTCGGAGGCATGGAAAGATCACAGATGGCCTATTCAATTGGTGAAGAGTGGAGAGTAGGACAGGAAAAGTTTGATAATGGTATCGTTATACTTATAAAACCTAAAAAACAGGACGAACGTGGTGAAGCTTTCATAGCTACTGGCTATGGCCTTGAAGGAGCTCTCCCTGATGCCATATGCAAAAGGATTGTGGAACAGGAGATGATTCCACATTTTATGCTTAATGAATACTACCAGGGAATTATCGAGGCTCTTAAAGTTATTATGCCAATAGCTGCAGGTGAATTCAGTTCCGAAGAATACGCTGCACAAAGCGAGGGAAGTTCTTTAGTCGGCGCGTTGATCGTGATAGGAATTGTACTGATCTTTATAATTTTTTCAATTGTTAACAAAAGAAAGGGACCGACTAATTTTGGCGGGGGTAATAGAAAAGACCCAAGTTTTCTTGATTTGTTAATACTTGGGTCATTACTTTCTGGACGAGGAGGAAGATATGGCGGATATTCTGGCGGAGGATTCGGTAGAGGAGGATTTGGAGGAGGTGGATTCGGAGGATTCGGAGGAGGCAGTTTCGGAGGAGGTGGCGCAGGTGGCAGCTGGTAGAATCAACTCTTAGAAAAAAGGTGAATTAAAACAATTTCCGACGAAGTCCCAATACGAAACTCTGGCCCCCATAAACCAAGGCCTGAAGAGACAACGTAATGTGTCTTTCCTCTAACTTTGTACCCATATGATAATTCATACATCTTTTTCACCAAAAGACTCCCTGGCCAAAACTGCCCTTGATGAGTGTGACCTGAAACTTGCAGATCTACACCTGCCAATTCTGCTTCCTGAAGATTGTAGGGCTGATGATCCATTAAAATTACCGGCCATTTTTTGTCAACACCTTCAATCAACATGCCCAGACTTTTTCTATGATGGTTGGTTTTGTCATCTCTTCCTATAATATTCAAAATACCATCACCAACATTAACAACAACTACCGAATCTATCAGCAAATGTATTCCTGAAGATCTGTAATATGAATAAAGTGCTTCTTTATCACCACCATAATATTCATGATTGCCCGTAACTGCATATGTACCATAAGTTGAAGTAATATTACCTAATAACTCGGACAGCTTTCCATCTATCAGTGGCTTTATGTTCCTGTCGGAAATATCTCCTGCAATTAAAACCAAATCCGGATTCTGCCTGTTTATCAGAGTCACATATTGGGTCAGTTTATCTCTATTAATAATGGTACTTAAATGAATATCACTTGCAAGCACAATGTTAACTCCTTCTGGAGGCAAAGGTTTATCAATATTTATTGATAGCTCTCTAACCACAGGATGATTAAATTTCCAATTGCCATAGATTAATAGAGATGAGACAGCTAATCCTACAAAAACAGCCAATATAAGCTTAACAAGCTGATAATTTTCTTTAATAAAAGGTGGGAAAAATCCAGTAAAATGGTTGATCAACCTAAGTAAATCAAATGAAAGTGCAAAAAGAGAAAAATAAATAACAGCTATAAACCAGGTAAATCCAACCCTTGAAAGAAAAAGTGAAATCGAAGAGCTCGTTGTCTCTCCGATAAACATTTTTAACATAAAAGCCAAAAAGGCAAAAATATAAATAGAAGCATATCCTACACTTAGCCAGCGTGAATAAGAAAAAGCCTGCAACCCTCTCACAAACGGATAAGCAGCTATTAATGATATTACTGAAAGGGCGATAAGGGGGAAAATAATTTTCAACTTAAATGATTTATTTTATTTAAACTGTGCAAAAAAATCGTTCCCTTTATCATCAACAAGAATAAAAGCAGGAAAGTTCTCAACTTCTATTTTCCAAATTGCCTCCATACCCAACTCCGGATATTCAATAAGTTCAACTTTCTTAATGCTGTCTTTAGCCAGGATGGCTGCTGGACCTCCTATACTGCCAAGGTAGAACCCACCGTGTTTTTTGCAGGCATCTGTAACTTGCTGACTTCTATTACCCTTAGCTATCATAATTAAGCTTCCTCCATGTTCCTGGAAAAGATCCACGTACGAATCCATTCTGCCGGCAGTTGTAGGTCCAAATGAGCCACTTGGCACTCCTTTTGGCGTTTTTGCAGGTCCTGCGTAATATACAGGATGTTCTTTGATATATTGTGGTAAATCCTCACCAGCATCCAATCTCTCTTTTAGCTTAGCATGAGCCATATCCCTGGCGACTATAATGGTACCATTAAGCAACAAGAGAGTTGACACAGGATATTGTGAAAGGTCGGCAAGTACTTCTTTCATTGGACGATTAAGATCTATCTTTATCCCCTCTGAATAAGCAGCTTTACCAGATCTCAAGGACTCGGGAACAAGTCTGATGGGATCAGCATCCAAAGTCTCAAGCCAAATGCCCTCTTTGTTTATCTTTCCCTTAATATTTCTGTCAGCACTGCATGAAACTCCCAATCCGACAGGACATGAGGCACCGTGCCGCGGAAGACGTATCACCCTTATATCATGTGCAAAATATTTGCCTCCGAATTGTGCTCCTATACCAAGTTTCTGTGCAGCCCGTAGCAACTTTGATTCAAGCTCAACATCTCTAAAAGCATGTCCCAACTCGTTGCCTTTTGTAGGAAGTTCATCAAGATATTTTGCAGAAGCAAGTTTCACAGTCTTAAGACAACTCTCTGCAGAAGTTCCGCCAATCACAAAAGCAATATGATATGGAGGGCAAGCTGAGGTACCAAGAGTTTTCATTTTTTCTACCAAAAATTTCTCAAGAGTATCAGGATTGAGCAAAGCCCTGGTTTCCTGAAATAAAAAAGTCTTATTGGCAGAACCACCTCCTTTAGCTATGCAAAGAAAATCATATTCGTCATTATCAGTCGCGTAAATATCTATCTGGGCAGGAAGATTACATCCTGTATTTTTTTCGTTATACATGTCGAGAGGAGCATTTTGGGAATATCTCAAATTATCCTGAGTATAAGTATCAAAAACTCCATGCGATATTGCCTCTTCGTCTCCACCTCCAGTCCAGACCTTTTGTCCCTTTTTTGCAATTACAATTGCAGTACCTGTATCCTGACAAAAAGGAAGAACACCTTTTGAAGAGACATCTGCATTTAGTAACATGGTAAGAGCTACAAACTTGTCATTCGCACTGGCCTCAGGATCATTCAAAATCCTTGCGACCTGTTCATTATGTTCAGGCCGCAGCATAAAAGATACATCATGGAAAGCCTGTCTGACAAGTAGTCTTATACCTTCAAGATCTATCTTAAGTATTTCATGACCCTCAAAATTTGCAACAGAGACATATTTTTTTGTAAGAAGGTGATAATGTGTTTTGTCTTTCCCCAATGGAAAGATTTCCTGAAACTTAAAATTCATATTTCAATAATTTAATAACAATTATATTATCTGTCATTTGGATGTCCCTAACAAAAATGTTTTCATAAAATCATTCAAGTCTCCATCCAACACTGCCTGCACATCAGACGTTTCATACCCAGTCCTTAAATCTTTCACCATTTTGTAAGGATGAAGGACGTAACTTCTTATCTGTGAACCCCACTCAATTTTCATCTTAGATCCCTCAAGTTCTGCCTGCTTCTCCCGCCTTTTTCTCAATTCAAGTTCATAAAGATGAGATTTAAGAATCCTCAATGCATTTTGTCTGTTATCCAGTTGAGAGCGTGTTTCTGTATTTTCTACAGTAATACCTGTAGGAATATGTCTAACCCGAACACCTGTCTCCACTTTATTTACATTTTGACCTCCGGCCCCGCTGGAGCGAAAGGTATCCCATTCTAAATCTCCAGGATTTATCTCAATCTCTATTGTGTCATCTACAGCTGGGTAAACAAAAACTGAAGAAAATGTGGTTTGTCTCTTTCCTTGAGCATTAAATGGCGAAATTCTGACAAGCCTGTGGACTCCTGTTTCAGCCTTCAAGTAACCATAAGCATATTCACCTTCAAATTCGAGTGTTACAGATTTTATTCCTGCCTCATCTCCTTCTATAAGATCATAAATATGAACCTTATAGTTATTTCTCTCCCCCCATCTTGCATACATTCGCATCAACATTGAAGACCAATCATTACTTTCAGTACCTCCTGCACCTGAGTTTATCTTGAGAATTGCTCCAAGATTATCACCCTCTTCACCTAACATCTTCCTCATTTCCAACTCTTCGATTAGCCTCAAAGTTCGAAAGAATGCCTTATCTACTTCTTCTTCAAGTTCGGGCTCCTCCTTGACAAGGTCCAATAGCACCTCAAAATCCTCCAATGATGTTTCTATAGATGCAAATTTCTCAGTCCAATACTTAATTGATGAGACATTTTTTAAAAATAATTCAGCACTTTTGGGATCATCCCAAAAATCAGGAGATGAGCTCCTATCTTCAAGTTCTTTTATTTTTTCTCTCTTCCCATCTATGTCAAAGAGACCTCCTCAACGCAGAAGTGCGTTGCTGGAGTTCCTTGAATTGTTCCAGATTAACCATTTATTTCAATAATGTTTTATTAATAACTTTTATAATCTCTTCATAAGAAAAGCCCCTTGAAAGAGCAAATCTCAAAAGTTTCTCCCTTAGTTTCTTTGTTCCATCCTCATTTGACTCCAGCTTTGGCTTCAATTCTTTCATTTTCTTAAGGAGAAGTTTTTCAAGTAAGGCAATGTTAGATTCAGAAGATATAGAGTCCAAAGCAATATTAATAACAGTTTGACCAATGCCTTTGTTCTTCAATGCATACTCAATTTTTTTTCGCCCCCATCCTGCAAGAGTAGATTTATCTCTTACAAAGGCAACTGCATAACGTTCCTCGTTTATATAATTGTCCTCTATAAGTTTACCAACAATTTCCGATATTTCTTGGTCGCTACAGCCTTTTGCCCTAAGCTTGGAATTAATATCCTGAATAGTATACTCCCTCATCGCACATAAACGTTGCATCCGGGCAAGCAAAGAATGATCGTCGTACCTCTTCTTTGCCGCAGACTCACCTTTTTGTATACCTCCTGCCTGCAATGACATCAAATTATTTTTTAATTATTCTTTTAATAATTGCAGCAACTTCTCCAACTATAAGCACAAGTGAAGTAATAAGAATTATAAGTACCCAATCTCTCAAGCTGATAGGCTCAGTTCTAAAAACATCTCCTCCAAACTGGACAATCAATACCTGACCTGCAACTATCAACAGCCCGACTAAAAGAAATCCCTTACTTTTTGTGATCTCTCTGAATGCAGACCCTGAGGAACCAAATCTTTTGGCATTGAACATGTTCCAAAATTGCAGCATTACAAAAAAAGTAAAGAACCGCGACGAATCATATCGGGAAATTTCACCTGCATCATTGGTAAAGTACTCCAATAGTCCAAGCATAAAAACGACAAAAATTATTCCCGAAGTAATAATAATTACAGCCATTTTTTTTGTAATTATAAAATCATCAGCTTTTCTTGGCTTGCGCTCCATTACCCGTTCATCAGGCGGCAAGGAGGCAAGAGCTCCGGCCGCAAAGGTATCCATAATCAGATTAACCCAAAGCATCTGAGTAACAGTCAATGGAAGGTCCTTGCCAATTAAAGATCCTATAAAGACAATAAGGAGAGCTGCAAAATTAATGGTTAACTGAAACAGTATAAATCTCTGAATATTCTGATACAAAGAACGCCCCCACATAACAGCAGTTGCTATACTGTTGAAAGAGTCGTCGAGGAGTGTTATGTCGCTGGCCTCTTTTGCGACGGAAGTACCGGAGCCCATTGAAAGACCTACATGAGCATAATTGAGAGCCGGAGCGTCATTAGTGCCATCCCCAGTAACAGCTACTACAGCTCCTTTCTTCTGCAAAAGCTGCACTAATCTTTGCTTGTCTATTGGACGCGCCCTGCACATGATCTTAAGACCCATTACCCGGTCAAGAGCTTCCTCATCGGTCAAAGCCTCAAAATCCACTCCTGTAATTATGGCCTCAGGTCCATCATTGTCATTAATTATACCAATTTGGCGTCCAATTTCCCATGCAGTTCGCGGAGTATCACCCGTAACAATTTTAACATCAATACCTGCTTTAAGACATTTTGCAACAGCATTTGGGACATCGGGCCGCACAGGATCGGCAATTGCCACCATTCCCAAATAAGTCAAGCCTCTTTCAGATAAAACTTCAATTTTCTCATCACATGCTTCTGCAGGCACCTCTCTGTAAGCAAATGCCAAAGTCCTCATTGCTTGATTCTGATACTTTAGAAGCAAGTCGTTCAAACCGTCAGGTAATGAAGTACATTTAGATGCAACTATTTCAGGAGCTCCCTTAACAAAAAGAATCCTTTTACCCAAAGATGCTGATTCAGCCAAAGTAGCCATATATTTACGTTCAGTAGAGAAGGTAAGTTGATCGATAATCTTTGCACTGTTTCTAACCTCCAGATAATTTATCCCTCTGTCATGAAGCCAAAGTAAAAGAGCTGCCTCGGTAGGATTGCCAAGAGCCTTGATCTTACCCTCATCAGATATTTCAAGAAATGCGGTTGAATTTACAGCAATACTCTCCCTAATAATAGGTTCATCATTGTCAACTATAAAGTTAGTAAAGGCAACTCGCATCTGGTTCTGGGTTAAAGTTCCTGTTTTGTCGGTACATATAACAGTCGTAGCGCCCATAGTTTCAGTTGCATGCATCTTCCTTACAAGATTGTTTGTCTGCAGCATTCTCTTCATGCTCATTGCAAGACTCAGCGTTACAGACATCGGCAAGCCTTCTGGCATGGCAACTACTATCAAAGTCACTGAGACCATGAAGTAGTTTAAAATACGACTTGCAGCATCTATTGAAATCCATTGATTAGCATCTGAAGGATCAACCCCGAATATCAGATAACCTAACGCCATTAAAATGACAGTAGTAGAAATCCCAAATGTTACCCATCGGCTCCAATCACTCTCTTTGACCAATGCAGGAGTTGTAACTTTGACTCCTAGGACAGATAAACCGTCATAAATAGCAGGTATCCAAATCTTTGTAATTGCAATAACCACTCCAGTTATGACTGAAACAAGCAGAAAAATTTCACTGAAAGAATAGTCCACATTACCAAGAAATATGTCCTTTACAAACAACATGGCAAATGTCAGGACTGCAAGAACAAATCCAGCAAAACCCACAAATTTTGCCAATTTGTCAAGTTGCCTATTCAATGGAGTCTCTTCTGGGTTTTTCTCAGCTGATTTCTGTGCCACCTTTCCATACTCGGTAGAATCACCAACAGCAAAAACCCTGGCAATGCAATGACCATCTACTATTGTAGTCCCCCTGTAGATATTGTTTGTGGGATAAGTTGCTTCATCATCAAACATGGCAGGATCTACGCTCTTTTCTATAACAGGCTCTCCTGTCAATGTAGACTCGTTGACCGAAAGAGAAACTGCCTCAAGCAAGGTTGCATCAGCAGGAACCTCTTCACCAGTATCAAGCAGAATAATATCTCCAACTACAATGTCTTTTTTGGGTACTTCTCTAATATTCCCGTCTCTAATAACTTTAACAAGAGTTTCATCATTAACCTGATTTAAAATATCGAATTTCTTGTTGGCGTCCATTTCAAACCAGAAGGATACTCCGGTTGCAAGAAATATAGCACAGAAGATACCTATTGTTTCTACAAATTCATTGTGAACAAATGATATACCCAAAGACAGAAATGCTGCTACAAGCAAAATTCTGATTATTGGATCATTAAATTTTAAAAGAAATAATTTCCAAAGAGGATCTCTCTTTGGAGGAGTAAGCACATTGCTGCCAAATTTTTTTCTGCTTTCCTCAACTTCGCTTATACTGAGGCCTGAATATAATTTACTTGTATCCATATATTAATCCACCTATATTGATTTACTTATTGATATTTTTACCACTTAACATCCCGCAAGCCGCAAGTATATCCTCACCTCTCGAAGCACGAATCGTTGCGATCAAGCCTTCTTTGTTCAATCTTTCCCTGAACAACTCGATTTTGGCGTTCGGAGTTGGTTTGTATGGAAAATCCGGGATTTGATGAAAGTGTATCAGATTTACTCTACACTCAAGTCCTTTCAAAGTTCTTATCAACGCATCGGCATGACGCTTCGAATCGTTCCATCCATCAAACATGATATATTCAAAGCTTACTCTTCTCTGTCCCGTGAAGTCAAACCTGCGAATTATATCAAGCGTCCTTGCAAAAGGCCAAGCCTTTTGCGCAGGTACAAATTCGAGACGTTCCTCTTCAAACGGGTTATGCAAGGATATCGCAAGATGACATTTGTAATTATTCAAAAGGTCGATAAGTGGCTCATGAACACCTATTGAAGACACAGTAATTCTTTTAGGACTCCATGCAAATCCCCAGTCAGCAGTTAAAATGTTTATTGCATCCGACACTTCACCAAAGTTGTCAAGCGGCTCTCCCATACCCATAAATACTATATTGGTGATTTTATTGCTTTCTTCAACATTTTGTAATTGAGATATAATCTCTCCCGCAGTAAGATTACCCTTGTATCCCACTCTTGCAGTCATGCAAAACTTGCATCCCATCCTGCATCCTGCCTGAGACGAGACACATAAAGTAACTCTGTCGTCTTCTGGTATTGTTACTGATTCAATAAATGTTTCACAAAGTGAGGGAAAAAGATATTTTTTTGTTCCGTCCGAAGATAGTGTCACCTTTTCAGGACTGAATCCGCCAACTTGGTACTGTTCCGAAAGTCTATCTCTGTTTGCTTTCGAAATATTGGACATCTGCATTATATCCTTACAGTTTTTCTTGTAAATCCACTCAGCAATCTGCTTAGCAGAAAAAGCCGGAAGTGACATATTTACAACGATTTCTCTGAGCTGATCCAGACTCTTACCAAGTAGCCATGTTTTCATTTTACAAATGTAGAGATTTTTGGAAATCATTTGTTATTTTTGCATGAACAAAAAAATACAACATTATGGCAAAGGAGAGTGAAGAAGTTAAGAAAGGTGCTGAGATTAGTTCTGAGAAGCAAAAAGCCTTACAGGCTACTCTGGACAAACTTGAGAAGGATTACGGGAAAGGCACTGTAATGAAGATGGGAGATCAGCCAAAATGGGAGGTTTCCACAATACCATCAGGATCGATTGCCCTGGATCATGCGCTTGGTATTGGAGGATACCCTAGAGGAAGAGTTATCGAAATTTATGGCCCTGAGTCAAGTGGTAAAACTACCCTTGCAATTCATGCAATAGCCGAAGCACAGAAGAGTGGAGGTATAGCTGCAATTATTGATGCAGAACACGCATTTGACAGAACATATGCCAAAAATCTCGGAGTAAATGTGGATACCCTTTTAATATCACAGCCTGACAACGGAGAACAAGCTCTTGAGATTGCAGACGCACTTATCCGCTCCGGAGCAATAGACATTATTGTTATAGACTCGGTTGCGGCTCTTACCCCCAAAGCTGAAATCGAAGGCGAGATGGGAGACTCCAAAATGGGTTTACAAGCCAGATTGATGAGTCAGGCTCTTAGAAAGTTAACTGCAAATATCAGCAAAACGAACACTTGCTGCATTTTCATAAACCAGCTTCGTGAAAAAATCGGAGTTATGTTTGGAAACCCTGAAACAACCACAGGTGGTAATGCTCTTAAATTTTATGCTTCAGTTAGGGTAGATGTCCGAAAGGTTACTCAGCTCAAGGACGGTGAGGAAACAACGGGCAACCGCACACGTGCCAAAATTGTCAAGAATAAGCTGGCTCCTCCTTTCAGAAAAGCAGAGTTCGACATAGTTTTCGGAGAAGGGATTTCAAAAGTTGGAGAGATAATAGATCTCGGCGTTGACCTCGATATCATACGTAAAAGCGGTTCCTGGTTCAGTTACAATGACACTAAAATAGGACAGGGAAGAGATGCTGTGCGCCAGATTCTTTTGGACAATCCAGCTTTGATGGAAGAGATCGAAGCAAAGGTTCGAGAAAAATTATCTCAAGTTAAGGATTAAAGTAATTAAATGTTTTCATGGAGAAAGTATTAAGCGGTATAAGATCTACAGGACATCTTCATCTTGGCAATTATTTCGGGGCATTGAAAAACTATATCAAAATGCAGGATGAATATGACTGTTTTTTCTTCATAGCCGACCTTCATTCCTTAACCACCCATCCACACCCCGCTGATTTACACTCGGGAGTAAGAACTATTCTGGCTGAATATCTGGCAGCTGGACTTGACCCCGAGAAATCTGCTCTTTTTGTTCAAAGCGATGTGCCGGAAGTATGCGAGTTGTATGTGCTTCTCAATATG
>Ga0208826_1001328_pt1 | contig 21074 bp, 21 predicted proteins | sample AD_UKC115_MetaG_FD_184451 | JGI IMG/M metagenome (GOLD analysis project Ga0208826, IMG submission 184451) | Active sludge microbial communities of municipal wastewater-treating anaerobic digesters from Hong Kong - AD_UKC115_MetaG (SPAdes)... | ecosystem: Engineered > Bioreactor > Anaerobic >...
CTCGAAAATCGATTAAGTTGCATCAGTATATTGATGTATTACGTTATACCCGTAACGTTTTGATTCAAGAATTTACGATAACTCTCATTATCGAAATACAATGAACCGTACTCACAATTTCGCCTCGCGGGAAATCACTGAGACCCAACGGCCGCAAAAATGAGCATCGAACAAGTGGATCCAGTACCGACACGTCCAAGAACTGATTCGCCCTCACGACTGGTACCGGTTGGTGAGCCACCACGTACGATCACGTTCCTGATACCAGAACTGCTTGATGGCCGTGAAGGTTCAAACCGTTCGCGCGGCGGACGTTGCCAGCTCAAGGCGTCGAACGACTTCGAGGCGGTGAGTGCGTGGCTTGCCGAGTATGCCGAAACACCCCACACACTTCGAAGCTATCGCAAAGAGGTCGAGCGGTTGCTGCTGTGGGCGACAGGTGCTCGTGGCAAGGCGTTGTCGAGTTTGACGCGTGAAGATCTTCTCGCGTACGAAGCATTTCTCGCGAATCCAGGCGCTGAATGGATGAGTCGCGAGTTGCCCCGACACGGCAGCAATCGTCGGCTGTTCGAACGCGGGCTCTCTGCGGGAAGTGTTCGCCATGCGATGGGGATTGTTTCAGGGCTGTTTGGATATCTGGTTGCGGCAGGGTATCTGGCGGGAAATCCTCTGGCGCTGCGACGCCGGCGAAAGACTGGTCGAAAGCCTGCGCGTGTCGAACGCTATCTTGATCACGCGACGTGGGAATTTGTGTTGGACTTTGTGGAGACTTGGCCACGAGATTCCGCGCGTGATCGACAGAACTATGAGCGTTTGCGCTGGGTGTTGCGTTTATTGCATGGCACTGGCTTACGCGCATCGGAGGCTGCGAAGGCACGAGCGACCGACTTGATGTTTCGGCGCGGAAATTGGTGGCTTCGGGTGGTTGGCAAAGGGGATGTCGAGGGCGATGTACCTGTGGGTGCGGAGCTGATGCAGGCCTACACACGATATCGCGAGTTTCATGGGTTGCCCTCGGTGATTGCCCCGGATGACGTCAGTCCGTTGGTGATGTCGATCGCTGGGAATCGTGAGGCGTGTTTAACGTCGACCGCGATCTATTTGATTGTGAAGGATGTGTTCCAGCGCGCAGCAGAAGCACGAAACGCTGTTGACCCTGCCGCGGCGAAAATGCTTCGACGCGCATCAACGCATTGGTTGCGGCATACCGCTGCAACACATCAAGCCGATGCGGGAACTGATCTTCGCTTCATTCAGAAAAATCTTCGACACGCCTCGCTTGAGACGACAGCGTTGTATTTGCATGCTGAGGACGATCGCCGACATCAAGCCACCGTGATGCCCATTTCACTGAGGACACTTCCGAACAGCTCGCGCTAGTCGTGCGCTGGCTTTTGAGCGATGAGGGTGCAAAAGCGCTTTAACGTATCGTTTGGTGCGGGGAATTCGCTGAACTGCATGTGCTGAATGTCCCACGTGTCGAATGCATCTCGCAACGCCATCGGCGCAAACAAGCAACAATCAACGGGGTCGAACATGTCCATGAAGGTTGTGCCGTCGGTAAGGACATTGATCGCCGTGATACCACCGGGACGTACATGGGCTTGCAGCGTGTGCAAGACGCGCATAGCCCGCGAACAGTCAAAGAACATCAGAAGCCCTATGGAAACGACGACGTCGTACGAACCAGTGAGAGGGTATTCACGCAGGTCGGCCTGTGAGGCTGCAACGGGCAACCCAGTAGCCAAGGCACGCTTACGGATGTGATCGACGGCCGCCGGGCTTGCGTCCAGCGCAGTTACGTTGCACCCATTGCTCGCAGCAGCAAAAGCTAGGTTACCCAGACCGCAGCCGAAATCAAGCACTTCACCTTTGAGGTACGGCAGCGCGAGAAGCTCGAACGGATTTAGCGCTAGCGCGTCGCTGGAGTGCTTGCGAAACTGTTCATCGAAGAACGAAATGCTTATCGATTCAGCCATAGGTTCTATTTTGGAGGGTAGCGGTAGTGACGCGCACTATTTGGTGCTTGTGTGGTCAGTTGCCAGCGTGGGCGCTCACAGGAACTTTACGGCAGCAGCTAAATCTCAGCTAGACTTCAGCCTGAAACTATGAATTTTTTCCGCCAATTCCGCCGCCCCCTTTTGCTGCTACTGAGCCTGACGTTCAGCATGCAGGCGATGGCTGTTGCGTCGCTCGGCGCGTGTCATCGGGCAAAAGCGCTCGCATTGGCGGAAGCAAGCGTTACTGCGCCGCATCAAGGCCATGGCGACGTGGCTCCGCATCACGCTGGCGAACGTAATCACGGCGACGAAGATGCCAACGTTGCGGCTGGTGGGCATTCCAAAGACGCGCCCTCGCAAGACGCCAGTCGGGTGAAATGTGCAGCCTGCGCTGCCTGTCACTTGTGTAGTGTCGTGCTAACCACCGCCACTGTTGACGTAGACATCCCCGCTGTCGAAGCCACATTTTTTCCTGAATCATCCGTTCCTCGCGTACGCAATGTCGCGAATGGTCTGGAACGACCCCCACGAGCCTAGCCACACAGTTCCGGTTGTGATTCCCTCACAGCCGGAATAAGCGCTCGTCCACGCTGCAACGACTGCGGCGTGCCCTTCGACAGATCTGTCATTCCCAACGTATGGGGATGGCAGTGTGTTTCGAGACTACTCATGTTTTTATTTTTCTCCCGCATTTCGGGCGCACCACCTATGCGCTCCACTGTCGCGGCTGGCATGGCAGGGGTTGGCGCAACGCTACTGTTTGCTGGCCTTGCGCAGGCTCAACACGATCACGCTAAACCAATTGCAACCTCCCCGCCGACCGGCAGCGGCGCGTCGCGTACGGGTGCAATCGCGGCCAGCGCTACGCCCAATGCCGCCGGTACGAGCATGCCGCTTCAGTTCGAGTCGGTACTGTCCCGCTATAAACCCATGACCGACCAAAAGCTTGGCTCGTGGCGCGAGGCTAACGACACGGTCACGCGGATTGGTGGTTGGCGTACCTACCTCAAGGAATCGCAAGCGCCCGATACTGCGGCACCCGCCACCACCGCGCCCAGCACGACGGCACGGCCCGTAGCGCCCAACGCACCCACCGCCCCCAACCCTCACGCCGGACACGGAGCGAAGCCATGAGCGCCGGTCAATTCAAGTCGCACTTCGCAACGGCGAATGTGTTCAGGCTTCGGCGCGTGGCGCTGGCGGTCGGCGGCGCTGGCCTGCTATTGCTTGCCGGATGCGCGACCGTGGATGTCAACAAGGCAATTGCGCGCGCTGATCAAGATGCTGGCGGGCTGACCGGTGGCAAGCTCACGCTCGCTCAAACCGAACAAGCGCGCAGCGAATTGCGGAGCACGGCCACCACACTCCTCGCCAAACCACTAAGCGCCGACGATGCGGTTCACTTGGCGCTGGTAAACAGTCCGGCCATGCAGGCGCTGCTGGCGCAAAGCTGGGCTGAAGCGGCGAACGCCGCGCAGGCAGGGCGTTTGCCGAACCCGATTCTCACGCTGGAGCGAGTTCGCACGCCGAGCGAAACCGAGATCGGCCGCATGCTCGCGTTCGGTTTACTGGATGTACTGACCCTGCCGCAGCGATATCGCATTGCTCAGAGCCGCTTGGAACAAGTGCAGCTGCAACTGGTCACCGATGTGGTCGATATGGTCACGCAGGTGCGTCAAGCGTGGGTCACGGCTGTGGCGGCTAAGCAGTCGCTCACGTACGCCCAGCAAGTGAGCGATTCGGCAGAGGCAAGTGCTGAAATGGCGCGCCGCATGTTGGCGGTTGGCAACTTTAACAAGCTCCAGCGCGCGCGGCAGCAGGCGTTCTATGCCGATGCAGCCGCGCAGTTGGCGAGCGCATCGCACGCGGCTACCTCCAGTCGCGAGGCGCTGGCGCGCGCCTTGGGGCTGACGGATGCGCAAGCGCAGCTATTACAACTCCCCGAGCGACTGCCGGATATCCCCGCCAGTCCTCGCACGGGCGAAGATGTGAGCAGCGCGGCCAGTCGCGGACGACTTGATATCAAGATGGCACAGGCCGCGGCGAACGCGACGGCGGTAGCGCAAGGGCTCAATGCAATCACCAGTTTCACCGACATTGAACTTAGCGTTATTCGCAACACGGCGATAGAGCGCGCTGATGGTCATAGAACCAACGCGCGTGGATTTGAGGTCGCCGTGAGGCTTCCGCTATTCGACTGGGGTGGATTGCAGCGTGATGCCATGAGCGCGCAAATGCTAGCGGCCACTAATCGCCTTGAAAGCACTGTGCGCGCCGCCGGATCGAACCTCCGTGAGAGCTATTCGGCGTATCGAACGAGCTACGACATTGCCAGGCACTACCGCGATGAGATCGTGCCGCTGCGAAAGCTCATCGCCGATGAAAACGTGCTTCGCTACAACGGCATGTTGATCGGCGTGTTCGAACTGCTAGCGGACTCGCGTGACCAGATTGCCAGCGTGATCGCTTCCATCAATGCACAACAGCAATTCTGGTTGGCCGACGCTGCTTTGCAATCCTCCATTCTTGGCAAACCCATGATGATGTCAGGCGCGGGTGCGGCACCAGCAAAAGGGGGAGGCGGCGATGCGGGGCACTGATCGTTCACCTCTGTTTATCACCCTATTCAACGCCTACGAACCCACGTACTCAAGGATTTTGTTATGAGTTCAAGACGAGATTTTTTACGCTCCGCTGGCATCGCCAGTATTGCCGGTGGTGCCGTCGCCGCCGCATCGGTCAGCCGCGTTGCCATGGCCGCGCTGCCCGAGCCGGTCATGCAAATGAAGCCCGACACCATGCCACCGCTGGTGCCGAATTCCGGGCGACCGTACAACCCTGTCGTCACGCTCAACGGCTGGACGCTGCCGTGGCGCATGAACAAGGGGGTCAAGGAGTTCCATCTGGTCGCAGAACCCGTGGTTCGGGAAATGTGCGAAGGCTTCAAGGCGCATTTGTGGGGCTACAACGGGCAGAGCCCTGGCCCGACCATCGAAGTGGTCGAGGGAGATCGCGTACGCATTTTTGTCACCAACAAGCTGGGCGAGCTAACCAGCGTCCATTGGCATGGGCAACGCCTGCCGAATGGCATGGACGGCGTCACCGGGCTCAATCAGCCGGGAATCGCTCCCGGAAAGACCTTTGTCTACGAGTTCGTAGCGCGTCGCCCCGGCACCTTCATGTATCACCCGCATGCCGATGAGATGGTGCAGATGGCCATGGGCATGATGGGCTTCTGGATCACCCATCCGAAGGAAAAGCATCCGCTGATTGATCCGGTGGATCGCGACTTTGTGTTCCTGCTCAACGCCTACGACGTTGATCCCGGTGCTTACACGCCAAAGATTATGACCATGCTCGACTTCAACCTGTGGAGCTGGAATAGCCGCATTTTTCCGGGTATCGATTCCCTCAACGTGCGACTTAACGACAAGGTGCGTATTCGCATCGGCAACCTGACGATGACGAACCACCCGATCCATCTGCATGGTCATGAGTTTCTCGTGACCGGAACCGACGGCGGGCCAACGCCGAAATCAAGTCGACAGTACGAAGTCACCACCGATGTGGCGGTCGGGCAAATGCGTCAGATCGACTTCCTCGCCGACGAACCCGGTGATTGGGCGTTCCACTGCCACAAGAGCCATCACACCATGAACGCCATGGGGCATGACGTGCCCACGATGATCGGTGTCGATCACCGTGGCATTGCCAAGCAAATCACCAAGCTCATTCCTGACTACATGGTGATGGGTGAGCGGGGCATGAAGGACATGACAGAGATGGAGATGCCGCTGCCGGACAACACCGCTGCCATGATGACCGGCAAAGGGCCGTTCGGCTCTGTGGGTATGGGCGGCATGTTCAGCATGGTGAAGGTGCGCAAGGAGCAAAAGCCGGGCGATTACTCCGATCCCGGTTGGTACAAGCACCCGCCCGGTGAAGTGGCTTACGAGTGGACGGGGTCTCTACCTGATCCTGCGCGATTCAAGGCCGAGGCGAGCGCACCGAAGCAAGGCTCAATGCCGGTCGAGCACATGCCCGCCAAACAGGTGGAAGTACAGATACGAAAACCCAAATCACACGCAGGCATGGGGCATTGATCCCTACCGACCCAACAACTTCCATTCAATCAACGAAAGCAAACCAATCATCATGAATCCAACCATCAAAATCATCGGCACAGCACTCGTCGCGTTGACAGCGACGACGTTCGCCCATGCCCACGGCAACGAGGACCACTCCAAAAAAGCAGGCCCGGTAAAGAAAGAACAAAAGGAATGGGGCATCGCAGGCGATGCGAAAGCCGTCAAACGCACGATCACGCTGTCGATGACGGACAACATGCGTTTCACACCCGACAACGTTGAAGTCAAACAGGGTGAGACCGTTAAGTTTGTGGTGAAGAACACTGGCAAGGTCATGCATGAGCTGGTGATCGGCACCAAGAAAGACCTTGATGAGCACGCCGCCATGATGGTGAAGTTCCCCAACATGGAGCACGACGAACCTTACATGGCGCACGTACCTGTTGGAAAAACGGGCGAGATCATCTGGAATTTCAACAAGGCTGGTGATTTTGATTTCGCGTGCCTGATCGCTGGTCACTACCAGGCCGGCATGGTAGGCAAGATCAAGGTAGTTGCGGCCAAAGGCGATGGACATGCGCACAAGCACTAGTAGTGTGTCCTTCCCGCGCCGCAATCTGCTCATTGGGCTCGCCAGCGCAGCGCTACTGCCTGCTACTTCTTGGGGACACGAGGCACCGCTTATCGAAGTCTGGAAAAGTCCAAGCTGCGGCTGTTGCAACGACTGGATCACGCACCTGAGAACCAGTGGTTTTCGTGTCAAGTCCTACGACACCGGCAACGCGCCGAAGCGCGCTCTATTGGGCATGCCAGCCAAACTGGCCTCGTGTCACACCGCGAAGATCGACGACTATGTGATCGAGGGGCATGTGCCCGCTCGGGAAATTCAGCGACTGCTCAAAGAAAGGCCGAAAGCACTGGGACTCAGCGTACCCGGCATGCCCCTGGGCTCACCGGGCATGGATGGCGAAGCGTTCGATCACAAGTCCGAGCCCTACAACGTTCTGCTGGTGCTCCACAACGGGGCAACCAGCGTTTTTCAAGCGTATTGATCCATTTCACGTAAACACTAAAGGAAACTTTTCATGAAAACCATTCAATTCACCATGATCGCACTCGTGACCGCCGCCTTGACGGCAACGATTTTTTCGGGCGCTACCTTCGCGGACGGCAAAAACCACGATCACGCCAAGGCAGAGCCCATGAAAGGCATGGCGATGGCTGATGCGGACATGACCAACGCCGAAGTCCGAAAAGTCGACAAAGAGGCCAAAAAAGTCACGCTGAAACATGAGGCGATCAAGAATCTGGACATGCCAGGGATGACCATGGTGTTTCAGGTCAAGGACGTCTCCATGCTCGATAAAGTCCAGGCGGGAGACAAGGTCAAGTTCAAGGTCATCAGCGAGGGGGGCGCTTACGTGGTCACCGCGATTGAGCCCAGCAAATAGCGCGCAAAACGATGCGAACCCAACGCTGGTTTAGCACGTTGCCCTGGAGTGGCGTTCTCCTGGCCCTTCTCATTGGCATTGCCACACGCGATTGCATCCTGATGGCGAGCGCAGCGATGCTCGCGATCTATGTCGCGCGTACACACGTCGAGCACGGCGAAGCCGTGGATTTGCTGCGCAGTGCGATTCAGTGTTGGGTCGTAGGAGGCGCGTCGCTACTGGTTACCCTTGTACTGCTTGCTTGGGTAGCAGCGATGCACGCGGGGCTTTGGGATGGCAACGGGCTCGACACGGTTTCGATGTTGTCGGTCCTCGGCTTGTGTGTTTTGGTGGTAGGCGTCGCTACGGTTGCCGCTGCGAACGCCTCGTGTCTGCGTGCGGAGTTCACGGGCTTCGGCACGCTGGGTTTGGCTATGGTGTTGGCCGCGCTGGTAGCGCGTGAGTTCGACGCCAGTGGCCCCTGTTTGTTTGCGCTCGGTGTTGCAGCAATCACGGCCATTTCAGGTTGGCAGTTAGCGCGCAGAATCGGCACCGAGCTGGCGCGTACTGCCGTGCGGATTTAGCGCCCTCGGACGACGATGTCGCACGAATTCAAGGCCATCCTTGATGCGCCACCCGCGCTGCTTACTAGCGTCGGCCCGCTGATGGTCGTGATGGTCATCATCATCGTGTGCGGCCTCGGATGGCTCGCCTGGCGACACCGAACACTGCACCATGCACGCCGACACTACCCGCCCAAGAAGCCTCGAAAGAAACGCCGCGTTTAGGCGTTGGAGGGTTGGGTATTGGCCAAGGTTGCGATGATCGGACAGGGAAGATGCTTCTTCGTATGCTCACACTGATCCACCAGATGACTCAGCACGTCGCGCATGCGTTCCAGATCGGCGATTTTGTGATTGATCTGAACCAGTCGAGTGTTGGCAATGCGCCTGATCGAGGGGCGATCCGCGCCGTCCTCCAGTCGCAGCAGTTCGGCAATTTCCGCCAAGGTCAACCCCAGTTCCTGCCCTCGCTTAATGAAGCGAATGCGTCCAACCAGATCAGTCGAATAGCGTCGATAGGCACCTTGTGCAAACGGCACCGGCAGCAGCCCGCGCTCTTGGTAGTACCGGATCGTCTCGACGCCAACGTCGGCAGCATTGGCCAGCCGACCTATGGTCAACGTTGCCGTGTTAGGAGGGGCCGAAGCAGTTTTCATAAAAGCCTTGACTCTGGGGTTGAGTACGGAGTTTACGCTCCGTTTGTATATCGAATGGCTAGTGCGTTCACGCCTGAGAGGCCCCTATGAATCATCATCAAACTGAATCCAAGCCCGCCACAACCGATGCACACACAAGCTCCTGTTGTGGCGGCGGGCATGCGCATGCAGCGACTGTGTCTACCGACACCCCCCTGAAGGATCCTGTGTGCGGCATGACCGTGACCGAACAGTCCGCCCATCGCCACGAACATGCTGCAAAGATGTATTACTTTTGCAGCGCCGGTTGCAAGACCAAATTTGCGGCTGATCCGGACAAATATCTGGCACCGAAGCCCGCCGTGCCTATTGTGAGTGCCACCGCGTCTCCGGCAACTTCGATTGCCACGATGTACACGTGCCCCATGCATCCCGAGATACGACAGGAGCATCCGGGCACCTGCCCGAAGTGCGGCATGGCGCTGGAGCCGGAAATGCCAAGCTTGGAGGAGGACGACAACCCGGAGCTGGTGGACTTTACGCGGCGATTCTGGTGGACGCTGCCGCTGACGGTGGGAGTAACCATACTTGCCATGTTCGGGCATCAACTCGGATGGTTTGCGATGGCAACTCAAAGCTGGATTGAGTTGGTGCTGACAATACCGGTGGTGCTATGGGCCGGTTGGCCGTTTTTTGAACGTGGCGCACAGTCGATCATCAATCGCAGCCCCAACATGTGGACATTGATCTCCATCGGCACGGGCGCGGCCTTCGTCTACAGTGTGGTCGCGACTGTCGCGCCGAACGTGTTTCCTGCGGCGTTTCAGTCGATGGGTCGGGTCGCGGTGTATTTTGAGGCGGCTGCGGTGATCATCTCGCTCACCTTGCTGGGGCAGATTCTCGAATTGAAGGCCCGTTCGCAAACCTCAGCCGCCATCAAATCGCTGCTCGGGCTCGCACCCAAAACTGCACGACGCATTAACAGCGATGGAAGCGAAGAGGAAATCCCGCTCAACCACGTTCACGTCGGTGACAAACTGCGTGTGCGTCCTGGCGAAAAGCTCCCCGTAGACGGCGTGGTCACCGATGGCGAAAGTCCGGTCGATGAATCGATGCTGACTGGAGAACCGATCCCCGTGACCAAGCGCGTGGGTGACAGCGTCATCGGTGCAACGATGAACGGTTCCGGCGCGTTGATCATTGAGTCACAGAAAGTTGGCTCACAAACCATGCTCGCGCAAATCGTACAAATGGTGGCGCTGGCACAACGCTCGCGCGCCCCGATGCAGCGCATGGCCGATTCGGTGGCGTCGTATTTTGTCGTCACCGTGGTCGCCATCTCGATCATTGCTTTCTTCGCCTGGGGCTGGTTCGGCCCGGAGCCGAGCTGGGTTTATGGCCTGATCGCCGCAGTGTCCGTTCTGATCATTGCCTGTCCCTGTGCGTTGGGGCTTGCCACGCCTATGTCGATCATGGTGGCCACGGGACGCGCCGCGACACAGGGCGTGCTGTTTCGCGATGCCGCAGCCATCGAGAACTTCCGCAAGGTGGATACCCTGATCGTCGACAAAACTGGCACGCTGACCGAGGGCAAACCGATGTTCAATCTCGCGGTCGCTGCCACCGGTTACACAGAAACAGAAGTATTGCGCCTTGCTGCAAGTCTTGATCAAGGTAGCGAGCATCCGTTGGCCGAGGCCATCGTACGTGCGGCGCGTGAACAGAAGCTGGCATTGAGTCGCGTCGACCGCTTTGAGTCGAGCACCGGCATTGGCGTGCGGGGTGTGATTGATGAGCAGCCAATGGCGCTGGGCAATACGGCACTAATGACCGAGCTGGGCGTGACGGTGGAGGGCTTTAGCGTGCAGGCGGAAGCGCTACGACAACAGGGAGCCAGTGTGATGTATTTGGCCGTGAAGCAACAACTGGCTGGGCTCATTGCGGTGTCTGACCCGATCAAGACCAGCACACCGGAAGCACTGGCCACGCTCCGCGCCAGTGGCATTCGCGTGGTCATGGCCACCGGCGACGGGTTGACCACCGCGAAAGCCGTGGCCACCCACCTCGGCATCGACGAGGTCTACGGGGAAGTGAAACCTGCTGACAAACTTGCGCTGGTGGAGCGCTTTCAAAAGGCGGGCCGCGTGGTGGCCATGGCCGGTGACGGGATCAACGATGCGCCAGCGCTAGCCAAGGCGGACATCGGCATCGCGATGGGCACTGGCACTGACGTTGCGATGAACAGTGCCCAAGTCACACTGGTCAAGGGCGATTTGCGCGGCATCTCTGTGGCGCGCAAACTGTCTCAGGACACCATTACCAACATGAAACAGAATCTGGGCTTCGCGTTTGTCTACAACGCGCTCGGCGTGCCGCTCGCGGCTGGCGTGTTGTTTCCGTTAACCGGGTGGCTGCTGTCACCCATGATCGCGGCGCTGGCGATGAGTCTGAGTTCGGCGTCCGTGATTACCAATGCACTTCGACTGAGAGGAACAAAATGATGCTAAGACTATCCGCAGTTACGTATACAGCAATGATCGGACTGAGCGCGCTGGCGCTAAGTGCGGGGCCACACGCTGAAATCATTGAGGTGAAATGGGACGCGGCTGGCAAATTCGAGCGCTCACAATCCGTTTCTCCGGGCAAGTTCGTCGAAATCTGCGAGAACTTGGCGAAGGGCAGCGCCGTGGCGTGGGAATTCAAAGCGTCGACGCCCCTGAATTTCAATATCCACTTTCATCAGGGCAAAGACGTTGCTTTCCCAGAAAAGCAGGACGGCGTATCCGAGCGACAGGGAACCCTCGTGGCTCCCAGTAAAGAAGACTATTGCTGGATGTGGACGAACAAGGGCGACGCGCTCTCAAATATTCGCGTGCTGCTGGCGAAAGAACCCGCTCGAAAGTGAGTTTGAAATACCAACCACGCGATGACACCGCTCTTTGGCCTAAGCAGCCCAAAACTTTGATCAAAAAGCTGTAGCTGTGATCAGATCACTTTAGATAGGAACGCAGCACCGACACGACTTGCTCCAGGTCTTCGTTCCTCTGCTTTGGCGATATGCCCTCGATCCCGAGATGCTCGCGTATGTGGCCCTCTAAGACCTCAGCCATCAATCCATTGACGGCACCACGGATTGCCGCTATCTGCTGAAGAATCGCAGCGCAGTCGGTTTCCGCCAAAAGAGCTTTTTCTAGTGCCGCCGCTTGCCCTTGAACGCGTCGCACACGTGTCAATAGTTGCTGTTTTGACTTGATCGTATGGGGCATGAAGTTTCCTGTTAGTAGAAGTAATTACTATACTAGGGTATAGTATATGGCGCATTCATAAAGTCGTCCATCCATGCAAGCCGCCACGATCCCCCACGCCCGAAAACACTCACACGCCTTTGACGGGGGTAATCCGCTGGCCGAGAGAAACACCCTTTGGGCGGTGGTACTCACTGCACTGATGATGGTGATCGAGATCGCAGGTGGCTGGTACTACAACTCAATGGCGCTATTGGCCGATGGCTGGCACATGAGTTCACACGCGCTGGCCTTGGGTCTATCAGTGATGGCGTACGCGATGGCTCGACGACTTGCGCACGATGTGCGTTTTGCGTTCGGCACCTGGAAAATAGAGGTGTTGGCGGGGTATACCAGCGCGATTTTTCTCATTGGCGTCGCGGGACTGATGGTTTTCCAGTCCGTCGAGCGTTTGATTTCGCCCACGCCGATTCAGTACGATCAGGCTATCGCGATTGCCGGCGTCGGGCTATTGGTCAATCTGGTGTGTGCGTGGCTGCTCAAGGATGGCGCTTCACACCAGCACGACCATCATCATTCGCACGAAGGTCACGGCCATCATCACGACTTGAATTTGCGTTCCGCCTACTTGCACGTAGTCGCTGACGCGGCAACATCGGTGTTTGCCATTCTCGCGCTGACGGGTGGGAAGTTTTGGGGTATCGGTTGGCTCGACCCGTTCATGGGTGTCGTCGGCGCGGTGCTGGTCGCTGTTTGGGCGTATGGATTGCTGCGCGATACGGCTCGGGTGTTGTTGGACGCCGAGATGAACCATCCGGTTGTGGTCGAGATTCGAGACGTAATTGCGGCGAGTCCGGTTGCGGCAACGATTACAGACTTGCACGTATGGCGAGTGGGTAAAGGTATGTACGCGTGCATTGTTTCCCTCGTAACCGCGAGTGAGGCCACGCCCGACTATTTCAAACGGCAATTGAGCATCCACGAAGAGTTGGTTCACATCACGGTTGAGGTGAACAGTCATCAAGTTACACACGCGCGCTAGCGCACTACATCTGGTCAATGACACCAGAGCGACCTTGCGTCGCAGGGCGATGCGGGCTGAAGCCTAACGTCGATGCTCTCCGCCGTTTTGTGCCGCGCCCTCAAGCATTCAAATAGCAAGGGCGACCGCGCAGCTCGCTGGACTTGAGGCGTCCGATGCTTCAGCGCGTAGAGTCGCGTTAGAACTTGATAATGTCGCGAACTTCCGTGCCTCAGCGCAGGCCAGCGAAAGGTACGATTCATACCGATGACATGGGTGTCAATTGTCTGATCGACAGTTGCACGTCGGGTTTGCATTTATTCTCAGCAGGATGCTTTGAGCAACTTCAACCACAACGCGACCACCACAGCGACTCAACTACTCATTGAGCGCTGGCGACGCGACCCACACAGTACCTACAACACTTGGTTTTTATGGCCCGAGCGGCTGAAGAACTTCCGATCCATCCGGCGCGGTATCGAGCTGGTTGTAGAGGACATCAACGGCGGAACCTTCGGCAATACGTATCGCGGTTCGTCGCTTGAGACGGCAGTCAAATCCATCGCCGAGCAGCGCCAGATTTTCAAGGGCGCAGACCATGCTTTTCTTTGGAAGCCGAAGCTGCGTATTCCGGACATTTACGAGCATGCTGACAATCAACGCGCGTTCGCGAGACTTCTGTATGCGTGCAATTGTTGCGATACGTTCGAAGCTATTGTGGACGCCATACAACGGATTGATGCACTGAGAATCAAAGGCTTGGGGCCAGCGGTGGCCAACCTGTTGTACTTTATCCACCCTACGCTCGTGCCGCCCTTCAACACGGCCATCGTCAACGGTTACAACGCGCTCACGGGCAGCAAAGTCAAACTCGGGCGATGGGATCACTTTCTGACGATGCGCGAGGGCATCGCGCGAGTGAACGCGGATCACAGGGGGCTGCTGTCGAATGATTTGGGCGCGGTCGCAGGTTTGCTGTTTGACATCGGCAGCGGACGCTATACGGCACCACCCATCGGGGATGACGCAGCAGCGATTGCCCTGTGGCAAACGGAGTTGAACAAGGTTCGAGAGGAGTCGAGCGCCGCCCTAAAGCGATCTATCACGGATCAAGGCGAGGCCACGTCGCACACGGACATGCAGGGCATGCTTCGTGATTTGGGCCTGTCGCTCGGCTTCGACGTGTGGATCGCAAGCAATGATCGCAATCGCATTTATCGAGGCAGCGAGCTATCGTGCAACTGCCTTGGAGTATGGCCGCTTGTCGCGTCCGATACGGTCAAACTCATTGACGTCGTCTGGTTCGAAAAGGGCGCACCAACCGTGGCCGCAGCGTTTGAGGTGGAGCACTCCACGTCCATCTATTCAGGCATCATGCGCATGCTTGACCTGATCCTAAGCCCGTCGGCGGTCACGAGCGCTCCAATTTTTATCGTTGCTCCAGACGCGCGACGTGAGGAGGTTTTTACGCAATGGCGACGCCCCGCATTTGCGCAACTCTCTCATGTAGAAGTCCGCTATCTGCCGTATCAACAGCTACACGACCATACCGGTTCCATCGTTCGCTTTGGGCAAGGGCTCAAGCCTATGCTGGAACTGTCAGAACGGCTGTGACTGCATAGGCCATCGTAACCGTGGACAATATTGCCCCGTACTCTTGCTCTTCAAACTGGGTGAACATTTTTCCAGATGCCACTACTTAGGGCGTCAGCCTGCAACTGTGCCCGTCTGAGACGACTTCCAAGGTTAATCGGTCAATAAACGTTACATGCTCCATCTGTTATCCGTCAGTTCATTTCACCGGAAAGCGCAACTGAAAAATCGTGCGTCCATCCGCACTACTCGGTACCTCAACCGTGCCATCGTGCATTTCCATGATTGAGCGAACGATGGCCAGTCCAAGCCCTGCACCGCCTGAGTCGCGACTGCGGTCGGCATCGACACGGTAGAACCGTTCAAATATGCGCGGCAGATCAACGTTCGCGATGGCGTTACCCTCGTTGGCAACGCAGAGCGTCGCCACGGACTGAGATTGTTCAATGGTCACTTCGATGGTCGACATTGTTCGGGCATGACGAATGGCGTTGGACAGCAGATTGGTAATGGCTCGCTGTACCAGCAGCCGGTTAGCACGGACTGACGCTTTGCCCACCACAGTGATTTTCAGTTGCCGATCCTCGGCGACATGCATCAAAAACTCTGCGACCAAATTGGCTTCAGCGTCCAGTTGCACCACCTCACGATCAAGCGCCTGCTTGTCTTGCTCAGATTGCGCGAGAAACAGCATGTCCGCGATCAAGCGCGTCAGGCGCTCCAGCTCCTCGACATTGCTTGCCAGTGTGTCGCGCAGCGTCTCCACATCGCGTGTCTGCGACAACGTGACTTGAGTTCTGCCCAGCAGGGTGGCTACCGGCGTACGCATTTCGTGCGCAAGGTCTCCGGAAAACTGCGTCAATCGCGTCACGTCTTCATCAATCCTCGTAAGCATTGAGTTAAAGGAAGTCGCAAGCTCGTGTAGCTCGAACGGTATGCCGTCCACTTCGATTCGTCCTGCTAAAGACTTCGAGCTGATAGAGTGCGCCACTTCGGTAAAGCGACGCAAGGGACGAAGCCCGGAACGAGCTGTGAGCCACGCGCCCATCAGTGCAATTAGCAGCGCGAGTGGCAACGCGATGGCCAACCCTCGCGCATACCGAAACAGCAATTGGCTATCTGCTTGTCGATCCTGCAACAGCGCGATGTGTGCACTTTCGCCATTGGCGAATCGCGCTGCACCCATCGTCACCAGAAGGCGTTGCCCGGACGGTGCCGTCCACTCACGCATGGGGCTTTCAGCGGACAAGCGAGAGGCGGTCAGCGCTTCAAGCATCAACGGCGCTGCATGAAGTGCCAACGGAGAATAGGTAGCAATGACTTTTGATCCGGCCGCATCAAACACCGCGAGGTGCAAGTCCTCGTGCCCCGTTAGCACGTCATTCAAACGGTGACGATCCGCAGTCAGCGCAGTGACCGACGGAATCTCCGAAAGAATGTGTTGCAACAGCGCGCGTTTCGCTTCGATGTCATCGGTAGCGCGCAACTTGAGTTCACGCGAGAGTGCGATGTAGCCGAGCACACTGACCACCAGCATCACTCCTAACCCCAGCGCTGCGGCGGAAAGCGCAATGCGTCCGGCGAGGGTGCGCGTTGGCGATGAAATGGCGATCACGCTGTTACGCGATGTTCGAGCACATAACCGACGCCACGAACGGTATGAATCAATTTGTCCGTAAACTCATCGTCGACTTTGGCGCGCAATCGGCGAATGGCTACCTCCACCACATTGGTGTCGGAATCGAAGTTGATATCCCATACTAGCGAGGCGATTTGAGTGCGTGAAAGTACCTCGCCCGAGCGCTGCATCAACAGTGTCAACAGCGCAAACTCCCTAGCGGTCAAATCCACTCGCTTACCCATGCGAATAGCACGATGTCGCACCGGATCCACTTCCAGATCAGCAACGCGCAACACTGGGTCGCTGGCAGGCGCTTTGCCTCGTTTGAGAAGCGCCCGTACGCGCGCGAGCAATTCGGGGAACTGAAAAGGCTTCACCAGATAGTCATCTGCGCCCAGATCGAAGCCGCGCACCTTGTCGTTGGTTTGTCCCTTGGCGGTGAGCAGTAACACCGGGGTTGCCTTGCCGGTTCTGAGCGCTGACAACACCGCAAAACCATCAATGCCGGGCAGCATGATGTCCAGAATGATCAGATCATGGTCACCATTAGCCGCCACATGCAAGCCATCCGTGCCGTTGTGTGTGACGTCCACTGAGTACCCGTTCTCACTGAGACCTTGCTTCAGGTAATCAGCAGCACGTACTTCATCTTCAATGATCAGGAGTTTCATAGGCGCGGCATGTTGCTTATGTCAGGGCGAAGTGGGAGTGTTGTTGCGACAAGTATCGCAGGCGAGGCGGTCACCCAACATTACCAATTTGTAATGTTCGCGCAAGCGCACCGTCGTAGCTCGAACCCTACATTTCCTCCTGTGATGCAAGCGTTGTGTCACCCCCGGTAAACCTAAACCACCGGGCGAGTTTCTACCCAATCCTCATGGAGCTACATCATGTCAATTCGTAAATCAATCATCCTCGCTTCTCTCGCTAGTGCCATCGCATTGCCAGCGCTAGCCACCAGTGGCACCACTGTTGTCGGTGGCGAAGGTACAGTGCAGTTTCACGCCATGCCGAGTACGGTAACGCGCGCTCAAGTACAGAAGGAACTGGCCGAATGGCGCAAGAATCCGGTGACGGCGGACGGTTATCGTGAAGTCGGTGGCGAAGCCGGAATTCGCATGGAACAGCATCGCTATGACTTCCGTAACGGCAAGTTCGTGCATGCCGACAGTCTGCCGCACAACACACCCAAGCCCAGCCTCGCCATGACGCCTGAAGAGCGCGCGCAATGGGATGCGACTAATCGCGCTGGCGGTTAAGCGAGCGCAACTCTTACGATGGACAGGACAGTAAAGCAAGCTGCAACGCCCACGGCGCGCGCTTGCTGCCTGTGACCAAGCGCCGCTGCACATTACATCGACCAACACACTTATCCTCCGAAGGAAAAAACATCATGTCAACCCTGAAATTCCGCCTAGTCGCCACTGCCCTCATGGCCACAGGCGTTTGGGCTACCAGCGCCATCGCGCAGACGACCGTTGATCTGAGTAAGCCGACAGCAGCGACCACGAATGCTGCCATCGTAGCGAAAGACATGTCTGACGGCGAAGTTCGCAAGATCGACAAAGACAGCAAAAAAGTGACGCTCAAGCACGGAGCCATCAAGAATCTCGATATGCCGGGCATGACCATGGTTTTTCAGGTAAAAGACGCCTCCTTGCTCGACAAACTGGAGGTGGGCAACAAGGTCAAGTTCGTCGCCGAGAATCTCAACGGAGCAATAGTCGTCACAGCACTACAAGCCGCGAAATAATTGCTACGTGAAGTCCACGGGCGCTGCAAGAACTGAATGCAAGACCGCGCCCGGTGGACGTTTTTCGTCTACTTTGCCGCAAGTTGCAGCGGCAGGCGCGTAAGTTGATTACTGTCGAAAATTTCTGTCGCTCCTGATCTCGCGAAGTTTCGCAGCAAGCTCAAGCGTCGCGGTTCTGCCCGCCGCCATCAGTTTTTCTCGATCCTCCATTCCGAGCTGGTTGCTCGGCGGAATGCGCGGTCGAATCACCAGATCAGCGCCTTGAAGTTCCGCCTTCGCGAGCCGCTGACTGGCGATCATAAACGCCTGAAACACCACATCCGGCAAGGCTGTGATTACAGCGTCCTCTGGGGGATAAGTAACGTCGACCGCGATGACGATATCCGCTCCCAAGGCCCGCGCAGCCATCACCGGCAGCGGGCTGCTGACCTGACCGTCGATGTAGCGCCGCCCGTCAATCACCGGCGGCACAAAAACCCCAGGAATTGCCGACGAAGCACGCACGGCCAGTCCCACATTGCCTGCCGTGAACACCGCCGGTGCTCCCGACTGCAAGTCTGTCGCCACCACAGCGAGTCGACGAGGGAGCACCTCTATCGGTCGGTGTCCCACCAGCTTGTCGGCAAACTGCTGCAAGCGCTCCCCGCGCACCAACCCCAGTTCACCCTTGAGGATCGGTTGCCCCAGTTGCGGCACCACCCATTCGGACATCACAGACCAATCGAGAGAGCGCATGGCGGCCTCGATCTGATCCGCATTCAGGCCAGCGGCATAACCCGCGCCAACGAGGCTGCCCGCACTCGTGCCTACGATTAAGTCCGGCACAACGCCCAACTCGTCGAGTGCCTGTAGAACGCCGATGTGCGCGAAACCGCGTAACGAACCGCCTGAAAGTACCAGTGCCACGCTCAGCCGCGAAGAATCGAAGGGGCGCACCTGGCCCGTTTTCGGGGGCTCTGTGGCGTCGGGTGCCGCCTTGGGTTGGGTTGCGCAGCCGCTTAGAAGCGTTGACAGTGCAAATGCGACAGTCGGGGCAGCAAAGAGTCCGAGTAGCCTCGCGAAAGGTGAACGGGATGTGGGAAACATCGAAAGCACCCTCATGCGGTTCTCCCCTGCACCGGCATCCGTTCAGCTTGTATTTGCTTCACAACCCTGCGCCGCCGCATCAACAAATAAACCGCAGGCACCACAAACATCGACAGCATGGGGGCCGTGATCATTCCGCCCACCATCGGCGCTGCGATTCGCTGCATGACTTCGGATCCCGTGCCGCTGCCCCACATGATCGGCAACAGACCCGCCAGAATCACCGCGACCGTCATCGCTTTCGGTCGCACACGCAGCACCGCACCTTCGCGAATCGCATCGAGCAGGTCATCATTGCTCGTTTTGCCCTGCGCAATGCGCTCCTCCCACGCGTGCTTGAGATACAGCAACATGATCACGCCAAACTCGGCCGACACACCCGCGAGGGCGATGAAGCCCACGGCACCGGCCACCGACAGGTTGTAGTCGAGCAGATAGAGCAACCAGATGCCGCCGACCAGTGCGAACGGCAAGGTCGCCATGATCAGTACGGCCTCATCCATGCGCTTGAAGGTCAGGTACAAGAGCACCAGAATGATCAGTAGTGTGAATGGCACCACCACCTTGAGCTTTGCAGTCGCACGCTCCAGAAACTCAAACTGCCCTGACCATGACACCGAGTAGCCCGCAGGCAGAATGATCTTTTCGGAAACGACTTTCTGCATGTCCTGCACCGCTGAGCGCAAGTCGCGCCCACGAATGTCCACATACACCCAACCCGAAAGCCGCGCGTTCTCGCTGCGCAGCATCGGCGGGCCATCGGTGACGCGAATGTCGGCCACGTCCGAGAGCACCAACCGGGCACCGCGTTCGCTCACCATCGGCAGCTTGCGAATCTTCTCCAGCGAATCGCGAATCTCGCGCGGATAGCGCACGCTGATCGGGAAGCGCTGCAACCCCTCCACCGTCTCGCCGATGTTGTCGCCACCCACGGCGGCGGTGATGACCGACTGCACGTCGGCGATGTTCATGCCGAAGCGCGCGGCGTCATCACGACGAATGTTCACGTCAACGTAGCGACCGCCGGTGAGCCGCTCGGCCAGCGCGCTGCTGACACCGGGCACGTCTTTCAGCGCACGCTCGATTTCACCGGTGATGCGATCAATCACCGCGAGATCAGTACCCGCCACCTTGACCCCAACCGGGCTCTTGATGCCCGTCGCCAGCATGTCGATGCGGTTACGGATCGGCGGCACCCAGATATTGGCGAGGCCCGGCACCTTGACGATACGATCCAGCTCGTCGACTAGCTTGTCCTGCGTCATGCCGGGACGCCATTGATCGCGCGGCTTGAACTGAATCGTTGTTTCAAACATCTCCATCGGTGCCGGGTCAGTCGCGGTCTCCGCGCGTCCCGCCTTACCGTAGACACTGAGCACTTCGGGGACGGTCTTGATCAGGCGATCTGTTTGCTGCAACAACTCGGCGGCTTTGCCCGCCGAAAGCCCGGGCAGCGCAGAGGGCATGTAGAGAATATCCCCCTCATCCAAACGCGGCATGAACTCGCCGCCGATGTGTTGCAACGGCCACAGACTCACGCCCAGAATCACCGCAGCGAAGGCCAGCGTCAGCTTCGGCCAAGCCAATACGTAGTTGAGCAGCGGTCGATAAATCGCAATCAGCAGGCGGTTCAGCGGATTGCTCTTTTCGTCGGGGATGCGCCCACGAATCAGGTAACCCATGAGCACCGGAATCAACGTGACTGAGAGCCCAGCAGCAGCGGCCATTGCGTAAGTTTTGGTGAAGGCGAGCGGCGCGAACAATCGGCCCTCCTGCGCCTCCAGTGTGAACACTGGTACGAACGACAGCGTGATGATCAATAGCGAGAAGAACAGCGCAGGCCCGACCTCTGCCGCCGAATCGCCAATCACCTGCCATCGCGCCTCCCCGGACAGTGTTTCGCCCGAATGCGCATGGTTCCAGTACTCCAGATGCTTGTGCGCGTTTTCGATCATCACCACCGCCGCATCCACCATCGCGCCGATGGCAATGGCAATGCCGCCGAGCGACATGATGTTGGCGTTAACCCCTTGATAGTG
>Ga0208826_1001333_pt1 | contig 21020 bp, 15 predicted proteins | sample AD_UKC115_MetaG_FD_184451 | JGI IMG/M metagenome (GOLD analysis project Ga0208826, IMG submission 184451) | Active sludge microbial communities of municipal wastewater-treating anaerobic digesters from Hong Kong - AD_UKC115_MetaG (SPAdes)... | ecosystem: Engineered > Bioreactor > Anaerobic >...
GGCGCGTCGCCTTGCGGTGTTGCTCGAACCCCGCGTCGGCCTGAGCTGCCAAGGTCATCTGCTGTGCCATCATTTGCACCCCACAATTAGGTCATGCTTCGACCGCATGGCGAAATCAGAGTTTCCCTAACAATGATGGTATCGAGCACATCGAATGGCGCCGGTTGCGTACGCGCCGCCTCCGCTGCATCGTCCGCGCGCGCGAGCGTGGGGGCGCAAAACGCCAATGCGACAGCAACGGCCAATGCATATTTGTATACTTTTCCGTAACCTGGTGTTCGTGCGTACATGCGAGCAGCGCCTCGTGGCGAGAGATGGGCGTGCTGGCGTGCGACACAGGCTGGCGACCGCGATAATTGAATTATGAAATTGTGCGCAATGCCTCAATGGCAGGCGAGCGTATCGGATTCGCCATTGCCCGCTTTCGTGGAAAGGCGATTGGATGTGAAAAATTTGCGCAGCGCGGAACGCTGCGCGCGTAGAAAACCTATTTTGTCAGTATCAATTTGCCGTTCCGCGTCTGGCGCAAGCGATATTCCTGACCGTAATGCTCGATCCGCACCTCGTCCGCACCGCCGAACAAGGTACGACTGTCGAACTGGCGTGTCGGTGCGTGCTCAACGCGCGCGGCGCCCGAGCCGAGGTACAGGGAAACATTGCTGGGAAGGGATGGCAGGGTCGCGATGTGCATGGCAGGGCTCCATTGATTACATCTCAAATAATAATGATTCGTATTTGCATGTCAAGTCATTCTCTCACGTGATCACGGCAATTCATTCCCGCCGCCAACCGTGATGCACCTTCAACCGCCAATTGTGCAGAATTGCTTGCACTTCTTCACACGAAGTCCTAAGACAATTCACGTCCGCTACGCAAAAATACACGTACCCGTCGCTGTACTCCGGAGCCCTCGTGTCACGTTCGAGCTTCCTCATTATCGCCGCTCTCATCGCCGTCGCCGTCGCGGCGTTCTATGGTGGACGCCGCAGCGCACCGACCCCAAGCCGGGGGGGCGAAATCGACCCATCAGGAAATGTCGACAATGCAGCCATTTCCACAAAGGGAAAAATTACTTCTGCAAACACAACCAAAGCAATATCACCACAAACATCGAGTCGCAGCACGCTCGACAGCGCCGCGTCAAACCCGAGTGCGCGAATGCCCCTGCCGCCCACTGGCACGCAGCTCAAAGCCATCCTCGCGGAGTTGAAAGCTCGCGCCGATGCGGGCGATGCCGGCGCCGCCACGCGCCTGTTTCAGGACATGCAAACCTGCGCGCAGGTCCAGCGACTCAACCAGACGATGCCTTCGCTGGCCAATCGCGCGCTCAACGATACCTCGGCAGGTAACGCGCAGCGCAATGCACACTTTCTCGACGTCGTTCAACACAATCTCGATTTCGTCAATGGCAACGCCGCCCTGTGTGCCGGCTTGGGAGCCGCGGACATGGCGATGCTCGTCCCCGCCACCTTGCAGGCGGCCCAGCTCGGCAACGCGCAGGCAGCCAATTGCTATGTCGGCGCCAACCTCAACAACTGGCCGGGACTCGTCAACAACCCGCAATGGATTCAGGACTACCAGACCAACGCGCTGAACCTCGCCAACGGCGCGTTGCAACAAGGCGACTGGTCGATGGCCTCGCTGATGGCGCAAGCCTATGGCGGCAGCTCTCGCAACATGCTCAACCAGCTCACCGGAACCAGCGCCGCACAAGCCTATACCTACGCCAAACTGATGAGTCTGGGCCAGCCTACCGATAGCCAGCCTTCGAAGCGTTCGACCAATGCGCTGAGCAATTTTTCCAGCCAGCTGACGCCGGAGCAGATCCAGACCGCCGATGCGCAGGCGCAGCAGATGTTCCAGCAGTATTTCAACAACACGCCACGCCAGACCGGCCAGGTCAACAATGCAATGCAAGCCTGCCAGAGCGGCGGGCCGCCGGGGTTCTGACCCACCACGGCTCGAAGCTGCATTGCGAAAAAATTTGCCGTCATTCCCGCGAAAGCGGAAATCCATCTTGATCTTGCTCTTCAAGGCGAAAAGCAAAATGGATTCCCGCTTTCGCGGGAATGACGACGTTTGGGGAAGTTCCGGCAGATTGTTTGCTGCAAACGGGCTTGCGCGATACCGGAGAAATGCGCAGCATCGCCTCTCGAAAACGGATATTCGCGGAGAGCCGATGCGGCGCTATCTCTGGATCACTACGATCGTCATCGCGGCGCTCGCCGCTGGCTGGTGGTTGGGTCGCGATACGGCGCCTGCGCGTGGCTCGATGGTCGCGGAGAGCGCGAATGCCGACGCCAAAAATTCGGAAGCAGATGCCCTGTCCAATGCGCCGAAGTACCCGGCTGTGCATGCGCAATCAGGCACGCCTACAAATCAGGCGAGCGCCTCGAAATCGCTGCCGCCGCCTGGCGCACCATTGAAACAGACTTTCGACGAATTGAAAGCGCGCGCCGATGCGGGCGATGCGGAAGCGGCGTCGCGGCTGTATCGCGATCTGGAGCGCTGTGACGAAGCGAGCAGCTCTGCAAACAACATTGCGGCGTTGACTCAAATGGCGGAATCCGAAAACGCAATTTCGGATATCCCCGGGTTGATTGCGCATCAAGAAGAAATTATGCGCAGGCATGCTCTCCTGTGCGAAGGGCTCTCCGCCGCACAAACGGAATGGCGCATGTCGGCGATGCTGCGTGCAGCGCAGCTTGGCGACTTGGGTGCCAGCAATTGCTACGTCAGCCCCGGCGGATTGATCGACTCACCGGAAATCGTCAATCATCCGGAGTGGCTGATCGACTTCCGCAACAATGCTTTGGATTTGGCGAATTCTGCTGTCGAGTACGGTGACTGGGGCATGGTGATGCAGCTCGCCAACGCTTATACAGATGGCAGCCAAGTCTCGATGTTTGGCGCGCCAACTGGCTTGTTGTGGCAAGTAACTGGACAAAATGGCGCAATGAGTTATCGCTACTTCAAACTTGCTTCACTTGGCGTTCCCGATGATGTGAACGGTCGCGCGTACATTGAAACAGTTGCAGATCTCGGTAGAAAACTATCTGATGGAGATCGTGCCAGTGCAGATCGATGGGCGCGAAATGCCTATCGAGACTACTTCGCACAGAATCCGAACAACAGCGCTTATCAACGATTCGCCCTTTGCTCGAGCGACAGTGACGGCGTGAATTGATTGGCTGCCAAGACAACAACACCGCAGTCGTGTAGACTCGCCGCCCTCCACTGGGGAGTAGTCGGCCAGGTTGATTCGCAACCCGGCATTCCGCGTCAACACACTCGGGCGGGAGCCCGTGGCGCGGAAAACGCGATATCGTTCGCGCTCGACGAGACCTTTGGTTCGCTCGCGTCGCACCCAGGCCGGGGCCGCGCGGGGGAATCATTGCGTCCACTGCCCCGGCTTCGGAGTTTTCCTTGGAAACGCTACTCATCTCCACGCTGACCGTCACCCTCGGCGAGATCGGCGACAAGACGCAATTGCTCGCGCTGATCCTCGCGGCGAAGTACCGCAAGCCGTGGCCGATCTGCCTCGGCATCCTGATCGCGACGCTGTTCAACCACGCGCTCGCCGGCGCGTTCGGTTCGTTCGTCAGCCAGTGGCTGTCGCCGCAGACGTTGCGCTGGATCGTCGCGATCAGCTTCCTCGCCATCGCCCTGTGGACGCTGAAACCCGACAAGGCCGATGAGGACGAGGCCGCGCACGGCAGCGCGCACGGCGTGCTCGTCGCGACGGTGGCGAGCTTCTTCCTCGCCGAGATGGGCGACAAGACCCAGATCGCCACCGCCGTGCTCGCCGCGCAATATCACCCGCTGTGGCAGGTGGTCAGCGGCACCACGCTCGGCATGCTGATCGCCGACGTGCCTGTGGTCTGGCTCGGCGCGCGCTTCGCACACAAGCTGCCGCTGCGTGCGGCGCGCATCGGCGCGGCGCTGCTGTTCGCGGCGTTAGGGCTGTGGATACTCGTGGGGGCGTGATTCAGCGCCACACAAATGTCGCCACGCTGCGCGCCGGCATCGTGTACGCGAACGCGCGCGCTGCCTCGCGCGCGACGAAGCGCTGTGCGGACTGCGACGAGTTGGCCACGATCATCACCAGCGAACCGTCGTCGGCATTGCGGAACACGACGTTGTCGATGTCCTTGCCGCCCTCGCTCGATTCGACGCGCCGCGCGCCGGGACGCACGAAACGGCTCGCATGCGCGAGCGCGACGTAGTCGACCGTGCGCGTGTAGTTTCCCGTTTTCGAATCGATCGTGACGAGGCCGCGGCAGTTGTCGCAGCCGCCCGCGTGCGGGCCGTGGTTTTCGTCGAGCGCGAGATTCCACAACAGCACGCCGCGCGACCAGCCACGCACCGACCCGATCAGCAGACGGCGCGCGATCGTGAGCAGGCCGTCGTCGCGCATCGGCTTCCAGTCGCCGCCCGAGCATTCGGTGAGATAGGCGTCCTTGTCCGGATACGCGTCGTGCACGCGCGTTTGCGCGTCGACGTAGCCCGCGTAGCAATGCCAGGCCACCGCCGCGACGTAGCGGTTCGCGCGCGGATCGGCGAGCAGCGCGAGCGGCTCGGTTTCGATGTCCCAGTTGTGATCCCAGTCGAAGATCAGCGGCGCGTGCTCGCGTCGCGCCAGCTTCGGCCCGAGTTGCTCGCCGATCAGCAAGCGCCGCGCGCCGGCGCTGAGCAACATGCCGGGATAGTCGGGCGGGTTGAAGCGCGGCTCGTTCTGCACGGTCAACGCGAAGATCGGCACGCCCGCGGCCGCCATCGCGTCGACGTACTTGATCAGATAGTCGGCGAAGGCGGCATGGTATTCGTACTTCAACGTTCCGTGCAGCAGGCTGCCGCTGGTCTTCATCCACGCCGGCGCGCTCCACGGCGAGGCCATGACCTGCAACCGCGGATTGATCGCCAGCGCCGCGCGCACGACGGGCAGCACTTCCTCGGCGCCGGTGTCGGGGACTTTCGGCGTCAGCGAAAAGTGGGCGAGCGCCGGATCGCTCTGCCCCGGCGGCAGGTCGTCGAGGCTGTAGTGCGCGCGGGAAAAATCCGATGCGCCGATGGTCAGGCGCGTGAAGTCGATGCCGAGGCCGCCATCGTCGCGAGCGAACAGGTCGCGCAGCAGCTTGTCGCGCTGCGCGGCGTTCATGCGCTTCTCGATCAGCCAGGCCGACGAATCGGTGATCGCGGCGCCGAAGCCGACCATGGCCTGATAGCGGCGCGACGCGTCGATGTCGATCGCCGACTCCGTTGTCATCGCCGCGCCAAAGTCGATATCGGACTCATGCGAGAGCCGCTTGCGACCGTCCGCCATGCTGAGCCAGACCTGTACCCCCGAGGCCATACGGGGGGGGGCGGCTTTTGATGTAACCCCTCGTACCGAATTCGTCGCGCAGGCTGTCAGAACGAGCAACCCGAGAACCGGAATCGCGCGCGAAAGCTTCATTGTTCTATTCAAAATTGGAAACGCTCCCAATTATCTCGCTTCAACTATAGCAAAAATGGCAAGCAGATCGACTCAGAGGGTCTGCCAATGATTGGCTTGATTGGCTGTATCGAGGAAGAAATTTGCTGCACCGCACGGTGACGAGCGCAGCGTCATCGGGCATATTCGGAAACAAAAATGGTAACGTTTCCAAAAAATTCCACGCCGTGGCAGAAAAACCAAAACGGGGTGCGCGCCGGCATGTGCCGTACGCCGCATGAAACGCAAATGTTTGAAACTTTTGGGAGAGCACCGATGATCGATTCCAGTACTTCGCGCACGTCCATTGCGTATGTCCGTGGGCTGCGCACGCGCCCGCTCGCGGCCGCGTGCACAACCGCTCTGCTTTTCGTCGCCTCGTCGGCGATTGCCGCCGACAACACGGCGCCGACCGCGACGGATGCCGGCACCAACTTAGCGCAATCCAACACGCCGAACCCGACCCAACCCACTGACAAGAAGAAGAAAGAAGCCGAGAATGCCGCTGCCAGTCTCGATACCGTCACCGTCACCGGCATCAAGGCCAGTATCGAAAGCTCGCTGCAGGCAAAGCAAAGTTCCGACGAAATTATCGAGACGATTCGTGCCGAAGATCTCGGCAAGTTGCCGGACATCAGCATCGCAGAATCCCTCGCCCGCCTTCCCGGCCTTGCCACCCAGCGCGTCAACGGCCGCGCAGAGTACATCTCCATTCGCGGCACCGATCCGGGCTTCGTCGGCACCACGCTCAATGGCCGCGAGCAGGCATCTTCGGGTGAAAATCGCGGCGTGCAGTACGACCAATATCCGGCCGAGCTCATTACCGGCGCGGATGTATACAAAACACCCAATGCCTCGCTCATCGGCCAGGGCCTGTCGGGCACGATCGACCTGCACTCGATCAAGCCGCTCGACTTCAAGGACATGACCATGGCCGTGAACCTGCGCGGCGAGCACAACGCCAACGGCCAGCTCAACCCCGGCACTGGCGTGAACAAGAACGGCAACCGCGCCAGTTTCTCATTCGTCGATCAGTTTTTCGATCACACTCTCGGTGTGGCCGTGGGCGTGGCCCATCTGGATTCGCCGGTGCAGGAGAAGCAGTACCAGGCGTGGTGGTGGAGCATGGACAACGGCCCCGGCAGCGCCAACCAAAACTGGGGCGGCCCGTATGTCAAAGGCATGCCCGACAGCGTGATCTCGCAGGAAGGCATGCAACTGCGCGCCAAATCCACTGCGCAAAATCGCGACGGCCTCATGAGCGTGATCGAGTGGGCGCCGACGGAGAACTACCACAGCACCGTGGACATGTACTACTCGAAATTCCAGCAGGAGGCGTACAAGAACGGCTTGCAATGGTCGTCGTCGCCCTGGGACGGCGTGAGCTACTCCAACGTCGGCACGACTTATCAGTTGCCGTATCCGATCGCGACTTCGGGCACGATCAACAATCTCAAAACCGTGATGCAGAACGAATACAACAAGGAGCGCGACTACCTTTTCTCGGCCGGCTGGAACAATCGCTTCGATTTCGGCAATCAGTGGCAGGGGGTGGCCGATCTTTCCTACTCGCGCGCCAAGGTGAAAATTCGTGATGCCTATGCCTTTACCGGCCTGAAAAATCAGCAACTGATCAGCAGCGGCTTCGTCACGCCCGTGGGCAATGGTTACTCCGCCTTCACGCCGTCGGTCGATCTGACCAACGCCGCGCTGGTCGGCTTCACCGACCCCTACGGCTACGGCTACAACGGTCGTGCCGAAAACGACTGGCAGAAGGATTCCATCAAGGCCGTTCGCGTCGAAGTCTCACACCCGCTGGGCTGGATCTTCAGCAGCATGAATCTCGGCGCCAACTACTCCGAACGCACCAAGACCAAACAGGCAGACGTTTTCTTCGCCTGGCTTTTGGGCAACGGCAACAAGAGCGGGAACTACAACAACAATTTCTGGGTGCCGATCGGCGCGAGCCTCTACGCGCCAACCAACCTCGGCTACGGCGGCGTCGGCGGAATCCTCGATTACGATGTGCTCGGCGCGCTCGCCAAGCAGTTCTATCTTACCCAGAACATGGGCAAGGACGATTGGAGCCGCAACTACACGATCAAGGAAAAGGTTCCGCTCGTGTACGCGAAGTTCAATATCGATACCGATCTCGCCGGCATGCCGCTGCGTGGCAACGTCGGCTTCCAGTATGTCCACACCGACCAATCCTCCACCTCGCTGCAGACCAATGGCGACACCTTCGTCGGCCAGATCGCAGGCAGCACGACATACAACAAGCTGCTGCCGAGCCTGAATCTCGTCGCGGATCTCGGCAATGGCCAGGACCTGCGTTTCGGCCTTGCCAAGACGATGACGCGCGGGCGCATGGATGATGAAAAAGTCGCCTCATCCGTCTACACCTACAAGGTCACTCAGGGCCCGCAGACCGGGCAGGTGCTGTGGTCCGGCAGTGGCGGCAATCCGTATCTCAAACCATACATCGCGGTCGGCACCGATCTCGCCTACGACTATTTCTTTGGCGAGGCCAGTGCCGTGTCGATCGCGATCTTCAGTAAAAATCTGCTCAATTACATCTATAGCCAGACCATCACCAACTACAACTTCGCCGGCTACATCAACCCCAACCCCACGTTGACGCCGAACTCCAGCATCGGCTCGTTCACCACGCCGCAGAACGGAACGGGCGGGCGCATGCAAGGCGTGGAGTTCAACGCCGTGCTCGAAGGCAAATTGTTCGCGCAGTGGCTGGATGGATTCGGCCTGCAATCCAACTTTACCTTCACCAACAGCTTTATCCCAACCAGTTCGGTCAGTTCGATTCCGGGCGGGCCGAGTTCGCTGCCGGGTTTGTCGAAGAAAGTCGGCAACGTGGTGTTCTACTATGAGAAGAACGGCGTCTCCGTACGCCTGGCTCAACGTTACCGCTCGGACGCCACGGGCGAAGCGACGCTCAATTTCGGTCAGCTAGGCTATCAGAAGATCCTCGCCGACAAGCAAACGGACTTTCAGGCCGGCTACGATTTCGGCGAGGGTCGACTCAAGGGCCTGTCAGTGCTGCTGCAAGTCAACAACGTGACCAACTCGCCGTACCGTACCCAGCAAATATCGGGGCTGCCAAACGGGGTGAGCATCGCGCGTCCTCTGGACTTCAACACCTATGGCCGCACGATCCTGTTCGGCGTGAACTACAAGCTGTAACCTCACCGCGGCATCGCCGGTGGCGATGCCGCTTTTCATTTGCGCAACGCAAGCTTTGCGCGCGCAGCTTGCGCCGTGCGCGCGACGCATTTTGGATCGACGGCAAGACGATGACCTGTGGGGAATACGACAACGTCGGGGTGCGCGAAGGGAATTTGCGCGTTGTTGAAACGCAAAAACCGCCGTGTCGTGCGCAGGTGCGAGCGCGCACGCGCACGGGGAGCGCCGAGAGTTTTTTGCGCGCCGCCGCAAACCGATACTTTGCTTGCAGCGCCATCGTCGGCCTCGTGCTGGGTGGCTGTGCGAGCGAGGCCAGTCGCCCCAGCCAGACCACCACCGCCGCAACTGGCAGTGACGCAAGCGATGCTGCCTGGCCGCGAGTGACCAGCCCAATTCCACGGGACGCCGCGATGGAAGCGCGCATCCGCGAAATCGTCGACGGCATGACGATCGAGCAGAAGGTCGGCCAGATGACCCAGGCGGACATCCGCAAAATCACGCCCGAGGAAGTGCGCCGTTTCTACATTGGCAGCGTGCTCAACGGCGGCAACACGCAGCCTGGCGACGCGCCCGGCGCAAGCTTCGCGCAATGGCGTGCGGCGACGCGTGCGTATCACGACGCCGCGCTCGCCACCGACATGGCGGTCAAGATTCCGCTGATCTGGGGCACCGATGCGGTGCATGGCCACGGCATCGTCGCCGGCGCCACGGTATTCCCGCACAACATGGGCCTCGGCGCGACGCACGACGCCGAACTCGTGCGCGAGATCGGCGCGACAACGGCAAAGCAGGTGCGCGCGACCGGCATCGACTGGGTATTCGCGCCGACGCTCGCGGTCGTGCAGAACACTCGCTGGGGACGCAGCTACGAAAGCTTTTCGTCCGACCCGGCCGTGGTGCGCGAACTCGGCGCGGCCTATGTGGAAGGGTTGCAAGGTACACTCGGCAGCGACACGAGCGCGGTCGCGACGGCGAAGCACTTCATCGGCGACGGCGGCACCGACCGCGGCCTCGATCGCGGCGTCAACGCGTCGAGCACAGTCGACCTGATCGCGATCCACGCGCAAGGCTATGTCGGCGCGCTCGATGCCGGCGCGCAAACGGTGATGGCCTCGTACAGCAGCACGCGCGACTACGGCAAGATGCACGGCGCGGGAACTCTCTTGACCGACGTGCTGAAAAAACGCATGGGCTTCGACGGTTTCATCGTCTCCGACTGGAACGGCATCGCCGAAGTGCCCGGCTGCGAGCGCGACCACTGCGCGGCGGCGATCAATGCCGGCATCGACATGGTCATGGTGCCGGAGAAGTGGGAGAAGTTCATCAAGAAGACCGCGCGCGCGGTGCGCATGGGCGACATTCCGATGGCGCGCATCGACGATGCGGTGACGCGTATCCTGCGCGTGAAAATGCGTGCGGGCCTGTTCGAGCGTGACCCCGACGCGGTCGTCGGCGACGCGCAGGATTTGCTCGCGCGCGACCTCGCCCGGCGCGCGGTGCGCGAGTCGCTGGTGCTGCTCAAGAACAACGGCGCGGTGCTGCCGCTCCGACGCGACGCAAGAATCCTCGTCGTCGGCAAGAGCGCGAACTCGCTGCGCAACCAGTCCGGCGGCTGGACACTGAACTGGCAGGGCATGAAGAACCACAACGCGGATTTCCTCACCGGCGACACGCTCCTAGCCGGCATCCGCGAGGTGGCGGGCGCGGCGAACGTCGTGTTCGACAAGACTGCGGCAAAAGCGAACGTCGCATCGTTCGACGCGGTCATCGCCGTGGTCGGCGAGTTGCCCTATGCCGAGATGAAGGGCGATATCCTTTTCCCCGCCCCCCTCAGCGAGAGCCGGCTGTATCCGGAAGACCTGCAAGTGCTGCGCAAGGTCGCCGGCCATGGCAAGCCCGTGATCACCGTACTCGTGTCGGGACGCCCGCTGTATGTGAACGACCTGATGAATCTTTCCGACGCATTCGTTGCCGCCTGGCTGCCGGGCACCGAGGGCAAGGGCGTTGCCGACGTGTTGTTCCGCGACGCGCACGGTGCGATCGCCCATGACTTCCATGGCCGCCTCGGTTTCGCCTGGCCAAATACACCATGTCAAGCCTCGTTCGCCAAGGCGGGCGATACGCCATTGTTTGCGCTCGGCTACGGCTTGAAGTATACGAATCCAAAGCAGTTGGGCCCACTCGCCACGCCTGCGGCGCCGCCCGTTTGTACGCAATAGCAAACACACCGACGACATGACCACGATCACCGATGTCGCACGCCTTGCCGGAGTTGGACTCGGCACCGCCTCGCGCGTGATCAGTGGCAAGGGCTCGGTGTCGGCCAAGACGGCGGCGCGCGTGCGCCGCGCCATCGAAGATCTGAACTATCGCCCCTCGCACGCCGCGCGCACGCTGCCGACCGGCGCCTCGCACATGATCGGCGTCTATATCCCGCTGTTGAAGGGTTCGTTCTACACGCCGATCCTCAACGTCATTCACACCGAACTGCGTGCGAACGGTCAAAACATGGTCGTCGCCTTCGGTAGCGGCAATGGTACTTCGCGCAAGCAGGCGATGGAGGGTCTGGAATTTCTGATCGAACGTGGCTGCGACGGCTTCATTCTCGTCAGCGACGCGCTCACAGAGAGCGACGTCGCCACCATCGGCTCGCGTGGCTCGCGCCTGGTGCTGCTCAATCATTCGCTGAAGTCGATCCACAACCAATGCTTCTCCGCCGATCATTACGGCGGCGGCCGCCTCGCCGCGCAGGCGCTGCTCGAAATGAAGCACCGACGCATCGCCGTGATCGCGGGCTTCGCGACTTCGCTCGACAACATCGCGCGCCTGCGCGGCTTCATGGACGAATTGCGCGACGCCGGCATCGATGTCGATGCCATCCCCGTGATCGACAGCGACTTCTCGCCCGAGGGCGGCTGGAACTCGGCCGCGGCGCTGGTCGCATCCAGACACAAGTTCAGCGCGCTGTTCTGCGCCAACGACGAAATGGGCGTCGGCGCCCTGTCGTATTTCCAGCAGGCCGGCATCGCCGTGCCCGGAAAAATTTCGGTGCTCGGCTACGACGATACCGCGACCGCGGAATATTCCGCGCCGCGCCTGACCTCGGTGCACATCCCCTGGTACGACGTGGCGCTGAACGGCGTGCGCTGGCTGCTCAACCAATGCTACGCCACGAACAAGCCGGTCAAGCGCCGGTTCGCCGCCAGCGTCACCTGGCGCGCGTCGGTGGCGCGCGCGGCAAACGGCAAGTAACGAACCACCCATGCGGACAACGACATTCATGCAGACACGCAGAGAGTTCCTTCGACTCGGCGCCGCCGGCGCGCTCGGCCTTGCCCTGCCCCGCGCGTTCGCGAAAAGTGCGGCGACGCGCGCGTGGAGCGTGGTCGAAACCTCGCGCGCCGGCGCGCGTCTCGCGCCGGGCACGCTCGCGGGTGCGGCGACGCCGAACGCGGCGACCCTGGTCTGCGATCCGTCGAAGCGCTTGCAGCGCATCACCGGCTTCGGCGGCGCGCTGACCGAATCCTCGGCCTATGTGCTCAGGCAGTTGCCCGAAGCACAACGCCTCGAAGTCCTCCGCCGCTACTACGATCCGCGCGAAGGCATCGGTTACACCCTGGCACGCACCCACATCGGCAGCTGCGATTTTTCGCTGTCGACCTGGTCGCTGGCGCCGTCGCCGGGCGACTACGAACTGCTCGACTTCACCCTGAAGCCGATGCAGCGCTGGCTGATGCCGCTGCTGCGCGACGCGCAGCGCATTGCCGGCGCGGATCGCTTCAAGCTGCTCGCCTCGCCGTGGAGCCCGCCGGCATGGATGAAGACCAACAACCAGATGGATCGCGGCGGTTCGCTGCGCGAGGAGTACGCGGCGACCTGGGCGAATCACTACGTCAAGTTCCTGCGCGCGATGCGCGACGAGGAGAAGATTCCACTCTGGGGCCTGACCGTGCAGAACGAACCCGAAGCGAATCAGAGTTGGGAGTCGTGCCTGTACACGCCCGAGCAGGAGCGCGATTTCGTGCGCAAGCACTTGGGTCCGACGCTCGCGCGCGAGGGCTTCGGCGATATTCGGCTGTACGGCTTCGATCACAACCGCGACACGCTGGAGAAGCGCGCCGACGCGATGCTCGGCGACGCGGAGACGGCCAAGTACATGGCCGGCATGGCCGTACACTGGTACGTCAGCGACGACTTCGGCGCCGAGGCGCGCGTGTTGCAGAAGTATCCCGGCAAGGAGGTGCTGTTCACCGAAGGCTGCGTCGAAGGCGGCGCGAAGCCGGGCGACTGGATGGTCGGCGAGCGCTATGCGAAAAACCTGTTCGGCGATCTCAACGCCGGCGTCTGTGGCTGGATCGACTGGAACATCGCCCTCGACCTGCGCGGCGGCCCCAATCACGTCGGCAATTTCTGCGATGCGCCGGTGCTCGTGGACACCCATCAAGGCAAAGTTCTGTACCAGAGCTCGTTCTACGCCATCGCACACTTCTCGCGCTACGTGAAACCCGGCGCGCATCGCATCCACTCCGAGGGTGGCCCACAGGGCTTGCAGTCGTGCGCCTTCGTCAATCCCGATGGCCGCATTGCCGTGGTCGTGTTCAATCCGGGCGATAGCGCCCTCGATTTCAATCTCGATATCTCAGGTGAGCGACGCGCATGCCGCATTCCTGCGCACGCCATGCAAACCTGCCTCGCCTGACGCCACGCTTGCTCCACCCGGCCGGCCGCATCCGCAGCGCAGGCTTCGCCATGTTGCCCGCGCCACGGGTTTGACATCCTGCCTGCGAGGTCCGCAACTCGATCCATGATGTGCAAGCGCGCGGCGCCGCAGCTTGCGCTCTTCCCCATTGCTGCTACGCTCCACACGACCATTGGGGGAACGAAGAATGAACTTGAAATTGCGCCTGACCGTGATGAATTTTCTCCAGTTCTTCATCTGGGGATCGTGGCTTATTTCGATCGGCGCCTACTGGTTCCAGAACAAACACTGGTCGGGCACGCAGTTCGGCGCGATCTTCTCGACCATGGGCATCGCTTCCTTGTTCATGCCGACGATCGCCGGCATTCTCGCCGACCGCTTCATCAACGCCGAACGCCTCTACGGCATCCTGCATCTTCTGGGCGGCGCACTGCTGCTCATACTGCCGATGGTGGAGGATCCCGGCACGTTTTTCTGGGTCATCCTGCTGACCATGATGTGCTACATGCCGACGATCGCACTGGCAATCGCGGTGTCGTACAACGCGCTCAAACAGCATGGCGATGACATCGTCGTGGTGTATCCGCCGATCCGCGTCTGGGGCACGGTCGGCTTCGTTGCCGCGCTGTGGGTGATCGCGCTACTGCATCTGGGCACATCTCCGGGCCAGTTCTACGTCGCTGCGGTCGCCGCGTTCGCGTTGGGCCTGTATGCCTTCACCTTGCCCCCGTGCCCGCCCAAGCTCGGGGGCAAAGCGGATGCGATCGGCGGCGATCCGACCCGGCTCGGCGCACGCGCACTCGATGCGCTCGGCAAACAGCAGCGCTTTGCCCTGCTCGCCGATACGCTTGGTCTGCGCGCCTTCGCCCTGTTCAAAAATCCGAAACTCGCGATTTTCTTCGTTTTCGCCATGTTGCTCGGTGCAGCGCTGCAATTGACCAACGCCTACGGCGATACCTTTCTGCATGACTTCGCCAAACTCGATACCTACAAAAACGGCTTCGCCGTGCGTTATCCCGAATTCATCATGTCGATCTCGCAGATTTCCGAGACATTGTGCATTCTCCTGATTCCGTTTTTTCTGAAACGCTTCGGCATCAAGATCGTCATGCTGCTCTCGATGATCGCCTGGGCGTTGCGGTTTGGTTTGTTTGCCGTCGGCGACCCTGGTTCGGGGCTGTGGATGATCGTGCTCTCCTGCATCGTCTACGGCCTTGCCTTCGATTTCTTCAACATCTCCGGCTCGCTCTTCGTGGAAGGGCAAAGCGACGAGAAAATTCGCGCCAGCGCCCAAGGCCTGTTCATGCTGATGACCAACGGCATCGGCGCGGTACTCGGCAGCACGATTTCCGGCTACGTCATCGATATCTATTTCACCGACCACGCCTGCAACGAAACTGTCGCGATCTGCAAAAACTGGCCCGGCATCTGGACCACGTTCGCTCTCTATGCACTCATCACCGGCGTCGCCTTCGCGCTGCTGTTCAAGCATAAACACGAACCAACCACGACCGGCAAAACGCAGATCATGCACTGATACCGATCGGCTCGGTGCGATAAGCTGTCCGCCCGCACGGATCGCCCGTGCGCGTCGTTGCCGGGCTTTGCCGTGACGTTTCCGACCGCCATTCTCGACGAAGCCCAGCGCGCATTGGCGCGGGCGGATTTTGCGCGCGCACTGGCGCTCTCCGATCAGGTTCTCGCCAGCAACCCCGATTCCCTGCCCGCGCTGGCCGTGAACGCAAACGCCGCCAATGCCACCCGCGACTTCGCCACGGCCAGTCGCGCGCTGACGCGCTTGTGCCGCTTGCTTCCCGCCGACGCCGCATTGCGCAACGCATTGGCCGTCGCCTGCAACAACCTGGGCTCGGTGCATTTCCATCGTGGCGACATCGACGCGGCGGCTGCCGCCTACGAACGCGCACTCGGCGCCGATCCCAACTATCCCCTGGCGCTGACCAATCTCGCCGCGTGCGCGGAAAAAGTGCGCGATCACGCCGTCGCTCGCCGCTGCCTTCAGCGCCTGCTCGCGCACAATCCCGACGATACGGCGACAGCCGTTCGCTTGTCGCGCGCGCTGCGGGGATTGGGCGATGTCGCCGCAGCCACGTCGACCCTCGTCGAAGCCGAGCGCCGCGCAACCTCTGCTCCGAGCCGCCGGGAAATCGGCATTGAATATCTGCGCCTCGGCGAACACGCTCACGCCATGCCGCTATTGGACGCGGACGACGATGCCGCGCTCGCACAAATCGCCGGCATGCGCGCAGGCGGCAACGACGCCATCGGCGCACGCCGCGACTGGAGCGTGTTGGCCCGTCGCGCCGCACACCGGGGCGATACGCGTGCACAATTTCGCGCCGAGCGCGATGCGGTCGTCACCCTGCCTTGGGTATTCGACGATGCCGCCGCCATCGCACGTGAACGCGCCGATTTTGCCGCGCGCCTCGATCGTTTCATCGCCGACTGGCCGGTCGCGCGATTGAAGTCCTCCGCCATTTCGCTGGATGACCTGGCCTGCTCGCGTTTCGCGCTGGCATATCAAGGTGGCGACGACAAGGCGCTCGCCACTCGCCATGGCGATTGGCTGAGCGCTGCCGCCGGCGCACTGTATCCGCCGCTTCGCGCGCCATCGTCGGTGCGGCGCGTGCGTCGTATTGGCCTGGTCGGCGCACGCTGGAATCAAGGCACCATTGCCGCCTACTTCGGCAGTTGGCCGGGCGCATTGCGCCGTGGCGGCTTCGAGGTTTGTCTTTTCTCCCTTGGCGACATGTCGGATGCGACCAGCGCCGCCCTCGCAGCCCAGGTCGACCACAGCGAACGCCTGCCCTCGCCCCTCGCCGCTGCCGCCGCGCGCCTGCGCGATGCCGACTGCGACCTGTTGATTTACCCGGAAGTCGGCCTCTCCGCCCCGACCGAGGTGCTTGCTGCGCTTCGCCTTGCACCACGGCAGTGGGCAGCCTGGGGGCATCCGGTCACCACCGGCCTGCCGACGATCGATCGCTTCCTCAGCGTCGCCACGATGGAGCCCGCCAATGCCGCCACGCATTACCGCGAAACGCTCGCACTGCTGCCGGCATTGGGCACCCGCTACGCCCGCCCGCCGCGCGCACAAACGCTCGCTCGTTCGCAATTTGGCTTGAGCGATGGCCCGCTCTACGCCGTGCCGCATTCCCCGATCAAGCTGCATCCGGACATCGATGCGATGCTGGTCGACATCGCCCGGCGCGACCGCGATGCTCAGTTCGCTTTCGTCGAGGACGATATCCCCGCGCTGACGCGCGCGCTGCGCCTGCGCGTGTTCGCGCGCATGCGTGCCGCAGGGCTGGATGGCGAACGCCATTGCCGTTGGTTGCCGCGTCTTCCGATCAACGCCTTTCGTAACTTCATCGCCACCGCTGATGTCGTTCTGGACGCGCTGCATTTCAGTGGCGGCAATACCAGCCTCGATGCCCTCGGCCAAGGCACGCCAGTATTCACCGTCGAAGGCGACGTGATGCGTGGCCGCCAAACTGCCGCGATGTTGCGCCTGCTCGCCGCCGACGCCTTGATTCTGCGCGATGCCACGCAGGTTGCCGCTGCGGCCGTCGAACTCGCGCACACACCCCGGGCACGCGCCGAGCTCTCCGCGCGCCTGCTCGCCAACGCGCCGCGCCTGTTCGATTGCGACGAGGCGCTGCACGCTCTGGTGCGACTGGTGGAATCCGCCGATTGATCGTCCCCGCGGCACATGCAACAAAGCCGAAGATGTTGGCTCGCATGGTATACAATGTCGCATGCTCATCGGCTCACACTCAATCGATCCACCACTCGGCCTCGCGCCGATGGCCGGCGTGACCGACAAGCCATTTCGCCAACTGTGCAAGCGCCTCGGCGCGGGCATTGCCACCTCGGAGATGACCACGAGCGATCCGCGCCTGTGGGCGACGCGCAAGTCGGTGCGGCGCATGGATCATCTGGGCGAGCCGGATCCGATCAGTGTGCAGATCGCCGGCTACGATCCGGCCATGCTGGCGGATGCGGCGCGCTACAACGTCGATCACGGCGCGCAGTTGATCGACATCAACATGGGCTGTCCGGCGAAGAAAGTGTGCAACGTCTACGCCGGTTCGGCACTGTTGCAGGACGAAGCGCTGGTCGCGCGCATTTGCGAGGCCACCGCCCGCGCCGTAGCCGTGCCGGTGATGCTGAAAATCCGCACAGGCTGGAACCGCGAGAACAAGAACGGCGTGCGCATTGCACGCATCGCCGAGAGTGCCGGCATCGCGGCACTCGCCGTGCACGGTCGCACGCGCGCCGATCTGTATCAGGGCGACGCGGAATACGAAACCATCGCGGCCATCAAGTCGGCGGTGTCGATTCCCGTGTTCGCCAACGGCGATATCGACTCACCGCACAAGGCGCGTGACGTGCTCACGCGCACGCGCTGCGATGGGCTGCTCATTGGTCGCGCCGCGCAGGGGCGACCGTGGATCTTCCGCGAGATTGCGCATTTCCTCGCTACCGGCGAGACGCTGCCCGCGCCGTCCGCGCGGGAAATTTGCACGATCCTGGTCGAGCACCTGGAAAACCTCTACGCCTTTTATGGCGAGCGGCAAGGCGTGCGCATCGCGCGCAAGCATATCGGCTGGTATGCCAAGGGGCTCGAGCGCATCGGTGCCGGCGATGCAACCGAGCGCATACCGGAACATGTACTGCGCGCGACGATCAATCGGGCCGAGAGCGCCGACGAACAACTGCGACTCACGCGCGAGGCTTTCCGCGAAACCGCCGCGCTCGCGCAGGCGGCTTGATCGCCGCCGCATCGTCGAGGAATGCCGTAACCAGCGCGCCGTGGTAACTCGAGCGGCGCAACACCCACGACAAACGCCGGCGCAAGTCGAGAAACGGCGTGTGCAGCGCCACCAACCGCCGCGCCTTGATCGCTTCGACCACGGCCACCGCCGGCAGGCAAGCGATGCCGAGACCGGCGATGACGGCCTGCTTGATCGCCTCGCTCTGCCCCAATTCGAGCACGCTCTGCCCCGGCGGCAGCGTGGCCAGAATGCGCTCGGTGATCGCGCGCGTGCCAGAGCCGGTTTCTCGAAGAATCCAGCGCTCGCCGGCGAAATCGCCCGCCCGCAATCGCTTGCGCCGCGCAAGCGGATGATCCGGGCGCGTGCAGATCGCAAGTGCGTCGTCGCGCCACGGACGTGTTTCGACATCAACGTGCGCGAACGCACCTTCGACGCAGCCGAGGTCGAGCGCATGACCGAGCACGCCCTTGATGATCGCATCGGTATTGCCGACGGTGAGCCGTACGGCCACCTGCGAGTGCGCGGCGGTGAACGCGCCGAGCAAGTCGCCCACCATGTAGTTGCCGATGGTGTTGCTCGCCCCCAGGCGCAGCTCGCCGGTGAGCGCGGTGCCGCGCCCGCGTAAACTTTGCGCAAGATCGCGCGTGCGTTCGATGATTTCCTGCGCCTTCGGCAAGGCGTCGCCACCGCGCTCGCTCAAATACAGGCGGCCGCGCTTGCGCTCGAACAACGCCGAACCGATTTGCGCTTCGAGCCCGGCCAACGCCATGCTCAATGCCGGCTGCGACAGGTGCATTTTGGCAGCGGCGGCGCGTACGCTGCCTTCCCGCGCGACGGCGACGAAAATTTCCAGCTGGCGCAGCGAGATGCCGAGCACGTCGAACGATTCCTCTTTTGCGCAACATACCCGGTGCCTGGATGGCCTTGCTGGGCGCACATATCAATCAGGAAATTTTATTCTTTAAATAAATAGTTTTCAATTTTCTTATCACATGGCAAAGGCGAAAATAGCGCACACCCGTTTCCGATCGCCGCCATGACCGACGTTCGCTCAACCTCTCCCGCCTCCGAACCGGAGCCCATGTCGATCGCACGCCTGCTCCCCGGGCTCGCCCTCGCCGTCGCGCTCGGTGTCGCCGGGCTGTTGCTGGCGCAATGGGCGCCATTCCAACGCGCGCAGATCAGCGCACTGACCTGCGCGATCGTGCTCGGAATGGCCATCGGGAACAGTTTCGGCGCACAACTTCCGGCCGCGCTGTCGCCGGGCGTGATCTTCGCGCAGCAAAAATTGTTGCGCCTCGGCGTGATCCTCTACGGCCTGCGCATTTCTTTCGGCGACATCGCGGCGATCGGGCCGGCAGGGCTCGCCATCGACGTGATCGTCGTGATCGGTACGCTGGCGTTGGGCTCCTTCATCGGGCGTCGCGTGCTTGGTCTGGATCGCGACAGCGCGCTGCTGACCAGCGTCGGCAGCGCCGTGTGCGGCGCCGCCGCGGTGCTCGCCCTCGAGCGCGTGCTCAAGCCAGACCCGGCCAAGGTTGCGATCGCGGTGGCTACGGTCGTGCTGTTCGGCACGCTCGACATCTTTCTGTACCCCACGCTGTATGCGCACCTCGGCATGGACGCGGCACATTTTGGCTTGTACACCGGCGCAAGCGTGCACGAAGTCGCCCAGGTGATCGCGGCGGGCAGCGCCGTCAGCCCGGCGACGGCAGACAGCGCGGTCGTCGTCAAACTCACGCGCGTCATGTTGCTGGTACCCGTGCTGTTTTTCTTCGGCTGGCGTCAGGTCAAACTCGCGCGAAGCGAGGCGGGCGACGCGAGCAGGGTGCCGCTGCCGTGGTTCGCGCTCGCCTTCGTCGCCGTCAGTGCGATCAACTCTTTTGTCGCGATTCCGGCCGACATCAAGCAGCCGCTGCTGACGTTCGACACCCTGCTGCTCGCCGCCGCGATGGGCGCGCTGGGCCTGGAGACGCGCATCGCCAAACTGCGCGCGCTCGGGCCGAAGCCGTTACTGCTCGCCGCCTTGCTGTGGCTGTGGCTTATCGTCGGCGGCGCGGCGATGGTGCGCTGTTTCGCCTGAGTCGGCATGTGCGACGCCCTGCGCGCGTCACGCACAACGCTCTCGCCTCACACTCACTTCGTGCCGAACAACCGGTCGCCCGCATCGCCCAAACCCGGCACGATGTAACCGTGGTCGTTGAGATGGCTGTCGATCGACGCGGTGTAGATCGGCACGTCGGGATGCGCGTCCTGCAGCGTCTTGATTCCTTCCGGGGCGGCAACGAGACAAACGAACTTGATCGCCCGCGCACCGCGATCCTTGATCCGGTCGAGCGCCGCGACCGCGGAGTGGCCGGTGGCGAGCATCGGATCGAGCACGACGGCGAGGCGCTCGCCGATGTCGAGCGGCAATTTGCAGTAGTACTCGATCGCTTGCAGCGTATGCGGATCGCGATACAGACCGACATGGCCGACCCGTGCGGAAGGAATCAGGTCGAGCATGCCGTCGAGCAAGCCGTTGCCGGCACGCAGGATCGAGATCAGACACAGCTTCTTCGACGACAGCGTCGGCGCATCGATGGTCGCGAGCGGCGTTTCGATCTTCATCGTTTCCAGCGGCAGATCGCGCGTGACTTCGTAGGCGAGCAGGGTTGCGATCTCGCGCAAGAGTTGGCGAAACTCGGCGGTCGAGGCCTCCTTGCGTCGCATGAGCGTGAGCTTGTGCTGCACCAGGGGATGATCGATGACGATGGCATTGGGCATTTGCATGATCCTTGGTTGTTTTGCGTGCAGACAGCATCGACGGCGCTTCAGACCCCATCCTCGACGCGCTGCGCACGCCGACATTCCG
>Ga0208826_1001335_pt1 | contig 21007 bp, 20 predicted proteins | sample AD_UKC115_MetaG_FD_184451 | JGI IMG/M metagenome (GOLD analysis project Ga0208826, IMG submission 184451) | Active sludge microbial communities of municipal wastewater-treating anaerobic digesters from Hong Kong - AD_UKC115_MetaG (SPAdes)... | ecosystem: Engineered > Bioreactor > Anaerobic >...
CGCGGCGACAACGTCGCGGTAATGACCTTTACGATTGAGGATACCGGCATCGGCATGACGCAGGAATTCATCAAGCACCTGTTTGACCCGTTCGTTCAGGAATCCGCAAAGAACAGCGGCAGCGGCCTCGGTATGGCGATCTGCAAAAACTTGATCGACATGATGAACGGCACCATCACGGTTACGAGCCAGAAGGATGTCGGCAGCAAATTCGTCGTGGATATTGCGTTTGATATAGCAGAGGAGGAACACGAGGCCATCCCGGAGAGGGATACGGACCTCTCCATCCTCAAGGGCAGACGAATTCTGGTCGTCGAGGATGTGGAGATCAACGCGGAGATTGCCGCGAAGCTGCTTGAGAAGCAGGGGATGCTGCCGGATGTCGCCGAGAACGGAAAAGTGGCCGTCGACTACTTCCTCAACCATCCGGTGGGCTATTACGACTGCATCCTGATGGATATCCAAATGCCGGTGATGAACGGCCTTGAGGCGGCGGATACCATCCGCTCGCTGAGCAAATCCGACAGCACCACGGTCCCGATTTTGGCCATGACGGCGGACGCCTTCTCCGACGATGTCCGCAAATCCTTTGAGCACGGGATGAACGACCATCTGACGAAGCCGATCGATCCGCGCGGCCTCTATCGCGCCATCGCCTATTGGGTCGCCAAAAAGGATGCGCAGACCGAATCCATCGCATAAAAATGATGCTCCGTATCCGCCGGGGAGGGATTCCGGCGATTCCGGAAGCACCCTACATACCGTCAAAAAACAGTCTGCGGGCAGATCGCCCTCAGGCTGTTTTTTTTATAATCTATGGGGGCGGGAGGTTTCCGGGCCCTCTGCGGCCGGCGAAGGCATCCGCCTTCCATAAAAAAACGGCCCATAGGGATTCCCCACGGGCTGTTTCTTGATAATCGTTTTTTTGGCTTTTGGAAAAGGTCAGTCCCTCGGCTTCATCGTCGGGAAGAGCAGCACGTCGCGGATCGAGAAATTCCCGGTCAGCAGCTGAACCAGACGGTCGATGCCGACGCCGAGGCCGCCGGTCGGCGGCATGCCGTATTCCATGGCGGTGAGGAAGTCCTCATCCAGCATACTCGCCTCGTCGTCACCCTGCTCCCGGAGCGCCGCCTGTGCCAGAAAGCGTTCCCGCTGGTCGATCGGGTCGTTGAGCTCGGAATAGGCGTTCGCATGCTCTCTGCCGGAGACAAACAGCTCGAATCGCTGGGTCATGGTGGGGTCTCCGGGTTCCTTTTTGGTCAGCGGGCTGATCTCAATCGGATATTCGGTGACGAAGGTCGGCTGAATCAGGTTTTGCTCGACATACTCGTCAAAGAAGAGGTTCAGGATATCGCCCTTTTTATGGCGTTCCTCGCAGGCGATGTTATGCTCCTTGGCAGCCTGTTTTGCCTCCTCGGTATCCTTGATCTCATGAAAATCGACGCCGGAGTATTGTTTGACGGCATCCGTCATGGTGATGCGCGCAAACGGCTTGCCGAGATCGATCTCGCGGCCGTCGAAGACAACGGTGGTGCAGCCGTTGACCTTTTCGGCGCAGCGGCGGATCATCCGCTCGGTGATGTCCATCATGCCGTGGATGTCGGTGTAGGCTTGATAGAGCTCCAGTTCGGTGAATTCCGGGTTGTGGCGCGTATCCATGCCCTCGTTGCGGAAGACGCGGCCGATCTCGTAGACGCGGTCGAAGCCGCCGATGATCAGGCGCTTCAGATGCAGCTCAAGCGCGATGCGCATGTACATGTCGATGTTGAGCGCATTGTGGTGCGTAATAAACGGTCTTGCCGCGGCGCCGCCGGGAATTGTGTTGAGCACCGGCGTCTCGACTTCGAGGAAGCCCTCCTCGTCGAGCATGGCGCGGATCTCCCGGATGATCTGGGAGCGCTTAATAAAGGTATCCTTGACCTCCGGGTTGACGATCAGGTCGACGTATCTCTGACGGTAACGAAGCTCCGGATCCTTTAGCCCGTGGAATTTTTCCGGCAGGGGAAGCAGGGATTTTGCGAGCAGGGTGATGGCTTCCGCGCGAACGGAGATCTCGCCCATATGCGTGCGAAAGACAATGCCCTCCACGCCGATGATGTCGCCGATATCCCATTTTTTGAAATCCGCATAGGTGTCGTCGCCGACCATGTCCCTGCGGATATAGAGCTGGATCCGGCCCGTGGTATCCTGAAGGTCGGCAAAAGAGGCCTTGCCCATGCCGCGTTTGCTCATGATCCTTCCGGCGAGATGCACGCGCGGGGCATTCTCCCCGGCGCCCTCTTCCGCGCCCTCTTCAACATCGACGAAATTCTCCCTGACGCTCTTTGCGCAGGCGTCGACCGGGTAATTTGTCAGCACAAACGGATCTTTTCCGTCGGCGCGGAGGGCCTCCAGCTTGTCGCGGCGAATCTGCAGGAGCTCGGAAAGCTGTTCTTCCGTCAGTTCCTGGTTCAGCTCTTCTTCCATTCCATGTTCCATCCTTTCCGGAGTATTACAAAATCCAGACAATTTTATATTTTATCATAAACGGCCCCATATTACAACAAATACTTGCTTCTCTTGCTGCTTACTCCGGGAAGGCGGGGGCCGGCACGCGGCATTTTTGAGCCGGCACGGCGTCTCCTCAGGCCATATGAAATCGGAGACAGCGGCCGCATGGGGGCAAAGAGGCGTACGCCCCGAAGCCGGCCGTGCGGGGAACCGAAGTCTTTTCTGATGCCGCGGTCGTTCTCCCATACAAAAAAAAGGCCCCGCAGACGCGCCGCAGGGCCGTAAACCGCTTTTCCCCGGAGTGGGGATTCCTTATTTGCTGATGGAGAGAACCTCGTATTTCGTCATTTCGCCGTTCGGAAGCACCGCCTCCGCCGTCTGGCCGACCTTTTTGCCCAGAAGGGATTTGCCGACCGGAGATTCGTCGCTGATGACGTTGTTCATCGGGTCCGCCTCCGTGGAGCCGACGACGTGGAATTCGCACTCGTCGCCGAAATCGAGGTCGAGAACGCGAACCGTGTTGCCAAGGGAGACGGCGTCGGTGCCCATGTCGGACTCGTCGAGAATGACGACGTTCTTCAGCATGACCTCGAGATCCGCGATGCGGGCCTCGACGATGGCCTGCTCGTTCTTGGCCTCGTCGTACTCGCTGTTCTCGGAAAGGTCGCCGAAGGAGCGGGCAATCCGGATCTTGTCGGAGACTTCTTTCCTGCGCACGGTTTTGAGCTCTTCGAGCTCATCTTCGAGGGCTTTGAGGCCGCTTTCGGTGACAACGACTTTCTTTTCCACGGTTTTTTTCCACCTCGTATTCATAATATTATGTATTATAGCCGCAAGGGGTGCCCCTGTCAAGCGCTATGGACGGAGTTATTTTTTTAAAATTACTTTCTTATTTCGACGAAAAACAGCCCGGAAAAACCGGGCTGTTCGATGCCGATTCTCTTCCCGCTTTATGAGGCGGATTCTGCGGAAGTTTCCGCGGAGGGTTCCTCTCCGGATACCTCCGGGGTGATGGTCATGGTGGAGGAGGCGACCTCGATCGCCTTCGCAAGCTGAGTATCGAGCGTGCTGTCAAGCAGCGACACATCGGAGAAATCGGGCATGTAATCCAGGGTGACCACATGATCCGGAACGATGCCGGTCCCTTCCCAGGAGGCGCCGGAGTTGCACAGCGTGTAGCTGCCGACCGTGATCCGGATGGCGGAACCGTCCTCCAGCATGAACATCTGCTGCATGGAGCCGTAGCCGACGGTCTGCGCGCCGACGATCTTGGCCTTATTGAAATCCTTGAGGCTCGCCGCGAAGAATTCGGCGGCGCCGGCGGTCTCCTCATTGACCAGAACCACCATCGGCAAGGCGATCTGCCTCGCGCTGGAGGTATAGAGCACCTCCGTCTCACCGGAGGAATAGGTCACGGAGAGCAGATCTCCGGAGGGGAGCAGCCGGTCGAGCATCGTCGCCGCAGAGGAAACAAGCCCGGTTTTGACGGAGCGGACGTCGAAGATCAGCGCCGTCGCACCGGCATCCACCGCGCTCTCCACCGCCTTGACAAACTGGTCCGGGGTGCTTTCGGTGAAGTCGGCGATGCGGATGTAGGCAAAATCGCCGAAGGTTGTGGAGAAGACGGTGTTGATCGTCAGGGTGCGGCGGGTGATCTCCATTTCGGTATCCTCGTCGTCGCGGCGGACGGTCATCGTGACCTTCGTGCCCGCTTCTCCGGTCAGAAGCTCGGAGGCGGCGTCAAACGTGTCGGCGGTGATGTCGATGTCGTCGATCTTGATGATGAGATCGCCGGGCTGGATTCCCGCGCCGGAGGCCGCAGAGCCCTCGTAGACCTGCGTGACCTGCATGTATCCGCTGCTTTCCATCGTGACCGAGATGCCGACGCCGGATACGGTGCCGGTCTCGGATTTGACGTATTCGGCGTACTCCTCAGCGGAGAGGTAATCCGCGTATTTGTCGTTGATGCCGGCGAGGTAGCCCTGCGCCACCGCATCCATCAGCGCCGTCTCGACGATGTCGCCGCTGTAGTTCTGGCGGACGTAGGTGTCGATCTCGGTGAATTTTTCATACATGCCTTCGCGTTCGATGATGCTCGATACTTTATTGTTGAAATTCCGTATCGAGAAAACCATCGTTATCGAAAACACCAGCGTCACCGCAATGATCGTAATGGTCAGCGCGGCGCCAAGAGAGATTTTTCTGCCCATATTGTTCTCCTTGCTGTCTTGTGGGATGGGGGCGGGGATTCCGCCCGGAAAATCAGGTGATATACGGGAGCGGATCCACGTCTTCGCCGTCGATACGGACTTCGAAATGGAGGTGCGGCCCCGTGCTCCAGCCGGTGGAGCCGACCGCCCCGATCGGTTCTCCCGCCACAACGATATCGCCCTCGTCGACATAGATGGCGCTCAGATGGCCATAAAGGGTGGAGATGCCGCCGCCGTGGTCAATCATGATATAAGTGCCGTAGCCGTAGGCGTAACCGTTCTTGTTGCAGTAGTTGACGCGCATGACGGTGCCGGTGGTCGCGGCGATGACGTCGTGCCCGTAGATGCCGCTGCCGGTGATATCCATGCCGGTATGGAAATCGGTGTGGTTGAAGCGCCAGCCGTAGTAGCAGGAGATGGAGCTGAATCCCGGAACCGGCCAGTACATCTCACCGCCGACATACTCAGTGTTGGTGGAGCGGTAAGCGGCGTAGATCGAGGCGATCTCGTTCTGGACCGCCTCCATCTGTGCCTGAATGGCTTCACGGTTTGCCTCATATTCCGCCTGCATTGTCGAGAGGTCCTCGACCGCCTCATTTGCGGCCGCAAGGTTCACCTGCAGGGAAGAGGTTTGTTCCTCGAGGCTCTTCTGGTCCGCCTCCAGCCCGATTTTCTCCTCGTTCAGCTCCGCTTTTTCTTCTTCAAGTTCCGCAAGGTCGTCCCGAAGCTGGGTGACAATATCCTGATCATGGACGGAGATGCGTCGCAGCACCTCTACGTTGGTCAGGAAATCCGCAATGCTGTCCGAGCTGAGCAGCATAATCATATTACTGGCGTTGTCGGAATAGCCGCCGGTCATATAGACCGCGCGGATTCTCTGGCGGAAGAGATCCATCGTATTGCCGATCACGCTTTCCTTATCGGCAATCTCCTGTTCTTTCTCCCGGATATATTTGCCGGCCAGCGCGATCTTTTCCTCAAGGAGGGCGATCTGATCTCTGGTCAGGGAGATCTGCGTGCCGAGGTTCCGCGCAACCAGCTGTTTTGCTTCCTTCTGGGATTTGGCGCTGGCGATCAGACTGTCGAGCTCATTCTGCTGATCCTGCAGTTCATCCTGTCTGCCCTGCAGGTCGTCCAGCTGATCTTTATACTCCTCTTCCTCCTCGTCCGTGATTCCGTCCCCGTCGGAGTCCTCTTCGTCGGGTTCTTCCTCACTGGTCTCCTCTTCGTCGGTTTCCTCTTCGTCGGACTCCTCGTCTCCGGTGCTCAGATCGACTTCGCTTCCGTCGCCGTTATCCGCGTATGCGAGGGAAATCGTCTGAAACGGGGAAGAGGAGAGAATCAGGCACAGGATGAGACAAAGAAAAAGGCGCAGGAATTTCATGGCTTGTTTGTTTTTCATCTGTTGCCTCCGTAAAAGTGATGGAAAGAGTGCTGCGCTCCGGCAGATCAGACTTTCAGGTGCTTGGTCATGAACAGGGCGCCGCCGGCCACGCCGATGCCCATGCCACCGATCAGGAAGCCCTTCAGCAGGTCCATCGAGACCGCGGAGAAGGGTACCAGGCTGGTGACGATCATGGCGAGCCAGTCGTTCTGGTTCATCTCGATCCACCGGGCGAGATAGTCGTACCCGAAATACAAAAGTCCATAGGCGGCAGCCGCGGAGATCAGTCCGAGCAGCACGCCCTCCACGAAAAACGGCAGGCGGATAAAGGTATCCGTCGCGCCGACATATTTCATGATATTGATCTCCTTGCGGCGGCTGAAGACGGTGATCTTGATGGTGTTGCCGATGATCATCAGCGACACCGTGATCAGGATTGCCACAACGACAAGGCCGCCCACCGCGACAATCTTCTTGAGACCGGTGATCGTCTTGGCGACCTCGGTCGGCGCGGAGACGGAATTCACGCCCTCCAGATTCTGCAGGTAGACGATCGTCTCAGAAAGATTGGAGACATCGTCCAGCGTGACGCGGAAGGTATCCGGCAGGTTGTTGCTGCCGTCCTCGGAGTAGGCTTCAAACAGCACGCCGTCGTCGCCGATGGATGCCATCATTTCCTTCAGAGCATCCTCCTTGGAGACAAAGGTGATGGTGACGACGTTGCCGCTCTTGAGGATGGATTTGCGCACTCCCTCGATCTGGTCGTCGGTGAGGCCGTCGTCAAGAAACACCACGGCTTCGCTCTGGTCCTCCAGATATCCCATCACGCTGTTGATGTTGACCGAGGCGAGCACCGCCGCCCCAATCAGCAGCATACAGGAGATGAGCACGCCGATGGAGGCGATGGACATCAGCCTGTTTTTCCACAGGTTCCGGATGCCCTGGCCGACAAGGTAAAAGAAACTACTGATTCTCATAAGGTCGCCGCCTCCCATCTGCACGTATCGCCGACGATACGGCCCTTATCGATGGTGACGACCCTGCGGTTGAAGCGGGCGACCAGGTTGTGCTCATGGGTGACCATGACGACCGTGACGCCGAGCTTGTTGATTTCGTTGAGCAGGTCGACGATCTCATAGGAGAGCTCAGGGTCGATATTGCCGGTGGGCTCGTCCGCGATGATCAGGGAAGGCGAGTTGACCAAAGCTCTCGCAAGGGCGACGCGCTGCTGCTCGCCGCCGGAAAGCTCGTCCGGTTTGCATTTCGCCTTGGATGCGAGCCCGACCAGCGCCAGCATATATGGTACTTTTCTATGTATCTCTTTACTAGATACATTTGTGACACGCAAGGCAAAGGCGACGTTGTCGTAGGCCGACATATTCGGGATCAGCCGGAAATCCTGAAACACGACGCCGATGGAACGGCGGTATTTGGGGATCTTCCAGTGGCTCATCGTTCCGATATTGCGGCCGTTGACCGTCACCTTGCCGGATGTCGGCTTTTCCTCACGGAGGATCAGCTTGATCAGGGTGCTTTTCCCGGCGCCGGAGGCGCCGACGATAAAGACAAATTCTCCGTCCTCGATCGTCAGGTCGACGTTGTCGAGGGCGAGAGTGCCGTTGGAGTATTTTTTACTGACTTGACTGAATTCAATCAATGTGTGAACCTCACAGTACACGAATCTATTTGAAATTGCAGGATGTCAGGGCAGGATGCGGTACAGGGTGTCAGAACTTGACCGGGTTGGAGGTCAGGTACTTCTTGACCATCAGGGCAACTTTGAACACGATAGCGTCGTCGAATTCCCGCAGGTCGAGGCCGGTCAGCTTCTTGATTTTTTCGAGGCGGTAGACCAGCGTGTTGCGGTGAACAAACAGCTTCCGGGAAGTCTCGGAGACGTTCAGGTTGTTTTCAAAGAAACGCTGGATGGTATATAGTGTCTCCTGGTCGAGGCTGTCGATCGAGCCTTTTTTGAATACTTCCCTGAGGAACATCTCGCAGAGCGTGGTGGGGAGCTGATAGATCAGACGGGCGATGCCGAGGCTGTCGTAGCTCACGATGGATTTGTCGGTATCAAAAACCTTGCCGACTTCAAGGGCGACCTGCGTCTCCTTAAAGGAGCGGGCAAGGTCCTTGAGCCCGACGGCCGGGGTGCCGATACCGACGGAGACCCGGGTATAGAATTCGCTGCCCAGGGTATCCACGATGGAGCGGGCCAGCTTCTCGAGGTCGGAGGTCTCGATGCCGGCCTTGATCTCCTTGACCAGCACGATGTCGGATTCGCTGATGTTGAACACGAAGTCTTTCTGCTTATCCGGGAACAGATTTTGAATCACGTCGTAGACGGAGATATCGTTGACGGTCAGCACACGGATCAGCAGTACGACGCGGGTGACGTCGGTGCTGAAGTGGAGCTCCCTTGCCTTGATGTAGATATCGCCGGGCAGGATGTTATCCAGGATGATGTTCTTGATAAAGTTGCAGCGGTCGAATTTCTCGTCGTAATAAAGCTTGACGTTTGCGAAGGTAACGGCAAGCAGGTTGCAAAGGCGGACGGAGCTTTCATCCGTGCCGGCAACGAAGACCGCGAATTCCGGGTTCTGTTCGCTGCCGAAAACTTTATAGGTATAACCGTCGCGGGAAAAGCAGTTCGGAATGTCGCTGAAATCAGAGAACAGATAATCGTTCCGCTCTCCTACACGGGCTGGGTCGCTGCAGGAGATAATGGTGGAGCTGTCGTCGATCACACCGACGGTGCGGTCAATGCTGTCGCTCATCTGGTGGATGATGCCCTGAAACAATCTGTTGGACATAATGATCTGACCCTTCTTTCTGCGGCATGCTGTCGGCAAAGTAGTAATTAAGGATATTCTAAAGTATTTTTGACTCAATTGCAAGTTTTCTTATACAATCTACTAAATTTTATAATATCTATTTAACAAAAATGTTAACGGATTGTAAATTCCGCCCAATTTTATGGTATTTTTTTCGTGGAAAGTAGTGGAAATCGGATGGGTTTGTGAGGATTGGCTATTTTTCACAAAAATAGGACGGAACTTCGCTTTTCCATAAAAATAACGAAGCCCGGTAGCCAAAAAAATCCCGCGGGAGAGGCCCCGCGGGATTTTTCTTATGAAAATTCAGTTCAGGATCGCGGTCTCGGTCTCGCGGTCAAACAGGTGGATTTTGTGAAGATCGAGCGCAATCCGGATGCGGTCGCCAGGTTTGGCCGAAGAGCGGGGAGAGACCCGCGCGGTGAGATCGGCGCCCTCGCAGCGGAGATAAAGGTAGGTCTCGGAGCCCATGCGCTCGGCGACGTCCACGAAGCATTCGATGAGAGCGGCGCCCGGGGCATTGACGTAGTTGTCCTCGTCGCGGAGGTTCTCCGGCCGTACGCCGAGAATGACATCCCTGCCGTCATAGGCGGAGAAATCAGCCCCGCCGATCTTTTCCTCCGGGATCTCAAATTCGTATTGGCCGAAGGAGACGAACCACCGGCCGCCCTTTTTGGCGAGCTTCGCGTCGATAAAGTTCATCTGTGGGGAGCCGATGAATCCGGCCACGAACAGGTTGCACGGCTGATCGTAGAGGTTCGTCGGGTTGTCGATCTGTTGGATGACGCCGTCCTTCATCACGACGATGCGGTCGCCCATCGTCATGGCCTCGGTCTGGTCGTGCGTGACGTAGATGAAGGTCGTGCCGAGGCGCTGATGCAGCTTGGAGAGCTCCGTCCGCATTTGGGCGCGGAGCTTGGCGTCGAGGTTGGAAAGCGGCTCGTCGAGCAGAAAGACCTTCGGGTCGCGGACGATCGCGCGTCCGAGCGCCACGCGCTGCCGCTGGCCGCCGGAGAGGGCCTTTGGTTTCCGGTCGAGCAGATGGCGGATATCGAGGATATCGGCGGCCTCCTCCACCTTGCGCTGGATCTCCTCCTTGGGTACCTTGCGCAGCTTGAGGCCGAACGCCATATTCTCGTAGACCGTCATATGCGGGTAGAGGGCGTAGTTCTGAAAGACCATCGCAATGTCGCGGTCCTTCGGCTGGACATCGTTGACGCGGACGCCGCCGATGTAGATGTCGCCCTTCGTGATCTCCTCCAGCCCGGCGATCATGCGCAGGGTGGTGGATTTTCCGCAGCCGGAGGGACCAACCAGAATGACAAACTCCTTGTCCGGGATTTCCAAGTTAAAATCGGAGACGGCTTCCACGCCGCCGCTGTAAATTTTGCAGACATGCTGCAAAGAGAGATCTGCCATCCGCCTTACCTCCATACGCTGCCAAACGGTATAATTATGAGTATATCATAACAAATCGTTCGGAAAAAGGAAAGGCACGGCCTGTCCAAAAATAAAATGCCGCTTTTGGGCAAGATGCGGCAAACCTCATAAAATTCCCGCAGAATTACCAAACCCGTGAAAATGGTTTGAGCAATATTTCAGGAAAAAGAAAACGCGCCGGATTTTTTCAGCAGATTGACCGAAAAGTTTCTCACTTTCCGGTCAACCTGTTTTCGGCGGCTTTTTCCGTGCGCTTTGTGTGCTTTGCGTCCTCAGCTTTCGTCGGAATCGGTCTCGTCGGGAACTTCGGTCAGCAGGTTTTCGTTGACGTCCCCGGGAAACAGAATCCTTCTTATGTCGACCCGGTCGATATAATCGCCGCTTTCCCGCCCGCTGATCTCGTCGCCGGTGCTTTCGCGGTAGTTCTTTCTCATAGGCAGACCTCTTTCGTGAGAATTGGGAAACTCCCTTCTTCAGGATATGAAAAGAGTCTGCCGGGCGATATTTTTTCCGCATCCCTGATTCGACCGCATTTCCGCGCGGGAGGGGATATATTGGGATTTACGGCGGGGAGGGATGTGGCTTTGCGGGTGATTTACGTCGACATCCTGCTGGCAATCAACCTTGCCGTCAACTACCTGCTGCTGTTCGCGGCGGCCCGGCTTTCGGGCAGCGCGTTCTCGCGGCTGCGCGGGATTCTCAGCGCGGCGGTCGGCGCAGGATATTCGCTGATTCTGCTTGTGGAGGTGCCTCCGTTCTGGATGGTTGTCTCCAAATTCGCCGTCTCCGCGGTCATGGTCCGGGTCGCGGCGGGAAGAGGCGGCTTTTTGCGGTATCTGAAAATGCTCGCCCTGTTTTACGGGGCGGGTTTCGTCTTTGCCGGCGCGATGACGGCGTTTGCGCTGCTCTTCCGGCCGGATTCGTTTTTCCTGCAGAACGGAATCCTCTATTATGAGATCCCGCCCGGCACGCTGGTCGTTTACGCCTGCGCCGCCTTCGCGGTGACGGAGCTGCTTCGCCGGCTGACCGAGCGCAGCGTCTCACAGGGGTTTTGGGAGGCGCAGGTCGTTTTCCGGGGAAAATCCGTCCGCATAAAGGGCTTTTTCGACAGCGGATGCTGCCTTGCGGATCCCTTCACCGACGCGCCGGTTGCGGTCTGCCGGCCGGAGACGCTCGCGGAGATCCTGCCGCCGGAGTATAAAAAAGCCGCCGCCGACCCCTGCGCGGGTATCCCGGAGGGGGGAAGGCTCGTCCCGGCGGAGAGTCTGGCGGGCAGCTCGATGCTGTTATGCTTCCGGCCGGAGGAGGTCTCCCTCCGCCGGAGCGGAAACCGGTACAGGCCGGAGGAGCTGCTGATCGGCCTCTCCGCCGGTGCGCCGGAGGACTGCCTGCTGTTTGGCCGCAACGTCGTTTTGAAAGAAATTCCGCCTGCCGGAAAAAAAGGGGATGATTCGGGTGATCCTGGCGGAAGTCGGAGAGAAGCTGAAGCTGTTTGTGCTGCGTCTGCTGGCGAACGCGGCGTATTACATCAACGGACCGGATAACCTGCCGCCGCCGCTCACAAAAGAGGAGGAGGACGCCGCCTTTGCCCGGATGGAGACCGGGGATCTTTCGGCACGTCAGGAGCTGATCGAGCATAACCTACGGCTCGTGGTCTACATCGCGCGGAAATTTGAAACGACCGGCATCGGGGTAGAGGACCTCGTCTCCATCGGCACGATCGGGCTCATCAAGGCGGTCGGCACGTTCCGTTCCTCCAAGGGCATCAAGCTTGCCACCTACGCCTCCCGCTGCATCGAAAACGAGATCCTGATGTATATCCGCAAGACGCAGCCGCTCCGCAACGAGGTCTCGATCGACGAGCCGCTCAACGTGGATTGGGACGGCAACGAGCTTTTGCTCTCCGACGTGCTCGGCACGGATCCCGACTGCGTCGGGCGGGGCGTGGAGCGGGATGCGGAGCGCGACATGCTGCATGCGGCCGTGGCGAAGCTCGACGAGCGGGAGCGCAGGATCATGGTGCTCCGGTTCGGGCTCGGCGGCGGCTCGGAGCATACCCAGAAGGAGGTGGCGGATATGATCGGCATCAGCCAATCCTATATCTCCCGGCTGGAAAAAAAGATCATCCGCCGGCTCAAAAAGGATCTGGAGCAGAGTGCGATCTTTTAACCGTTGAGTACCCAGACGCCGAAGCTCAAATAGGTCGCAAACAGGGACCAGATCAGATACGGCAGCATGAGCATGCCGGAAATCGGTCTTATCTTCCAAAATTTTACGGTCGTGAGCGCGATCAGCACATCCAGCAGGAGGATCCAGAGGAAGGCTGCGAAAAACGCCTCCATCACAAAAAACAGGATCGGCCAGATGAAATTTGCGGCAAGCTGACACCAGTAGAGCAGCAGGGCGCTCTCCTTGGCGTCGCCCGCCGAGAGCTGCACAAGCCCCGCCGCAATGCCCATCAGGACGTACAGAACGGTCCATACGACGGGAAAGATGCCGGCCGGCGGCGCAAAAGGCGGCGGCTGGATGCTCTCATAGACGGCAAACCTGTTCCCGACCAGGAGCGAGGCGAGCCCGCCGATTACCAGCGTAAAAAACAGCGGCAGAAAAAAGGACAAAATTCTTCTGGACATAAAGATACACCTCCATGGGATTCTATGGAGGTGTGCTTTCGTTTATACGAAAATTTCAGCCGAGCCAGTGCAGGAAATAGCTGACTCCAAGAACGATGTATAAAAATCCGAGCAAATAAGGCATGTACATGATGGAAAAAGGCGGACGGATCCTGAATTTGTCGTTCAGGATCAGGATCTCGAGGAAGTAGGCAACGAATCCGCAGAAATAGGCGGCGGCCCGGAGCAGGGGATTGATGTCGGCCCAGAGTGTGTGGGTGAATACCGCGAGAAAAAAGACCGCGGCGGTGACCGTGGCTGCGATGTTGCGCAGGATCAGAAGCTTCCGGTCCTCCTTGCTGACGGAGAGTTCCGCCCGCTTTATGATTTGCATTTCAGGTTCCCCATCCCGTTGTTTCACGATATTTCTCCTTTTTTGTTCTCTGTTTTTCATTTTACCGGAAGATCCTTATTTGTCAATTCGCGAATCTGTAAAAAAATCCCTGTATTTTTTTATATCTCCTGCAAAAACTATGGCCGGGGTGATGATATGAAACGAGCAGATAACAAAAATAAGGGTGATCCGCAGGAGACGCGTGAAACGATCGCTTCTCCGCACGAGGAGATCACGTCGGAAAACATCGTCGATACGAGCAGCGACTATCCGTACCCGCCGCAGAAATCTGAGGCGTCGAAGGCGCCGGCAGAGCCGGTGAAACCGGAAAATCCGTCCGCGCCGACTCCGACCGATCCGATCACGCCGGTCAATGTCACGTTCCCGACCGCGCTGGCGGAGCAGGCAGAAAAAGTCAATCCGAAAAAGAACGCGAAGATCATTCCGCAGAGCGGGACGGAATCCTCCTCCGATAAAGAGAAAGAACAGCCTGCTTCCGACATGAGAGGGAGCATCCAGGCATCCGGGCCGGAGGGAAGCGCCCTGGCCTCTCATGCACAGGAGGATGCCGCGGAGGACGTCCGCGAATGGAGCGAAGAGACCAGACTGAGCTGAATCCCGCATTGTAATGCCTCCCGGGCCGTGGTATAATAGCCGCAAAGCGGCTGTTATACCATTTTTTTATGGCCCGCCTACGGCGATGGCCAATGATACCACTACGCGCTTTGCGCTTGTGGTATCATGGTTTCGGGAGGTGTTTGATGTGCAGGCATTTGTGAATGCGACCTTTCTTTCCTGCGAGGAGCGCAGCCGCATCTTTAAGGTGCTGATCGAGGACGGGGGCCGGATCCTCTATACCGGCGACGAGATCCCCGCGAAATACGGCGGGATTCCAACCGTCGATCTCGGAGGGGCGGCCGTGGTTCCGGCCTTCGCGGACACGCACATGCATTTCGAATCCTACGCGCTGTTCCGCAATACGGTGGATGTGCGCGACGCCGGCGATTTTGCCGAGATGGGCGAGATGCTCCGCCACCACATCAAACGGCACCGCGGCATCAAATTTTTACCGGCCTACGGCTGCAGCGCGCATACGGTCAGGGAAAAGCGCCTGCCGGAGCGGGCCGATCTCGACCGGATGACCGATCTGCCGCTGCTGATCGTCAAGTACGACGGCCACGCGGCCGTGGCAAATTCCGCCCTGATCGCCCAGTTCCCGGAGAGCGTGACCGGCGACCCGGGCTTCAACCCGGAGACGGGCTGGCTCTTTCAGAACGCTTTTTACCGGGGTGTCAACTATATCACCTCAAAGGTGTCGCTGCTCTCCATCATTAAAGGAATGGACGAGGCGGCGCAGGAGCTTGCGGAAAGAGGCATCGGCCTCGTACATACCGTGGAGGGCGTCGGGTTCAAATATGACGCCGACATCGACATGATGCGCTTCCTGCGCTATGGATTGGCGACGGCTTTCCGCATCTATTTCCAGACGATGGACGTCGCAAAGGTCACGAAGCGGAAACTGCCGGGCATCGGCGGATGTTTCGCGCTGGCGCTGGACGGCTGCTTCGGTTCGGAGGATGCCCGCCTTCGGGAGCCCTATTCCAACAATTCCGATAATTACGGCTTCCTTGCCTACTCGCAGGAGCAGGTGACGGATTTCTGCAAAGAGGCGAACCGCGCCGGTCTGCAGATTGCGATGCACGCGATCGGCGACGCGGCGGTGGAGACGGCGCTAAGCGCCTATGAGGCCGCTTTGGAAGATTTCCCGAGAGAGAACGCCCGCCATATCATCATCCATGCGGATCTGATTCCGGAGGAGATGCAGAAGCGCGCGGCGGCGCACGGCATCCACATCGCCCTGCAGCCGGATTTCCTGCGCTGGCGGCAGGAGCCGCAGGAGTATCTTGAGCATATCCTCGGCGAGCGGGCAAACCGCCTGCTGCCGCTCCGGCCCTTGCGGGAAAAGGGAATCATTCTCTCCGCCGGGTCGGACGCGCCCTGCACGATCCCCGATCCGATCGAGAGCATCTGGAACTGCGTCTGCCACCCGAACCCGGAGTATGCGGTCGACGTGCTCGAAGCGCTGCGCATGCATACGCTCCGCGCGGCCGAGACCTCCTTCGACGAGGGGCGGCGCGGCTGCCTGCGGGAGGGTCTGATCGCGGATTTCGTGCTGCTCGACCGCAACCCGCTGGAGATCCCGAAGGAGGAGCTGCGGAATCTGAAGGTTCTGGGTACCTATCTCGCCGGCCGACACTTTGTGCGCAGAAAACGCTCCGTCGCCGCCGTCCTGTTTGCCGCGGCGAAAAACTATTTCACCAAAAAAGAATTCAACTGATGGAAAATCCGCCCGGACGATAAGGCCCGGGCGGATTTTTTTAGCCGCTTTTCTGCGGCCGGAAAAAAATTTGAAAAAAACATGCCCGGACTTCGTCGCCCGGGCAAAATAGAATTATTCAGTTGGGGGTTCCAGCCGGAATGTCGCCGCAACCGGCTGATGATCCGAGTATTGAAACGCGTAATCGAGCGTTTCCACGGACTTTGCCGTCACATTCGGCGAGACGATGAAGCCGTCGATGATGTAATACTGCGTTGTTTCCGGGTTGCCGTCATAGGGCTTGTTGTTGAGCCTGCAGGTCGGCGCCGAGGAATCATAGACGTAGCTCCAACCCTCCGGCAGCAGGTCGGCGGTCAGCAAACCCGGCATCCAGAAGGATTCGTCGATGGTGGGGCAGACGGCCTCGTCGACGGCGAGGAATGTCTGGTTGAAATCGCCGCCGCAGATTATGTAGTTGCCTTTCGCGTATTCCGCTTCCAAGTACTCCATCAGCACGGCGGTCTGTTCCGCCTTGCCCTCTCCGTCGTCGTAGGCCTCAAGGTGCAGGTTCACGAGGACCAGTTCCTGATCGGTTCCCTCCAGCGAAACGTGCTCCGCCAGTAGGCACCGCTTGAGATTCACGGTGCGGGAGGGCCAGTCGAACGGGACCGGCAGCTGGATGCGCACGGCGTCCTCCGTCTCCAGACCGGAGAAGGTGGCGATGCCGCTGTCCACCTTGCCGACGGTGGGAACCGGTACGGGCTCGAACACGCAGGAATAGTTCCGCGCGTAGGCGCCGTCAATATCAAGGAGAGTTTCGATCTCCGAGATCATGTCGATATGATAGGAGCGGGCGGAATCCCGGTCGATTTCCTGAAGGAAGCGGACGTCGGCTTTGTTCTCCGCGAGCACGGAGCAGATGCCGTCAAAATATCCGGAGACTTGCTCTTTTGAAGGGGCATACAGCCCGCCGCCGTCGAAGATGAATTCGCTTTCCTTTCCAAGCCCCGCGTAGCCGAGGTTCCAGGTGAGCACGGTCAGCTCGTCCCCGGGAGAGAGCGTTTTCCCGCCCGGCATAAAATCGACGGGTTCCGCCGGTTTCGGTTTCCATTCCGCCGCGGTCAGGAAGATGACCAGCCCGCCGGCCAGAATCAAAACGGCGGCAAAGACGATGCAGACGGCCTTCAGGATTTTTTTGCCCAACAGAAAAAGCGCCTCCTCCAAAAGATACGATGGCCGGAACGGCATGCCGGGAGTCCCGTTGCCGCTGCGGCATTTTCAGGATATCATGTTTCGCTGCCGCTGCACAGGGGAAAACGATTTAAATTATAAAAAAACAGGAATTTGGGCGAAACCGTTGCCGCCGCTCTTTTAGTTGTGGTATAATAACCGCAAAGCGGCTATTATACCACTATCTCAATGGCCCGCCTACGGCGACGGCCAATGATACCGCTACGCGCTCTGCGCTTGTGGTATCATAACCACAAAGCGGCTATGATACGGCTGTTTCAATGGCCCGCCTGCGGCGATGGCCAATAATACCGCTGCGCTTGTGGTATAATCTTATCCGTCGGATTTTTGTATGGAGGAGTGGTTACAGTTTGGATGAAATCTGCAGGGAGATCCGCAGACTGACGGTGGAATGCATCGGCAGCATCGGCGTCGGCCATATCGGCGGAAGCCTTTCGATTGCGGAGGTCCTGAAAGTCCTTTATTTTGATAAAATGAAGGTCGACCCGGCCAACCCGAAGATGGAGGGCCGCGACCGGCTGATCGTCTCCAAAGGCCATGCGGGGCCGGCCGTCTACGCGGTGCTCGCCCTGCGGGGCTTCTTCCCGAAGGACTGGCTCTACACGCTCAACAAGCCGGGCACGAGGCTTCCGAGCCACTGCGATATGAATAAGACGCCCGGCGTGGATATGACCGCCGGCTCGCTCGGCCAGGGATTCTCCTGTGCCGTCGGGGCCGCGATCGCTTCCAAGATAAAAAAGGATAAGGCTACGATTTACAGCATCATCGGCGACGGCGAGTCGCAGGAGGGCCAGATTTGGGAGGCAGCCATGCTTGCGGCCCAGAAGAAGCTCAATAACCTGATCGCGTTTACCGACCGCAACATGATGCAGATCGACGGATATACCGAGGAGGTCAACGGCCTCGGCAACCTCGCCGCGAAATGGCGCGCGTTCGGCTGGTTTGTGCAGGAAGTGGACGGCCACGACTGCGAGGCGATCTCGGCCGCCGTCGACAGAGCAAAAAAGAAGAGGAACCGCCCTTCGATGATTATTCTCCATACCGTAAAAGGCAAGGGCGTCTCCTTTGCCGAAAAAGCCGGGCCCGGCTGCCACAGCATGTCGGTCACCCAGGAAGACGTAGCTGCCGCGCTTGCGGAGCTGCAGTGAGGGGGCGGCAGAAATGGAAATGAGAGCGGCATTTTTCGGCAAACTTGGCGAAATGATGGAGCAGGACGAACGCATCTGCGTCCTTGATGCGGATCTCGGCAAGGCGAACGGCACGATGAAGCTCCGCGCGAAATTCCCGGAGCGCGCTTTCGACTGCGGCATCGCGGAGCAGAATATGGCCTCCGTTGCGGCGGGCATGGCCTCCTATGGCCTGATCCCGTTCATTACCACGTTCACGCCCTTCGCAACCAGAAGGATCTGCGACCAGATTGCGGTCTCGATCGCCTACGCACGGCAAAACGTCAAGATCGTCGGCACCGACCCGGGCATCTCCGCGCAGCTCAACGGCGGCACCCATATGAGCCTCGAGGATATCGGCGTGCTGCGCAGCATTCCCACGATGGTGATCTTTGAGCCGGTCGACGAAATTCAGGCGGTCAAGGCGCTGCCGCAGATCATTGCGCACGACGGGCCGGTCTACATCCGCCTGTTTCGCAAGGAGGCCCCGGCAATCTTCCCCGAAAATTACGAGTTCGATCTCTTTAAAGCGGACAAGCTGACCGACGGCGCGGATGTCACGATCTTCGCCTCCGGCATCATGCTCAAAAAATCCCTCGACGCCGCGGAGATGCTCAAGGCAAAAGGCATCGGCGCGGAGGTTGTCAACGTCCATACGATCAAGCCGCTGGATACCGAAACGGTGCTCAGCTCCCTGAAAAAAACGAAATGCGCGGTGGTGGCCGAAAACCACAGCGTGATCGGAGGCCTGTTCTCCGCGGTCTGCGAGGCCGCCGCCCAGCATCTGCCGGTGCCGATCATTCCGGTCGGCACGAAGGATGTTTTCGGCGAGGTGGGAAAGCTGCCGTACCTGTTTGAGCGGTTCGGCATGACGGAAGCGGATATTGCGGCGGCGGCAGAGAAGGCCGTCGCGGCCAAGTAGTCGGAAACGGAAAGGATATTATCATGAAAAAACCGCTTGTGGACACCCAAAAAGCACCGGGCAGCCGGCTGATTCTGTACGGATCCGTATTCCTGATTATTTCGGCGCTGATCAACGCCTACTTTGCGTGGGAATTTGCGGTTGCCGTCTTTCTGGAGCTTGCCACCACGCAGCAGCTGATCGGAAGCGCGGCCTCCCTCAGCCTGCAGTGCCTGCTGAGCTTTCTGGTCGCCCTCGATGCCATCACTCACCGCAACCATCCTTCCGCGGGACGCAAGATCATGATTAACTGCTTCTGCGTCCTCCTGATTGCGGTTGCGCTGTTCGTCACTTCCACGAATCTCACCAACTATATCATTTCCGGCATCAGCGGAACCGGCGCCATCATTGTCATCGTCGGCGGATATTACAATTACAAGAGAGCCGTCAACCACTGAACGTCTTCCGGGAGGAAAGATTTTTCCTCAAAAAAAGGATTTGACCTTGCGCGCTCCCAAAGATTATGTTATAATGATCTCCGCTGAAAAGCGGTATCTGGGTGTGGCGCAGTTGGTAGCGCGCTACCTTGGGGTGGTAGAGGCCGTGGGTTCAAGTCCCGTCACTCAGACCACGAATTGACCGTAGCATTAATACAATGCTGCGGTCAATTCTTTTATTATTCGTATCAAGAAAGCCTGCAATATAAGGGATTTGCCTCGTGGGGGTATTCAAAATCCTTTGTATTGCAGGCTTTTTCTGCGTTTAGGGGCTTCGAAAGTACTTTCGGCTCAATAGTGAATTTGAATACCCCTTGAGGAAAAATTAAATAGTTATACGAAAAATAACAGGGTTCAAGGAAAAATAAAAGTGTATGATTTGCTTAGCCCAAACACCTTGATTTGATAGTGTTAGTTGGGCTAACCTGATTTTTCGCAGAGTATTTCGTGGATTATCTCTTCTTGACACCATCCGGACTAACCTCAACATTACTGCGACGGGAGCGTTCCCCTTGTAGCTTGAGGTAAGTTTTCTCTGGAATGATAGCCGCATTGTTACTCTCTGAGACATGACCCACTTCGCTTGGCTAAAATGTAAGTTACAAAGCAAAACATCAAACCGAGCAAAGGAGAATGAATCATTGATTGATTAGGTCATATGTAAATCAATGATTCACGAACCTTGCATTTATTAAATAATGATTTGATAGCTAATCATTTATTTTATGTATAATATAATAGTAGAAGCAATAATGATGATGATCTACCAAATAAAGGAGGGCATGTACGATGTCAGATATAAGGAAAACCGGTATATTGTTTTTGCTTTGGTCAACGTTCGCTGGATCGATATCGTTTTTTGTCAGCTCAGTCATAATGGCCGTGGTGATATCGAAAATTGATTTTTTTATTATAAATACTATTTTTGCCGGGGTGCTCGGTGGCCTATTCCTTAGTATCTTCCTTTTAAAGTGGCATAAAATCATGAAAATGATGCTCGCAGGATTAGTTGCCGTACCTATTGGTTTTTGGGGTGCTTTCATTCTGGTGGAAGGTGCGAATTTATTGCTTTCATCGTTAAGTTCCAACTCGGAGAATCCAAATCTTTTTGGTATCGGGAATATTGTTGCTATTATCATCATGGGAATAATCTGCGGCGCGATTTTCGGCGCAATTATATATGGGCGTAAATCGATCTTGTTGTTTGCAGTAATCTGTGGTGTGTTTTCTTTTCCTTTTGGAAAATTAGTTGACTTATTTAACTCTGGGCATTCTATAAAAGCAACATTTGAAAATATGCTGACTTTTTTGGGTTCAATCGATCTGAATTTTATAGCGATTATGACATCGTTCGGTATTGGTATAGGTATAAGCATTGGTCTGTATGAAAAGTTAAATCATATACGAACCAGCAAATCTTAGAATTTGAAATAATTCACAACCATATGCCCCTTTGCACACTCCCAGCTCTGTAATCGTTGAACAGTAGAAAGGGGGTGTGCATTTCTATT
>Ga0208826_1001337_pt1 | contig 21001 bp, 13 predicted proteins | sample AD_UKC115_MetaG_FD_184451 | JGI IMG/M metagenome (GOLD analysis project Ga0208826, IMG submission 184451) | Active sludge microbial communities of municipal wastewater-treating anaerobic digesters from Hong Kong - AD_UKC115_MetaG (SPAdes)... | ecosystem: Engineered > Bioreactor > Anaerobic >...
GTCAGACCAGTATACCAAAAGTATTTGCAGGTGGCGATATAGTCACGGGCTCAGCAACAGTCATACTCGCAATGGGCGCAGGTAAAAAGGCAGCAGAAGGCATCATGAAATACTTAGAAAATGCATAATATAATAACATGATAGGAACTAAAACCTCTCCATCAAAAGCCATGATTTTTGCAATTTTCATGCTTTGATGGGGAGTATCTTTTAAAAGGACGCTTCAGTAATTCTTCAGCTACTCAAGTGTTAGCATTAATAGAAAATATGGAAATTGTCGAAAACATTTATTGAAGTCAGCTGGATGGCCAATATCGATAATTCAAGTGGGATGAACAATGCAAGTAATGGGAAGGATGTGAGTAATATGGCCACGCCTGCGAAATCTGTTGCAGATTACGTCCGTGAAAATCCTAATTGCAACTATTTCATCTCCGCTTCCGCCGGTACGGGGAAGACCTATACGCTCACAAGCTATTATTTGGGCATCTTGGAACATTACGAGCGTACGGGCGAGGCAGATATAGTTGACAAAATACTAGCCGTGACGTTCACGAACAAGGCAGCGAACGAGATGAAAGAACGGATCATGGACGAGGTGAGAAAGAAACTCGACTCCATGAAACCAAACAATGCAAGTTATGTCTACTGGCGTGAGGTTTACAAAAACTTGTCGAGAGCAGTCATCTCAACGATCGATAGTTTTTGTCGTAGGATTCTTGTTGAACAGAACGTCCAAGCAGGGGTAGACCCAAGTTTCACGATCATAACAGAACTGAAGCAGATGCGTGTGATAGAAAATGCATCGAGAACAGCTATCGAGATTGCGTTCAAGATATTCGATGATGAAGAACCACTCCTGCCTCCGGGTATAATGAGAGAACGCAAGGATAAGATGGACGGCTATATATATGAGTTGAAACAATTGAAATCATCGATCAAGGACATTTTTGAACTCATTGGTGATATTCAAGAAGTACAAGAGCACGTTGCAAACATCGTCAGAAATTGGAGGTTGGAACTGAGCAACTCCGATGTCAGTGACAAGCTTATGAAAGTACTGGAAAAGGGTGGAAAATCACTCAAGGTGCTTCGTCTCATCGCACTCATCGCATCTGAGCTGTATGAGTCCGAAACGATCGACAACTTCGAATACGATTTCAAAGGTGTGCTCGAGAAGACATTTTCAGTCCTCCAGCAACCAGAAATAAGAGCGCAATATCAAGGACAATTCAGATACATCATCGTCGATGAATTTCAGGATACGAACGACCTTCAAAAGAAAATCTTCAATCTAATACACAGTGATAACAACTTTCTATTCTACGTTGGCGATAGAAAGCAATCCATATACAGATTCCGCGGTGCGGATGTTTCCGTCTTCCTCAGTACGATGGAAGAGTTCGAGCAGAATGCGAGGCAAGCACCAGACAAATACAAGGTACTCTCGCTCCAGACGAACTATAGGTCCCATCAAAAGCTCGTGGAGTACTTCAACGAAATTTCCGAAAAGTCGATCTTCAACAACGTAATCTACGAATCGGCAAAGAAGCAAAATTCCGGAAACAGAAGCGGTACGGGCAGGAGTACTAAGGGCAATAAAAACTCACAAAAAGCGCAAGAAGAGAATACCGCAGTCTACAGATACGAAGTCTTCAAGCTGAGATTTCCGGAGTTGTACAAGAAGATGTGGTTCTTGGCAGAGGATAGGTCAGACGCCAGCAATCAAGGGAGCAACGGTGAATCGATACCTAATTTGGAATTCTCAGAAGAAATTTCCAGAAAACCGACTGAACGTGTCGTGTATCTGAATGTAGACATAGCAACAACAAAAGAAAATGGAAATGGGAAAAAAGAGAACGAATCGAACAGTGGAAGCGAAGAAAACACTGAAAGTATCGAAAAAAGCAACGATAGAGGATTGGACGGCTACGAGCAAGAAGCAATCCTCGTTGCAAAAACAATCAAATCACTCGTTGGGAAAGAAATGACGTTCTATGAAAAAGAAAACGGGACACTTAGAGCGAGGCGCAGAAAGATAGAGTACAAAGATTTCACGATCTTAACCTACAAACTGCAAGGTGTTGAAGAGTATTACAGGGAAGTTTTCTCGAAATTCGGTATTCCACTCTACGTAGTCAACGGCAGAGGGTTTTACAAACGTCCGGAGATAAGAAGTGTCATGTCTGCCATGACTGCCATACAAAATCCAAATAGTGATTACAACTTCGCCAATTTCTTCTTTACACCGTTCTTGGAGGATGTAGATTCAGATTCAAGCGATTTTCAAAAGTTCAAGATATTCCACAAAATAATACAGAACAGAAATGTCATACAAGAGGCCATGAAAAAGGAAACTAGCAAAAGACCATCACTCTTTCAATCTGCCAAGGAACTCGCAAAGAATGGTGAACTTCCAAAGCACGTGGCGGATATGATCCTCTTGCTCCAAAAATACGACGAATTGAAGTATTTTCTTAGACCTGCCGAGGTGCTGAAAGATTTCGTTAAAGAGAGCGATTATGTGAGAAAGATTGCACTCTTCGATAATTCTGATCAAAAGCTCAAGAACGTAAAAAAGCTCTTGGACCAAGCAGCGGAGTTCAATCATCAAGCGAACACATTCTTGGAATTAACGCGTATGCTTCAGAAGATAGATGAACTGCAAGAGACCGAAGCTTCTGAGATTTCTGAAGAAGACAACGTCGTAAGAATGATGACGGTACACGGCTCGAAAGGACTTGAATTCAACATCGTTTTCTTGGTGAACAACGACTTTTCTGAGAAAGATGAAGAAAAAGTCTTCTTCCCACTCGCCGAAAATGGTACTGGAAGATACATATATATAAAGAAGTTCTTGGACAAGTTGAAGGATAATTTAGAGAATGAATTTGATGTATCCGATGAGGATTTCAAAGAATTGATGAAAGAATTGGAAGCAGAGATTGTATACGATGAAACGGAGTTGCTCAGAAAGCTGTATGTTGCAATCACGCGTGCAAGAGAGATGCTCTTTATCGTCACAGTACCGGGCAAAGATAAGAATTCGTCAAAGAAATTCATAAATCCTTCGGAGCTTTCTTCCGAAAAATTTTCACGTATTGATCTGTCACCAAGTCAGATAGAGGATTTCTTGAACGAAGTAATTGAAGAAAACGAGGTCAAGACAGAAAAGACTGTACAAACGATAGATGAAGAGACAGAAAAGAGCATAGAAAAGCAGATTTCCGACCTCACCAACATGGCATACAAAAGATATATCTCCCCAACCTTGCTATACAACATTGTTGATGAAAAGAGCGACTTTGAAGCCTTCGATGAGAATTTCAACGATTTTGAGAGCGAGATGTTTACGCGAGAAAATGCTCAGAGTCCTCAAAGCGAGGAAGTAGAAATACCAAACGTATTTTCTAATATGCTCGAGACATCTCCAGAACTACTCGAAGGAAAGATAGTACACAGAAAGATTTCGAGCGTTACTGAGTACAATCAGCTCATCTATCTTGTAGAACGAGGAGACTTACCGAGAGGAATACTTAACGCAGAGATTTTGAAAAGACTTTTCGAAGGCAGTCAGAAGATACTTTCCGAATGGCGTATCGCAAAGGACATGGAGGAAAACGGAAAAAGTTATGTGCTCTTCGGTGTCCCCGACAAGGTATTCTTCAAAGATGGGAAAATATACGTCGTAGACTTCAAACATTCAGAACTGAATAGACAGCAAGAACTCGATAAATATAGATTCCAAGTGCAGTTCTACATGTATCTACTTGCCGATTTCGGTGAGATAGGCGGCGGATATTTGATAAGCTCGAAGAATGGGAAAGTCATAGAAATCGAAAGGCCAAACGATGATTTCATAAACGATGTCAAAAGAAGGATCGATAGGTTCTTAGAGGTGGTCTTCGTATGAGTAAAAGAGCATTCATCATTCCACTCGACACATCCCATTTTGGAACAGTGGCAAAGGCAATCGAACGATACTATCTTGAAAGCCCGCTCGATTTTCTCTTCATCGGACCAACTGGTTTCTACACACGTCAAATTGCAGACATAGTTGCAAGAAACATTGGCAAAACGCTCAACAGAGATGCGTTCAGAGTGGTTAACCAATACATCACCGAGATGCTTAAATTCCACAACTACGATGCGGAGGTACTCGACCGTGAATTCTACACCATCTACATCACCTACATCGTGGATCAAATGTACGAATCTCGAAGACGCTCCACCACTGACGCTGACGTAAAATTCATGGTACTACGCACTCTTTCTAAATCGAACACGATAATAAGCTACATCGTCGATATATTCGAAAAAATGTGGGAACTTGAATTATACGGTGATACAAGTAAACTAACACTTTCCGGTCAATACGCACTCATCCAAAGCATATTATCGGGAGATAATGAATCACCAGATCCTTTCACAGAAATCATCCGAGAAGTACTCAATGAGATGAACAACGTGGCTGGTCAATTGCGTTCAAAGAACGTTTACGATCCCATGAGCGTTTACAGATGGTACGTTGAGAACGCTGCCAACGTTGAACAATCTCGAAAGTACGTTGTCTTCAGCGGTTTTTTCGACCTTCCACCATTGATGCAAAAGTCATTTAAATCACTGATCAACAAATCAGAAAATGCGATATTCTTCGTCTGGCAGAAAGTCGATGACCTTGCTTTTAACCAACTCGACGATGTGTATCAATTCCTTATGGACAATGGTTTCACATTAGATTACTCACTTTGCCAAAAACGTGAGGTCAAGTTCGATGAAGTGTTGAGCGATAGGAACATCTGTAAAGTTGATGTACAAAATCAGCATGCACAGTACTCATACTTGATAAAAGCTGTGAAGCAGCTCATACTTTCGGGTGAATCTCCTGATAACATAGCTGTAATCGCACCGAACTCTGCAATAGCCTCTATGGTGATGGAAGAATTCGACGATGCTCTCATTCCCTATAGATCCAGTGGGAGAGAACAATTAGTCGAAAGCCAAATCGTGAAAATACTCCTCCAACCGATGCAGGCAGTAGAGAATGACTTTAGCAGTGAAGATTTATTGGCAATTATAGAATCACCGCTCGTTCCGTCCCGTGCATTGACGATGGACGAAGTGGAAGATTTCTTCAGACGTTATGGCTATTTTTCCATCAGAATCAGTCAAGCTGAGATGCGCGATAAATCAGCGAGGTCACGATTGTTCTTCGAGCAATTGGAGAAAGATATAGACGATTTGGAACGGAAAAAAGCAGAAGAATTGATAGAAGACGATGTGTATCTATCTAGCATAGAACAACTGGAAAAGCTGAAGAGTTTTAAAGCAATCATGACACAGCTCTTTTCCATTTTAGACGACATCATCGAAAGCCAAGCAAACGGTACCAACTTCTTCGATTGGTATAGAAGATTTGTGAAAAAGACGGTACAAAATTTCAAAGGCATATTCGAGTTTGGCAACCAGTCGAGTCAAGGAAGCCAAAAAAGAGAGAGCCAAGCAAAGAAGAATGCCGTCGTTGCAAAGAGCATAGGTAAAGAAATCAACGCATTTACGAAGTTCGTCCAAGTACTCAACGATTTACAATTGTACGTTCAAAAAATGGCTCAAGCGAATGGCAAAGAGATAAAAAGCTGGGACAAGTTGTTCAAGATGTTCATCGTCTTGCTCAATTCCAACGGTTACAGGGAGACGTTCAGATCTGCAAACGTGGTCGATATAATGGACGTATCGACGGCAAGATTTGTGAGCAAAAAATACAAATTCTTCGTTGAATTCACCGACGATTACTACCCATCGATCGGTAAAATCAATCCACTTCTGTACAGAACAAGTAATGAGAAATCACGAATATACGACCTGCTCGAAGAGACCGAACGCAGGGCAGTTGTACTTTCGATGATCTTTTCTGATCGTGCCGAATTAATCGTTCCAAAGGCATCTACCATTGGTGATGTGCTCGTGCCTTCAAAGTACTTGAACGAGTTCGTCAGGGGAGAGCTCTTTGAATATAAAACATCACCAAGTGACATATTCAAGCCGATAGACTACGAGATATACAAATTGGCATCTGAAGAACGCAAAAGAGTAAAATTGAACGAAGCAGATTACGTAGTAGGTCAGACTGGTATTACTGAATTCAGCCATAGCAAGATATCAGATTACCTAAAGTGTCCGCTATATTTCTACTTCGCCGACTACGTCGGAATAAGAAAGCCTTTAGACAGCGTTGCAAGATACAATATAAGCAGAGGTTTAATTGTCCACAGGGTACTCAAAAACTTCTTCGATAAACCCATCCCGTTCGAACTGAATGATGATGAAATCATGAGCATGTTGAGGGAAGAATATAAAACCTTCTTCAACGATGGGATATACAAATACAAAATTCCGAGGGAGATATATGTTAAGAAACGTTTCGAAGAAATAAGCCCGCTCCTTTTGAACTTCATCGTTTCCAAGCAGTTGATAAAACTCGGCCAAAAGAGTATGACAATATCACAAGGGAAGGAAAGCAAAGAAGAGAAAAGTAGTGACAAGAACCCATCGTTGCATTCAGAAGCAACAATGTGCACAGAAATGGACTTCAAAACGACGTTCAAAGATTATTCGCTCACCGCGAGAGTTGATAGAATAGATGAACTTAGCGATAATTACGCACTGAGCGATGGTGAAACAGAAAGTGCAGGGTATGAAAAAAAGGAAGATAAAGCATATGCGATAATCGATTATAAACATACAGCAAACCTTGATAAAAGTTCTCAGATAGAACAGCTCATGTTGTACGATTATGTAATCATGCACCACTCTGTGGATGCTAAATCAGATATCGGTGAACCACTTTACCTGAAAAATTTAAAAGGAGAAAAGACCGATGTCTTCTTGATATTGTTGGGAACTAGTTCATCATCGAATTCCTATCAGTATTTTTACGTCAAGCGTCAGTACTCAGAAGAAGCGGAGTATTTCATTCCATACAAGTCGAAGTCGAAAACTAACCAGAAAAAAGGATACATCAGCGTCTCTCAGAAAGAGTTTGAAAAGTGGCTCGAATGGCTTCTTGAGAGAATTTCAAAGGAAGGAAGATTCATCCCCGTTTATCTAAGGGAAGAAACCGCATCATTCATAAACGAGATAACACCACGTCTCGGAAATGTGGATTTGTCGATTCCGGAGAGTTCAAAAGAACCAAGAAAGTGCAGAGTGTACAAGCAATACTGCCCATACGAACCACTCTGCACCGCAGCTGAAATGTATGGATTAAAGCTGACAGATTCTCAAAGTAAGCGTAGAAAAAGATAGCCGAATACATCCTAAATACATATCTATGCACATATCTTATATCTTATTGTTCGGCTGAAGAATCTTCCACCTCTTTGAGAACAAAATCGAATGTGATTTCATCTCCAGCTGAGAGTGGGTCTGTAAAGCCCACTCTTTCTCCATTTTTCAAGAGCTTGTACGACTTGACCTTGTGCATGTCTATGTCGAACAATCTCAGTACATCAGCAACGATGAAGCCCTGTTCATCTGGTACCTGAGTCCTGACCCTATCGCCATCTCTGATCTCATACTGTGGAGAAACGAGTTGATCATTGACCCAGACGAGCACGCCATCTTTTGTAAGGACAGTAGTTTCACCGTTTATTTTCACAAGTATACTGATCTTCTCCATCTCCGGAAGTTCCATAACCTTTGGATACTTCAACACGAGTGCATAGTTGATTTTATCACCTGGTTCGACAGTGTTTTCATCGGACAATTCCATTTCATCTTTGAATATCTTCACCTCACCGGCATTCACGGTCTTGTATGCATTGTTCACCGAGTAGGTTATGTTCACCAAATCGTTTCCCAAGAACTCTCTTATCTGCCTTACCTTTATCTTCTCGTATCTAACAACATCGCCATCTTTTAGTTCGACATTATTCGATACCTCGAGCCCATTCAGAATTACTTTTGGATAATACTCTATGATTTCTTCGGTTTCCAGAGACATGAGCTGGACTGGTTTCACGACATCGTAAAGGTGTACATGTGCATCTTCGCCATCGTGTGCCTCTCCAACTTCTATCACATCACCGTGCTTTACAATATCCCTCAAAGTTGCCGCATTACCATTGATAACAACCGTTGCAGGTACTGGCATCTTACCTTTTAAAATCTGTGCCTCACCATTCACATCGATGACCATAGACTTACCTGGTTTTCCCAAAAGAGTATGAATATCCATTCCTACTTGAACGAGCACTTCCCAAACTGTGTAAGACCCTTTGAATCCTATGAGCTGAACCTTCTCACCATTCACGGTCACATGTTCGAAGACCGAACCTGTGTTGTTTAGCGCGGTGTATCCAATTCCGAGTGGCGTTATGTACTCGCTACCAACAATCTGGCCTGTTTCATCTATGAAGTCAAGCCCATTTGCGTTTTTCAAAGAGACCACATCTACATCCATTCCAAGATGCTTTGCCAAATACTCGTCGAACATAGGCACTTTCGCGCCACCACCGACGATCATGACAACCTGAGGTTTCTCACCATTAATTTCCAATATCACTTCTGCAACCTTCTGAGTGATTGCATTGATGATAGGTGATATCACACTTACAACATCTTCCTTCTTTATTTCCTTTTCTTTGTCTAAGATGTTCTTAACGACGAGTTTTTCGTTGAGATAGAAATTTCTCTTCACATATTCTGCCGTGGAAAAATCGAGCAAGAAGTGTTTCGTAATTGCCTCAGTAATCTCATCACCGGCAAGCGGCACCATTCCGTAAGCTACGATCGTGCCATCTTTGGCAATCGCAATATCACTTGTTCCTGCGCCAACATCCACGAGCGCAATGTTCAATATGCGCAAGTCCTCTGGTACAGTGACGTTAACCGCTGCGATAGGCTCAAGTGTTAGATGCGTGATCGTGAGTCCAACCTTCTTTATTACAGAAAGCATCGCCTCAACAACGTGGCTTGGCAAGAACGTTGCAACAACTTTCACATAAGCATTCTCGCCTTTAAGTCCTTCAAGCTTCTTAAACCACATACCATCTATCTCATACCTAATTACAGAATATCCAACGCAGTACATATTAGATTCAACATTTTCCATTGCCTTTGCAACCGCATCGAGCTCTAAGCGTGCGATGAAATCTTGATTTATCTCATTTCCCTCACCGATTTCCATCATCGACTCGCCGATGTACGTCTTCAAGAACCTACCGGCAAGCGCTACCGCAACTTTATCCAAAACCACATTGTTTCGAGATTCTAACTCTTCCTTCACTGCTCTAACCGTTCGAGCAACCTTCTCCACATCATGAATTTGCCCATCGAGCATTGCACGATGCTCGTGTTCCTTTACAATTGCATCGTGGACAATCATCTTTCCTTCCTCATTTCCATCCACCAGAAGACCGGCTATCTTACGAGTACCTATATCGAGTGCAAATAACATTCACATCCCCCCTGCGAAAAAAATCGAGGCTCATAATCTCGGTCAAAATCAAGAAAATCAAACATCGATGACGGTAACTCCCACACCACCTTCATCTGGTCTGCCAAATCGATAATTCTTTATCCTCTTATCGTGCCTCAAATAATTCCATATACCCGTTGCCAACTTACCCGTTCCCTTACCGTGAATTATGTATCCAGTTGAAAAATCGGACATAAGCAACTGATCTATGAACTCATCTATCCTCTCTATTGCCTCTTCGACAGTTGTTCCTCTAATATCTATTTCATTTGATGCAAGCGACGGCTTGTAGACAACACCCTCATTTTTTGTTGCCTTTTCTTGTTGTGTTGCCTCTGCTGATTCCTTAATTTTGACTAACCTTTCTGGATTCACTTCCAATCTAATCCCATTAAAATCAACTAAGAACCTTTGACCCTTTTTCTCAATCACTCTGCCAATTGCCGTACCGTCGACGAGTCTTGCAAAATCACCGACATCGACTCCACGTTCGTCTTCCGAAACCTTCGTTTCGTAGAACACCTTTTCGATCTTCTCTTGGATTTGTTCAATGTTTTTCACATCATTCGTAATTTCCTTCAACCGCTTTTTCACCAATTGCTCATTTGATGTCTTTGTACTCTGAAGTGTTACTTGGAGATCCTTTCTTGCCTTCTGTATATCTTTGTATACCTCTCTAATTTCCTTGTCAAATTCTTCTATACGCTTCACCTTGAGTAATTTATACTTCTCTTCAAATTCCTTCTTTTGACGAGCATAATCGCGCAATGTAATCTCTAATTCACGCTTCCTTGCTTCCATCTCGCTTACTTGTCTGTTCAAATTCTTTATGAGTTCTTCTATATTCACATGTTCTTCATCCAGATGCTTTTTTGCCCTCTCTAAAATATCATCACTCAAGCCATACTTTCGTGCTATTTCAAAAGCGTGAGAAGCACCTGGTATATTCATCAATATCCTGTACGTTGGAGAGAGAGTCTCAGGATCAAACTCCATCGAGGCAGTAACAAGCTTATCGTGAGACATAGAGAAGAGCTTGACTGGTGTTAAATGCGTTGTTACGATGAACTTTATCCCTCGCTCGATCAATTCTTCAATGATCCCCAAAGCGATTGCACTACCTTCGTAAGGATCAGTGCCAGAACCGAGCTCGTCTATCAGTACCATCGCATTCTCATTTGCACTTTCGAGTGCCCTCGATATATTCACAATGTGACCGGAAAACGTACTCAAATTCTCCAATATATCTTGGCTATCACCTATATCTATGTACACATCAAAATCAGGCAATCTTGAACTCTCGCCTGCTGTAATTGGGAAACCACTCCTTGAAAGCAACAAAAACAGTGCAACGGTCTTCAGTGAGACTGTCTTTCCACCCGTGTTTGGCCCTGTTATCACCATACCCGTCTTATCCGTTGGCAACTCTATATCTATTGGTACCACTTTTTCTGCTGATATGAGTGGATGTCTTGCTTGTGATAACTTCAGATAACTACCAGATGGTATGATCATCGATGCATTCTTCTCAATTACATATCTTGTTCGAGCAAAGAGTGCGTCAATTCGCTTAAGCAATGCCACGTCATCTTTCAAGTCATTCAGTTTATCGAAAATCTTCGACGTCAATTCTCTGAGAATCCTCGAAACTTCTCTTGCTTCCTCCTCAACGAGTACCCGTAATCTATCGTTTATAGGTATAAACTCTTCCGGTTCAACATAAACAGTCGAACCAGATGAAGAGGCACCTTGAAGTATTCCTTTTACCTTTCCGCGTTCATTTGCCTTTACAGGAAGAACATACCTATCGTTCCTTATCGTATAAGTCAATTCTTGCAATTTACCCTGATTGTGCGATATGTACCGTTCTATGCTCTGCCTCAAATCCTTAAGTGTCTCGGCATACTCTGTTCTTATCTTCTTCAAAAGCACAGAAGCGGTATCTTTCACATTGCCTTCGTCATCTAAAGCCTGTCGTAAAGCGCTTATTATTTCATCATAATTATTGAGATCATATATGAGATTAACCACAGAAGATTGAAAGAGCAATCCACCTTTAGTCTGCTTGAATGTACCTCTCAGAGATTTGATGCCTTCGAAGAATCTCAACAGATAAAGAAATTCAGGTCCTTCAACGATTAGACCATTCTCCACCTTTGAAAGGATTGGCCGCACGTCTATGAACGCATCAGAAGTTGGAAAACCATTTTCTCTCACAAGATCACACAATTCTGCAATGTAACCAAACTCCTCTTTCAAATCTACTTTACCCGGCTCCAGTTGCTCGAGATATTCCTTTCCAAGCGCGGAATAACAAAAATACTTGTACCCATCGAGCACAAGCTCGTAATCTACCTTTCGTTTAACATCGTTCAAATAATCCAAATATTCAGACATCTAGATGCCTCCTGCGCCATTGAATCGCCCAGTACTTTTCAATTCCGTGGTCTAAGACCCACGTTCAGTTCATCACTTCTCCAAGACGTATACATCACCGTATATCCTTTTTGCATCTATGTAGAACTCTACATTATGCTTCTTACTCAGTACAAAGAGCACTCTTCTACCAACCCTTGGCAAATCCACGTAGCCATCTGTGAATATTACTATTCCCTCGCTTCTAAATTGCTGTTCCGCGATATCCACGGCAGGTTGAAGGTCAGTTTCCCCACCTCCATATACCTGAAAATCCCTCCAATTTCCCAGCTTGTACTCACCGACGAACGTTACGGACTTATCGACTTGTATCACATTGAAAGAGAACTCCTGAGCAGCTATTGCCTCTATCTCACTCATGAATGCGTTGATCTCTTCTTCTATGATACTACCGCTCGTGTCTATAATCACGGTCAACTTTGGTTCGTATATGTACCTCCAACCAGGTTGGTCATCGTACCTTCTATTCGGCTTCAACGGGGTTGAATACTTATCACCTCTCAGCGACATGCCTGTGAACTTTCTCAGTGCAGTCTCCCAATTGATTATTGGCCTTGAAAGATTGATCTCAATATCCTGCTTCACACCGGAAGGTAACTCATTACCGAATAGATTAAACGCCTTGCCAACCTTCTCTTGCGTAAGTTCAATCATCATTTCGATGGGTAAATCAGACTCCTGCTCGTGACTATCCGGCAATTTGTCCCACACTGCTTCCACATCGAAACTATCGTTCTTCATGAACTCATCGAGCATATATTGATGATACTCTTCCGCTGTTCTATTGAGCATATCCATCGGTGGACTGACGAAAATCATATCGTTATCGACACCATGCCCTTCTTGAATCAACACATTGAGCGGTACACTAAATGCATCGAGTTGTGGAATAAACTGATTTATTGCGGCATCTTTAGCTATATCCCACACCTGCTTGTCTCTCTTATCTCTTGCCTTGATGAGATAGTGCTTATTGATGAAATGCATAAGTTCGTGGAGAATCAAACCTTCCACCATCTTCACATGCTTTGCAGCGATACTCACCGGATTGTACAGAAAGACAAAATCACCATTGCGAGATATCGTAAGTGACACATTCTTTACACCGGCCTCTTTGAATTGACTACCCATCAATATATATGCATAGAACGGATTCAAATTTATCAACGAATTCAGTGCCTTTTCCATCTTTTCTATCACTAAAATGCCCCCAAACTTAATTTCTCTAAAAAATCCATGGATCAACAGAACGCGAATACCTCAAAATTCTATTCCAAACCTTGCATCAAAATATACGCTATTATCCCCTGTTATGAAAAATGACCTGTAAGAAAGCCATCTGAGCGATGTGACGTACCCAAAACCGATACTATAACCATCACCAAGATATCTCACGTTGAAATCCAATTTTGAACGAAACAGTTCATCTGTTCGGAAAGTTGGTACATTAACGTTAAACGCAGGATCATAGTAAAGATAGAATGCCGAATAGTATGCATTCACCTGAAATTTGACCCCAGCGTCCTTGATGAAATACGAAGGCGACAGATTGACATAAACCCGCCCAACTTCCATAGCAGTATCAGTCTCCATATACTTCGTATCCAACGAAACAGGTATATCCAGTTCGAAATTATCTACGCGAAATAACGGACCCACCTTGAACGAATAAGAACTCTCCCGAAAATCGTACCCACCCGAGAATTTCAAACTTACATAATCACCAGATGTCAAACTGAGCAGCATATCAAACTCGCTGTAGGGAAATCCCAAAGTATATTCTATGATTCCTGTCTTACCTGTTAGACCTATTCCATCCTTCGTGTTTATGAAAAACTCAGTGGCATATGCGGAACTCCCCATCAACATAGTAAACATCAATAACGATATCGCCAAGTGCCTTAAAGAATTGCGAATATGCTTCATCCCCAACACTCCCTTAGTTGTTGAATAGTCAGATTTTCAGTAGTTGCAAACTAATTATATCACAACAAATAGGAATGAGAAAACCCCAAAGCAACGATGCTTTGGGGCTTACTCGTATTTTCATGCCATTTAATTTTCAGACGACAATTAACCTACAAAAAAGCTCACAATTGCCGGTATCAATAGATATATAGAGAAATATTTCAGATGTGATGAAACAGTCAAATACCTCATCAATGCAAGCGAAGCCAATCCTGCAACCAGTGCGCCACCAAAGCCTGCAAATGCACCAGCCGTAAATGTGACACCTTTAATTTCGAACAATCCAGCAGCCAACACTACAGGTAAACTCATGAGGAAAGAATACTTAAACGCATCTGCCCTTACCATACCAATCATCAATGCACCAATCAAAGTCAGTCCGCTCCTCGACACACCCGGAAGTATCGCAACTGCTTGGAATAAACCTATAACTAAGGCATCAACGTACGTAATTTGTCCCATCGTCTTGTGACCTGAAAATTCGTCTGAAATCCACAACAACGCTGCAGTTGCCAAGAAGAATACACCAACCAGCTTTTGAGAAGAAAGCGCTTGATTAACTTGTTCTTGGAAGAACACACCGATGAGCCCAGCCGGTATAGAAGAAACGATAAGCTTCAAAATCAGATCTACAGTACTTTTATCCCATCTAAAAAGCCCGACTATGAGTCCTACCACATCGTTCCAAAGCAAAATCAGAACTGCTAAAAAAGTGCCTAGATGCAAAAATGCAAAAAACGGTAATTCAGAAGGCAAACCCATCAACTTCGAAAAGAGTGCAAGGTGACCTGAACTCGAAACTGGGAAAAATTCCGTAAGGCCTTGGACGATACCGAGTATGAATTCTTTCATCATCAATATCTCCTTTCACGACTCTGTCTTTGCAAGATTAAGAATCAAAAACCAAATTACCGATAAATATCGAATATGATGCCGTTGATCTCCCCGACCTTCTCGGCCATCACAAGCGTATCTCGCTCTGCTTGGAGTAATAGCGAGGCAATGTTGTCAAGCTTCTCGTCTATCTCCTCTGCGATTATATGCAGCCTTGGCTGGGAAAGATCATAATCATACTTTCCAGAAAGTTTGTACAAGTGCTTCTCTATATACTCCAGCACTTGCTTTATGTGACTTTTGTACTTCTTCAGCGTGTTTGGAGTCGGAGAGCGGACAAAATCATTACCCGCTTCAACTACCTCCGTAACCATTTCTTCTATCGTCTTTCGTATGGCTTGTTCCTCGGCCTCTTCAAACATACCAACGAAAGAAGAGGAAGAAGAACCCCTCACACCATCTTTCTTTCCTGTCTTTTTCCTTTTTACTTCCGAACTTTTGAGTTTAGGATCGTTCACTGGTGGTTCAATCCTCATACATCCACCATCTCCATTTGCAATTTCACCTTTACTTTTCTTGCTTTTCAACTTCCTTTACCACATTTTCGGCAAGCGCTCTAAATGACAGATCAATCTCGCTCTCGCGGTAATAAAGCGTTACGGGTTTCCCTTCGTCAAGCAACTCGAGTGCCTTTGGATCCATCGGTATCCTTGCAAGCAGAGGGACATCAAATTCTGTCGAGAGTATATCAGCTCCGCCTTTTCCGAATGGATATATAATGTCATCTTTACATCGCATGTATGACATATTCTCTACTATACCAAGTACCCTTTGATTCATCGTACTAACAAACGAAATTGCCCTTCTTACATCGTCGAGTGCCACTTTCTGTGGTGTCGTAACAATGATGACACCATCTGCCTTACCAAGTGTTTGGAATAGACTCAATGCCTCATCGCCCGTCCCCGGTGGCAAATCGAAAAGCAGATAATCGAGTTTACCCCAATCTGTGTCTTCCAAGAATTGCTTTATCGCTGAATGCTTCAGTGGTCCTCTCCAGATGATTGGTTTACCTTCCTCGACTAGCATAGAGATTGAAAGTGCCTTCAAATTTGGCAAAACCTGTGCAGGTATCATCCGCTCATCTTCTCCAACGGAAGGAAGCGCATTACCACCGAGCATACGCACAACGTCAGGCCCATGAATATCCAAATCCAGTAATCCTACGTTGTAACCACTCTCCGAAAGTGCGGTAGCAAGATTAACAGAAACCGTCGTCTTACCTACTCCACCTTTGCCACTAAGCACAGCAACGAAATGCTTCACATTTTCTCGAAGCGTCGCCGCTTTACTATTCTCTGACGCATTGAATTCCATACATTCATCTCCTATCTAATTGATTACTTTTACTTCTTTTCATTCTCAATGAGTTCTTCGTAGCTATCCACCAGATAATGTGCGGCATCTTCAGGTGGAACTGGATTGATGTAAAACCCTGAACCCCATTCAAAACCCGCAACACGCGTTAGTCTTGGTATTATCTCAACGTGCCAGTGATAGTACTCCTTGCCTTCCTCAGAGACTGGCGCAGTGTGAATCAAAAAATTGTAAGGAGGATTATTCAACACCGTGTACATCCTGTGTAGTACATCCTTCATGATATGAGCAAACTCCTGTATTTCAGGCTCCGTAATCGTTCCAAAATCGTGAGAATGCCTCTTAGGAAGGACCCAAGTTTCAAACGGGAACCTTGCCGCATATGGTTCAAATGCTATGAAATGCTCATTCTCCTCGATCACCCTACGTGCTTCGATCTTCTCTTGATTGATCATGTCACAAAAGACACAGCGTTCCTTGTACGAATAATAATCCTTTGCACCATCCAATTCTTCTTGAACTGTTATTGGCACAACCGGTGTAGCTATAATCTGACTATGTGGATGGCTTAGCGATGCACCACCCTCTTTACCATGATTTCTAAATATGAGGATGTACTTCACTCGCTCATCTTGCATGAGAGCTCTAAATCGTGTCACATATGCCCAAACAATTTCCTGCACCTGCTTGTAATCGTATAATGCAAACGTGGAATTGTGGTCAGGCGTCTCGACAATCACCTCGTGATATCCGAAACCAGTCATTGCATCGTACATACCATGTCCATACTTATCAACCAACACATCTGGATCAACTGCTGGAAACTTGTTTGATACCACCCTCACCCACCATCCTGGTGTATTAGGCTGCGTATCTGCAGGTCGAAACGCCAAGATTTCTGGTGGAGTCATAGTTTCATTACCATAATCAAATGGACAAAAGCCAGGCTTGACGTCCTCCGGCTGGACTTGGAAATCGTGAGGCCTTTTTGCCCTTTCCGTCGAAATGATGACCCATCTTTTCACAACAGGGTCCTTTCTATATTCTGGCATGAGAATTCCTCCTTGATTGAGATTAGAAAAATGGTATTAGACTGATATCAACTGAATCAACCAATCTTTGCCTTTGCCCTTTGATAAAGCTTGATATACTCCTTTGCAGAACTATCCCAAGTCAAATCTGTTGTCATGGCATTCTTTACAATATTATCCCAATGTTCCTTCTCATTGTAGCAATATAGCGCCTTTGCAACTGCTTTCAACAAATGTGCTGAATCATATCCTTCAAATCCAAATCCATTTCCCTCTCTTGTCGAAATGTCGTACTCTTTGACAGTATCTGCCAAACCACCAGTGTACCTCACTATTGGAATCGTTCCGTACCTAAGACTGTACATCTGGCCAAGTCCGCAAGGCTCATACCTCGAAGGCATCATGAACATATCCGCACCAGCATAAATCTTTTGTGCGAGCACTATATCAAATTTCGTATTTATCGAATACTTTTCAGGATACTTCGTACCAAGCTTTCTGAACATCTCCTCGTACTCTGCATCACCAGTACCAAGAAGCACAAATTGTAAATCAAATAGCGATACATAATCCATGATCTCTGCCAATATATCAAGTCCCTTTTGGACAACGAGCCTATTTATCATACCAATCATCGGCACATCCTTCTGAGGAAGTCCGAGCTCGGCTTGAAGCATCCTCTTATTTTCCTTCTTCAATTCTATAGAATTCAAGTCATAGTTGACGAAAATTTTGTTATCGGTCATAGGGTTGTACTCGTCGTAGTCTATACCATTAAGTATACCGTACAAGTCATTGCTTCTCAACCTTAACACACCATCGAGCTTTTCACCGTACTCCTTCGTCTGAATTTCCCTTGCGTACGTTGGGCTAACGGTATTTATCACATCTGAGAAAATGATACCACCTTTAAGAAAATTCATCTTCCCATAAAATTCAAGTCCATCAATATTGAGTAAGTACTCAGGTAAACCAGAAAACTTCAAGTACTCAGGTTCATATAGACCTTGGTAGCCAAGATTGTGGATTGTCAACACTGTCGAAGTCTTCGCAAAAACAGAAGAATCTTTGTACAACGATTTGAGATACACAGGGATGAGTGCAGTTTGCCAATCATTTACATGAATAACATCGTAAACAACATCCAATTTTCTAATCGCTTCAAGTACGCCATTTGAGAAAAAGATGGCTTGTTCTGCCAAATCGGGTCCGGCATACACATCAGCTGCGCTGAAATAGTATCGATTTGCAATAAGAAAAACATTAACATTCTTAGTCCCAGGCAATGTTGTTCTGTAGATATCGAACGTCTCCTCGGTGTTAACGTATGGCAATTCTATTCCTTCAGAGACCTTCTCTATCGTATAACCGAGCTTTTCCGCATTCTCTTCGACCTTCTTGTGGAATGGCATATAGACATCGACTTGAACATTTTGCCTTTCGAGATACTTAGGCAAAGCGCCGACAACATCTGCTAATCCACCAACTTTAGCAAATGGGTAGACCTCGTAAGATACCATTGCAACTCTCATATCTCTCACCTCCTGATGTATTCTGAAGATTTCACGTACTCATCGTGCGTAAAAATCACGTAGTCGCAGTTTTTAGCGATTTTATTGACAAATCTGGCGCAATCATCTCTTCTCAACCATCTTATTATATCATAGAATTCTACCTTGTTCATCACTATATCTCCGGTGTAAAACACTTTTCCCATATTATCGGTCTGTACAACAAACGAACAGTGTTCTCTCGCATGCCACGGTGTGTGGAAGACCTTCACTGTTCCAAAGAGTTCCATACCAGCTTCTATAGGCACAACTTCTTTCCACGAATCCATAATATCTTTGTACAATCTACTCTTGATCAATCCGAACTTCTCATATGGCTTATCTTTGTAAAGTGGATGAATGTAAATTGTGGCATTTGGGAAGAGTGTTGTAGCGTATGCATGGTCCAGATGTAGATGAGTGAGCAAAATATCCGTTATATCTTCCAGTGCAATATTTCGGTTGCTAAGTGCTTCCTCAAGCATATTGTAAGAAACAAACGTACCAGGGTCTATCAATATCTTACGTTGACCATCCTCCAAAAGACACGCAGTAGAGTAAGCCTCCTCAATAACTTTCGGAATTCTTATACTCCCGCCCGTGTAAAGAACATCTAGTCGCATACGAAAAGACCTCCCATCGCTCTTTTAACGATTATACCACGCTTGGAAAAAAATAGAAAAATCAGCCCCACAAGAGGCTGACTACAATTGCGTAACCCATCTCTAATCGCCTAAGCGTTCAACTTTTTCTTTCTCTTCTTACTTTCATACATCATTGCATCAGCAGCTTTGAACGCCTCATCGATACTATTAAACTCACTCAACTTGACCTTTCCATAACTCATGCCTACCTTCAAAGAATACCCATCTAAAATTATAGGCTTTTCTATAGTTCCCTTTAATCTCTCAATAACCTGTCTACACTCGTCACACCTTTTCAAATAAACAACAAACTCGTCCCCGCCATATCTATAAACCCGATCAACACCCTGCTTTATTGCGTAACTTATCCTCTTTCCAATGATTTTCAACGTATCATCGCCAACTATGTGCCCATAAGTATCATTAACTTGCTTGAAATCGTCGAGGTCCATAAAGATTATAACTCCACCGGCTTTGAAAAGTTCTTCCTTATCATTCTCCCATTTTGCACGCGAGTACAATCCAGTCAATGCATCAGTCGTACCCTCTGCAACTACCTTTGTGATACTAGTAAAATACTTCAAAAGTCTTTCCAGTTCGATGCCTGCAATCTGTGCGACTTTTAAGTACTTCTTCAAGAACTTTTTACGTTCAAAATAGTCAATGTTAATTACAGCAACGACCTTCTCATTATACGTTATCTTTATTCCAACCCACACTTTTGTTCCAGTCATAGGCTGTGCCCAGTCTGACCTGTGTTCAAGATAGGTAATGTACGACACACGCTTACCGCTGATCAAAGAAGTGATATTCTCTGCACGTTTTTCGTATATCTCACTGGCAACGCCAACTAAATCTATTTTGTCATACATAGGGTGCCAAAGATAGAACGTCCACGGTGCATTTTCTGGAGTTAGCAGCAAACTCCATGCATCTGCTTGCATCAATTTGCAGACATAATCGATCGCATTTCTTAAAAGATAAGACTCATCTCTCGCGTTTTCAAAGGCATCGATCAACATATCGTAGAAATGGCTTTTTATAAAATATTTGTACTTCTCGGCATCAGTGAAGCTCATTTCGTCTAATTCATTCATACATATCACCTCGCAGAAATGCGATCAACGAATCTGCACTATCAACGGCAATCTGCTTATTTCAAATTATTCATTCATATATATTGACTACGCACGTATATATTTAGTTCATTCAATATTCTGCTATTTTTTTATATATTATACCAAACCCCTCAAGCTTTTTCTCCAAAATTCTGTAATCTTCCAAATGAATGGTCTGAAAGCCGAGTTCCCTTGCCACTTCCACGTTCTTTATGTTATCGTCTATGTACAACGACTCTTCAGGATCTATTTCAAACTTGTCAATCAGCAACATGAATATCTCTTTCTGTGGCTTTACCAAATGATACCAAGCCGATACAACAAGACCATCGAAATACTTGAAAAACTCATACTTGTTGTATATAACTTCGAAATTCTCCTTGTTGAAATTAGACAGAATGTACAGATTGTAGCCTGCCTCTTTGAGCATCGGTATTAGCCTTGTGTTTTCCTCTATAGGTTGCAAAAAGTCGAGCGATTTGTGCGATAAATGCTCGAGCTCCTTCTCCAAATGTGGCAATTCTTTCTTCTTTTTCTCCCAAAATTCCTCTTCAGTAATCGTTCC
>Ga0208826_1001338_pt1 | contig 20998 bp, 18 predicted proteins | sample AD_UKC115_MetaG_FD_184451 | JGI IMG/M metagenome (GOLD analysis project Ga0208826, IMG submission 184451) | Active sludge microbial communities of municipal wastewater-treating anaerobic digesters from Hong Kong - AD_UKC115_MetaG (SPAdes)... | ecosystem: Engineered > Bioreactor > Anaerobic >...
GAAGCATTAGGACATACAGGCGTTTATCCTAAAGGCTTAAAATTTGGTAAACAATAGTTAGGTATTTTTTTTAACTAAAAAACTTTACAAAAAAACATTTTAGCAATTTTTACTAAAATATTTAGTTTTTTAAAATAAAGTACCTATCTTCACATCCTTAAATAAAATAATTAGACTAAAAACAAAGACCATGAGTAACACAGAAAAATTAAAAGCTTTAAAACTAACCATTGACAAAATAGATAAAGATTTTGGCAAAGGAAGTGTAATGATGATGAGTGATAGAGCAGACAAACAAATAGAAGTTGTAAGTACAGGCTCTATAGGTTTAGATGCAGCCTTAGGCGTAGGAGGTGTACCCAAAGGAAGAATTGTAGAAATTTATGGTCCTGAAAGTAGTGGTAAAACTACTGTTGCAACACACATTATTGCAGAAGCTCAAAAAAAAGGAGGCATTTGTGCCATTATAGATGCCGAACATGCTTTTGATAGTTCGTATGCTAAAAAATTAGGTGTTGATGTAGATAGTTTATTAATCTCTCAACCAGATTATGGAGAACAAGCTTTGGAAATTGCAGACAGACTTATTCTTTCTGGAGCATTAGATGTAGTAGTAATAGATTCTGTAGCAGCTTTAGTACCTAAAGGAGAATTAGAAGGAGAAATGGGCGATAGCAAAATGGGTTTACAAGCTCGTTTAATGAGCCAGGCTTTGCGTAAACTTACAGCTACTATTAATAAAACAAATACCATTTGTATTTTCATAAATCAATTGCGTGAAAAAATTGGTGTAATGTTTGGCAATCCTGAAACAACAACAGGTGGTAATGCTTTAAAATTTTATGCTTCTGTAAGATTAGATATTCGTAGAGCTGCACAAATAAAAGATGGCGATTCTGCAATAGGTAATCATGTAAAAGTAAAAGTGGTAAAAAATAAAGTTGCCCCACCATTTCGTAGTGCTGAGTTTGATATAATTTTTGGAGAAGGCATTAGCAAGCTTGGAGAAATAATTGATATGGGTGTAGAATTAGGTATTGTAAATAAAAGTGGAAGTTGGTTTAGCTATAATAATGATAAGTTAGGACAAGGGCGTGAAGCAGTAAAACAATTATTAAACGATAACCCAGAACTTGCCAATGAAATTGAAGGAAAGATAAGAGCTAAACTTGCAGAAGCACAAGGCACCAACGTACCAGACGAAGCTTAAAAAAAATGCAAGAAATTTTTAAGCCATACAAACTTTTAAATTGAAATACTTTATCTTCAATTCCTATTTTAAAAACACAAAATGTTAAATAAAGTTAATATCATTAAAATACCCAAATAAGGGTATTGCAAACAATGAATGAGGCTTATATTTTTACATTAAAATTAATCAACAACAAAAATTTAAAAAACATGAAAAAGTTATTATTCCTTTCAGCAATTTTAACTGTTATAACATTAACAGTTACTGCACAGGTAAAAATTAAACAATCACCTGCAGCAGCATTTGGTAAAAAAGCAATCTCAGCAATTAAATCTCAAGGTGTTCAACAAGGCATGAAAGCTATTGACCCTAAAGATGAATGTGGTGCTTTTGTAGCAACTAAAAAAGATGATAAAGGCGAATCTTATACAGAAGCAAAAGAGTTTTTAATTGTTTCTAATGATGGTGTTACAGGTTTTGCTTTTACCGCTTATACTACAACTTATGAAAGCAAAACATTGTATGTTTTAAGAGGTTTACCTTTAGAAGCTGGTGTATGTGTTGATAACACAACAAAAATAACTTTTACTTTTGAAGATGGCACACAAGTTACTTTAAACAATTTTGAAAAAGAAAATTGTAAAGGAATTGTAAGTTTATTTATGCATGATGTATTAAAAAATACTGATGCCTACGAAGCTTTAAAAACTAAAAAAGTAAGAAGTATTAAATTTGTTGGTATCGAAAAAACTATTGTAAAATCTTTAAGCGAAGGCAATCAACAACAATTACAAGGCACATTTAAGTGTTTGTAAATTGTAGTACTTTTTTTAAAAAAGGAAATAGGCTGTATCATTCAATGGTACAGCTTTTTTTATTTATGTTGCATTTAATAGAAAAACATTACCTTGAACATTCAATGACAAATAAAATTAATGTATAAAGCTTTTAAAAAAGTAACACTTGCATTATGTATAATGGCTATAACTGTAATGCCTGCTTATGCAAGTAACACAACAGATTACATTGAAAAATACAAAGCTTTAGTAGCTTCGCTTTCGGCAGAATATGGTATTCCTATAAGTATAATTACAGCAATAAGTGTAATAGAATCTGGTGCAGGAAAAAGTAGAAATTGTATTTTACTAAAAAATCATTTTGGAATAATAGGAAAAAATAAACTGCTTAAAACAAAAGGAATTAGAAGCAAGTTTAAACAATACAAAACAGATGAAGATTCTTTTAGAGATTTTTGCAAAATGATAAGCAGAAAAAAATATTATACAAAATTAAAAGGCTCCAATGATTATAAAGCATGGATTAATGCAATGGCAAAAGCAGGTTATAGCACAACACCAGAAGTATGGAAAAGAGAAATTTCAAATGCTATTAAACGCAATAACTTAACAAACGCCAATATACCAACTATTGTAGAAGCTGAAGATGTTTCCAGTTTTTAGTAGAAAAATATTACACTCAACCCTCCACTAATTTTTTATTGGTTCTAAAGCAAGTTCCTTTAAACAAAGCCACTATATGATTATTTTGATTGGTAATGGTTATGTGATAAAGCCCTGTACTTTTTCCATTGTGCAATTCTTTTGCTTCTGCAATTAATACATCATCTATGTGTACAGGTTTTGTAAAATTGATAGAAGTATCCAAAGCCACAGAAAGATTATTTCTATTATTACAGGCAAAAGCAAAGGCACTATCAGCAAGGCTAAATGCAATACCACCATGTGTTATACCAAATCCATTAACCATTTCTTTACGAACTGTCATTTGTATTTTACTATAACCTTCTTGTACTTCAATTACCTGAATACCTAACCATTGAGAAAATAAATCATGCTCCATCATGTGAGCAACTACTTGTTGTGGTGACATAAGTTTTTATTGATAAATGATTCTAATTTTTAAAAATAAATTTTCTGTTATTCTCCTTTAAAAACAGGCTTTCTCTTTTCTAAAAAAGCAGCAACTCCCTCTTTAAAATCATAAGTAGAAGCAGCAAGTTGTTGAAATTTATCTTCATCATTTAATTGTTCTTGCCACGAATTATTAAACGAATTACTTAATGCCTGTTTGGTAAAATATAAACCTTTGGTTGGCATAGCTGCTACAGTTTTTACTATATTTTTACTTTCTTGTTCAAAAGAATCTGCAGAAAAATATTTATAAATCATTCCCATTTTTTCTGCTTCTTGAGCAGAAACTTTATCGCCTAAAAGCATGATGGCACTTGCTTTTTGCCAACCAATTAATCTTGGTAAAAAAAATGTACCTCCACTGTCTGGTATCAAACCTATTTTAGAAAAAGCTTGAATAAAAGAAGCGTTTTCGTGAGCTACAACAATATCGCAACACAATGCAATATTTGCACCTGCACCTGCTGCAACACCATTAACAGCAGCTATTGCAGGCTTTTCGAGGTTTCTTATTTTTTGTACAATAGGGTTGTAATGTTCTTTTAAAATTTTATTCATTCCTGGACCATTGGGGTCAACAACTTCTGCTAAATCTTGCCCAGAACAAAAAGCTTTTCCAGCACCAGTAATATACACAGCCCTTACATTTTTATCTTGGTTACAATTATCTAAAATTTCCTGAAGCAACAAAGCCATTTCTCTGTTAAAAGCATTAAATTTATCAGAACGATTTAGTGTTACATATCCTACATTATCTATTATTTCAAAAAGAACAGATGCCATAATATTTTTTTTCAAAAGTAAAAATTTAAAAATAAAGTTTTACTATAAAGCAAAACAAAAAAAATTGTCCCGATAAAAAATTATCGGGACACAACAACTAAAACTAATTCTAAAAAACTAAAAATAAAACTACCATTAATCGGGTTTTTTACCATCTAAAAAAGTATTGATAGTAGATAATTGAACATTCTCATTATCGTCTTTATTAACTGTGTATTTGCTATAAAAATTTTCAACAGAAGTAAGCGTATTGCCGAACAATTCCATATTGCGGCGAATGTAAGCTGGAACAGTATCAAACTCATTATTAGCATCTGTGGCATTGTTAACATTGAAAGACAGATTACGTAATTTCTGAATTCTTTCTGCCGTTTTGCGTTTTTGCTCTTCTACATCGTCCAGCAAAGCTGGTTCCTCTGCAGACAAATTCGCTTTAGATTCTTCTTGAGCCTTAACTGAAGTTTCATTCGCCGCTGCTGGATTTTCATCTCTTACTACAAGCTTCATTTCAAGCTCCGGTAGCTCTTCAAGTGGCTCGGTAGTTTGAGGATCTCCCATAAGATGTCCGGACATTTGCGATGGTTTTTCACATTCAGGCTCTGCATAGATATTGGATGGTTTTATTAATAATCCGTTTGGAGTATTTTCATTTTCTGATGAAACTGGTTGAGTTGTTTCATTAATCACTGTAGGTATAAAATTTACCTCATCAGTAATTTCTGTACTTAACTCAAAACGCAAAGTTGGCGTTTCTTCTGTTTCATTCTTTAGTAATTCTACGTTGTGTGAGGTATTGGTGGATAATTCTTCTACTTCATTTATTTGCTCCATAGGTTCTGTTAATCTTGGAGCATAAGGGTCTTTATCTTCTAAAGGCAATTCTTGTTGTACTGGTGCTTTCTTTTCTACTTTATGTTCTTCTTCAATACCTAAAGTCATAATAATTTTTTCTGGCGTAGGTTCTTGTTTCTTTACTTCTTGCTTTTTCTCAAATGGATCTTTAGCATCAAATCCTGTTGCAACTAATGTTATTCCAATTTTTCCTCCTAACGAATTATCATATCCTGTACCAACAATTACATCAGCATTTTCGCCTGCTTGCATTCTTAAATAGTTGTTGATAATTTCTAATTCATCCATAGTACATTCATTATCTCCTTCTGCACTATTGATATTAATTAAAATCCATTTTGCTCCTCTAATATCGCTATCATTTAATAACGGAGAGTTTAATGCTTCTTCAATAGCACGTTGAGCTCTATCTTCTCCTTCCACTTCTGCTTTACCTAAAATAGCTACACCTCCATTTTTCATTACTGTACATACATCTGCAAAATCTACAATTATATGCCCACGACTATTGATAATATCAGTAATACATTTTGCTGCAGTTGATAAAATATTATCAGCTTTAGAAAAGGCTTCACCCATTTTTAAATTACCATATTGCATGCGTAATTTATCGTTGCTTATAACCAATAAAGTATCTACATAAGGTTTTAATTGTTTAATGCCTTCTTCTGCTTGTTGCATACGACGTGGACCTTCAAAACCAAAAGGAGTGGTAACAATGCCTACTGTAAGAATGCCTAAATCTTTACAAATTTTTGCAATAATGGGTGCTCCTCCAGTGCCTGTACCTCCTCCCATTCCTACTGTAATGAAAGCCATTTTTGTATTTACTTCTAAAATTCTTTTTATTTCTTCTAAGCTTTCTTCTGTTGCTGCTTTACCAACTTCAGGGTTTGCTCCTGCTCCTAAGCCTTGTGTAAGATAAGGTCCTAATTGAATTTTATTAGGAACTTTACTTTGTTCAATAGCTTTTGCATCTGTATTACAAATTATAAAATCTACACCTTCAACTTCTTGAGATAACATAAAGTTTACTGCATTACTTCCTCCACCTCCAACACCTAATACTTTAATAATAGATGATTTTTGTTTTGGCAAATCAAAGTGTATCATAGTTTTCAAATTTTAATGGGTTAGTTTTTATTTTTATTAAATGGTTAGTTAGTTGTTGTTATTAAATTGCTTTATCATCATCTTCTTTGAATAAATCAATTAAACTGATTTTTACTTTTTGATTGAATTTTTCCCAGAATTTAATTTTTTTAGTACGTTCGGTAACATCAATTTGATTGGGTTCTTTAACATTGTCACTTGAAGTAGTTTCTTCTACTGTAAGGCTTTTAGGAACTTCTACCTTTCTATGCTTGTCAAGAAATTCTTTGTATTGATGTTCGTAATCGTTGTAGCCTTTTAGAATTAAACCTATACAAGTAGCATACATTGGTTTTTTTAACTCATCAATATGATTGGCTGCTAAGTGTTCATTGGGCAATCCAATTCTTGCATTTAAACCTGTTGCATATTCTGTAAGTTGAATTAAGTGTTTTAATTGAGAGCCGCCACCAGTAAGAATAACACCTCCATTCAACAATCTACTATCCAAGCTAACTTGTCTTAAATGATAAGTAACAAAATCAAGTATTTCACTCATACGAGCTTGAATAATTTTTGATAAATTATTAATACTAATTTCTTTTGCTGGCATTCCTTTTAATCCTGGAATAGTAATAAAAACATTGTTTTTCTTTTCATCTACCAATGCTGTTCCAAACTGAGTTTTTAACGCTTCTGCCTGATGTTTTAAAACGCCAAGTCCCATTTTTATATCTTCAGTAATATTTTCTCCTCCAAAAGGAATAACTGTAGTATGCTTTAAAATTCCTTCATGAAAAATGGCTAAATCACTTGTACCGCCACCAATATCTAAAATTGCAACACCAGCTTCCATATCAATATCGCTCATTACAGCACTTGCACTTGCTAATGGCTGTAACACTAAATCTTTTGTGGTTAAGCCGCTTTTAGTTACTGCTCTATTAATATTTTTTATAGCATTTCTATCACCTGTTATAATGTGAAAATTTGCACCCACTTTTACTCCATTATATCCTACAGGATTTTTGATGTTTGGAATATTATCTACATAAAATTCTTGTGGTATAACATCTATAATTTGATCGCCAGCAGGAATAAAAGTTTTACGTTGATTATCTATTAAAACATCAATCTCAGAGCTTTGAATTTCATTTTCAGGATCGTGTCTTACAATGTCTCCACGTGTTTGAAGACTTTTGATATGATGACCTGCAATGCCAACATACACTTCATTTATTTCTAAATCGGGATTACTGCTATAACAATTTTGCAATGCTAATTGAATAGCTTTGATGGCTTGGTCAATGTTTAATACTTTGCCATGCTCTACGCCATTACTCTTGGCTTTTCCAAAGCCCAGTATTTCTAATTTTCCAAACTCATTTTTTCTTCCTGCAATAGCAGCAATTTTTGTAGTTCCAATGTCAAGACCTACGATTATAGGTGCTTCATTATGATTCATAGATATTTGTTTTATTGTTGTTTATAATAGGGTTTTTTAATTTTTATTATTTTTTTTTAATACCGCTTTTGGTTCTATACTTTTTTTATTTTTTACTGTATCAATAAGTTCAACATTTGTGTTATTCATTAATTGCACAGCTTTTGTAGTATCTGCTGTTAAATTAACTCCTCTTTTTATTGCTACCACTTGGTTATCATATTCAACATCTAATTTTTGATATTTATTAATTCCATTTTGCAACCAAGCATAGTTATAAAACGAAAACAGCCTGTTGAATTTTTTATCTAACTCATCTGCCTTGCCTATTGCTATAACTTCATTTCCTATTACAGGAATTAATTCAAAAGTTGCATTAGGTAAAATATTTACCTGAGCTATTTGTGCATTCCAAAAACTATCTGCCTGAATGAATTTGGCAACTTTTACAATATCATTCATCAACAAACTATCAGCATAAGTAAAAGGTTTTTTATCTGCTGAAAAGCCTGTAAATACTGGTACTCTGGCACTATACTTATCGCTCAATGGCAATAAATTAGCTGCTGTATCTATATAAAAAGAACTTTCTTGAACTGTAAATATTCTTGCTATGGGTTCTCTTTCTTCTATGGTTAATATCAGTTCTCTTTTATTGTTAAAAAATATTTCTGCATTTTTTACCCAAGCATTTCTCTCTAACAAATCTTCTAACTTTCTCAAATCAACTGCTTGCATTTCTTTTCCTTTTATTGCTCCATTTGAGTTGATGATGTCCAATATGTCGTTTTCATTTACAAACATGTGTTCAACACTTCCTACTATCTCAATTTTTACATCAACACATGTATTACGATTTTTCTTTTGCATAGCAGCACCCAATAATACAAGTGTAGCTACACCTGCTGCAATCCATAATACTTGTATGAGTTTTCTTTTAAACACTGCTTAATAAAATTTCTTTTATAGGTTGAACTAAAACATCAATATCTCCTGCACCTGCCATTACCAAAAGTTTAGGCTTATTTTCTTGAACCCAATTTTTAAAATTTTCTTTTGAAAGAACTTGCTTTTGTTTCAACAACATTTTATTTACAATCATTTCGCTTTCTACTCCATTTATTGGCAATTCTCTTGCAGGATAAATGGGTAACAAAATCACTTCATCTGCTATATCCAAGCTCTTTGCAAAATCATCTGCCAAATCTTTTGTTCTGCTATACAGATGTGGTTGAAACGCCAATACAATTTTTTCATTTTTAAATATGCTTCTTACTCCTGTTATCAATGCTTTCAACTCTTCTGGATGATGTGCATAATCATCAATCAAAACAAAATTTTCATTCTTTAAAATATATTCAAATCGTCTTTTTACTCCTTTAAATTCTTCTATTGCATTTTTAATTTTTTCATTTTCTATTTGTAAATGTTTTGCTACAGTTATGGCTGCTATTGCATTTTCTATATTATGTAAGCCACCCATGTGCAACAAAATATTTTTAATACTCCAATTATTTCCTACTACATCAAAAACATAACTGTTATTTTCAACTCTTATATTAGTAGCATACACGTTTGCATTTTCGTTTTTAAAACTGTATGTATAATGGTGTGTAGCATTTAATTCATTTTCTTTTTTTAAACCATATTTTGTAACCAAACAACCATTGAATTTTAATTTTTTAGAAAACTGTATGTATGCTTTTTCTACTTCTTCCTTTGTACCATAAATATCTAAATGGTCTGCATCCATTGCAGTTATAACAGCTACATCAGGAACTAATTTCAAAAAACTTCTATCGTATTCGTCAGCTTCTACAACCACCACATTTTTTTCGCTACTCCAAAAATTAGTATTGTAATTGGCTGAAATACCACCCAGAAAAGCGTTACAGCCATAACCACTATGCTTTAAAATATGTGCTATCATAGTAGTAACAGTAGTTTTGCCATGAGTACCACTAACGCATATATTAAAAGAACTTTCTGTAATCCATTGCAATACATCGCTACGTTTTACAACTAAAAAATTATGTTGTTGATAATACAGCAACTCTTTATGATCTTTAGGAATTGCTGGTGTATAAACAACTACATCCACCTCTTTAGGAATTGCATTTACATTTTCTTCGTAATGAATTTCAATTCCTGAATTTTCTAATTGTTGTGTAAGAGCTGTCTTTGTTCTGTCGTAGCCAGAAACTTCACAATTTTTACTTTTGAAATAACGAGCCAATGCACTCATACCAATGCCTCCAATGCCTATAAAATAAATTTTTTGTATGTTGTTTAATTGACTCATGCAATAGTTTTCAAAATTTCGTTTGCTATAATTTCATCAGCATTTTTAATGGCTAATGTTTTAATATTTTCAATCAATAATTTTTGTTGTTCTTCATTTTTTGATAAAGCAACAACTGTGTTTACTAATTTTTCTTTTGCTTCCTTATCCTTAATTAATAGAGCTGCCTGTTTATCTACCAACACTTTTGCATTTACAGTTTGATGATCTTCTGCTGCAAAAGGAAAAGGCACAAACACAACAGCTTTTCCTGCAATACACAATTCAGTTACAGCCATTGCTCCTGCTCTACTAATTACAATATCTGCTGCTGCATAAGCCATTTCCATTTGTGTTATAAATTCGTTGCACCAAATATTTTTTTTATCAGCAGTTGTGCTTTTATATATTGATGCTGTTAGTTTTCCTGTTTGCCATATCAACTGTAAATTATTTTTATCAAACTCATCTAATTGATTGGCTATTGCTTCATTAATGCTTTTTGCTCCTAAACTTCCTCCAACAACTAATATTGTTTTTTTATTTTCATTTAATTGAAAAAAGTTTAAAGCTTCATTTCTTGTAACTACCGATTCAGCAATAGTTTTACGAACTGGATTTCCAGTAATTAAAATTTTTTCTTTCGGAAAAAATTTTTCCATTCCGTTGGTTGCAACAAAAACTTTTGTTGCTTTTTTCCCTAACATGATATTGGCTTTTCCTGCAAACGAATTGCTTTCGTGAATGAAAGTGGGTATTTGTTTTGCCTGTGCATATTTCAACACAGGAAAAGTAGAATATCCGCCAACACCAATAACTGCATTGGGTTTAAAAGCATTGATAATGCTGCGAACCTGAAAAAAACTTTTAATAAGTTTATATGGCAGCCCAATATTTTTTATCAAAGAACTTCTGTTGAAACCTGCTATATCCAAACCTTTTATTTCATATCCTGCCTGAGGAATTTTTTCCATTTCCATTTTTCCTTTTGCACCAACAAACAAAATAGTTGCATTGGGTTGTTGTTGCTTTATGGCATTAGCTATTGCTACTGCTGGAAAAATATGACCTCCTGTTCCTCCTCCTGCTATAATAAATCTTTGCTGTGCATGTGTAGCATTTGATTTCATAGCATTCAAAGTATTTTTATTATCGTTCAATTTTTAATTTCGTTTTTATGTAGCTTAAAGAACAAACAGTACAAGTGTGCGACGCAACAACAGCCTCAAAAGCTTACCTACAGCCTGTTACACAACATTTGCTTCTTTTATTTCTACATTATTTTTTTGTTCATCTTCTATATTTTTCCCTTCTAATTGCTCTACATTTCTTGCAACACTTAAAATAATTCCTATGGCAGCACAAGTAAACAAAAACGAACTTCCACCCATGCTAATTAATGGAAGTGTAACGCCTGTAACGGGCATTATATTTACGTTTACAGCCATGTTTGCAATAGCTTGAATGACCAAAGTGAAACTCAATGCTAATGCTAAAAACGCACCAAAAGCATACGGACATTTTCTGAAAATTTTTATGCACCTAAACAGAAATAATAGGTAAATAAAAATGACTACTGCACCTCCAAATAATCCATATTCTTCTATGATGATGGAGTAAATAAAATCGTTATACGCTTGTGGTAAAAAATTTCTTTGTTCGCTGTTGCCTGGACCTTTGCCTAATAAAATACCTCCTTTGGCAATAGCAATTTTTGCTTGCTGTACTTGGTATGGCGTTTCTGCTGTTGATGCAAATAAATGATCTTGCACACGTTTTACCCAAGTACCAAAACGCCCAACTGATTTTAATTTTTCTGCAACAACTGGTTTTGATTTTTCTGAGTGATTGGTTTTATCGTAAGTAAGCCAAGCTACTGAAATAATAAATGCTAATGGTATTAATGCAATTAAAATTGTTAGTGCAATATGTTTTAAACTAATACGACCAATAAACATAAGCAACAAAGATGTAGCTCCTGTAAGCAAGGCTGTACTTAGGTTTGCTGGCATTATTAAAATACAAATAATAGCTACTGGAATAACTACAGGTAAAAATCCTTTTTTAAAATCTTTAATTACATCTTGTTTTTTACTCATGACTTTTGATATGTACATGAATAAAGCAAGTTTGGCAATATCGCTTGTTTGAATAGTTAAATTAATTACAGGAAGTTTTATCCATCTGCTTCCTTCATTGATTTTTGTGCCAAATGCTAAAGTGTATAACAATAAAGGAATTGAAATGAAAAATAAAATAGTAGCAATTCTTGAAAAAAGTGTATAATTAAAACGATGTAAAAAATACATTACCATTAAACCCAATACTGTGTATGAAACTTGTTTTAATAAATATACTTCGTTGTTTCCTTTATTCATTTTGTACGCCAATGAGCCTGTAGCACTATATACAACCAATACAGATATTAGAGCTAAAACAAGAACAATACCCCAGATGTATTTATCTCCTCTGGTATTTTTCAACAACGCTTCTTTGTTTAATGAAGCAAATGAAATATCTGCTTCACTAAGTTTTGAAAGTGGCGAAGGTTTTGAAAATGGTATGTTTTGTTTATTAAACATTTTATTGTTTATCTAATTTTTTATTTGTAGCAGTTTTATAATTCTTTTACAGCTTCTTTAAATTGTGTTCCTCTATCTTCAAAATTTTTGAACAAATCGAAACTTGCACATGCAGGGCTTAACAACACTACATCGCCTTTTGTGCTTAATTTAAACGAAGCATTTACTGCTTTTTTAGCACTGTCTGTTTCTACAATAACAGGCACTTTGTCTTTGAAGGCATTAATAATTTTAGAGTTATCAACTCCCATACAAATAATAGCTTTTACTTTTTGAGTTACCAGCTCTTCAAGTAAAGAATAATCATTGCCTTTATCTGTACCACCTAAGATTAGCACAGTAGGTTTATTCATGCTTTCTAAAGCAAACCATGTACTATTTGTGTTGGTAGATTTGCTATCGTTGATAAACTCAACTCCTCTAACAGTTGCAACAAATTCCATACGATGTTCAAGACTTTGAAAATCTTTTACGGCTTCTCGTATTTTATCTTTACGAATGCCAATTGTAGCTGCTGCAATGCCTGCTGCCATAGTGTTGTAGTTGTTGTGTTTACCTTTTAAAGCAAAATCGTAAATGCTCATGCTTACTCTTTCTTCTTGTATGCGAAGCATCATTTGATCTCCTTTAATGTAGCCTCCTTTTTTTATTTCATGTTTCATAGAAAATGGTAATGGGTTAGTATTAGTAATAATTTTTTTTAGTTGGTTAGTAATGTTTTCATCATCATCGTTGTAAATAAAATAATCGTCTTTTGTTTGGTTTAATATTATTCTGAATTTGCTGTTGATATAATTTTCAAGTTTGTAATCGTATCTGTTTAAATGGTTTTCAGTAATATTCAACAGAATAGCAATTTCTGGTTTGAAAGTTTTTATATCATCTAATTGAAAAGAACTGATTTCGGCTATATACCATTCTTTAGGATTTTCAGCAATTTGTCCTGCAATGCTGTTGCCAATATTTCCTACCAATGCACAACTCAATCCTGCATGCTCGCAAATGTGATAGAGTAATGAGGTTGTAGTGCTTTTTCCATTGCTGCCAGAAATGGCAACTATTTTACTTTTTCCTTTAAAGCGATAAGCCAATTCAAACTCTCCAATAATTTCAATTCCTTTTTGTTGAATGGCTTTTACAATTTCTACAGTATAAGGAATACCAGGGCTTTTCAAAACTTCATTTGCTTGCAAAATTTTTTCTTTGGTATGTTTACCTTCTTCAAATTCAATTCCATTATCAAAGAGCTTTTTTTTATACTTGTCTTCTATTTTTCCTGCATCAGTTACAAAAACATGGTAACCAACTTTTTTACTTAGTAATGCAGCACCTACTCCACTTTCTCCTGCACCAAGTATTACTATGCTATGTTGTTTCATTTAAAATATTTCTTTACCTAATTTTCAATGTGGCTATACTTGCTATTACCAACAACACGGTTATAATCCAAAATCGCATAGCAATTTTATTTTCATGGTATCCTTTTTTCTGGTAGTGATGATGTAATGGACTCATCAAAAAAATTCTTCTTCCTTCGCCAAATTTTCTCTTAGTGTATTTGAAATACGAAACCTGAATAATGACACTTAAATTTTCTACGAGGAATATGCCACAGAAAATAGGAATCAATAATTCTTTTCTAACAATAATGGCAAGCGAAGCAATAATACCCCCAATAGCAAGGCTTCCTGTATCGCCCATAAATACTTGAGCTGGATAAGCATTGTACCATAAAAAACCAATACAAGCTCCTACAAATGCTGCAACAAAAATGCTTAGTTCGCCCAAGTTGGGTATGTACATTATATTCAAATAATCTGCGAATTTGTAATTGCCACTTACATACACAAACAAGCCAATTCCTATACCTATAATAGCACTTGTACCTGCTGCTAAACCATCTAATCCATCAGTTAAATTTGCTCCATTGCTTACTGCTGTAATAATTAATGTTACAATAATGATGTACACAATCCATGTATAATGTTCTGCTCCATTACCCATCCAACTAATTAATTTGCTATAATTAAATTCATGGTTTTTTACAAATGGAATTGTTGTAATTGGCGTTTTTACTTTTACATATTTTTTTTCTATGCCATCAATATTTCTAGTAAAAACAGTAGAATCTTTTGCAAGTTTTTCTTCTGCTTGTTTTTGATAGGATTTACCAATTACTTCTCTCTCTACAGTTACAGCATTACTGAAATAAAGTGTAGAGCCAATGATAATTCCTAAACCAATTTGCCCAATAATTTTACTTATTCCTGCTAATCCATCACTATCTTTCTTTTTATAAGCTTCTCCTTTTAGTAGTGCTAATTTTTTGGAACGAATTTTTAAGTAATCATCTAAAAAACCAATCACACCAAGCCACACAGTACACAACACCATTAACCTTATATACACTTTATCCAAGTTTGCAAAAAGTAATGTAGGTATTAAAATGCTTAACAGAATTATTATACCTCCCATAGTTGGCGTTCCTTTTTTTTGCATTTGCCCTTCTAAGCCCAAGTCTCTTACACTTTCGCCAATTTGCTTTTTTTGTAAGTACAGAATAATTCTTTTTCCGTAAACTGTAGCAATTATTAATGACAACAATACAGCCATTGCAATTCTAAAAGTGAGGAACTGAAACAACCCAGCTCCAGGTACATTAAATTCTTGCTTAAGCCAATTGAATAAATGATACAGCATATTTTAGTTGTACTAAACATCTATTAATAGATTGCTTAGTATTTTTTTTACTTTTTTATAAATTACTATTCAACAAATTTTTTAAAATCTCTTTATCGTCAAATGGATATTTCACTCCATTTATATCTTGATATTTTTCGTGTCCTTTTCCTGCTATAAGAATTATATCTTCTGTATGAGCCATACTTACAGCAGTTTTTATAGCTTCTTTTCTGTCAGTAATTGAAACAGATTTTCTTCTTGCAGCACTGTTTAAACCTGCTTCCATTTCTTTAATAATTTCTTCAGGGTTTTCTGTTCTTGGATTATCGCTTGTAAGAATAACTTTATCGCTATAATCACAAGCAGTTCTTGCCATAATAGGGCGTTTTGTTTTATCTCTATCGCCACCACATCCTATAACTGTTATAACCTGTTCGTTTCCTTTTCTTAATTTTTTGATAGTACTTAAAACATTTTCCAAAGCATCTGGCGTATGAGCATAATCTACAATTCCAATGATGAGTTGATTGCCTATGATGTAATCAAATCTTCCTTCTGCACCTGTAAGCATACTCAATGCTGTTAATACTTTTTGACTGTTTTCGCCCAAGCAAATTGCAGTTGCATAAACAGCTAATAAGTTATAAGCATTAAACTCTCCTATCAATCTAAAATGCACTTCTGTATTATTAATCATCATTTGTAAACCTGTAAGTGCATTGTGTAAAATTTTTCCTTTAAATAAAGCCATTGCTTTTAAACTGTAATACTGTTTTGTTGCAACTGTGTTTTGTAACATAACAGTGCCTCTACTATCATCTGCATTACTAATAGCAAATGCAGATGCTGGCAAATCGTCAAAGAACTTTTTCTTAACTTTTATATACTCATCAAAAGTTTTATGATAATCTAAATGGTCGTGTGTAATGTTGGTAAAAATTCCTCCTGAAAAATGTACACCTGTAATTCTATGTTGATGAATAGCATGACTGCTTACTTCCATAAAAACATGAGTACAATTTTCATCTGTCATTTGCTTAAAAATTTTGTTCAAACTAATGGCATCTGGTGTTGTGTGTGTTGCAGGAATAACAGTTTCTCCCACCATATTTTGCACAGTACTTATTAAACCACATTTGTAACCTAATTGTGTAAATAGTTTGTACAAAACTGTTGCTACTGTTGTTTTTCCATTTGTTCCTGTAACACCTATTAACTTAAATTTTTTAGAAGGTTCATTGTAAAAATTATTAGCTAAATAGGCAACAGCTTCGTGTGTATTCTCTACCTGAACATAGGTAATGTTGTCAAATATTTTTTCAGGCAGCACTTCGCAAATTATTGCTACAACCCCTTGTTCTATTACTTTATCAAAGAACTTATGACCATCTGTTTTTTCTCCTTTAATGGCTATAAAAACAGAACCTTGCTTAACATTTCTTGAATCAATTTGTATATCATTTACATCAATATCTGTGCTACCATGCACTTCTTTAATGCGAACCTTATACAATATGTCTTGCAAGTTTTTCAATTACTTTTTCTTTATTATTTAAAATTTAAAATGTTGCTAATTCTATGTTTACTATTTCTCCTTTGGATATTGTTGCTCCTTCATTTATAGATTGATTTCTTACTTTCCCTTTTCCTTTCACTAAAACTTTTAAACCCATATCTTCACAAATCGTTAAAACATCTTTTAAGCCTAAACCCTTTAATGAAGGCATCTTAGTGTTGTTTATATTTTTTTTATCTGCTACTACATTCTTGTTATTCATTGTTACACTTAACCAATCATCATCTAAGTTTGTTTTATCTTGAAACTTTAATTTTAAGTTTTTAGAAATTTGGTTAATATCGTTTTTATGCCCTGAAAAACTGTATAAAGAACTATCTGGTTTTTGTGCTGCTACAACATCGCTTACTGAATGTTTTACATAAGTGGTGTATAGTCTATCAGCAATTTCTTTAAACACTGGACCAGCAACAGAACCTCCATAATAAACCAAAGCATGAGGTTTATTTTTTACAACCACTATAATAGAATATTGTGGATCGTCAGCAGGAAAAAAACCAGCAAAAGAACTTTGATAAATTTTATCATCATAGCCCTTATTGCCATTTGCCACTAAAGCTGTACCTGTTTTTCCAGCTACTTTGTAAGGCGAATTTTGAAACAAACTTTTTGCTGTGCCATTTGTACAAACTCCTTCCAAACATTCTTTTAATTGAGCCAATGTTGCATCGCTACAAATTTTTTCTATAACAGTAGTTGGTTTAAATTCATTAACAGTTTTTCCTTCTTGTTGAACAGCATTAAGTAAATAAGGTTTCATCATTTTTCCATTGTTTGCAACAGCATTATATAAGGTTAATGTTTGCAATGGAGATATAGAAACATTATATCCAAAAGCCATCCAAGGTAAAGTTGTAGCACTCCAATATTTACTTCCTGGTTTAAAAACAACTGGTGTTCTTTCGCCTGTAATGTCTATTCCTGTTGGTTTATCTAAATTCAATGCTTGTAAATGATTGATAAATTTTGAAGGCGAAGCAGCATAATTATTATAAGCCAATTTTGCCATACCTACATTACTACTCAATTCAAATGCTTGCTTTACAGTTACATCGTTTCTTCCATGAATTTCACTGTCATAAACTGTTCTGCCATTTATATTCCAAATACCACCTTGTAAATTCACTGTACTATTAAGATTTACTTTTTTATCTTCTAATAAAGCAATCATGGTTGCTAACTTAAAAGTTGAGCCAGGTTCAGAAAGATTGATAGCATAATTGTAATCTTCAAAATAAGTTCCATCAACTTTTCTTCCAAGGTTTGCAATGGCTTTTATTTTTCCTGTTTTTGTTTCCATTACAATAGCACATCCATTCGTAGCATCATTCTTCAACATCATTTTCATTAAAGCATTTTCTGTAACTTCTTGAATAAATACATCTAAGGTTGTAACAATGTCTTTACCAGTTTCTGATTGTATTTGAAAATCATCATCAACAGGTACTGTAACTCCACCAGCTATAGAACGAACCAATCTTTTTCCTGTACGACCTTTTAATAAACTATCATAAGTCATTTCTAAACCCACTTTAAAAGAATCTCTTGCTAAACCAATAGTTCTAAAAGCAAGCATTTTGTAGGGGTTCAATCGAATACTTTTATCGTCTATAATAAATCCACTTTTATTTTTACCTAATCGTACTAAAGGAAAAGTTTTTAGCTGCTGATAATCTCTGTACGAAACATTTTTCATTAATGGGTAATAGCGTTTCTTTTCTTTATATCCTTTATTTAAAAGAACTTTATACTCTTCGGTAGATTTGTTTTTAAAAAGCTGACTTAAACAAACACTTAATGAGTCTATATTTTCACGAAAAAATTTTCCGTTTTTGTCTCTTAATCCTTCTGCTGCAAAATCTATATATACATCAAACTGAGGAATACTTGTGCTTAGCATTTCTCCATTTTCACTAAAAATCGTACCCCGTTCAGCATCTATTTCTTCAATTCTTTGGTGTAAGCTATCGCTCATGCTACGCCAATATTTTCCTTGCACTTGTTGTATATAAAAAGCTTTACTAATAATTATTAAACACACTACTACAATTCCTATGAAGGATAAATACACTCGCCATAATATATCTTTCTTTACTTCCATTAATTATTATATAGCTTATACTTTATTTTTTATTTTCTTTTTCGTTTTTAGTTACAGAAGGCAAATGCTGAGGAACTTCGTTACTAATTTTTAAGCCCAATGGTTCTGCTACTTTTAAAATTTGCGATTCTTCTGTCTTATGCATCAACTCAGCTTTTACTGTTTTATATTCAAATTGCAAATCCCTTAATTCTCTTTTTGTTTTATCAATATTTCTTATCGTTTTATCAGCCCAATGTCCATTGGCTATATAAATAATTGCCAAGAAGCTCAGGAATAAAAAAAAGTTCATATTGCTTGTAATCCATTGCGAATTAAACAAAGAGCCAATACTTTTCTTTCCCACTTTTTTTTCTTTTACCTGTTCTGTATTATCTGTTTTTTCCAACATGTAAAAAATTATTTAATAACCAAGAAATCGTTTTAAAAAAACATTAAAGCCTTTCTGCTATTCTTAATTTTGCACTTCTGCTTCTCTTATTCCTTTTTAATTCTTCATCAGTTGCTGTAATTGGTTTTGCTGTAGTATTTTTCCATAGCTTTTGTTGAATAGTTGTAGAAAAAGGATTTTCATTAAGTTCAATTTCGAATGAACCATGGCGAAAAAAATTTTTCACAACTCTGTCTTCTAAAGAATGGAAGGTTATGATGGCTGCACGACCACCAGGTTTTACAACATCATTCAGTTGCAACAACATTTCTTTTAAAACTCCTATTTCATCATTTACTTCAATACGTAAAGCTTGAAAAACCTGAGCCAAGTATTTATTAGGATTGCCTTTTACCGCTGCATGAATCAACAATTTAAACTGCTCTATTGTTTGTAATGGTTGTTTATTTCTGTTTTGAACAATATGTTTTGCCAAAGTTTTTGCATTGGTTACTTGTCCATACTGTTCGAAAAGTTTATGCAATTTTTGTTCAGAAAAGTTTTGGATAATTTGTGATGCTGTTAGCGGTGCATGAATATCCATTCTCATATCCAATGGTCCATCAAATCTTGTAGAAAAGCCTCTTGAACCTTCATCAAACTGATGAGAGCTAACACCTAAATCTGCCAAAACGCCATCTACCTTTTGAACATTGTGTAAGCGTAAAAACCTTTGCAGATAACGAAAATTATGAGGCACAAAAATTAATCTATCATCTTGTTCTATATTTTTTTGTGCATCTTCATCTTGGTCAAAAGCAAATAATTTTCCTTCGCTGTTCAACTGTTGTAAAATGCCTTTACTATGACCACCACCACCAAACGTGCAATCTACATAAACACCATTTGGTTTAATAGCCAAGCCTTTCAAAACTTCATCATATAGCACAGGCACATGATAAGTAGAAGTTTGAAGTTTGGAATTTGAATTTGATTTACCCATCAATTTTCATTTTTAATTTCCAAAATCTAATTTCCTGATGTGCCATTTCCTTTATCTGCCATTACAGTTGCAGCTAAATTGCTGAATGCTTCTGGTGAAAAATCCTCAAAGAACTGTTTGTACTTACTTGAATCCCATATAATTATTTTATCTAAATCTGCAGCAAGAACAATGTCTTTGCCGAGACCTGCATATTCTTTTAATTGTTGTGGCAACAATAATCTGCCAGCATTATCCAATTCTACTTCTGTAGCACCACCCAAAAACAGTCTTTTAAATTCTCTTACTTTTGGGTCAAAATCATTTAATAAGCGAATTTTTGCAGCAATTGGCTCCCAAGTTGCTAAAGGATAAAGTGTTAAACATTTTTCAATTCCACGACTGATTACCAAACGGCTATCTCCTTCAGGAAGCTGTTTTTTTAAGCCACCTGGAATAAGAAAACGACCTTTAGAATCAATCGTTGCTTCGTATTCGCCAAGAAGATTTAGCATATTTTATGAATTAAAAAATGTTTTTAACAAATAATGACACAAAATAACACATTTTCCCACTTTAAATCACTAAACAAACACTTCTATTTATCCACAAGATAAATTTTAACGAAATGCCTATAACCATTGCATTATAGCCAATTTTAAATATTGAGCACCTGCTTACAATGTTAATAAGTGTGCATAAGCTGTTGAAAAAATTGATTTAGAAGAGTAATAACGGAAAAGTGGGAAAAAGAAAATAATTAAAAAGGGATTTATGTGAAAAACAAATTTTTTCATAACAAAAAATAGAACCAATTTAATATTAAAAAAAAATTGTTAAAATAAAAAAAATAATTAACTTCACTTGAAAATTAACCTTATATGAAAAAGTTATTAGTGCTTTTTATTTTAATTCCTTTCTTTTCTAATGCACAGCTTTTGGGAGGAAATAATGTAATAAAAGTAAATCTCCCTTCTATTGCATTGGGTAATTATCATATTACTTATGAAAGAGCATTGCTCAAAAAACTTTCTATTTCTGTATCGTACAGGTTTATGCCCAAACGTGTAGTTCCACTGGCAGGTTTAGTAGAAAAAAGTATTAAAGTAGATGATATTAAATTGGGCGAT
>Ga0208826_1001340_pt1 | contig 20952 bp, 21 predicted proteins | sample AD_UKC115_MetaG_FD_184451 | JGI IMG/M metagenome (GOLD analysis project Ga0208826, IMG submission 184451) | Active sludge microbial communities of municipal wastewater-treating anaerobic digesters from Hong Kong - AD_UKC115_MetaG (SPAdes)... | ecosystem: Engineered > Bioreactor > Anaerobic >...
TGCATGATTGCCTGGCCGAAAGCGGCCAGGGCCGTTGACTTTCCGCAACCCTGTCGGCCCACCACCAACAGGTTGGGCATCGTCCGCAACGGCAGCCCGACCGGCTGCAGCGCGGTCTCGCCGATCCCGAACGGCACCGTCAGCAGGTCCCCGCCCGCGGGCGTCTGGTCGAAGGCGGCGATGACGTCGCCGAGGGAGACCTGTTCCGGCAACCGGGCCAGCGTCTCGACCTTGCCGGCCCCGGTGACTTCGGCGATGACGTCGCCGACCTGGCGGACCCCGACGCGTTCGCCGTTGGCGCCGACGATCTCGGGCACGCCCATCAGCATCTCGTGGCTGCGACGGGTGAGCCCGAAGCCGGGCCGGTCGAGCACGCGGCGGGCCGCCCGGCGGTGTTCGATCCCCGTACCCATCTGCGATTCGTCCGGGTTGCTCAGCCGCAGTTCGATGCGGGCATTCGAGACGTTCAGCAGCGCCTGCTTCTGCCCGATCAGCCAGCCGACCGAGCTGGTGATCACATGGATGCCGTAGGACAGGCCCTGCCGGGCCAGCGCGACGACCCGGTCGCCCGTTCCGAAGTCCTTCTCGTAGAGGTCGCCGAAGTTGTCGACGACCAGGAAGACGTCGCCGAACTTGTCGGCCGGATCGGTCGGCCCGCCGGCCGCGGCCCCGAACCGGCGTTCGCGGAACTCCGCGATGTCGATCTGGTACTGCTTGAACGCCGCCTCCCGGGCGCGCAGCAGGCCTTCGATGGTCGCCATCGTGCGCGAGACGCCCTCGCCGTCGGTCAGACCGACAACCGAAGCCACATGCGGCAATTCGTCGATCGGATACAGCGACGCCCCGATGCAGAAGAAGGTGACCCGCTCTGGTCGGTACATCAGGGCCGCCGAGGCCACCAGGGTCATCAGCGTCGTGGACTTACCGCGCTGTGCGGTGCCGGCCACCATGACGTTGTCCATCAGCACGTCGAGGCTGTACACCTCCTGCGCGTGATCCTCGGGGATGTCCTCGATGCCGATCGGCAGGATCAGCCCCGAGTTGTCGCCATAGTCCACGTGCCACGGCTTGCCCCGCCAGCGCTCCACCAGCACGTCGATCGGCTCGCTGACCTCCAGCGGCGGCAACCAGACCTGATGCGGTGGGCGGGTGGGATGCGATGCCAGCGATTCGCGGATCACGTCGACGAGCTTCTTCTTCTTGAAACCGTCTGCGTGGTAGAGGAATTCGTCGGGCTCCTCGACAACCTCGTCGGCCACCTCGAGCGCGGCGGTGTCTTCCACGCTCAGCGGCTGGTACTCCCAGGTGAACGAACGCGGTTGGGAGAAACTGAGATCGACGGTGCGATCGACCTCGACGACGCGCTTGGGCACCACGAACGGCGCCGAGACGTAGAAGCACCGGAAGTGCTCCAGATCCCGGGGTCCGACCTTGAGCAGCGCGTAGCCGGCCTCCTTGGACGGCAGGTGCAGCGCCGCGTCGCTGCCGATGACGTCGCGCGAGTCCTCGGCGGTCTCGGCGCGCAGCGCCACCCGGAAGGCGATGTTGCTCTTGGCCTTGCTCAGTGACGACAGGTCCAGCCGCTGCCCACCGAGGGTGAAGAAGACGTTGCAGCCGCGGCCTTCCTGCCCGATGTGGATGACCAGATCGATCCACTCGGGGTGATTGTGGAACAGCTCGAGATATTCGTCGATGAGCACCAGCAGGATGGGGACCGGTTCGAGGTCGCGGCCGGCCAGCCGCATCTCCTCGTACTCGTTGGCGTCACGCGCGCCGGCATCCTTGAAAAGCCGGTATCTGCGGGCGATCTCACCGTCGATGGCCTTTCGCATCCGCTCCGCCAGATGCCGATCGTCCTTGCCGAGGTTCGACAGCGACCCGGCCACGTGCGGGAAGCCCTCGAGGTCCTGGGCGGCCGACTCGAACTTCATGTCGACGAAGATGACGTTGAACGCCTCGGGCGAATGGGTGAGGGCGATGCCCGTGCACAGGGAGAGGAAGTACTCCGACTTACCCGAGCCGGAGGTGCCGATCACCACGGAGTGGAAGCCGAACCCGCCGAAGTCCTTGGCGCGCAACACGATGTACTGCAGTTCGTTGCTCTGCTTCACGCCGACGGGCACCACCGCCCAGTTCGGGTCGCCGCGTCCGCGGCTCTCGGCCCACAGCCGGTCGACGTCCAGGTTGCGCGGATCGTTGATCCCCAGCGCGCGCAACAGTTCACCACCCTGACTGTCGGTCTCCGACATCTCCCGGGCCGTCATCGGCGACCACCGCGCGATGGCCCGCGCATAGCGGTCCGCAGTGCTGTCGGCCAGCATGTCGGCCACCGCGTAGAACGCCTCCCGGTGCCGAAGGCGCCCCTCCCGCAGCTGGAATCGCTCGTCCGCGCTGCCGAATCCGACGCCGCTACCCAGGTGGTCGGCCAGCCGCAGGACGGTGATCCCGGCCATGCCCTTCTGACCGGTGATGCCTTCCCACTGCTCCGGGGTGCCGACGTTGTCGTCGACGATCACCCAGTGCGGGCCCAGCGCCGACCCGGCCGCCGCCTCGATGGGTGACGGCATGGTGGTGGGGCTCGAGCCCGTCGGTGGCGACCACGGGCCGCGGCCCTTCCGATGCAGTTCGGCGTCGAGCGCTTCCTCGAGTTCGGTCGGCGAGGTGAAGACCAGCCGGCGCAGACCGCACGCGTCGAACATCTCGTCGTGATGGTTGTGCGGCAGCCACACCAACCACGACCACACCTCCGGATGACGCGTGACCACCATCAGCTTCAGATCGCTGGGGCTGTGATAGACGGCCAGCGAGCACAGCATCGAACGCATCATCGCGCGCAATTCCGACACTTCCTCGCCGACGAAGCTGAAGCCCGGCCGCGACATCAGGCTGAGCACCTTGCCGATGCCGCGAATCTTGCTCTGCTCCAGGATGAAATCGCGTAGTGCGCCGCCGGTGACCGGCTCGAGTTCCTCGCCGATCGGCACTTCCGGCCACTGCAGCGAGACCGCCGAATCGCCGGTCTGCTGGATGCCGATACCGAGGCGGACGTCCAGGAAGTCCGGATCGGAGGGCCGGCGCTCCCACATCCGCGGGCCGCCGATGACGGTGTCGAGATGCTGCGGATCGCCGTGCACGAACAACTGGCTGCGTCGCTGATCCTGCGCGGCGCGCTGGACCTCGTCGCGGTCGTCGTCGAGCTGGCGGAGGTAGACCCGGCGCTCCTTCTCCTGTTCGCCCCAACTCATTCGGCGCGACCGGCCGAACCGGCCGCTGAACATCATGGCGCCGAAACCGAGCAACCCGATGAACGGGAAGAACCCCGACTGCATCGAGCGGGCTCCGGAGGTGTACATCACCACCAACATGCCGATGATCCCGACGAGCAACGCCGGGATGGCGATCATCATCACGATGTTCCGCGGCTCGCGTTCCGGCAGGGCCAGCGGCGGGTTCACGATCACCCGGGCGGGCGGGACGGGCGGCGCGGCCTTGCGTGGCCCGCGGACGAAACCCTTCTTGGACAACGGTCCTAACCTCCCGTGGTGACCGGCGCCACCGCACCGTCCGTGGTGATCGTGTCGTGTGCGACGAGCGCGGCCCGCTGACTGATCGCGGGGCCGGCGGCAAAGGTCCGGACGATCGGCCACGGCGCCTGCACCGCGCTGTTGGGATCGATCGCCAGAGCGTTCAGCGTCGGCTGGTCCCACTCGATGCCGAATCGCACGCCCTGCGGTGAGACCCAGTACAGACTCTCCTTGGTGTTGGAGCTGGCCACGCCGCTGGTGGTGGCGATCAGGTTGGCCGCGCCGGGCAGTACCAACACCTGATCGGCTTCCACCGAGCGCGGATCCCGGTCATTGCGAACCAGTTTCACCAGATGGCCGTCCATTGCGGGCGACACCGGCAGGCCGCGACCGTTGAGCACGGTGATGTCCGCCTGCCGGTCGCTGGCCAGTTTCTCCCAGGCCACGCAGGTCACCGGGGCGGCCTCGGTGTCCACGAAATCGAGCTTGCTGGTCGGGTAATAGCCCACGTCCAGGTCCTCGACGGTCGGGACGTTGACGAGCTTGTCCGGTGAAATCAGTTCGGGGGCAAGGGATCCCTGAGCATTGGCGGTGCGCAGCAGGTCCGCGACGAAGCTGGTGATCTTCTGCACCCCGCCGGGCAGCAGCACGTAGAAGCCGCTCGTCACGCCGGTCGCATCGCGGGTCTCCAGAACCGCCCCGACCGGCAGGCCCGGCACCCAGCGCGACGGCGTGCCGACCTCCGGGATCACGGGCAGCACCAGGGGTTCCGTCGCCGGCATCGCATCGAAGAGGGCGTTGGAGATCGCGATCGGGGCGGTCGCCGCGGCATCCAGCCCCAGGGTGAAGGTGACCGATCGGTCGGCGGGGTCGATGCGGCTGCGGTGCCCGCCCCAGATGACGTAAGTGTCGCCGTCGTGGGTGGCCAGCACGGCCTGCGTCGGCGTCATCGCGGACGCCCGGCCGCCCCGGGCCAGTCGTCCCGCGATCGAGGTGACCACGGGTCCGCCGCCGGTGCCCGGGGCCGCCGCGGTGTCGCAGACCGTCCATGCCGATACGCCGCCGTTGGCCGGCAGATCGTCGGGGATGCCCGCGATCCCGACCAGGGGACCCGTGGGGAACTTGGCGATCTCGGCGGCGGTGACCCACGTCGGGGCGACCGAACTGCCGGTGGCCAGGCGCGCCGACGTCAGATTCAGCGCCGGATAGAGGCGGCCGTCGATCTTCGCGTACACCTGGCCGGTCTGGCGGTTACCGACGATGTCGGATTCGCCGACGATCCCCGCCGGTTTGATGAAGTGCAGCAGGGCCATCCAGCCCATCCCGATCAGGACGAACACCATGGACAACGCGACGGCGGCCTGTTGCTTGCGGTCGTCGTGCTTCATCCGCACGGAGAACCGGGTGATCGCCGCCCGCAGCCGGCGGTTGTAGAACAGGTGCCCGGAGTTCTGGTCACGATTGGACAGATTCAGTGGCACAGCTCGTCCCCTCCCGTCATCGCAACTCGCCGCCATAGCGCGCGGCGTTGTCGGCCTCGGCCTCCGCGCGCAGCGCGGAGAAGACCGCGTTCAGCCGGTCCGTCAATTCGTCGTGGGTGTACTCGGTCGTCATCCGGCCACCCAGGCTGAGCTCGAGCAGCCGGCCGTCGGCGTTGGCGACGGCCTGGACGTCGCCGAGGTCAACGCTGTAGGTGGTGTTCTCGGCCTCCGCGACCAGCAACTCCCATTTGTCGGCAGCATCCCGCAGCTCCTGGAGCACCGCATCGACGAGGGCCCTGTCGTCGTGCGCCCCGTCCGACCCCGCCACCACGCCAGTATGTCGATTTTCGCCGATGAGCGTCAATTCATCCGAGATGTTGGCCGGGAGCCGCCGGGAGCGGCTCAGCAACCTCGCCGGCGAGTGCCGTGAACCAGGCGAAATGATAACCGGCGGCGGTGCGGTCACCCGTGAGCGACGCCACCGCGGCGGCCAGCAACAGGCAGTTGAGGAGCAGCGCGGGATTGGCGTCCGGGTACTGCGCGAGCAGCTGGTACCGGGCGGTGTCGAGGTGGACGCGCAGCAGGTCGATCTGGGGCTCCGGGACCCCGTCGGCGGCGGCCATCAGCGTGTGCACCGACGCCGGCAGCCCCCGCCGGTGTCGGGTGGCCTCGGTGAGCCGGCGCGACAGGTCGTCGATCGGCCTCACCCGGCGGGGCAGCGGCGAACCCGCGACCCGGTCGCGTTCGCTGACGCCGCCGAACGAATCACCCGGGGTGTACGTGACGGTGGTACGAAGCCCGTACACCAGGTCGGCGGCGCTGCCGGGGCGGCGGGCCGGCGCGAGGAGTTCGACGCCCTCGGGAATGTCCACACCCGGTGGGATCCAGCCGTGCGCCAGATCGGTCACCAGGACCGGTGTTCCGTCCTCGCGGAGCCCGGCTGCCCAACAGAGCCCGGGCTCCTGGCGCGCGATCGACCGCACCAGCCTCAGCAGCCGTTGCTGGTCGGATTCCAGGGCCGCCTGCGGCTCCGGTGCGGGATCGGGCTTCGCGTGCCGCGCGGTATCGCGCGGTGCCGGTGCGGGTTGGGCAACCGGAACCGGTTCCGGCTCCGGCGGCGCTTCGGGCTCCGGCGGTGCGGCCGGTTCGATCACCTCCGGTTCGATCACCTCCGGCTCCACGACCACGTCCCTCGGCGCGTCCAGGGCATTCCCGACGGGCTCGAATCCGATTGGTTCCCTGCGCAATTGGCGGACAGTCGATTCCACGCGCAGGACCGCGAACGCCCGCGCCACGTTGAACACCCGCGATTCCTCGGCCCGCCGGGTGTCTTCGTCGAGGCCCGCGGCAGCGATCACCCGCAGCCGCTGGTTCGCCGAATCCGCAATCCGCCGCAGATCGCGTTCCAGATAGCCGGCAAGGGGATCCGAATCGGGGCCGGCGGCGTTCAGTTCACTCGGCCACAGGCCGTCGAGTACCCACGGCGTGCAGTCCATCGTCGCCCGGAATCCCGGGACCGGTGGCAGCTGTTCGATCCGCTTCTGCCCGCGTCGCTTCGACAGCCAACCGAAAAACGCCACGGGGCAAGGGTACTCATCAGTCGGCCCGGTGAGTGAATTGTGCGGCCCACGCCGGGTAGGTACGGTCACGGGCATGGCTGAATCGGTGCTGCAGCAACAGCTCGACGAGGTGCGGGCGATGCTGGTCCGCGCCCGTGAGTTGTTCGGCGCCCATCCGGTCGAGCCGCCCACCGATATCGCGCCGGAGGACGGCGTCGTGCGGCGTTGGGTGCGCTGAGCACCATCACCGATGCTCCAGCCGGTGTTCCTGGAGCCGGCTGATCGCGGCGTCGAGGTCCGCCCGGCCAGGTACCTCATCGGACGGGGTGTGACCGGCCGACAGGATCTCGGCTCGGACTTCCATCAGCGCTCTAAGATGCGACACATCGGCGGTGAGCCGGATCGCCTCGGCCAACGAGGCCGGGTCTGCGTCCATGGCCGGTTCGCCGAGCACGACGCTGTGCAGGTATCCGCCCCGGCAGCTGCGGAACAGGATGTGGCCACTGGGATGGGTGGCGTCGAAATCCGGGTTGGGCTCGGTCATGACTGGTCGGGGAGCTCACCGGGCAATGACCGGAACTGCGCGGCTCCCTCTTCTTCATGCTGCTCCCACCGGCCGGCGGCGGTCGTCAGGTTCTCCGCGAGCCGTGCGTGGTCGTCGGCCTGCCGGTCGTAGCAGGCGCGGCGTTCCTCGAGGAGCAGCCGGCCCGCTTCCCGCAGCTCGGCGAAGATCGGGCCGAGCGAATCCAGGCTCTCCTGGATGGCGGCATTCTGCCCCGGTACCCCGCGGAGATACTCGGATGCGTCCGCGTGCTCGGTGGCCGCGGCGCGCAACGCCGCCGGATCCACCCGGATCATGTCTGCCATTGACGTCTCCTCATCGTTCGTCGGCCACGGCGGGCCTGGTCTGGGTCGGGGCCGTGGGGGCGGCCGGGTCGGGTGCCGATGCTGCTGTTGTCGCGCCCTGGCTCGGGGGATGCAGCCAGCCTAGGAAGCTCGGGCCCCCGACGGTGGCGACCGGCTGAATTCGGCCGTCCAGGACCGCGCGGTCCCGATCGAGGGCCAGGGCCTGTCGGTCGGAGAACATTCCGATGTCTCCGCCGACCACCCGGAACGGCTCGACGGGGTGCGGCACGGCGGTTCCGGGTGGGGGAACGGTGATCCCGGCGGCCCGGTAGGCGTCGACGACGGGTGTGCCGTTCAGCGCCGCCCGGAACACCTCGGCCAGGGCGGCGGTCGGTGCGTGCATCTCGCCACCGTCGGGCAGCCGCACCGTCGTGCAGTCGCCCGCCGGGGGCGCCGGCTCGGGCGCGTCGGTGTCGTCGGCCGGCGGGTCGTCCAGTTCGGTCAGGTCGTCGTCGATCGGACCCTCGTCCATTGCCGGCAGGTCGAGCGGTTCATCGAACTCGCGCGCCGGACGTTCCGGCAACAACCCCGACATGGCGGGCACCCCGGGCATCGAGGGCAGTCCGGACATCGTCGGCGGCGCCGTGAACGGTGTTGCGGCCGGTTGCGGGGTGGGCTGGACGGGTGCCGTCGCAGCCGCCGGTGTTACGCCGGGCTGCGGGTCGGTCGACGCCAGCAAGGCATCGGCCAGCGCGGCATCGTCGAGGTCAGATCCGTACGGTGGCAATGTGTCTGGCGCAGGATCGGGCGGCACCGCCGCTGGGGTTCGGGCGACCGACGGCGCGCCGTCCGAGGCCTCCTCGGTCGATGGGGCCTCGTCGTCGGCGGATCGGTAGAGCGCGGTCCATGCCGTGGCCAGCGCCGCCTTCGAGCCCGCATCGAGGTCCGCCGATTCGACGACAGCGGCGATCTGGCGGGCCTTTCCGATCAGGAAGCGCTGGAATTCGCGCGCCCCGGCCGCCGTATCCAGGTCGGTCCGCATTCGCACCGCGGCCTCGATCTCATCCTGCAGAGCCCGAAGCCGCGCGCCACCCTCACCAGCCGTGGCGTGGGCGTTGAGGACGGCGGCAACCACATGCAGGTCCAGCTGTGCGCTGGCCGAGTTCTGTTGGGCGAGATCATCTTCGGCCTTCTGGATCGCGGCAACGGCTTCACCCCGCTGTCCCGGCGACGGCTCCGGTGGAGCTATCGGGGCTCCGGTCCTGGCATCGAACAGGTCCGGGTGATTGGCACGGACCTTCGCCAGCAGACCGACCGCGGCATCCGGGTCGACGACGGCGGCGCCGACGGTGCTGATATCGGCCGGTGTCAGGCCGCGCTTCCAGGCCTCACCGTCTCCGGTGCGGGCCGTGATGTGGTCGATTGCGTCGCGCAGATCACTGAGGGCCGACATCTAGCGCGGCCCTTCGGTCAGACCGAGGACACCCGGTAGGACTCTCGAAGCCGTTCCAACACTTCGGCTTTCGCGGCCGCCTCGGCGGAGGCCCGCTCCACCACGGCCACGATCTCGCGCTGCTTGGCCAGCAGGAAACGCTGGAACTCCAGGGCTCCGGCGGGGGTGTCGGTGGCGAACCCCGACGGGTCGCCCCCCAGCGAGGTGGCCACGGTGTCGATCTCGGTCTGGATGTGGTTCAACTGTTCCAGTGCCGAGACGACAACTGCGTGGGCACCGGCAACCGCATCGGCCAGCTGTCGGTCGGCCTCGGAGAGCGCCGCACCCTGCCGCGTCACTGCGTCCAGACGTGCCGTCACGGCGTCGATCGTCCGACCGGCTTCCTCCGCCATGCCCAGAAAGTACCGGCCGGACACCGTTCGGACAATTCACTCGTAGCGCCCTCATGCCGGTCGCCGGATCGCAATGACATCACCCAGTCGGCTGATGCGCACGTTGGCGCCCGCGTGGGGAGCCTCGACGACCATGCCGTTGCCGATGGCCATCTGCACGTGGCCGGTGTGGGGGAACACGAGGTCTCCTGGCTGGATCTGCGATCGGGGTACGGCGATGCCGTCGTGGATCTGGTCGTAAGTGGTGCGGTGCAACGGAACGCCTGCTTGTTGATAGGCCCACTGAACCAGGCCCGAGCAGTCGAATCGGTCGGGTCCGGTGGCGCCCCACACGTAGGGCCGGCCGAGTTTGGACAGGGCGGCCCGCACCGCCACCGCGGCCCGGTCACCCGGCGGCGGCAGACCCAGCGACCTGGCCCGCCGGAGCCGTGCGCGGTACCGCAGCAGCCGGATCATCGCAGCGCGACGCAGTGCGCGGTGCTGGGCCGTCGAGATCACCGCGTGTTGCGCGCGCACTCGGTTGGCGCTGCGGCGCAGCGCTTCTCGCTGCGCAATCGGCGATAGTGGCGGGTGAGCGGCATCCGCGCGGGCCTGTTGCAGCAGCCGGGCCGAGACGGCCCGCGCTTCGGCGTGCTCGCGCCGGGCCCCGTCGACGACGGCGGTCAGCTCCCCGTCGGTGTGGGCCGCACTTCTCAGGACCGCCCGGCCGGCGTCGACCTCACGGCGGTATCGCTCGTGCCCGGCGCCGCCGCCCGTTTCCGCCAGCCGGCCGAGCGCGCGGTCGTAGTGCTCGGTCTCGGCCGCCACCGGCACCGGCGGTGCGGTGTGCGCGAACAGTCGGTGTGCGCGTTCCAGGATCTCCAGTTCGCCCACCGGTCAGGCAGCGGTGCGCGGGCCGACGTCGGCGACCGGCAGGTGGAACACGACGGCTACCTTCGGCAGCACCGTGTCCTCGGTCCGCTCGAGCAGCGCGGCGTTCTCCGGGAGCTCCCGGGAGCTGATCTCACCATCGGCGATGCGGCGCAAGGTCTCGTGGGCATGCGCGAGCTCGCCGCGCTTGCGGTATTGGCCGCCGGGCAACTTCACCCCCGCCCAGACGCCGTATTCCTCACCCTGTTCGATCGCCAGCCGGGCACACACGCGCTGCGCGGCCAACGGGCAACGTCGCAGGCATAGCATCCGCGCCTCGACGGCCGAGCGCTCGTAGGCACGTCCCTTGGCGGTGCCGTCCGTTCCGTCGTCGTCGTTGAAGCCGAACCACAGATCCGGGTTGTCGCTACACGGGTGATTCATGTGAGGGCCCTTCGCATCGGAAACAGTGACGGAAGCGTATACACGACTCATCGTTTTGCGCAACCTTTCGTATACAGAAACGTATACGTCCTGGGTTTGGGGAGGTCGTCGGGCCGCCTGTGTACGATCCGGTGCATGCCGGGAGCGCGACCATGAGCCGTGAGGCCGCCGGCGCGGCCATCCGGACCCTGCGCGAGGCCCGCGACTGGTCGCTGGCCGACCTGGCCGAGGCCACCGGCGTCAGCATCATGGGGCTGAGCTTCCTCGAGCGTGGTGCCCGGAAACCTCACAAAAGTACAGTTCAGAAGGTCGAAAACGGCCTGGGCGTGCCCCCGGGAACCTACGCCCGATTGGTCGTCGCGGAGAACCCGGCGGCCGAGGTGGCCGAGCTGCTCAACCCCCGGACCCCGTCGGCTCCCGCCACCACGCCCGAGTCCATCGTCGTCACCCGCAAGAACGACACCGTCGTTTTCGAGGGGTACGCGGAGGCCCAGATCGAGGCGCTCAACGCCCTCATCGCGCGCCTTCCGTCGCCATCCTCAAACGAATACGAAACGTATATCCGTAACGTCGTCGCGCAGTGCGTCAAGGCCGAACTCCTGACCGCCAACTCTTGGCGGGTGGCGGTCAACGCCGGTGCCGATGCCGACGGACCGTTGTTGGCGCACGTGCGCGCGCTCGAGTCGATCCGTGCGTCGTTGATGGGCCTGGTGCCGGAGAGCCTCGCGGCGCAATTCGACCGGGCCTGCACGGCCGCGGCGCTGCCCGAGACCGTCATCGCCGCGTTGCTCGGGATCACCCCCGAGCAACTCTGGGACATCCGCAATCAGGGTCCGGTGCCACCCGGGGCGCTCGCCCGCATCCGGGCGTTCGCAGCGATGGCCGGCGGCATATCGTGACCGGGTGAGTGAACCGGACGAGCCGACCGCCTTCTTCGATGCCGACGGCGACGCCCTGGTGCCCACCCCGTGGGCGCAGGGGCCGTGGGGGGCCACGGTCAGCGGCCACATCATGGGCGGGCTGCTCGGCTGGGCGGTCGAACGGGCCGGCGGCGATGCGGATCTCGTGCCCGCCCGCCTGACGGTCGACCTGTTGCGACCTACCGCGATGGCTCCCCTTCGGGTCGAGACGTCGGTCCGGCGGGAGGGCAAACGAATCAAGGTCGTCGACGCCGAGGTGTTGCAGAACGGCACCGTGGTGTCGCGGGCGAGTTCGGTGTTCCTGCGCCGCGGCGATCACCCCGACGGCGAGGTGTGGGGTTCGCCGACCGTGATGCCGCCGATCCCCGACGACAGCGCGGTCTCCACCGACCAGATGCCATTCGTGTTGTGGGCCTTCGGTTCCGACACCGAGGCCGGCACGCTGGGCGGCACCGGAACCGAGTGGCAGCAGGCCGGGCTGCGCAAGTTCGCCTGGGTGCGCGAACTGCGTCCGCTCATCACCGGCGAGTCGATGACGCCGTTCGTCCGCGTTGCGCTGGCCGGCGATGTGACCAGCGCACTGACCCATTGGGGCACAGGCGGATTGCGGTACATCAACGCCGACTTCACCATGACCCTCAGCCGGTTGCCCGACGGCCCGTACATCGGTCTGGCCTCCGACGGCCATCACGGCAGCGACGGCATTGCCTCCGGTTCGGCGACGCTGTTCGACCGGCATGGGCCGATCGGCCACAGCATCGCGATCGCCCTGGCCCAGCCGCCTGGTTCGTTCCGCCCACCCGGCCGGCTGGGCCTGAAGTAGGGCCCTCTGCGAAAGGCGCGCTATGACCATCAACAATCCCGTCCTGATCTCGACCGACGAACTGGCCCAACAGCTTTCATCGGATCCGCCGCGACTCCTCGATATCCGCTGGACCCTGGCGTCCCCCGACGGGTCGGCCGCGTATCGGGCCGGCCATATTCCCGGCGCGGTCTACGTCGACCTGGACGCCGAGCTGTCCGATCACGCGGTGGCCGGACGCGGCCGCCACCCGCTGCCCTCGGCGGCGGCACTGCAGGACAGCGCCCGGCGATGGGGCCTGAATCCCGGAGAGCCGGTGGTCGTCTACGACGACTGGAACGCGCAGGCCGCCGCCCGCGCGTGGTGGCTGCTGCGTGCCGCGGGCCTGTACGACGTCCGGATCCTCGACGGCGGGTGGTCGGCGTGGCAGGAGGCGGGCCTGCCCATCGAATCCGGTGACGTTGTCCCCGAGCGTGGTTCGGTCGTCATCGACACGCTGGATTCCATGCCGGTTGTGGACGCTGATGCGGTTGCGGTGCAAGCTGGTTCGGCCGGGCACGCGGTCCTCGACGCACGCGCCGGTGCCCGTTACCGCGGCGACGAGGAACCGCTGGATCCGCGGGCCGGCCACATCCCTGGCGCGGTCTCGGCGCCCACCGCCGACAATGTCGCCGCTGACGGCAGGTTCAGACCGTTCGCGGATCTACGGGCCCGATTCGCCGAACTCGGTGCTGACCGCCTACCCGTGACGGTGTACTGCGGGTCCGGGATCACCGCAGCCCATGAGATCGCCGCGCTGGCAATCGCCGGGTACGAGGCGGCCTTGTTCCCGGGTTCATGGTCGGAGTGGTCGAACGATCCGGCCCGGCCGATCGCCACCGGTCCGTAGACGTCAGCGGCGAATCCCCCTCCCGCACAGCCGATCAGAAGGGTGGTGGTTGGGGTGGGTGTTCGAGCAGGTTGCGTTTGCGTTGGGCATTGATGCGGTAGGTGCGTTGCCGGGTGCGGGTGGTGGCGCGTTTGGGCATCATCTGGCCGTCGGCCTGGGGCGGGGGTGGCCCGCTGGGTTCGGGCAACGTCGCGGTGGTGGCGTCGGCGCGTGGGAACAGCAGGGTGCTCAGCGGGCGGGTGGTGTAGGTGTGCCCGGTAGGTGTGGTGAATTCGATAGTGCCATCGGGTTTTTGACGGTCGGTGAAACCCGGCCAGAAGGTTTTGACCAGGTGATGCTTGCGACAGTATCCCTTGATGTTGGACGGATGGGTGGGGCCGTAGGGCCAGGGGTTGGTGTGGTCGAGGTCGGCGCTGGTGGCGGGTCGGTCACAACCCGGCGCGCGGCAGGTCAGGTCGCGATGGCGGATCCAGGTGGCCAGCGACGGGGTTGGCCGATGGCCTTTCTGTGACTCCGCGGCGGGCGGCTTCAGGTGGTCGATGGTGGCGCCGCGGGCGATCAGATCGGCCAGTTGTTCGGCCGGGATGACCGGGCCGCCGGGGATGTAGCCGGCCGAGTTCCGCCGCTTCGAGCGTCCGGGGTCCGACGGCTTCGGCGATTCGACCGGTTCAGGGGTGGCAGCCTCCGCGGTGGCCGCGGACGGAGCAAGTGTCTCCGCGCTGCAGTGCTTTTCGTGGTATTCGTGGATGGCCTCGGCGAAACCGATCGGCTCGGCGGGTGGCTTCTCCCCGTGAATCTGCGGGTCGACCGGTGCGGACACCGCCTCGGCGTCGGCCAGCACGTGGATGGTGACCGAGGTGGCACGCCCGTCGTCGACCACGGCGGTGCACTCCTCCCGCCCGCAGGCACATGACAAATGCAGGTGCCCGGCACCCAACGCGCCCAACGCATCGGAACGGCGCTGGGCCACCGTCCGCGGATCCTGGCCGCACACCATGGCCGCCATCGCCGCCAGGCGGGCATCGAGGATCTCACCGTCGACCTTCAACAGCATGCCCCAGATCGCGGTCAGTCCGTCGCTGTCGTTGTCGGGGTCGCCGATCCGAATATCACGCTCGCGGGCCCGATCCCGGGTCCGGTGCACCGCGGCCGGATCCACCGCGTTGACCCACAGATCCACGGCCGCTTCCAACTTGGCCTGCGAGAGCCGCCCCCACTGCGCCGCGGCCGTCGCGATCCGACTGTCCACGACCTCCAGGGCGTCACGATCCACGATCAGCGAAGTCCGCGTGACCGCGGTCCGGGCGATCTGCAGCGAGATCACGCCGTCGCACAACAGCGCGGCCACCTTCGGCAGCCGGGTCCGCAACGCCAACCCGAGATCCATCTGGTTGCTCGCCCGGCCCAGCGAGATGCCCAGGGCCGCAGCGACCTCCACACTGGCCGCATCCCAACCATCAGCCGCCCAATCAGCACGCTCGTCCCCACCGAGGCGACGGACCGCGAACTCGGCGATCACCGCCAATCGCCGACCCGCCGCGGCCGCCTCCACCGCAGCTCCGACGGCCATCGCATCCACCAGCGCCGCATCCCCGAGCCCCGCGACAGCGGATGACTCCGGCAACGGGTGATCGAACATGTGTTCTATATACCAGACCGGTCCGACATGATCTACGCGTCCGCCAGGGCCACCGCCAGCGCCTCGAGATCCTCGGCCGTCACATCCACATGCGGGGACACCCGCAGCACCGGGCCGGTGAGTTCGAAGGGCGCACGGGCGATCTCGGCCGCGGTGGTCACGATCCGGTGCCGTTCGATCAACCGCGCCCGCACCGTGGCGGGAACGACACCGGCGGGCGGCACCAACGTGGTGATGGCCGTCGACTCGTCGGCCGGTTCGACCACCCGCCATCCCGCCACACCATCGAGCGTCCCCCTGGCAACAGCGCCGACCCGGGCCAGGCATTGGCGCATCCGCTCCGGGCCGATGGCCAGGTACTCACCCAGCGCGATCGAATAGCCCACGTGTGCAGCAACATTCGCCTCGACTGCCGCAATGCTCTCCAAGGCGTGCCCCAGCCGCCCGGCCAGGTCCGGCCGAACCGCCAGGAACCCCACCCCACGCGGACCGGCCATCCACTTGCGCGACGAGGAATACACCGCATCGGCACCGACATCGCAGTCCACCTGACCGAACGCCTGCGCGGCGTCGACCACCAGAGGCACATCGACCCGGCGACACATCTCGGCCATATCGGCGATCGGTTGAACGACGCCGCGGTGGCTGGCCACACCGGTGAGGTGGACCAGGGCGGGCCGACGTCGGCGCAGCTCGGCCTCCGCCGCCTCCACCAGCACCCGGCCCAGCGGATCCGTCTCCAACCGGTGGACCCGAAATCCGTTGGCCGCCATGGCCGTCAGGTTCGGCCCGTACTCGCCGGCCGGACAGGCCAGCGTGCGCTCACCCGGCCACGCGGACAGAAGCAGGTCCAGCGCGTGACCAGAGCCGGTGGTGAACACGACGTCGTCGGCGGACAGCCCGATGAGCGATCCGATGGCGGCCCGTCCCGCCTGCAATACCGGTCCGGCCGCCTCGGCAGCCACGTAACCGCCCACCTCGGCCTCGTGCCGGGCGTGCTGCGCGGCCGCCTCGATCACCGCGAACGACTGTCGCGAACACGCCCCCGAATCCAGATGCACACCCGCAACCGCCGGCCTGGCCGCCCGCCACCGGTCGGCCAGTTCGATGTCGATCACTTGACGGCCAGCGACAACCCGAAATCTCCGGCTGGGTCGGTCCACCAGTGGGTGCGGGTCAGCCCGGCGGCATACAGTTCGGCATCGACGACATCGGGGGTGAACTTGCACGACACCTCGGTCAGCATCTCTTCACCCGCGGTGAATTCGACGGTCAGGTCGAGCGCGGGGATCACCACGGTCTGCGCTGCGTCGGCGCGCAGCCACATCTCGATCCGGCGGGCCGCCGAATTCCACCGCGCGACATGGGTGAATGCCTCCAGATCGAAGTTGCCGCCCAGCTCCCGGTTGATCACCGCGAGCACGTTGCGGTTGAATGCCGCCGTCACGCCCGCGCTGTCGTCGTAGGCACGCACCAGCCGATCGACGTCCTTGACCAGGTCGGTGCCCAGGAGCAGTGCGTCACCGGGGAGCATTGCCTCGCTGAGCGCGTTGAGGAATGCCGTCCTGGGCCCCCGGGTCAGGTTCCCGATGGTGGAGCCGAGGAAGGCCACCAGTCGGCGCCCACCGCCCGGTATCTCGCCCAGATGACGCTCGAAGTCGCCGCACACCGCCTCGACGGACAGCCCCGGGTACTCCGAAGTCAGTGCGGCCGAGGCGGTTTCCAGCACGCTGCGGTCGACGTCGAACGGGACGAACCGGCGCAGGGTTCCCGCTGAGCGTAGCGCGTCCAGCAGCATGCGCGTCTTCTCCGAGGTGCCGCTGCCCAGTTCGACCAGCGTGTCCGCTCCCGTGGCGGCCGCGATGGCCGCGGCCCGCTGCCGCAGGATCGTGGCCTCGGCGCGCGTCGGATAGTACTCGGGCAGCCGGGTGATCCGGTCGAACAGATCACTGCCGGTCGCATCATAGAACCACTTGGGCGGCAAGGATTTCGGTGTCCGTGTCAGTCCTTCGCGGACATCGTTGCGCAGCTCCCGGGCGGCGTGGTCGGCATCCAGGAGATCGGCCACCAGGGTCATGAGGTTCCTCTCAGCGGGGTCAGGGTCACATTGTCGGCGTTCCCGTCGAAGGAGACCTGAACCAGGTGCCGGTCGGGCACGTCCTGCCAGTCCGGATCGTCGTCATAGGGTTCGCTGGCCACCGCGACTCCGTCGGGCCGGCGCAATACCGACAGCGTGTCCCCCCAGGTGGTGGCGAGCAGCCGGGAACCATTGGCGGCCAGGATATTCAGGCGCGCATTCGGATCGGCCTCGCCCACCTCGATGATCGTCCGGCCCAGGTGGTCGAGACCGCGGGCGAAGATCAGCGCCGCGAGCACTGCGCTGTCGACGACGGACTCGGCATCGGGCGCCGGCGGCAGTACCGATCGGTCGACAACGCCGTTGTGCGACAACAACCACCGACCGTCGGTGAACGGGGCGCACGCGCTGGACTCGACGGGCATGCCGACCGTGGCCGACCGGACCGCGGCCACCACGCATCCCGACGTCAGGGCTGGGGCCACCGAGGCGAAGGACGCATCACCCCACAGGGGTGCGGCACTGCGCCAGCGGCGGGCCTGTCCACCGGCGAAGAACCCGACCCCCCACCCGTCGGCGTTGAGCAGACCGTGCTTCTGACGACGAGGTGAATAGGACTGCACCAGAAGGCTGTTCGGTGGATCGAGCAACAGGGCACTGATCGGCGTCGGCGCACCCAACCAACCCAGGTGTCGGCACATCAGGCATCCCAGGCCAGGCGCACACCGGAGAATATCTGCCGGCGGATGGGATGGTCCCAGTTGCGGAAGCTAGGCCGCAGGATGTCCGGCGACACCGCCCACGAGCCACCGCGGAGTACCCGGTAATCATCCGCTCCGAAGAAGGGTTGGCTGTAGCGGTCGTAGATCATCGGCGTGAATCCCGGCCAGGGACGGAAGGCCGAACTGGTCCATTCCCACACGTCGCCGAGCATCTGTTCCGCGCCGTAGGCCGATGCCCCCTCCGGATGGGCGCCGACCGGTGCCGGGCGCAGCGCGTCACCACCGAGGTTGGCCAGCGTCGGCGTCGGCGGTTGATTTCCCCACGGAAAGCGCCGCCGTGCACCGACGTTCGGATCCCAGCAACATGCCTTCTCCCACTCGACCTCGGTCGGCAGCCGCGCGCCGGCCCACGCGGCGTATGCCTCTGCCTCGAAGTACGTCACGTGCTGGACGGGTTCGTCGTCGGGAATCTGTTCGACCCGGCCGAAGCGGGTGCGGCTGCCGTCAGGATTCCAGAACTGCGGGGCCGTGAGCCCCGCCCGCTGACGGTGCTCCCATCCGAGGACCGACCACAACGCCCGGTGCCGGTAACCGCCGTCGTCGATGAACACCCGCCATTCGGCGTTCGTCACCGGGACGCGGCCGATCCGGAATGCCGGGATGTCGACGACGTGCGCAGGTCGCTCGTTGTCGAGGGAGCCGGGTTCGTCGGCGGCGTCGACACCCAGGACGAACGGGCCCGCCGGGACGAGGACCGACGTACCGGCCACGCCGGTACGACCGGCCGGCAGGAGCGCGCCGGGTCCGAGCAACGGCGCCCCGGTGCGCAGGCCGAGGGCCTGCAGCATGGTCTCGCCGTGCTGGTTCTCGTGACTGGCCGCCAGAGCGAATACGAATCCGTCGTCATCGCCGGACAGCGCGTCGAGAGCATCGAAAGCCTTGGCGCGCACCGTCTTCAGATACCGATGCGCCTCGGCAGCGGGAAGGAGCGGAAGATTCACCCGGTGGGCCCGGGGATGTTGGAACGCGTCGTAGAGCTGCTCGACGGCCGGGTCGAGCATGCCGGGCAGCGCCGGGTTGCCGTCACGCAGCAACCACAGTTCCTCCTGCTGACCGATATGCGCGAGATCCCATACCAGGGGACTCATCAGTGGGTCGTACTGCCGACCCAACTCGTCGTCGTCGAAGTCGACCAGCCGTAGTGTGCGGTCCCGGGCACGGGCCAGGTGGTCGGCCAGCGTCTGTCGGGACGTCATCCCAGCGCCTCCAGGACAGCCGGCTCGATACCCATTTCCACCGCATTCTCCGCGAATCCCTCACCGGGACAACGTCCCCCGCGAACCGACGCGGACAGCCGGTCGAACGAATCGGCGAGTGCGGCCGGGACGAACGGCTCCGCAATTGCCAGGCAGCGGGTGGCAGCCTCGAACAGGTGGCGGTCCCGCAGACCGATCCGGGCGGCGGTGTCCCAGGCCGCGGCGACATCCTCGACCGCGGCGGCCGACGCGTCGGGGGCGCGATCCAGCAGGGTCACCAGGGTGAAAACCACTGCCGGCCAGAGCAGATCGGACACCGCGTCGAGATAACGGATCTCGATCCAGCGCCGCGGACGGACGGGCGGGAACAGGGTCGTCAGGTGGTAGTCCAGATCCTCGGTGGTGGGCCGGCGCCCGCCCAGCCGGACATCGCCCTGCACCCATTCGACGAACGGCACCCACTCGAGCACCGGCCGCGGTTCGGGATCATGCACCAGCATCACCGGTGCCTTCAGGGCGTACTGCGCCCAGTCGGTGGCTGGATCGAGCCCGCTGACACCGAGCACCGGACCACAACGCGCCGAATCCAATTCGCTCCACACCTGTTGCCGGCTGGACTGCCAGCCGGTGAACTCGCCGGCCAGCAGCGGGGAATTCGCGGTGATCGCGATCATGGTCGGGCCGAGGGCGTGTGCCAGCCGAACCCGTTCGGTCCAGCCGTCCCGCGGCCCGGCGTCGATGTTCACCTGGATGGAGGCCGTCGCCGTCATCATCGCCGCGCCCATGGCGCCGGTTCCGCTGCTCTCGAAGAACCGTTCCATCGCTCGGTAGCGGCCCCCGGGATGGATCCGGCGCGGCGCGCGCAACGGATCCGCGCCGAGCAGGAGCAGCCCGAGGCCGGCCCGGGCGAAGTGCTCCCGAACCACCGCACGGTCCGTCTGCATCGCGGTGACGGCGCCGAGCACGCCGGCGGCCGGCGGCCCGGAGAGTTCGACCGCGCCACCGGGTTCGACGGTGACGCGACTGTCTCCCGGGAGCGCCGGCAGGCAGGCGATGACCTCGGCGATGCGGTCCCAACTCGGGCGCCGAGCCGGGTCGACGCAATCGAAGCAGTGCGCTTCCAGTTCCAGACCGACCTGGCCGATCGGCCCGTCGGCCAGGGTGCCGTCCGCGATGTACAGGGCGGCGTCCACGGCACTGGTCAACTCCTGCTCGGTACGACCGAGCGCACCGTCAACCAGGGTCACTGGCACGGTGTACCCCATCCCGCCGGTCACCACCACTGTTCTACCGGGCCGGAACCGATCAGACCTTCGCCGACAGCTCGACGTCGATGTTGCCGCGGGTGGCCTTGGAGTACGGGCAGAACTCGTGCGCCTTTGCCATCAGGCCGTCGGCCACCGCTTGCTCGAGGCCCGGCAGATAGCCGATCAGATGAGCGGTCAGGCCGTATCCGCCTGCCGAGTCCTTGCCGAACCCGATCCGGGCGGTGATACCGGTCGCGTCGTCGAGGTCGATCTTGTCGTTCTTGGCGATCAGTCGCAGCGCCCCCAGGAAGCACGCGGCGTAGCCCGCCGAGAACAGCAGTTCGGGATTGACCCCCTCACCGCTGCCACCCATTTCCTTGGGTGGGCGGGTGTCCAGATCGATGAGTCCGTCGGTGGACTCGACGTGGCCGTCGCGGCCGCCGCCGGACGCGGTGGATTCTGCGGTGTAGACGACTTCGATACTCATGACGTCGATGATGCCAGGTTGGCCCGGACACCCTCTTCGATCTTCTTGCCCAGATCGGCGTCGACGTTGCTCCAGTACTCGAACACCCGCGATAGGACGGGTTCGCGCACGCCGTCGGACACGTGGCCGATGATGTTCGACGCCAACCGATCCCGGGCCGCGTCGTCCATCACGTCGCGCACCAGGATGCCGGGCTGCGTCCAGTCGTCGTCGTCCTTGCGCAGCGTGTAGGCCGAGCGCACCATGTCACCGTCGGAGGCCCAGTGCAGCTCGTCGGCCCGCACCGGGTCCGCCACCGGACCGCCCATCGAGTTCGGCGCGTACACCGGATCGGTGACGGGACGGATCCGCATCGCACCGTCCTT
>Ga0208826_1001341_pt1 | contig 20946 bp, 20 predicted proteins | sample AD_UKC115_MetaG_FD_184451 | JGI IMG/M metagenome (GOLD analysis project Ga0208826, IMG submission 184451) | Active sludge microbial communities of municipal wastewater-treating anaerobic digesters from Hong Kong - AD_UKC115_MetaG (SPAdes)... | ecosystem: Engineered > Bioreactor > Anaerobic >...
AATCCCGGGTGGCGGAAGAATTATTGATACACCCGGGATTCGGGAAATGGGCCTGGTAGATGTTTCAAAAGAAGAACTGGCACACTATTTCCCTGAGATGCGGAAAATAATGAGCCAGTGTAAATTCAATAATTGTATTCATGTAGAGGAACCCGGCTGTGCCGTGAAGGCCGCCGTGGAGCAGGGCGCCATCAACATGGAACGTTATTTTAGTTACCGGAATATCCTGGATACAATTGAAACACCAGGGTATTAGTGTTTGTGGCGTTGCAGAAATTTTGCAACCTCCATAATCACTTTACTACTTTGCTTTCCTTTTTTTACCTGCTGCGGATAGATACTCACTCCGTTAAATATGTTGTAATGCAGGGTAATGAAATGGTCTTTGTATTTGAAATCCCATTCCAGGGAATCAGCATCGTCAATCTGATTCAGGAACTTAACATGCAGCCGTTCTGCAAGGGTGTTGGCAATAGCATAAAATTTGGAGATGCCGCAATTGTCGTCGATAATCGTCTCCGTTTCACCCATTTGGGGATTTAATGAGTAGTACATAGGTTTGGGTTTTATTGTGGTTAAGGGTATACCTGCCTTTGCCTAGTAACTTTTTCTTCCCCCCTTATACTTTGCTTTGTTACTGGCTTTAATCGCTTTTTGATCGCCCGAAAGGATTCGTTCTGCTCCAATATTTCTGCCGTTGGTGGGGCAACCGCGTTTTTCTGATTTGCGGAATATAGAACAACTACTGAGAATGGATAGGATAAATAAGGCCAGCAACAGTTTCTTCATCGGATAAAGATAACCAAGATTTTAATTGAAGGCTTATTTGGCCTCCCTGAACCAATTGCTGTACCTCAGGTAGTTTTCGGCTATCCGGTTTATCTGGCCATGGAGAAGCTCCTGGCTGATGTCTTTGACTTTTTTGGCCGGGACACCTGCATAAACCGTACCGGCTTCCACCACGGTTCCCTCCAGTACAACCGCTCCGGCTGCAATAATGCTGTTGCTTTCCACAACGGCATTATCCATTACGATTGCACCCATTCCAATCAGTACGTCATCTGCTATAACGCAGCCATGTACGATTGCATTGTGTCCGATGCTCACATTATTTCCAATGAGGGTCCTGGTTTTCTGAAAAGTACAGTGGATTATGGCGCCATCCTGCACATTTACCCGGTTACCCATCCGAATGCTGTTTACATCGCCCCGGATAACTGCATTAAACCAGACGCTGCATTCATCGCCCATCACCACATCGCCTACCACCGTGGCATTGGGTGCCAGAAAACAATGCTCACCCATTTGGGGAAATACGCCATCAACCGGTAAAATCAGTGCCATTTTCAGGAAATTGTGTGTACGGCAAAACTATAAATTAACTTGCACTCCCTATTATGACAAATCGTGAACTTTTTCTACGGCACCTTGGCCAAACCTCCGAAGCGCCCCTCTGCCTAAATATTGTAAAAGCAGAAGGCAGCCTGATGTGGGATGCCGATGGAAAAGAGTATATCGATCTGATAGGAGGTATCAGCGTTTGCAATGTGGGCCACCGCCATCCTAAAGTACTGGAAGCCATAAACCAACAACTTCAAAAATACCTCCACATCATGGTGTATGGCGAGCTGGTTGAGAACCCACAGGTTGCCTATGCCCATGCTTTGACGAAACAATTGCCTTCAAACCTTAATTCGGTGTTTTTTACCTCCGGAGGTTCCGAGGCCACGGAAGGAGCCATGAAACTGGCCAAAAGATATACCGGCCGTACCGAAATTATTTCGTTTAAAAATTCTTATCACGGTAGCACACAGGGGGCATTGAGTATTATGGGCAGCGAATACTGGCAACAGGCCTACCGCCCCCTGCTTCCCGGTATTCGACAATTTGATTTTAATGGCGAAGAAGCGCTTGATGCCATTAATGAACAAACTGCCTGTGTGATTATGGAAACCATACAGGCAGAAGCGGGGGTGGTTAAACCAAAACAGGAATGGATAACCGCTGTTCGCAGACGATGTTCGGAAACCGGTGCCCTGATGGTACTGGATGAGATCCAGTGCGGCTTTGGCCGGAACGGCAGTCTTTGGGCATTTGAGCAATTTGGAATAGTTCCGGATATCCTCCTACTGGGAAAGGCATTGGGGGGAGGAATGCCCCTCGGTGCGTTTGTTAGTAACCGAGATATCATGAACAGCCTCACTCATAATCCTGTTTTGGGGCACATCAATACCTTTGGTGGCCACCCGGTAAGCTGTGCGGCCGGACTGGCGGCTTTAGAAACTTTACTCCGGGAAAAATTGATTGAGGAAGTAAAGGCCAAGGCAGAATTATTCGTAACCCATCTGCAACACCCGAAAATTCAACATATTTCCACTGCCGGGTTGATGATGGCCGTGCAGTTCCCGGATTTCGCTTTCAATAAACAACTCATCGACCGGCTGATCGAAAAATCTGTTTTTACCGATTGGTTTCTTTTTTCTCCTAATAGTTTTCGGATAGTGCCTCCCCTGAATATACCCGATGAATTGATACTTCGCGCATGCGCAACCGCTAATGAAGTGTTGGATGAATTAATTTGAAGTTGAATTGGGGCGTGCCCCGCCTTCGGCGGGTCGGGCTATCCGCTTCAATCCGTTATTGAGTTATTCCGTTATATGTTGAGGATTTGAAATACGGGATTTCCGCTGCTATCCCTCACGCAACCCATGCCTGAATTTTAAATTAATCTAAACCGGAATTTTCCTTTCCTTATTCCTTGCTATTAATTTCCCTGCCCCAATAAATAGAATGAATAAAATGACAAACACCGAAAACAACAGGATAATATTTGAAATAACTTTTGGCCAACCCAGGTCTGTTACATTAATAAAAGGGTAGGGGTAAAACCCGGAAAACGCTCCCCTGACCAGGATAAACGCTAAATATAAAAGCGGGTAGAGTAAAAATACCGGAATACTTTTCCATTTTAATTCCTGTTTTTGTTCGTAGAAAATCCAGAATATAATTACGAGAACAGGGATAATGCTATGCAACAATTCATCTACCAGCTTTTGCATGCCCTGGGGTTCCCATATATGCCTCAATGCCACCTGGTACACAGCACCTACCACCGTAATGTAAACGGTAACAGCAGTAAGGATTCCGGGGTTATTAAAATGTTTCCAGGGAGGAAGCCTTTGAAAGATCAACTGTCGGGTAAAATATAGGGCTACCAGGATATTGGTAAGGATGGTGAAGAAGCTAAAAAACCGAACCATCATTTCCGCCAGATCTGTTGTCTTGTTTTTATACATCAATACCCACTGGACAATTACTGCAAACCAGGCAAACAAGGAAATGAGGAGCAGGAACGATTTCTTCATCCGCTTAAATTTTGTATCTGCTGTGGAATAAATTTTTGCGTGGGTTAAAATATTATTTCTTCCCTTTTGTAGGGTTTTTCTAACTTCTTATTTCATTATAAGGTGTTTATCCAGACAGGGTATAATTTTTCAGGTTTAAAAATGGGCCTCCAAAAAAGTTAAGGAATATACCTTGAAAGGTTTTAGTATCTGTGAAAAAAAATTTCTTCACCCTCCTTTTCCCCGGGGCTACGCCCTTTTCCCCCAAGTACAAAATAATCACTTTAAAATCCAAAACCAAAAAATCAGGGTAAAGTAAATCCAGTTTAAGTTTATCTTACTTCAACTGTTTTTCCCTGGCAAAGGTTTGTCCGTTTTAGACGATTTGCTCAAATCCGAAAAATATCCAAAAAGAAAAATGAAGGAAAAATGGAGGTAAATTTTAGTATCTGCGGAATAAACATCTTCAGTCTCTTTTTCCCGGGGGCTGCGCCCCTTTCCCCCAGGTACAAAATAATCACTTTAAAATCTGGAACCAAAAATTTAACCTGAAGGAAATTCAGTCCAGGGTCAATTTTATTTATTTTTCTGTCTCAAACCCGGTATTGAGTTTATCAAATTTTCAGGTTCCACGTATACCAAACCTAATTTTGAGGGAGTAACACTATTGTTCTCTATTATTCCATTTTGGGGAACCTGGCTGGCAGTTCACCAACAAGCAATTATAGGAACTTTTTGGTGGAACGGTTTAATTGAAGATTTCTAAGGAACTGGCAGCTTCAAATAATTGGATGTAGGATAATTCCCCAGCTATCCGTAGATTGCCTGAAAATAAAAAAGTGCTGCTGTCCGTAGTTTGCAACCCCATCTGGCGAAAGTTTTCCGAAAGATGAATAGCGCCGTTTCAAGATTGAAGCGAATGTGCATTTGCGAGTTTGATCCGATCCCTATTTGGTCCGAACTGGCGCAGGTCTCCAGACCTGTGACTGTTCGTTACTAAACCAATATCTTTGAAATATTATGAGCAGCAAATATAAATTTGATTACAGAGAGGGTGTGTATTTTGTAACCTCTACTGTTGTGGATTGGATAGATGTGTTTACGCGCGATATTTACCGTGATATTCTTTTAGATAGTTTTAGGTTTTGTCAAAAGAATCAGAATCTACTATTGCATGCTTGGGTGCTAATGCCTAATCATTTTCATTTGATTTGTTCGTTCATCAATAATGCAAATCCGGGTATGGTAATAAAAAACATCAAAAGTTTTACAGCAATGAAAATAATTGATGCTATAATAAACAATCCACAAGAGAGCAGAAAGGAATGGATGCTTGACTTATTTGAAAAGAATGGACAGAGGATGAAAAGTAATTACCGGTTTCAATTCTGGCAGCACGAGAATCACCCTATTTTGCTTGATAATAAAGAAAAGTATGGCCAGAGACTTGTTTATCTGCATGAAAATCCGGAAAGGGCAGGATTTGTAAAGCATCCAATAGATTGGAAGAATAGTAGCGCAATTGATTATTATACTGAGGACGGAAGAGGCTTATTAGAATTAGTAAGATTAGATTGAGTAGCTATTCTAATTATTTTTGGATGATGATGTTTTTATTAAATGAAGATAAAGTAACGCTCATGCACAGGTCAGGAGACCTGCGCCAGAGCGGGGATGTTTCATGGTATAAACTTGGCGATAAAACTCTGTTCATGATGAATGATTCAAAATCATGGCAATCGCTAACGTATAGAGGCGGCACAAGTTGGGAAAGGAGTGATAAAAACAGTATGGCAATACTTATCAAACATATATCTGGATAGAAAGCAATAGTGATATACAGAACAAGGTTTATCAAAATGATGCCTACTATCAAAAGCAAATTGAGCAGTTACAACAAGAAATCAGGCTGCAAAAATTTTAACAATGAGAAAGTCTGTACTTTGCGGGATTGCGATTTTGTTTATTACATCTTGCGACAATAGCTATACAGAAAAAGAGTTGTACGGGAGCTATACACCTGTAGGATATAAGAATACGTTTGATACGATTGAGTTAAAGCCTCAAAACATTTACCACCGGAAAGTGTATGACAAAAACAATAAATTGGTTCTGGAAATGAATGGTAAGTGGATTATGAAGAGTACTGATAAGGTTCAGTTTTCTGACTTTTTCTTTAATCTTGACAGAGATGTTTCAAAGTTTCCGGAATTATTAACCGATACAGACATGAGTGTAGAGACATATTTTGAAACACGAAAAGGAGTAATTGGATTTTGCACGGGGTATTATCAAGACAGCAATTGTTATAAGAAGGCAGTAAAGTAGTAGCTACTGCATATTACACGTTTCGCCTCTGTTGGTCTTCACTTAACAGAGTATTCCCCAGCTATCCGTAGATTGCCTGAAAATAAAAAAGTGCTGCTGTCCGTAGTTTGCAACCCCATCTGGCGAAAGTTTTCCGAAAGATGAATAGCGCCGTTCCCGAACTGGCGCAGGTCTCCAGACCTGTGACTGTTCGTTACTAAAACAATATCTTTGAAAAATTATGGGCAGCCCCACTGCCCCAGTTCGTGTCTTCACGAACCGAAATCAGGAAACAACCCATCTGGCGCAAGTTTTCCGAAGGATGAATAGCGCCGTTTCAAGATTGAAGCGAATGTGCATTTGTGAGTTTGATCCAATCCCTATTTGGTTCGTGCAGACACGAACCAAGGCGTTGGATAATTCCTCCGTTTCCAATTCAATTTTTGAACAAGCCTTACTTTTTTAGTGAAAAAAATTGCTTCATTAAATCATCAAACTTGTCATTCGAAATAGGGTCGTTTTTAAAACCCATATTTAAGATTAAAGGTTGTTCCTCTTCATACCCCAATGATAATATTCGATACTTTAATGGGGTGCTCCCTTTAAGCAGATACTTCTTCCCCTTAAATAGCTTTCCATGGGAATAGAATTCAATTTCAACGGATTTTGAATATTTTATTTGTCCTTCAAACCGCTCCAAAATTTGTTTGCCCACTCCCTGGTCAACCATTTCTTTTGTAAGGTAAAGCCATTGAGCAGAAAATTCCGCACTTTCTAAGGAGTATTCATCTTTGGCAGAATATTTTTGTGGTACTTCTATTTCTGTTTTGCCATATAACACCTTCTTTACTTCGGAAGGCTGTCCTAGAAGTGTACTGTATGCTATAGTTAAGAGGGTTAGGGTTAGAACATATTTTTGCATGGTAAATTATTAGGACAGTGTCTTTTGGGTTGCATTAAATTACAAGGCAGCTCAAGCATCTATGAATTTCAAACCCATTGTCACTTCTTAAAAATCCAGCCCCAGCGAAACATACATCACCGGCCTTCCTTTAAAGAATCCGTTCATGGGCCAACCAACATCATATTTTAAAAAGTATCCCAAAAGGGTTGAACGGGCGCCAAATCCATAGCCTGCGGCAAAGGGGCCAAAGCCACCGGCTTTTTTCCGAATAGATACCGGAGTGGGTTGCCCGCTGTTATCATAATCCTGGTAAACGATTTCGGGTCTTTTAAAATCATCATAGGCGCCGTTCCACGCCGTGCCAATATCAATAAACTGGGTGAGCATGAAATTTCGGAGAAAGGCATTGTTCACCGTTTTATCGAAGAAAGTGGAAACAACAGGAAGCCTCAACTCACTATTAATAACTACCGCATTGTTCCCATTGGCAATATTTTGCAAATAGCCCCGCATATTTACTGCCAGACTTTGGAATGCATAGTTGTTATCCGGATCGGGGGTATTACCATTATAAAAATATCGCTCCCGCTGGTTGCCATTACGATCCACTTTTAGATTATCGCCAAACATCATCCATCCATCCATACCTCCCAGGTAATAAATAATTTTCTGATTACCCCAGCTAAAATCACCCGCCGCACGGCCGGCCCAAATAAAATTGCGGTAAATGGGGTAATAGTAGCGAGCATCAAACCCAAAGTTGAAGGTATTTCTGCCTACTGCATTTTTTATCTTACTCACCTGCGCATTCCAGTCGAGATAAATTTTATACCGCAATCCGTTCCAGATATTCAGGGTGGGGTTGAGGCTGTTATCATAAACAAATTCGAGGTGATTTACTGAGTATTGCGTTTGTTGATCGGGGAGAGAATGGCTCAGGTTATCTACCGACTTCACCACAAACTTATCGGAGCGGATACCGGTAGTTAATCGAATACTCTTTACCGGATCAAAGGGATAGCCAAGGGAAACCTGGTACAGGTTCGTATATAATTTTCCAGGATAGCTCGCAATCGGGTTGCCAGTGGAATTATCATATACCAGGGCATTTATTCCCTGGGAGTTCCTGTAATAACTTAACCCCCAGTCTAACCGGCGCTTCAAATTGCTAAAACTCAGGTACCACTCATTATCCTTTAGATTGGTGCTGAGTTTAAAAGCGCCCATTACCCGGTAATCTTCCAGCAGTTCCGATGTGCCAAGGGTAATCATTCCATTTAAGGGTGTAGAACTGTTTAATTTGATTGGGCCCGATCCTCCGGTATAAGGTTGAAAGCGGTTGATGAGCACCATGCTGTTAAAACCAATCGAACCAAAGTCGGCAGAAAATTTAACCGGCTTATACCGGTACAGTTTGGCTGTTTCCAGCACCGACTCTTTTTTCCCGGATAGTGATTCCAGGGGAATAGGAACCAATTCTCCCGTGGCACTGTCTATTTTTTTCTCCGGTTCAAATTCATTTTGAAAGAAATCATTTTGTCGCCTACTCGTATCCGTTACTTTCGGCCCCTCCGTTTTGGCAGGTTTATTTTCGGTAAGGGTACTTTCGCGCATGAGTTTCTTCATGTAGGCGGTAGGTTGAGCGGTTACGTTCCTGTTCCGCAGGGCAAATTCGTCGATCTTTAATTTGTACAGGGTTTTCTCATCGCTTTGGCGGGTAACTTCGCTTACCTGGTTATTTTCACCGGCAACGCGGGTTTCGGCAAGCGAACTCTGGTAATTGGTGATAGGGAATGTATAGGCAGAGTCTTTGGTTATTGAAACAATGGCCACCGAATCCGCTTTGGTTTTATTGTACACCTGGAGGGTGCTGTCTATCTGCTCCTTGTTTGGGTTGCGCAGGATGTCTTCACCAATCAGTACCAGGGTATCCAACCCTTCTTTTTGCGTGGTAAAAAATCCTGCCCAGCGATTACCTACCCCGTTTTCATCACTCACAAATGTAAAATGGTTGCCATTGTATTGCATTGGGTAACGGGCATTTCCATATTTCAGGTTCGAGAGCTGAGTAACCTGGTTTAAGTCTGCTTTATCCCCAAAATCGGTAACCATAAAAATATTGAAACGGTTGTGGCTGGGTAGCGAAGTGTCGCCCCCTTTGGCTGAGGCATTGGGGCGGTTACTCGAAAATATGATCCCTGTCTTATTTGGGAAGGCTACAAAAGATGGATCAAGATCGTCGTACACATCATTGGTAACCTGCATCGCTTTTTCTTTATCAAGATCGTATATGAAGATGTCCGTATGGCCGTTTTTAACGGCAGATAGCAACAGTTTTTTATTGGTCTGGTAATACTTCACATCCTGCACCTGATCAAATTCTTTGGTGAGGTCTAATTTGTATTGTTTTATCCGGTTCAGGATGTCGTAAACAAAAAGCTTCAGCTTCCCTTCCGATGAATAGATAACTGCAATTTGGGATCCCTTGGGGTCCCAGGCCATCATCGGGTAATTGGGGTTCATTTGCTTTTCGTAGGTACGCACGCCATATTTCAATAACGTCTTATTTTCAAAATCAACATTCAGAATAACACGCACAATCCCCTTCCTAAATTGAGTGACAACATAGGAGTTGTCCCGCTTGTTGGGGTTTACATTGAAACGGTAGTAATTTAGGCGGGGGCTGATGTCAAATCCATCCACATAACTCCCTTTCGGATAGGCCTTACGTTTAGTGATGTCCTGGTAATATTTGTCTTCCTCAAATTCCATGAATTCGGCCAGCAGATCGTTAAACTTCATTTTGGTGATCTGCATCGAGGCCTTGTTCAGGCTTTTATACATCCGGGTGAGGTAGAAGAAATAGGTGACATTTTCTTTTTTATATTTTTCTTCAATAAAGTACCAGAATGCATGGCCTGCAATTTTGGGGCGGGCAAAGGCAAAGGATGAAAATTTGGAGTAGTTTCCACTGAGCATTTCCGATTTCAGTTCATCATCCAGTTCGGTGCTCCAGTTTTGGGCGAGGTAAGCAACATAGCCATCAATCAACCATTGGGGGAGATCGAGTAGGGTCTGGTTGCCTGCAACCTCACCAAAATCACTGCCAAATAACACGTTTTTAGTAATTACTTCTGCAATACCTTTTCTGATTTGCAGGTTGAGGTTGGCATGGTTCGCATCAAAGTAGAGAATCATTTTATTATTGACCAACTGGATATCCCCTCCTTCGGTGATAAAGTCGGTCTGTAACCCGATATTGGTTTGCTGCATTTCAGCGTAATCGTTATACAATACGATATTAGCCCGCCGTTGCAGACTGTATTCTGCAGCAGTTTCAATTTTTGGGAGCTCCAGTTCTGCCGCCTGGGCAACAAATTTGGCCAGTTCCTTCCCATCCTGATGGTAAAAAACGTTGAAATTTTCAGTTTGATAATACCACCATTTGAACTTTTTATACTGTACTCTGTTTTTCCCAAAGGTTACCGAATTTACCTGCGCTATTGAAAATTGCGAAGAAAAAAGGAGAACCGCTATAATCAAACAAAATCTACCAAACTTTGCCATATACTATTTGAAATGAGTAATAAAATTACCGTTTTAACCCAAATGCACGAAAACCGCTGGAATTTTATATTATGTTGAAAATTAAATCTTTCGAATTTAATCCCATTCAGGAGAATACCTATATACTTTATAACCGGTTTAACGAATGTATCATTATTGACCCGGGTTGTTATTTTGATGATGAAAAAGATGAACTGACGGCCTTTATCAGCAGTAACCAGCTTACTCCTAAGATTCTCCTGAATACCCATTGTCACCTGGATCATATTTTCGGAAATAAATTTGTGGCTGAAAAATATAAACTTACTCCCTGTATCCACAAAAACGAACTCCCTGTATTCCAGTTTGCCCCTGCCAGCGGACTCATGTATAATCTTCCCTTCGACAATTATTCCGGAGAATTTATTTTTCTTAAGGAAGGGGAAGAGATAAAATTGGGGGAGGACATCCTAAAGATATTATTCACACCCGGCCATAGCCCCGGCAGCCTGAGTTTCTACCACCCGGAGGGTGGATTTGTAATTTCCGGAGATGCATTGTTTAATGGCAGCATTGGCCGTACCGACCTCCCTCTGGGCAACCAGGAGCTACTGATCAAAAGGATTAAAAGTGAATTATTGACCCTCCCCGGAGATACCGTTGTTTATTGCGGCCATGGTTTGAAAACTACCATTGAAGCAGAGAAGAAGTTTAACCCATTTTTGCAATAATCAGCCAATTTCCTGGCAGAGTTCTATTAAAGTACCCATCGTCCCTTTCGGATGAAGGAAACAAACTAATTTATTATCGGCTCCCATTTTGGGTTCTTCATTTAATAAAATGAATCCCTCTTTTTTTAACCGGGTCATTTCGGCACGGATATCCGTTGTTTCAAAAGCTATATGATGGATGCCCTCTCCCTTCTTTTCGATAAACCGGGCAATTACCCCTTCCGGGTTTGTACTCTCCAATAATTCAATTTTATTTGGCCCCTGAACAAAAAATGCAGTAGTTACGTTCTCAGATGCCACGACTTCCTTTTTATAACAGGGGCTGTTTAACAACTTTTCATATAAAGGAATAGCTGTTTCAAGGTTTTTTACAGCAATCCCTATATGTTCAATTTTTAACATATTTAACTTTGAAGGGCTATTGTTTACGAATTTGGTAAATAGAAACCCGAAGAAGCCTTCAACGCTAAAAGTAGAACCTTTTGCAGTAATTTTGTGTTATCCGATTACACAAAATACAGGCTTATAGTATGTTAAAACTGCCCATCTACCTAGATAATAATGCCACAACCCCAGTGGATCCGCGCGTTTTTGAAGCGATGACCCCCTATTTTCTCGAACATTTCGGGAATGCGGCATCTCGTAACCACCCCTTTGGCTGGCAAGCCGAAGAAGCCGTTGATTATGGCCGGGAACAGGTGGCAAAACTGATTGGCGCCGATCCAAAGGAAATTATTTTTACCTCCGGTGCTACCGAAGCAGATAACCTGGCATTAAAAGGGGTATTTGAAATGTATGCTTCAAAGGGAAATCATATCATAACAGCAACTACCGAACATAAAGCGGTTCTGGATACCTGCAAGCATATCGAAAAACTGGGCGGAGAAGTAACCTATCTTCCGGTTGATAACCTGGGTATGATTAACCTCCAGGAATTGGAAGCGGCGATCAAACCCACCACCATCCTGATAGCCATAATGTATGCCAATAACGAAATTGGCACGATCATGCCGATTAAAGAAATTAGCCAGATAGCAAAAAAGCATGGGGTGCTGATGTTTACGGATGGTACCCAGGCGGTTGGAAAAATTCCTGTTGATGTAAATAAAGATGGCATCGACCTGATGGCATTTTCTGCACACAAAATGTATGGTCCTAAAGGGGTTGGCGCGCTGTATGTGCGCAGGAAAGGGCCCAGGGTAAAAGTAACTGCCCAAATGGACGGAGGCGGGCACGAACGCGGTATGCGCAGTGGCACGCTGAATGTACCAGGAATCGTGGGCTTTGGTAAGGCCTGCGAACTTTGCATGCAGGAAATGCAATCCGACACAGAAAAAATTTCAAAACTTCGCGATAAACTGGAATCGGCTCTTCTAAAACTGGAAGAAGCCTATGTGAATGGAAGCATTGAACACCGGCTTCCCCATGTAGCCAATATTTCATTTAAATATGTGGAAGGGGAAGGGCTGATGATGGGCTTTAATAAAAATATTGCTGTTAGCTCCGGCTCTGCCTGCACTTCTGCATCGCTCGAACCCAGCTATGTACTGAAAGCCTTAGGCCTGGGAGATGACCTGGCCCATAGCTCGCTGCGATTCGGACTTGGCCGATTTACCACCGAAGACCAGATCGACTATACCATTAAAGCCGTTAGTGATACCGTAAATAAACTTCGGGACATGAGCCCGCTTTGGGAAATGTTTAAAGAAGGCGTGGATCTTAACAAGGTAGAATGGGCTGCTCACTAAAAAATTAATAATCATATTTCAAAACCATCATCATGGCATATTCAGAAAAAGTTATCGATCATTACCACAACCCCAAGAATGTGGGTACCCTCGATAAAGGAAAGAAAAACGTAGGCACCGGCCTGGTTGGTGCACCCGAATGCGGCGACGTAATGCGCCTGCAAATTGAAGTGGATGAAACCTCAAGGGTAATTACGGATGCTAAATTTAAAACCTTCGGATGCGGTTCGGCAATCGCCTCCTCTTCGCTGGCTACAGAATGGCTGAAAGGCCGTACTGTGGATGAAGCGCTGAAAATTGATAACATGGATATCGTAGAAGAACTAAATCTTCCTCCCGTTAAAATCCATTGCAGCGTGTTGGCCGAAGATGCAATTAAAGCCGCCATCAACGATTACCGGGAAAAGAACGGCATGGAAAAACTTACGTTCAAAGAAAGTGTAGTGCATTAATCTCATGGCCGGAGCAGAAAACGCAATATTTATTAGCGATAAGGCATTGGATAAAGTCTCGCAATTGATGAATGATGCCGGTATCAAAGAAGATAGTTCTTATTTTCTTCGGGTAGGCGTTGTAGGTGGAGGTTGCAGCGGGTTGAGTTACAAAATGGATTTTGATAACGAGGTGAAACCCATGGACCAGGTTTTTGAAGATAAGGGAATCAAAATTGTAACAGATCTTAAAAGTTTCCTTTACCTGGTAAATACCGAATTACAGTTTAGCGATGGGCTCAACGGAAAGGGATTTTATTTTAGTAACCCCAATGCCAGCCGGAGTTGCGGTTGTGGTGAAAGTTTTGCTGTTTAATTAAAAAATGACTGCATATACTGCCGGCTAACATGCCGGCATTTTTTTTCTTCCCCCTAAAGGGGTCCTGAGCCCCGGGCCCCGGATAAAAAAAGCCCCTTCAAAAAGGGGCCCAGTAGGTTTTGGTAAACAAAGGAAAATTTGACCAGAGAAAGTTGATTTCCCAAAAACTCAAATTTTAACTGCTTTTAATGATTAGCATAGAAATAGACAACACCCTCCGGATTATTGCTGCATCTATATGCCCGATTTTGGGAAGAAATCCCGATATTATTATCTATTCGCTTGTGAAATAGTAAATTGCAACAATTTTAATTTCGATGTGGAGCGTTTGTAAGAAGGAAATAAATCAGTTTTTCTCCAGCCTCACCGGCTATATTGCCATCCTCCTGTTTCTTCTGGTGAATGGGGTATTTCTCTTTCTATTAAAAGGCAGTAGTATTTTCGATTCAGGATATGCCAGCCTTGATAAATTTTTTGAACTCGCTCCCTGGATCCTTATTTTTTTAGTGCCCGCTATTAGCATGCGCAGCCTTTCGGAAGAATATCGGGAAGGCACCTTCGAACTCCTGCAAACCATGCCGGTTACCAATTGGCAGATTATTCTGGGAAAATATTTTTCTATTCTGGTAATCATTCTTTTTGTGATCGTACCAACGCTGTTGTATGTGTTCACCATAAAGACCTTAAGTGTTGCGGGTATTGATTCGGGAGGAATTGCCGGCAGCTACCTGGGCTTGATGTTCCTCGCTGCTACTTTCGCTTCAATCAGTCTTTGTTGTAGCGGGTTTACGAACAATGCAGTAGTGGCCTTTCTCATCAGTGCCTTTGCCTGTCTTATCATTTATTTTGGTTTTGGTGCACTGAGTAAACTGCGTGTTTTTCAGGGGAATGCCGATTATTACCTTGAAATGCTGGGCATCGATTTCCATTATCAAAGCATTAGCCGGGGAGTGGTGGATAGCCGGGATATAATCTATTTCCTTTCGCTTATCTTCTTTTTCCTATTGATTACCGTTAAATCCCTTCACAAGCGATAATGAAGAATTTGAAAAAATGGGGGTGGCTATTTACAATCCTTGTCCTTGTTCTGGTTAACTGGGGTGCGTCGGTTTTTCATTCGCGCATCGATCTTACTAATGATAAACGATTTACTCTTACCCCCGCAACCAAACAACTGCTTGGCTCACTGGATGAAGAAGTGGAAATTAAAGTTTTTTTAAAGGGGGAATTCCCAGCCGCATTTAGAAGGTTAGCTAACAGCACGAGGGAAACCCTGCAGGAATTTAAGGAAGTGGCAGGAAAGCATCTTGTATTCAGTTTTGTAAATCCTGCCGATAATATGGAAGGAACCCGGGTTTCCTGGGCCGATACCCTTACCGCCATGGGGTTATATCCCATCAATTTAAAATCGCAACTTGCACAGGGTGAACAACAGCAACTGGTTTTCCCAATCGCTCTGGTTAAGTATAATGATAAAGTGGATGCCTTCCGGCTTTTTAATGGCGTACAGGGCCCCGGAGGAAATGAAATGATCAGCCATCAGGATATCAATAATGCAGAAGCCATGATGGAATACCAGTTTGCCAACAGTATTTACAAATTGAAGGAAACGCAAAAGCCCCTTATTGCTTATGCAACCGGAAACGGAGAGCCGGAAGACGCCCGTACCTACGATCTTGTTGAGAATGTGCTAAAGCCAAACTACGACCTCCGGGTTATTAACCTGCAAACCTTACCCGTTATTGAAGACACGTTTAAACTGGTGCTGATTGATAAACCTTCCATCCCCTTTAATGAATTTGAAAAACTAAAGCTCGACCAATATGTGATGCGTGGCGGCAGATTGTTGATGTTTATCGATCACCTCAATGCCGAAATGGACAGCCTCCGCATTAAAAATGAAGTGATAGCTTACGATCGTAACTTGGGCCTCAACGACCTGCTGTTTAAATATGGCGCCCGGCTCAACCCCAGTCTTGTCATGGACCTGCAAAGCGACAGGCTGCCCTTTGATGTAAATGGAAATGGCCAGTACGAATTTCTTTCCTGGAATTATTTCCCGGTTTTTGTTTCTAAAAATAATCACCCCATAAATAAAAACCTCGGATTTGTTTCGGGGCGTTTTGTCAATTCAATCGATACAACGGAAGTGGAAGGAGTGAAGAAAACAATTTTACTGAGTTCTTCCCAAAATTCACGAACCATTTCAGCGCCTGCCCTCATCAGCGGGAAAGAAAATGTAAATGCACCGGAAGATGAAAAATTCAAGCAGGAGGATATCCCGGTTGCAGTTTTACTGGAGGGTAAATTCTCTTCTATGTTCCGCAACCGACTTTCCACCGCTTTAAATGATAGCCTGCAGAAATACGGTCAGGAATTTATCCCCCGCGAAACTTCTTCCAATAAAATAATTGTTGTGGGTGATGGAGATATGATCCTTAACGAGATTTCACAAAACCAGCCCCTCCCCATGGGAATGAACCCTTTTACAATGGGATCTCAGTACGAATATCGCTTTGCCAATCGCGAATTTTTGGAAAACTGCCTCGAGTATCTCATCAACCAGTCGGGGCTTAGCGAAGCAAAATCAAAAAACTTTACCCTTCAGTTGCTGAATGGCAAGAAAATAAAGGAAGAGGAATCGAAATGGCAGGTCATAAATATATTAGTTCCTGTTTCTGCTGTCATTGCTTTTGCATTGATCTTTCAATTCATCCGCAGGAGAAAATACCAGGTTTAAACCGGATATAAATAATGAATACAACCCAATTAATATACCTTGTATTTGGAATTGTACTGGTGGTTGCCTTGTTGATCGACCTGGGCCTGATGAGCCGAAAGAATCACAAAATCAGCCTGGGAACGGCCCTTATTCAAACGGTTTTCTGGGTGTTATTATCCATGGCATTTTGTGGTTTCATCTGGTACGAACGGGGAAAGACAGATGCCATTTCTTATTTATCGGCTTACCTGTTGGAGTGGTCTCTCTCGGTAGATAATATTTTTGTATTCATCCTCATCTTCAACTTTTTTAAGGTGGAGGAGATCCATTATTCCCGGGTTTTGTTGCTGGGTATTCTGATGGCCATTATTTTCCGGATAATTTTTATTACGGTCGGTAGTGAGTTGGTGGCGCGATTCGACTGGATCATGTACATATTCGGAGGCTTCCTGGTTTATACCGGGTTTAAAATTCTGGTGGCAAAAGAAGAACATGAATTTGACCCCGGAAAAAGCTGGGCATTCCGGTTTATGAAAAAATTTATGCGCACCAGCACCGCTCCCCACGATGGAAAATTTTTCATGCGTATTAATGGAAAGACTTTTGCCACCACATTAGCCATGGTGGTAGGCATGCTTGGGTTGATAGATATCGTATTTGCCGTGGATTCCATTCCTGCCGTTTTTTCAATCATTCCCGATCCCCGCCAGCGGCTCCTCATTTATTCTTCCAACATTTTTGCCGTACTTGGGTTAAGGAGCCTGTTTTTTCTGCTTCACGGGGCTGCAGCGCGTTTCAGTTACCTGCAGCATGGAGTGGCCATCATCCTGATTTTTATTGGCCTGAAAATGCTGGTTGAGCACTGGTTACATATTCCCATCTGGGCCTCCCTCATGGTCATTATTGTTTGTATCACCGGCTCAATTCTTTATTCTATATTTAAGATGGAAGAAGAGAATGAATCTCCCGGAGAAATTACATGATATGCATGCCCTCAGTTTTTCACATATAGCCGAAATTTTGCAGTCCGGGGTGTGGCAATCTCTTCATCCCAATAATCCGATTGAAGTGTTGCTAACCGATAGTCGCCGGCTTTCTAACCCCGGAAAAACACTCTTTTTTGGGATTGACGGAGCCACTCGCCCGGCTAACCGGTATGTGGTTGAAATGTATCAGCAAGGGGTGCGGAATTTTATCCTTAAAAAGGATTTCCCGGCTTCCGAATTAGAAAAATTGAAGGAGGCGAATATTATCCTGGTGGAGGATGTAACCCGCGCATTACAAAGGGTAGCTGCCCACCATAGAAAGGCATTCCATTATCCTGTAATTGGCATTACTGGCAGCAATGGAAAAACGATAGTGAAAGAATGGTTGTTCCAATTATTGTCTCTCAATTTTCAGATTGTGCGAAGCCCAAAAAGCTACAACTCACAAATTGGGGTACCATTAAGTGTGTGGCGCATGGATGGAAGTTTCAATTTGGGAATTTTCGAAGCCGGGATATCCACTTCGGGGGAGATGCAAAACCTGGAGAAGGTGATTGCCCCCGAGTTAGGCATCCTCTGTTTTATGGGAGATGCCCATGCGGAGGGATTTTCCGATTACAGGGAAAAAATTCAGGAAAAACTGCAACTTTTTATTCATTCCCGGGCCTTGGTTTTTTGCGAAGATGATGAAGTAGTATTAAAGGAAGTGACCCGGTTTAAAAGGGAAGTAAATCCGGGTTTAAGATTGATGGGATGGAGCAGGATACATCCTTCATTCTTAAAGATTGAAGATTCTGCGTTTGTTGATGGATATACCAATTTGAACCTGAAGACAGCGGACGAAATAATTCCTGTTCAGGTTCCTTTTACCGATGCGGCATCCATCTATAATGCCATTACAGCGTTGACTGCATCCCTTTATTTTGATATTCCCCACCCGGCTTTAGCGCATGCAGCCAAGGCCCTTCAGCCGGTTGAAATGCGCCTTGAATTGCTGTCAGGAAATAATAATTGTTCCATCATAAACGACAGTTACAGTGCCGATCTGAATTCTCTTGAAATCGGACTCGACTTTTTATTTCAGCAGCAACAACATGCCCGCCGTACCGTGATCCTGAGTGACCTGCTTCAGTCTGGCTTGCCGCCGCACCAGCTATATAAGGCTATTTCGAGATTGCTTGCAACAAAAGGTCTTTTTCGGTTCATAGGAATTGGCCCCGAGATGATGAAACACAAAGAGCTTTTTTCAGGCACGAATTATTTTTTTGAAGACACGTCTTCTTTTTTGAATGCCATTCCCGACCTGCATTTTAGAAATGAAACTATTTTATTGAAAGGGGCCAGATCCTTTGAGTTCGAGCATATCAGCAGGGTCTTGCAACAACGAATACATGAAACGAAGCTGGAGATAAACCTCAATGCCATTCGGGAAAATGTGAAGACCTTTAAATCCTTCCTTCGGCCCGGTGTAAAATTAATGGCCATGGTAAAAGCCTTTAGTTATGGCAGCGGGAGTTTTGAGATTGCCAATGTACTGCAGCACGAGGGGGTCGATTACCTGGCGGTGGCTTATGCCGACGAAGGTATGGAACTTCGCAAATCGGGTATTCGTTTACCCATTCTGGTTATGAACCCGGAGTATAACAGCTTTGAGAATATTGTTACCTATAACCTGGAGCCGGAACTATATTCACACGCTATCCTCCGCGCCTTTAATTCCTTTCTTGAAACTAAAGAAAGAGATAATTATCCGGTGCATATTAAACTGGATACCGGGATGCACCGGCTGGGCTTTTTGCCAGAGGAAGTAAAGGGTTTGTGTAAATGGTTTGAAAGCGACAACCGCGTGCGTGTCGTTTCTGTATTTTCCCACCTGGCCGCCAGCGGCGATCCTCAACACGATGCATTTTCGCAACAACAGTTTCAGTCATTGATGAATTTTGCGGATCAGATGGCGGCTGTTTTAGGTTATTCCTTCATCCGGCATATTGCCAATTCTGCGGGCATCCATCGCCATCCTTCCATGCAGCTCAATATGGTTCGCCTGGGAATAGGGATGTATGGAGTGGATGAAAATCTCGTTTTAAGAAATGTTACCACCCTGAAAACGACCATTTCGCAGGTTAAGCAAGTTTTGGCCGGAGAATCGGTGGGGTATAACCGGGCTGCAGTACTAACCCGGGATTCCCGGATTGCGGTGGTGCGGATTGGCTATGCAGATGGTTACCCCCGTATTTTAGGAAATGGAAAAGGTCAGATGCTGATTCATGGAAAATGCTACCCCGTTATTGGTAATGTTTGTATGGATATGTTGATGCTGGATGTTACCGGAAGCGATGTAAAAGAAGAAGATGAAGTGCTGGTTTTTGGAGACGGGCTTCCCGTTTGGGAACTGGCCCGGTGGGCCAACACCATACCCTACGAAATCCTCACAAATATTTCACAACGGGTTAAAAGATTGTACTATGAAGAGTGATAATATGGCTGGTCTGCAATCTTTATCTTTGCCTTCCCGGTAGAACCCGGGTAACCTCACAGAATGAAAAGAAAACATGTAGTCCTGCTTATTTTTCTGATCGTGGCGATAGATCAGATTTTAAAATATTACATAAAAACAAGTTTCCACCTAAATGAATCACGGCCTGTATTTGGCTCCTGGTTCCAATTATATTTTGTGGAAAATCCAGGGATGGCTTATGGTTGGAAATTTGGCGGGAATTTTGGAAAGATTGCCCTCACCGTTTTCCGGCTGATTGCTGTAATTTTTGGAACCTGGTACCTGGGGCATATTATTAAAAAGGGCTACCGCAAAGGCTTTATCATTTGTGCTGCACTGGTTTATGCCGGAGCCCTGGGTAACCTCATCGATTCCTGCTTTTATGGGATGATTTTTGATAGAGGAATGACGTTCGATCCGGCTATTGGCGAATATATTGGTTATGGGGGCCTGGCTACCTTTTCATCCGCCGGGTATGCTTCATTCCTCCATGGAAACGTGGTAGATATGTTGTATTTCCCAATTATTAAGGGGCATTTTCCGGAATGGATGCCCTTTTGGGGTGGTGAATACTTTGAGTTTTTCAGACCCATTTTTAATATTGCCGATGCTTCCATCAGTACCGGAATAATTACCATCCTGGTATTTCAGAAGAAATTATTAGCCCCATTGGAAGATAAAAAAAATACAAAAATTGTGGAAACAACGGCAATTGCCGATGATAATGTTCATATTTTGTAAAGATTAAAAACCCACTATATGCGTTTGATAAAATTCAGCCTGTTGCTGCTTCTATCCGGAGTATTTTTTTCCTGCCAAAAAGAGTTGGATTATGAAGCTGATCCACTCGCCCATGGAACGTTGAAGAAGGATATTTCCGGGAACTGCCTTCCCAGCACCGTGAATGGCCTCTATCAAATGAGTGTGGCCCTTACCGCTAGTAATTTTATTGATGTGCAGGTAGAGTTAACCAATGCAGGGACCTACGAAGTTTATACCGATACCGTTAATGGCTTTTCATTCAGGGGAGTTGGGTCTGTAACTGAAACCGGCACGCAGTCAATTCGGTTAATCGGACAAGGTACTCCCATAGCCGAGGGCACGAATGTATTTACCATTCATTTTGATGGTTCAACCTGTACTTCGGAGGTGGTGGTTACCGGGCCGGGTACTCCCCAGGCAGGTTACAACCTGGGTGGTGCTCCGGGCAATTGTACCGGCGCCACGCTTACCGGAACCTATACGGAGGGGGTAACCATTGGGGCTGGAAATTCTGTTACCATAAGTATAAATGTGAACATCATTGGCGTTTATTCTATTACTACCAATACGGTAAATGGAATTCAATTCA
>Ga0208826_1001342_pt1 | contig 20931 bp, 14 predicted proteins | sample AD_UKC115_MetaG_FD_184451 | JGI IMG/M metagenome (GOLD analysis project Ga0208826, IMG submission 184451) | Active sludge microbial communities of municipal wastewater-treating anaerobic digesters from Hong Kong - AD_UKC115_MetaG (SPAdes)... | ecosystem: Engineered > Bioreactor > Anaerobic >...
CGGCAAGGTCGAGACCGTCGCGGACGACGTCGGCGGCACCGAAATCGGTCGCCCGTACACGAGCGGTGCGATATCGAGCGCGGGTGGACGCGTCGCCTACACGCGCGATGCCACGGCGCATCCCGCCGATGTCGGCATCGTCGCACATGGTGGCAGGGCGACCTCGCTGACCGACCTGTCCTCCAACCTGCTCGATCACAAGACTCTAGGACAGGTCGAAGAAATCAACGTGAAATCCTCGGCCGATGGCCGCGCCGTGCAGGCGTGGATCGTGCGCCCGCCGAATTTCGACGCGAAGAAATCCTATCCGCTGTTGCTCGAAATCCACGGCGGCCCGTTCGCCGCCTACGGCCCGCACTTCGCGCCCGAACTCCAGCTCTACGCCGCGCAGGGCTACGTCGTCGTCTACGCCAACCCGCGCGGCAGCACCAGTTACGGCAGTGAGTTCGCCAATCTGATCGAAAACGCCTACCCGAGTCAGGACTACGACGATTTGATCAGCGTGGTCGACGCGGTGATCGCGCGCGGCAGCATCGATGCGAGCAACCTGTTCGTCACCGGCGGCAGCGGCGGTGGCGTGCTGACCGCGTGGATCGTCGGCCACACCGATCGCTTCCGTGCCGCGGTCGTCGCCAAGCCCGTGATCAACTGGTACAGCTTCGTGCTGACCAGCGATTTCTACCAATTGTTCGCGAAATACTGGTTCCCCGGCGTGCCGTGGGAAAACGCCGAGCACTACATGAAACGTTCGCCCATCGCCTATGTCGGCAACGTGAAAACGCCGACCATGCTGATCACCGGCGACGCCGACCACCGCACGCCGTCGAGCGAGGCCGAGCAGTTCTACCAGGCGCTCAAGCTGCGCGGCATTGACACCGCCATGTTGCGCATCCCCGGCGCCTCGCACGAGATCAACACGCGCCCGTCGAACATGCTCGACCAGGTGTTGTACACGATCGGCTGGTTCGAGAAGCATCGCGCCGGCAATGCGGAGAAGGCGGCGAATTGATTCCTGCCATCATGCCCATGTACAATCCATGTACATCAAATTCCTGAGGATGCAGACATGGCAGCCGCAGTCGAAAGAATCGTGGTCCAGGCCACCGCGTCGGACAAGAGCGCGATCGCGGCGAAGGCGAAGAAGCTCGATCTGCCGATTTCCGAATTGATGCGTCGCGGCGCGTTCGCCTACAAATCCGAGGAAGCGGACGCCGAACTCGCAACTCTCGCCGACGCCGCAAAAAACGCCGCCGACCGCGCCGGTCGCGCCATCGACGACGCGCTCGATTTCGTGCGCGCGAGCAACGCGCGCATCGCCGCGCTCGAAGCCAGGCCGCGCAAATCCGGCGCGCGCCGCAAAGGCGCCTAGGCCATGGGCGCCACGGAAAAAGTCTGGAACGCGCTGACGGCGATGATCAAGCTCGAGGACAAAGTCTCGCGCCAATCCGAAGCGATCAAGGGCCAGCAACAGAAAATCGAAGACTTGACCGCGCGCGTGATCCGTCTGGAAGCACAGCTCGAGTTGTTTACCGCGGCGGCACTCGTGAAAAAGCTGCGTAACGAATAGGGCGCGACGAATCGCGCCCTCGCCTCACAAGTCGCCGAGTCCTTCCGCCACCCCGCCCGGCCCCACGCGCAGCAGCTTCATCGTGTTGGTGCCGCCGTGCTGGCCGGTGTGGTCGCCCGTGGTCAGGATGACGCGATCGCCTTCGCTCAGGTTGCCGAGGTTGAACAAGGTCTGCACCGCGGCCTTGGCCGCATGCGCAGGGTCGACGCCATGCGCGTCGAACGCGATCGGGGTGACGTCGCGATAGATCATCATGCGCCGGCGTGCGCCGACGCGGCGCGACAGCGCGTAGATCGGTACGCGCGTGCGGTAGCGGCTCAGCCACTGCGCGGTGCCGCCCGATTCGGTCAGCGCGATGATCGCGCGCACGCCGATGTGACGCGCGGTATACATCGTCGCCAGCGCGATCGCCTGATCGACGCGCTCCAGGCGCACGGCCGGCGCGGCGAATTCCTCGCCGACCTCGAAACCGCGCTCGGCGCCGACGCAGACGCGCGCCATCGCCGCGACCGCCTTGTCCGGGTGCTTGCCGGCCGCGGTTTCCTGCGACAGCATCACCGCGTCGGTGCCGTCGAGCACGGCGTTGGCGACGTCGAGCACCTCGGCGCGCGTCGGAATCGGCGATTCGACCATCGACTGCATCATCTGCGTCGCCGTGATCACCACCTTGTTGCGCGCGAGGGTTTCGCGAATGATTTTTTTCTGGATGCCGGGCAACTCCGCGTCGCCGATTTCGACGCCAAGATCGCCACGCGCGACCATGACCACGTCGGAAGCATCGATGATGCCGGCCAGCGCCGGGCCGATCGCCTCGCTGCGCTCGATCTTCGCCACCATCGCCGCACTCCCTCCCGCGGCACGCATCAACTGGCGCGATTCCTCGATGTCGGCAGCCGACTTGACGAAGGACACGGCAAGGAAGTCGGCGTTGATCTGCGCCGCGGTCTTGATGTCGTTCTTGTCCTTCTCGGCGAGCGCGGCGAGGGAGAGGCCGCCGCCCTGGCGGTTGATGCCTTTGCGATCGGACAACGCACCGCCGGCGATCACGGTCGTGTGGATGCTGGTGCCGACGATTTTGTCGACCTTGAGCGAAATCAGGCCGTCGTCGAGCAGCAACATGTCGCCGGGTTTCACATCGTTGCGCAAGCCGAGATAGCTGACGCCGATGCGCGTCGCATCGCCCGGCGGCGCTTCGGTGCGGCAGTCCAACTCGAACGCATCGCCGCTTTTGAGAATCACCGGGCCGGCGAGAAATTTCTCGACGCGGATCTTCGGCCCCTGCAAGTCGGCGAGCACCGCGACCTCGCGACCGAGTTCGGCGGCGACCTCGCGCACTTCCTTGGCCCGGCGCGCATGGTCTTCCGGCTTGCCGTGCGACATGTTCAGGCGCACCACGTCCACGCCTTCGGCGAGGATTTTCTTCAACATCCCGGGCGCGTCGGTGGCCGGGCCCAGCGTGGCGATGATTTTGGTGCGGCGCGCTTGCGTATCCATTTCTTCCTCTTGCCCGGCGTAATCGTTCGACACCGTCACGCTAACACATTCGACGTCGTCGATTGCGGGCGAGCAGCCTCTCAGCGCTTCGCAAGCAGCGGCGCTTTCCTGCCCTTGACGTGTTTTTTCTGCGCGAGCACGGGGTGCTTGACCGCAGGCGCACAAACGACGCCTTGTTTGCGGGCTTTACTCAATGCAATGCGCCCTGTCTTGCCGGCGTGCGATGCCGGTATTTTCGCAATGACGGGCACGGGTTCCGCCGCTGCCGCACTCGATACCGGCGACAGGGCTGCGAGCAGCTTGTGCGTCCCGCTTGTTTTCGCCTCGACCGCCGGCATCCGCGTGAAAGCCTCGTCGAGCAACCCGGCCATCGCTTCATCGCGCGCTTGGGCCGTGCGCCCGCCCAGCACGACTGCAAACAGGCGACGACCACCACGAACTGCCGTCGATGCGAGATTGAACCCGGAGGCTTCGGTGTAGCCGGTCTTCAAACCGTCCATGCCCGAATAGCGCGCCATGAGACGATTGTGTCCGCGCACCAGGCGCCCGCGAAACAGGAACTGCCGGGTCGCGAACATCGACGCGTACTGCGGATAGTCGCGATACAACGCCTGCGCGAGCCGGGCCATGTCGCGTGCCGTCGTGCGATTTTCCGAATTCGGCAAGCCGTTGGCGTTGCCGAAGCGCGTGCCAGTCATGCCCAGCTTCGCTGCCTGCGCGTTCATTTGCTTTGCGAACCCTGCGGTGGAACCGCCGAGGCGCTCGGCGACGACGGTCGCGGCATCGTTGGCCGACTTGACGATCATGCCGAGGATACAGTCGCGCACGCGCACGCTCTGGCCTGCGCGCAAATCGAGTTTGGTCGGCGCCTCGCGCGCCGCCTGCGCGGACACCGGCAATGCTTGATCGAGCTTGAGCGTACCGCGTTGCAGTGCCTGAAACGTCAGGTACAGCGTCATCATTTTGGTCAACGAGGCCGGAATGTTTTCTTGGTCGGCGTTGACCTGTTCAAGCACTTTGCCGCTCTGCGCATCGACCACGATCGTGGCGAAACCTGCGAAGGCGGGTGACGCGAACCCGGCAGCCCCCACCAGCGCGCACGCCATCCAGGCGGCCATCACGACGCGCGGTGATGCGACTCGGCGTTGGGCTTGATCGATCACGCTGGTTTCCCGGCCCACATGGCGGCGATGGTAAAGATGCGCAAACATATCGCAATGTTGCGCAGTTTTCCATAGGTAAAAAATCAATATGTTTCGTTAATCAACTGTTTATTAGAGAAATTATTTCATCGAATCCATCCGTCGCAGCGTGACGAACCCGGCAGGCGAGGTCAGGCCGGCTACAATGCGGGCATGTCCCTGATCCAAATCCAACGTGTCGACTTCAGCGTCGGCGGCCCCCTGCTGCTCGACAAGGTCGATCTCGCCATCGACGCGGGCGAGCGCATCTGCATCGTCGGCCGCAATGGCGCCGGCAAATCCACTCTGCTGCGCCTGATCGCGGGCGAACTCAAGCCCGACGACGGCGAAGTGCGCGTGCAAGGCGGCGTGCGCGTGGCCAAGCTCGCGCAAGAAGTGCCGCAGCACGTCAGCGGCAGCGTGTTCGACGTGGTCGCCGCAGGCTTGGGTGATCTCGGCGCGTTGTTGGCGCGCTATCACCATTTGATCGCCGAGCATTCCACCGATCTCGATGCGCTCGGTAGCGTGCAGTCGCAGATCGAAGCGCAGCACGGCTGGGATCTCGACCGCCGCGTAACGCAAGTGCTCGAGCGTTTGGAACTGCCCGCCGACATCGATTTCGCCGCGCTGTCGGGCGGGATGAAGCGGCGCGTGTTGCTCGCACAGGCGCTTGTGCGCGCACCCGACGTGCTGCTGCTCGATGAGCCGACCAACCATCTCGATATCGAGGCGATTGCGTGGTTGGAAGAATTTCTGCGCAACGCCGAGTTCAGCCTCGTCTTCGTCACCCACGATCGCAGTTTTCTGCGCGCGCTGGCGACACGCATCGTCGAAATCGATCGTGGTCAAGTCACGTCCTGGCCCGGCGACTACGCCAACTATTTGCGTCGACGCGAGGAGCGTCTGCACGCCGAAGCGCAGGCCAATGCGCTGTTCGACAAGAAACTCGCACAGGAAGAAGTGTGGATTCGCCAAGGCATCAAGGCGCGGCGCACGCGCAACGAGGGCCGCGTGCGCGCGCTCAAGGCGTTGCGTCGCGAACGTGCGGAACGCCGCGAACTCGGCGGCAACGCGACGATGACGCTGGCCACGGCGCAAGCCTCGGGCAAAAAGGTGATCGAAGCGCGCGCGGTCGATTATGGCTGGAACGACAAACGCATCCTGCGCGATTTTTCGACGACCATTTTGCGTGGCGACCGCATCGGCATCGTCGGCGCTAACGGTTCGGGAAAAAGTACACTTTTGAAACTCTTGCTCGGCGAGTTGCAACCGCAACGCGGCGAAATCGAACGCGGCACGAATTTGCAAATCGCCTACTTCGACCAACACCGCAGCGCCTTGCGCGAGGACTGGAACGCACTCGACAACGTCGCCGAAGGCACCGAGTACGTCGAACTCAACGGCAGCCGCAAGCACGTGCTCGGTTATCTGCAGGATTTTTTGTTCTCGCCCGAGCGCGCGCGTGCTCCGATCACGCGCCTGTCCGGCGGCGAGCGCAATCGCCTGCTGCTGGCCAAATTGTTCGCCCAACCGTCGAACCTGCTGGTCATGGACGAACCGACCAACGATCTCGACGTGGAAACGCTCGAATTGCTCGAAGAACTGCTCGCCGCGTATCAGGGCACCTTGTTGCTGGTTTCGCATGATCGCGAATTCATCGACAACGTCGTCACCTCCACCCTCGTGCTTGAAGGCGACGGGCGCGTCGGCGACTACGTCGGCGGCTTCAGCGATTGGTTGCGGCAACGGTCTTCGAGTGCTTCGAATATCTTCGCCCGGCCTTCGCGCGAAAACGAAAACCCGGTTCTTTCGTCTGCGACGAAAGAGCAAGCGCCGGATCCCCGCCTTCGCGAAAATGACGCGCAGGCACAAAAGCCGAAGCGCAAGCTCAGCTTCAAGGACGCGCGCGAACTCGAACAGCTGCCCGCCCGCATCGAAACGCTCGAGACCGAAATCGCCATTCGCACCACGGCGATGAGCGATCCGGCCTTCTTCAAGCAGGACAATGCCGCGCGCATCGCCGCGACCGACGAACTGGCGCGCCGGCAAGCCGAGCTCGATCACGCCTACGCACGTTGGCAAGCCCTCGAAAGCTGAGCGCGACTCGGTTAGGCTTCGCACGATATCGAACCCACCTCGAGCAGTGCATGATTCGCCTTGTCACGCTGTTGTTGCTCATCGCCACTTGCTTCGGTGCCGCCGATGCCTTCGCGCAAATCGCACGCCCGAAAACCTGCCTCGTGCTCGGCGGCGGTGGTGCGCGCGGTGCGGCGCACATCGGCGTGCTGAAAGTGATCGAACGCGAACATATCCCGATCGATTGCATCACCGGCACCTCGATGGGCGCCATCGTCGGCGGCCTGTACGCCGCCGGCTACAGCGCCACTGAAATCGAGTCAGTGCTCAAGAGCATCGACTGGAAAGACACGTTCAACGACGACCCGCCGCGCGAGGAGTTGCCGATGCGGCGCAAGGAGGACGAATTGCGCTTCCTCGGCGGCATCGAACTCGGCCTGCGCGACGGCAAGATCGCGCTACCGCGCGGCGCGATCCAGGGCCAGAAACTGCAACTGCTGCTGCGCCGGCTGCTGTTGTCCACCTTGCGCACCGAAGACTTCGACGACCTGCCGATTCCGTTCCGCTCGATCGCCACCGACATCGGCAAGGGCGAGAAGGTCGTGTTCGCGAAGGGCGATCTGGCGATGGCGATCCGCGCGAGCATGTCGGTGCCGGCGGCCTTCGCGCCGATTCGCTATCAGGGCCATCTGCTCGTCGACGGCGGCATCGTCGACAACGTGCCGATCGAGGAAGCGCGCAAACTCGGCGGCACGCATTTGATCGTGGTCAACGTCGGCCAGCCGCTTGCCGCCGAGGATGAGCTGACCTCGCCATTCGCGATCGCCAACCAGATGCTGACCGCGATGATGAAACGGCAAACCGACGCGCAACTGCGCACGCTCGGCCCTGCCGACGTGCTGCTGGTGCCACAGCTCGGCGATTTGTCCAGCGCGGCGTTCGATCGCACGCCAGAAGCGGTGACCTACGGCGAGCGGGCCGCGCAAGCGCAGCTTTCCGCGCTGCAAGCGTTCGCCGTCAGTGCTGCCGACTACGCGACGTTCACCGCGCATCACCGGCAGAAGCCGTTCGACCCGCCCCTGATCGCCTTCCTCGACGTGCTCGCCGGGCGCAGCCGCACGGCGGGCTATGTGCGTCAACGGCTGTCCGACGTGGTCGGCACTCGCTTCGACCCAACCAAGCTGGAAAACAAAATCGGACTCGCCTATGGCGAAGGCAGCTACGAACGCATCACCTACGATCTCGTGCCGAAAGGCGAACAAACCGGCCTGCAAGTACAGCCGGTGGACAAGGGCTGGGGGCCGAACTTTCTCCGCCTGGGGCTGCGTTTGTCGGACAATTTTTCCGGTCGCAACAATTACCAGTTGTTCACCGAGGCCAATTTCACCGGCTTGAACTCGCTTGGTGGCGAGAGCCGCAACCGCATCCAGCTCGGCCAGATCACCGAGTTGTACAGCGAGTTTCTGCAACCCTGGGGGACAGCGGGCGAGTTTTACCTGGCACCGTATCTGCAATACAAGGCCTACAACTTCCCACTCAACGACCACGGATTCGACATCGCCGAATATCGCCGCCGCCGCACGCTCGGCGCGGTCGAGTTCGGCTACACGCCCGATGCGAGTTGGCAGTTGTCGAGCGCGCTCGAATACGGCAAGGATGCCGCGCATCTGCGCATCGGCATGCCTACCAGTCCGGGCAGCGAAGCCGGTTTGCCCAAAGATGTGTCCAGCGATTTCGGTGGCGTGGTTCTGCGCGCGGTGTATGACGACCTCGACCAGGCGGCCTTCCCCACACGCGGCCTGCGCCTGGATGTCTCCGAAGAAGTGTTGCTGACCCAGCTCGGTTCGAGCGACGCCGCACGCATCGCCCGTTTGCGTTGGGACTGGGCGCTATCGCGCGGTCAAAACCATTGGCTGCTCGGCGCCAGCATCAACACCGCCAGCGGCAGTGGCGCGAACGTGCAGATCGCCGCGTTGAGCCAGCTCGGCGGCCTCGCCAACCTGTCCGGCTATACCGAAAACCAGTTGTTCGCCTCGCAGACGGCCCTGCTGCGCGCGGTGTACTACCGGCGCATGACCAATGCGGATGCACTGTTCAGCGTGCCGCTGTATCTGGGCGGCAGTCTGGAAGCCGGCGGCCTGTGGAACCATCGCCAGGACATCGGCAAACGCATGCTCGGCGCTGGCAGCGTGTTCGTCGGCATCGACACCTTCCTCGGCCCGATCTTCCTCGGCTACGGTTATGCACAAGGCGGGCATACCGCCGCGTACCTGACTTTCGGCTCGCTGCTGCGCGCGAACGAATAGCGATTCCTGCCTGAGCGCAGGCTCGCCTCCACACCGCCGCACGCGGCAAAAGGATACCCATGTCCCCTTTCGCCGCCTTTTGTCGTCCGTGGTATTCGCCAGACGCCGCAACAACACCGGATTCAATGAGACGACCATGAAAACACTTGCGACGTTTGCCTTCGTTTTGTGCGCCTTCGCCGCGGCAGCCGCCGAGCCCGGCCCGATCGCGCCACAGGCACAACACGCCTTCGCCACGATCGATGCGTTGAATGTCGAGCAGCATTGGCCGGCCGGCGTGCATGTGCATTGGAAAAGCGGCGAACCCGACGGCCTGCCGGAAAGCGACATCGGCAAACACACGCATTGCAGCGCCTTCGTCGCCGCGGCCGCGGACAAACTCGGCATCTACATTTTGCGCCCACCCGAACACAAGCAGATTCTGCTCGCGAACGCACAGTTCGATTGGCTCGCAAGCGAGGGCACGCAACGCGGCTGGTTGCCGCTGCGCGACGAGATCGACGCTCAGGCTTATGCCAATCGCGGTTACTTCGTGGTCGCCGCGTACAAAAACCATCGCGACGACAAACCCGGCCACATCGCCATCGTGCGCCCGAGCGCCAAAAGCCTCGCCGCGATTCACCGCGAAGGGCCGGAAATCACCCAGGCCGGCGGCCACAACTACCGCGACACGACACTCGCACAGGGGTTTGCCGGCCACCCGGCCGCCTGGGGCCGGCACGAGGTGCGTTTCTACGCACACGCCATCGCGGCGCACTGACGCCCGCAGCGCGCCGACGTCAACCGGTATTTTGCAAGCCGGCGGAAATGCCGTTGACGCTTGCCACCAGCGCAGCGAACAACGCCTCGTCGGCACGTTCGCCCGTGCGCCAGCGCTGGAGCAAGTCGACTTGCATCAGGCTCATTGGGTCGACGTACGGATTGCGCAGGCGAATCGACAGCGCCAGTCGCGGATCTTCGGCGAGCACGCGGTCGGTGCCCTTCAGGCGCAGAATCCACGCCTCCGTACGCGCAAACTCGGCTTCGATGCGCGGGAAGAAAACCGCGTGTTGCGGCTCGGCCAGACGCGAAAACGCCGCAGCGATGGCAAGATCGGATTTCGCCATGACCATCTCGACATCGTCGAGCATGGTGCGGAAGAACGGCCAATGTTGCGCCATGTCGCGCAACACGCTTTCGCCGACGTCGGCAGCTGTATTTTCGAGCGCGGTGCCAACACCGTACCACCCGGTCAGGCCGCAACGATTCTGCGTCCAGGCGAACACCCACGGAATCGCGCGCAGGTTGTCGATCGAGCCTGAGCCGCGCCGCGAGGGCCGCGAACCCAGCGTCATGCGCTCGATCACGTCGATCGGCGTCGCACTGCGAAAGTAATCCATGAACCCCTCGTCGCGCACGAGCGCGCGATAGGCCCTCTCGCCATGTTTCGCGGCGACTTCCGCGGCATTGCGCCATGTCGCTTCGCGCGGCTCGGGCGGGCGCGGGCGCAGCGAGGCCGAGAGCACGGCGCCGACGGTCTGCTCCAGATTGCGCAGCGCCAGCGCGCGCACGCCGAATTTTCGATGGATCACCTCGCCCTGCTCGGTCACTCGCAGGCGGCCGGCGATCGAGCCGCGCGGGGAGGCGATCACCGCGCGCGTGGTTTTGCTGCCGCCACGACTGACCGAGCCGCCGCGACCGTGGAAAAACGCGATCTGCACGCCGGCGCCTTGCGCAATCTTGAGCAATTCGACTTGCGCATCCTGCAACGCCCAGCGCGAAGCGACGATGCCGCCGTCTTTGGACGAATCCGAATAACCCAACATCACCGTCTGGCGATCGGCGCGCGCCGCGAGATGCGCGCGATAGGTCGGATCGGCAAACAGCGCAGCCAACGTCGCCGGCGCATGCTTCAGATCGTCGACGGTCTCGAACAATGGCGCCACATCGAGCGGCACATGCCCGTTTTCGTCGACGAACTGGGCGCGTCGCGCCAACGCCAGCACGGCGAGCACATCGGCCGCACTGCGCGCCATGCTGATGATGTAAAGCCCGATCGCATCGTTGCCGTAGGCATCGCGCGCGTAGGCGAGCTGATCGAAAACGGCGTCGAGCTTTGTGCCCATTTCGTCGCTCGGATCGGGCAAGTCGGCGTCGCCGCGCGCGTACGCTTCGAGCGTCGCCGTCTGCGTCGACGCATCACACGTTTCCCACTGCGCATCGCCGAGCGCGCTGGCCAGCGCGGCGGCGTGCACGCGCGAATCCTGGCGCACGTCGAGCCTGGCGAGATGGAAGCCGAACGTGCGCACGCGCCAAAGCAGGCGACGCACGGAAAACCAGCCGGCATTGCGCCCCTTGTTCGTGCGCAGGCTGTCGGCGATCGATTGAATGTCGGCGAGCAATTCCGCCGGCGCGGCGTAAGCGGATTCCTTCTCGCCCGCACTCGCCGCCAAGCGCGCGCGCACGAACGCGAGCAGGACGCGATACGGCATGTCGGCGTAGCGCGGGTTGATCGTCTGCGCAACCGCGGGCCACTGCGCGCGATAGCGCTCGATGCGCGCAAGCAGCGCCGCATCGAACCCGGTTCGTCCCTGCGTTTGGCTCAATTCGCGCGCGAGTTCGGCGACCTCGGCATCGTAACGGCGCAGCACGAGTTCGCGCTGCGCACGCAAGGTCGCCGCGATCGTGTCGGCATCGACGTTCGGATTGCCGTCCATGTCGCCGCCAACCCAGGAACCGAAGCGCAACATCGTCGGCAACGGCAACGTCTCGCCGTAGACTTCGCTCAAGGCGCGCTCGAACGTTTCATAGAACGCCGGCACGACACGATAGAGGGGCCCGCCGAGATAGAACCCGACATGTTCGAATTCGTCCTGCACGCGCGGTCGCGCGCGCGCCGCGTCTGCCGTCTGCCAGCCCGACGTCAACGCCATGCGCAGGCGCGCGATGTCGGCCTCGCGCTCGTGCGGCGTGCGCTGCGCATCGAAGCCGGCGACCAAGCACTGGAAAATTTCCTGCTCTTTCTCAAGCAAGGTGCGCCGCACCGCCTCGGTCGGATGCGCCGTGAACACGGGCTCGACATCGATGCGCGGCAACCACGCGGCGATGTCCTCCAACCCGACGCCCGCCTGCCTCAATCCTTGCAGTACATCCTTCAGACTTTCCGGCTGCGGCGTCGTGGCGGCACGCTCGTAGTCGCGCCGACGCCGAATGCGGTGCACGCGCTCGGCGATATTGACCACTTGAAAGTAGGCCGAGAAAGCGCGCGTCAACTGCTCCGCCTGATGCGGATCGAGCGCCGACACCTCGCGCGCCAGAATATCCGGCGATGCGCCCGCGTCGCGCAAGCGGATTGCCAGCGTGCGGATCGCTTCGACTTTGGCGAAAAACGCATGCCCCAATTGCTCGGCCAGCATGTCGCCGACCATCGCGCCGAGCCGGCGCACATCCTCGCGCAGCGGCCCGTCGGTCGGCAGAAAATCGATGTCACGTCGTTTGTTGTCCACCGCGCGCAGGCCCCGCTGATTGCTCGATCAGCGGTACTTTGCCATCGATTGTGCGTTGCAACAAGCGTCACGGATGCCGTTGAACTTTGCCCAACTGTGGCACTGTGCCAATTCCAAAAAGTCTGCGCTGCCATCCGCACCCGAAGCACGTCAAAGGGAGTTATGGATGCCGTCGTCCTTGCTGCGCATCCGCGTCGAGATCGGCCAACACGCGGCGCAGCGCGATATCGCTCTTCGCCACCACCACGCCGAACTCGGCCAGCCACAACGCAAACGCCTCGCGCTTGAATTCCGCGCGCTGCAACACATGCCCCGCACCATCCACCGCGCACACCGCAAACACGTTCTTTGCCAAGTCCACACCGACGGTTATAGTGCTCATCGAGACTTCCTCCGCGATTGACGGTTGAAACACCATCATGGCCTGCGAGGCCGGATGTGGGGGAGTCTCTTTTTACTCGTTCAAGCCGACGGCTGCAGGTCGGTTGCGGTAACATGTTGTTCACAGCGGCAGCCGCCACTTAGCTCCAGCGTCTAGACGGCATTCTTCCTCACCGAGGGGTTGAGAACGATGCAAGGTCAATTGGAAATCTGGTTCTGGAGACTGCTGCGCTGGTTGTACGCAGCGTACTTTATGTTCGTCGGCTACATTGTGCTGGGTAACCTACTGCATGGTGCCGCTATTCATATGCACCAGCCCAATTCGGCGGCGCAGGCATTTTCAGACGCGCTGGAGGCAAGCGGCTTCATGTACCCAACACTGGCCGCATGTTATTTCGTCGGCGGGCTTGCACTACTTTTCCAGCGCACCGCACCGTTGGGCCTCGCAATTCTTGGCCCTTCGGTTGTCATCATCCTGCTCTTTCACACTTTTCTTACCGGCATGTACGTATGGGGCGCAGGCTGGGCATTAGTATGGCTGCTAATGGTCTGGCGGTACCGTAAGAGTTTTATCCCGCTCTGGTCGTACGGCGCTTGAATGCTGTCTAACTCGCTCAAGATGGCATGTAACTCGCACGACGCGTGGAGAATACGGGGGTTGACGATTCTGTCTTATCCGATCTGCGCCTGACCGACGACGGTGCTTTGCTCCTCATCAACGACACCACCGACAGCACCACGGGTTTTGCTTGGCAGGTCGATACGATTTTGTATCCGTCCGCAGTCGCGCGGCCAATGACTTCCTTCTCGATTCCGCCGCCCGTAACAACATCGCATCCATGCCTCTGCTGGCTCCAGACAGATTCGGCATTGAACGCACGGCATGCACAGCAAGGACCGTCTCGGGCGACGGGCCGCATAGGGCGATTTGAAAAGACACGTCGCCGAACCGGTGCGAAAGCGAGTCGAAACGGCGCAGTCTGACCACCGCAGTTCAGCGATTCGATATCGTGTACGTCACGCTGGGTTGAACGGCCTCCCGACACACGACAAGCGCGACTGCGCAGCGCAATGTTCCTTGGAATGCCCGACCCTGCTTGACTCACTTCTCACTCGGCTCGGGGCGGTCGCGGGCGAAGATCGGCGCGGCGATCGAGTCGCCCACAAGGGTGCCGTCAACGATGGTGATCGTGGCCGTGGCGACAGGCTGGCGCACGCGACGCGTGGTCAGATCGATGTCGCCCTCCGCGCCGAGCTGGGCGATGCGGATATCGGCCATCGACAGCGGCTTGCCGGCGGCGAGTTGGGTTGGCGCGCGCTGTGGCTGCACGATCCAGACGTGACCGGCCGAGCCGTCGGCAAGGCGGCCGATGCCATCGGCGCCGATCAGCAATGCGGTTTTCTCGTCCACGCCGATGCCGGCGATGGGTGTCTTCGCCGCATTCAAGCGCGCCAGGAATGCAATCAAGCGCCCGAGACGATGGCGCTTGCCGAAGTGCGAGTCGGTAAACACGTTTTCCATGTATTTGAAGTGCAGGAAATCGCTTTCCAACGTGACGCTCGCATCGAACGGGTTGGCCAGCACCCCCTTCGATTCCGCGCTGTGGCCGCCGAGCGCGGCGTACGCGTTGCGGCCAAGCACGGCAAGGCCCGCGCTCGTTCCGCCAATCGGCCGATTCGCCTTGACGTGCGCATCGAGCAAGCGCTGCACCGGGGTGCCTTTCCAGAAATTCACGTAGCGCGACTGATCGCCGCCGGCGAGGAAGATGCCGTCGGCATGTTCGATGATGTCCGCCACGCGCGGATCGTTCGCCGCCGCGCGATCGCGAAACGAAATCGTCTCCGCCGAGGCGACCGGCCCCCATCGGCTCACGAACAGGTTACCGTAGTAGTTGCCAAGCTCGTCGTCGTCCGGATCGTCGGCATCGGTCGCGCGCAAAACGACGATATGGCCGTGGCCGGCACGCGCGACCAGAAAACGAAACGCGGCATCGACGTTGCCGCCGCCGCCGATCAGGGCCAGGCCGAATTCGGTGTGCCGCGCGCCCGGCAGCGCCGGGTCGCCAGCGACGAAATAATCGAAATGGGCAGCGTGGTAACCGTGCGCGCGATCCGCCCCGGCAAGCCCCCCGTCGGCAGCCTGCACACAAGCACCGAGGAGGAGCGAAAAAAAGCAAAGGGCGAGACGGCAAAGGCGCATGGGTGGGATGTCCTGGAAATGACGATGATCCTTGACGAGCCCGACGACGGATTTTGAAATACCGCGCGAATTTCAATTCGTGGCCGCATAATCGTCTTGGCAAGCATTCGGTGCGATGGACGACGACGTTGGGCCCAGCAGATTTCCAGCACGAACGCGAATCGACAGCGCCGGCGGATAGCGGCGTTGCGACCACGCATGCCGTGCAGGTTGCCGGTTTGTTTCGCGAACACAACCGCGCGTTGATCGCATTCTTGTCCGGCCGTCTGGATTCGACCGCCGAAGCGCAGGAAGTTGCGCAAGAGGCCTACGTGCGCCTGCTGCGTCTGGAGCATCCCGAGCAGGTCGGTTTTCTGCGGGCGTATTTGTTCCGCATCGCCGCCAATCTCGCCGTCGACCGCCTGCGCCAGCGCAACGTGCGCGCCGACGCGGCGGAAGACACGTTGTTCGAAGATTGGCTGGACACGCCTGCGCCGGAGCGGCGCGCGCTGGCGAGCGATCAGTTGCGCGTGGTGCGCGAGGCGTTGCGCGAACTGCCACGCAAAACCAGTGCCGCCTTCGTCATGCACGCGATCGATGGCCAAAGCTTCGACGTCATCGCACGGAAAATGAAATTGACCGAGCGCATGGTGCGCTATCACGTCGCGCGCGCGATCGCCCATTGCCGCGCCCGCCTGGACGCCCCGGAGGGTGCCTGACATGGACAAGAAACATCCCGGCCTGTGCTCTGATGCGGATTTGCAAGCCGCCGCCGACTGGTGGGTGCGGCTGCGCGATCCGAGCGCGTCCGCGCACCGCGAGGCGCCATGGCTCGACTGGTGCGGCACCGATTCCCGTCGCCTCGATGCGTTCGCGCGCATCGGCGAACTCGGCACCCAACTCGGCGGCCTCGACGACGAGGCTCGCCGCCAACTGCTGCTCGAATTCGCCCCGCCCGCGCCCGCGCGACGCTGGCACACGTTCGCCATCGCCGCGGCACTGCTGCTCGCCGTCGGCGGCATCGGGCTGTGGCAAGTGCGCGGCGCGCGCTCGACCGAAACCGCCGAATTCGCCACCGGCATCGCGAACGACCGCGACGTCGCCTTGTCCGACGGCTCGCGCATCGCGCTCGGCGCAGCAACGCAACTGCGCATGCACTTCACGACCGGGCATCGCAACATCGACTTGCACGACGGCGAGGCTTTTTTCCACGTCGCGCACGATGTCGCGCGCCCGTTCGTCGTCGCTGCCGGCGAGGTGTCGATTCGCGCCGTCGGCACCGCGTTCGATGTGCGCCGCACCGGTGAGCGCGTCACCATCACGGTCGCCGAGGGGCGTGTCCGCATCGCCGGCACGGCCGGTGTGGCCATCGCGCGAAATTCGACGGCCGAGGCGATCGAAGCCGTCGCCGGCCAGCAGATTTCGTTCGACCCACGGGCTTCAGGCCTGACCGTGCGCACGATCGTGCCCGCTCAGGCGGCAAGCTGGCGCGAGCATCGTCTGGAATTCGTCAACGAGCCGCTCGATTCGGTCGTGGCCAACATCAATCGCTATGCGCGGCGACCGCTCGCCCTCGCCGATGCACGCCTCGGCGCGCTCGCCTTCACCGGCACGGTCGACACCACCGCACTCGATGGCTGGCTCGGCGCGCTGCCGAAAATCCTCCCGCTGCGCGTCGACGTCGAAGGCGAGCGTGTGATGCTGTCCGCCGCCGAACGCGCGTCGCCCTGAATCGGCGGCATGCCGGCATTGGCGACGGAAAATCCGTCAAAATAGCCGCGGATTTCCGGCACGGCGTCGTTCACGCCGATCACGAGGCGCACATGGCGGGTCATGGGGAGGGAATGCACGCACTTGTCGCGCGACTGTGCGCCCTCGCCTTGCTGTCGCTCGTCGGCATGGCGGCGCAGGCCGGGAGTGCCACCCCAAACCTCACGTTTTCCATCGCCGCGCAGCCGTTGTCGGGCGCCCTGATCGAGTACTCGCGGCAAGCGCATGTGCAGGTACTGACCTCGGGTGCGAACCTGAGCGAGGCGCGTTCGCCGGGCGTGATCGGCACGTTGCCGCCGGCGGTGGCGCTCGAACGCCTGCTCGATGGCACGGCCTTCGCCGCCGAATTCACCGATGCCGGCACCGTGGTGGTGGTGCCGCGAGGCGGCGCCAATGCATCGCCCGCGATACCGGCCTTGTCCGTCGCGCCGCGCGAGCCGGCTTCGTTGTCGTCGACGAGTGCCGCGCAACTGCATGCGGTCGTCGTCACCGGCTCGCGCATCCCGCGCACGCTGAGCGACGGGCCGACACCGATCAGCATGCTCACGGCAGAGGACATTCGCAACAACGGCTTCGCCAGCGCCTACGAGATCGTCACTTCGCTGACCCAGAATCTTGGCGCAGTCGACAACAACTCGAACACGAACGGCTTTTCGCCGGGCGCGATCGGCGTCGATCTGCGTGGCCTCGGGCCCAACCATACGCTGGTGCTGATCAATGGCCGTCGCATCGCCGACTATCCGCAGTCGTATATGGGCAACAGCAACTTCACCGACATTTCCGGCATTCCCGTCTCGCTGATCGATCGGGTCGAAGTGCTCACCGGCAGCGCCTCGGCGGTGTACGGCTCGGATGCGATGTCCGGCGTCGTCAATTTCATCCTCAAGCAGAAGCTCGACGACACCACGCTGAATCTGCGCATCGGCAACACCCAGCATGGCGGCGCAGGCACGCAACGCTTGCAGATCGGCACCGGTTGGTCGAACGATCTCGTCGATGCCACGCTGGGCGTGGAGGTGTATAACCAGGCGCCGCTGTGGGGTTTCCAGCGCAGCTACACCGATTCGCGGCTCGATGCGCCGATGCCCTCGTATCCCTCGCCGGTGTTCGCGCGCATCGATGCGAACGGCAACTACCTCGATCCCGGCGCGGCCACCTGCGCCGCACTCGCCCATCTCGACAATGGCTCGGTGTTCCGCGCCTATCGCCCCGATCGCGGCTACTACTGCGGCAGCAACGAGGATGTCGGTTACGGCACGTTGATCAACGCTCGCCGCATGGCCAACCTGTATGCGTCGGCGCGCTGGCACTTGGGCGCGCATCTGGATGCCTTCGTCGATCTGCTCGCCGGCACCTCGCATCAGGAGAGTTACAACACGCCGCTGCAATGGCAGAACAGCGTGCCGCTCAACGGCGATGCCGCGCCGGTGCCGTTCTACAATCTGGCGACCGGACAAATCGAACAGTGGCAGCGCCGCTACTTCACGATCGAGGAGAACGGCGGCTTCGAGGCGGGCAAGATTCGCAACATCGCCAACAGCTACGCGATCAATGCCGGGTTGAACGGCACCTTCGCCGATACCGACTGGGCCTTTGAGTTGCTGCTCGGCCATGCGCAAAATCGGCTGGAAAGCAAATGGCCGGCGCTCGTTGCCGCCAAGGCGCAAGCGCTGTATCTCGGCCCCGCGCTCGGCATCGATCCGGGCAGCGGCTATTCCATTTTCGATGCGCCGATCGGTCGTTTGTACACGCCGTTGAGCGTGGCGGAATTCCGCTCGATCACGCAGGATTCGATCGATCGCGGCATGTCGCGCGCAGAGAACGTGAGCGCGACGTTGTCCAACCCGCAGTGGCTACCGCTGCCCGCAGGGCCGATCGGCTTCGCTGCCGTCGCGGAATTCGGCAACCAGTATTACGGCCTCAAGCCCGACCCGCTGTCGCTCGACGGCAGCTACTACGGTTTGCACAACACCGGCGCGGTCGGCTCGCGCGAGCATGCCGGGCTCGGCGCGGAATTCAAGGTCCCCGTGCTGCCCCATCTCGATATCGATGCCGCCGCCCGTTACGATCGCTACGCCTATGCGGCGACATCCTCGGGCCGCTTCACCTGGTCGCTCGGCATCGAGTATCGCCCGATCGAGCCGCTGCTTCTGCGTGCCTCGGCGAGCAGCGGTTTTCGCGCGCCCGATCTGGCGTACCTGTTCGCCGGGCCAAGCGGCGCCAGCTCGACCGGCATCGACTATTACCTGTGCGGCCAGCGCCAACCCGACGTACCGCTCGCGGCATGCCGCTACAACGCCATCGCCTTCAATGGCCGCAGCCACGGCAGCACGGCGCTGCGCGAAGAAACCAGCACCTCGCTGAGCTGGGGCTGGGTGTATTCGTGGAACGGTCTGGATCTCGCCGCCGACTACTATCGGATCGCGCTCGGCAACGAAGTGTTGTACCAATCCAGCGACTACATTCTGCGCGAAGAGGCGCAGTGCCGTCTGGGCGACATCGCGGCGACATCCGCCCTGTGCCGTCAGGTGCTCGGCCAGGTCGTGCGCAATCCGGCGAGCGATCGCGTCAACCCCGAAGGCATTACTTCCGTCCTGCTGTTGCCGATCAATGCCGCCGCCGATCGCACCTCGGGCGTCGACTTGAAGGCGCACTACCGCATCGAAACCGGGCGCGCTGGCCGCTTCGATGTCGACTTGGCGTATACCTACATCGCCACGCACACGCTGCGCCAGTTTCCGAATGGCCCCGTCGTGGATGAATTGCACGACCTCTACAACGTCGTCGCGCCACGCGATAAAGCCAGTTATTCGATCGCCTGGACGGGCGGCAAATTCACCGCGACCCTGTACGGCTACCGCTTGGGCGGGTTGCCCGACTGGGCGGGGACCCGACGGCTCGCCCCCACCTTCGTCTACAACGCCTCGCTGAACTACCGCCACGATGCGCAGACGACCGTGACCTTGCTGCTCGACAACCTGTTCGATTCGCCACCGCGCCGCAGCGGCGACTGGGTCAACTATCCGTTTTATCCCGGCCGCTGGTACAGCCCGCTTGGGCGCCAGGTTCTGCTCGAAGTGGATTATCGCTTCGGTACCGCCGCGAACTGACTGCGCGCCCGCATCCGCACGGTGCGCAGCCCTCTCAGCACCCGTCGTGCCCGCCGACGGTCGGTCGGCCCCGCACATTTCACGCGGATGACAGGCGCATTTCAAAATTCCGCCATTCATCCGTCTAGGTCACGACGCGGCAGTTTCGCCGCCTGCCTTGGGGATCGCCATGCATCATCACGGAGTTTCGAAACACACTCGCCTTGCGCTGCTCATCGCCATGGCCCTGCCGTTGACTGTCGCGCACGCCGCGGCAGCCGATGCGCAAACCGAAAGCGCGACGGCCAACGCCACGCCGACGGCGCAACTGGAAAAAGTCGTGGTCACCGGATCGAACATCCCGCGCGCCCAGGTCGAAGGCCCCGCGCCGATCACCATCGTCAGCGCGCGCGACATCAGCGAGCGTGGCTTCGCCACCACCGCCGACATCATGGTTTCGCTGAGCCAAAACCTCGGCGCGCTCGACAACAACCAGAATACGAATGGTTTCTCCAACGGCGCGCAAGCGGTCGACCTGCGCGGTCTCGGCCCCAACCACACGTTGATTCTGATCAACGGCCGCCGCATCGCCGATTACCCGCAGTCGTACAACGGCGAGAGCAACTTCACCGACATCAGCAACATTCCCGTTGCGCTGATCGACCGGGTCGAAATTCTCACCGGCAGCGCCTCGGCCGTGTACGGCTCGGATGCGATTTCGGGCGTGATCAACTTCATCATGAAAAAGAAGGCGGATGGCACCACGCTCGATTACCGCATGGGCACGACCCAACACGGCGGCGCGGCCTCGCAGCATTTCACGCTGACCTCCGGCTGGTCGAACGGCCCGTTCGACTCGGTGTTCGGTGTGGAAATCTACAATCAGGATCCGCTGTGGGCGTATCAGCGCGATTATCTTTCCTCGCGCACCTACGACCCGCGCTATGGCACCAGCCCGACGCGGGTGTACGCGCCGACCTTCGTGCGCCTGGATGGCGACGACAATTACATCGACCCGGGCCAGGCCACCTGCAACGCCCTGTCGTATCTCAATCAGGGCACGGTGCAGTATCTCAAGCGCCGCAGCTATGGCTACTACTGCGGCAGCCTCGCCGACGTGCGCTACGGCACCATGCAGAACGCCCGCCGCGCGGCCAACTTCTACGGCTCGGCGACGTACCACCTCACCGATCGCATGGAACTGTTCGCCGATGTGCAGTACAGCACCTCGCACCAGGAAACCTACAACACGCAGTTGAAGTGGCAGAACAGCTATCCGCTCAACGGCGATGCCTCGCCGACGCCGTTCTACAACACCGCCACGGGGCAGGTCGAGCAGTGGCAACGCCAGTATTTCACCTATGAGGAAAACGGCGGCCTCAAGCGCGCCATGATCCGCAACA
>Ga0208826_1001343_pt1 | contig 20926 bp, 19 predicted proteins | sample AD_UKC115_MetaG_FD_184451 | JGI IMG/M metagenome (GOLD analysis project Ga0208826, IMG submission 184451) | Active sludge microbial communities of municipal wastewater-treating anaerobic digesters from Hong Kong - AD_UKC115_MetaG (SPAdes)... | ecosystem: Engineered > Bioreactor > Anaerobic >...
CTCTTAATCGCACCAGAAGGAATTGAAATTACAAATTTGTTATATCTTTTTGATAGATATAATCTCTCTTAATCGCACCAGAAGGAATTGAAATGAGTGTAAAGGTTGCGTTGATACGGAACTTATACTCTCTTAATCGCACCAGAAGGAATTGAAATATGTAATGATATAAAAATTGCTTACAACTTCATTAGACTCTTAATCGCACCAGAAGGAATTGAAATTAGTGTTAAAGGGGGCGCCGTGGCCTGCCTGCCCCCTCTTAATCGCACCAGAAGGAATTGAAATAATATACTATGAAATTTGGGACGTAATAAAAAGAATCTCTTAATCGCACCAGAAGGAATTGAAATATGCCTTGTATGCTTCCGGGTATTCTTCTCGAATTTTCTCTTAATCGCACCAGAAGGAATTGAAATAAGAATTAAAAACATTTTCTTTTCCAAATATAATACTCTTAATCGCACCAGAAGGAATTGAAATGAAAGTAAACTATTCACACGAGCTACTGGCTGGAGCTCTTAATCGCACCAGAAGGAATTGAAATGGCGTAATAAATACAATTTATTATTCCGCGAAATTCTCTTAATCGCACCAGAAGGAATTGAAATCTACTTGCAGGTAAAGTCCCAAGAATAACCGAATTACTCTTAATCGCACCAGAAGGAATTGAAATCTACTTGCAGGTAAAGTCCCAAGAATAACCGAATTACTCTTAATCGCACCAGAAGGAATTGAAATTACCTAAATACGGAAGAGGACAAGTTGAATAGCTGGCTCTTAATCGCACCAGAAGGAATTGAAATTACAAATTTGTTATATCTTTTTGATAGATATAATCTCTCTTAATCGCACCAGAAGGAATTGAAATTTAACAATTCCGTATTGTGCAGGTAAAAGTTCAAATCTCTTAATCGCACCAGAAGGAATTGAAATCATCATATTGTTTTGTGAAATTGAGCGTTGGTTTTTTCTCTTAATCGCACCAGAAGGAATTGAAATGGAATATATATTTCTCGCTCGTGTTCTTCGTGATCTGACTCTTAATCGCACCAGAAGGAATTGAAATATACTTCTCAGGAATTTTTCTAAATCATCATTAAGCTCTTAATCGCACCAGAAGGAATTGAAATGCTGCGATTGGGAAGGGCGATGATTATATTATCAAACTCTTAATCGCACCAGAAGGAATTGAAATTTAGTCCATAAAGCAGCTCCACCTTCTCCGCCGTTCTCTTAATCGCACCAGAAGGAATTGAAATTACCATTCCACTTCCTCAATTTCTATTACATTGAACATCTCTTAATCGCACCAGAAGGAATTGAAATTTTAGAAGTAATTTGTCAATATCACTATTTTTAGACTCTTAATCGCACCAGAAGGAATTGAAATAACGAATAACTTCCTCTTGTGGTTGTTCTTTTATTTCCTCTTAATCGCACCAGAAGGAATTGAAATAATTATATTCTTTTTCCATAGTACTATTTTTTTAATCGAGCCCTTAATCGCACCAGAAGGAATTGAAATCACGGAGCGAAGCTGGAAGGGAAGCGAAGCACTGGCTCTTAATCGCACCAGAAGGAATTGAAATAATTATATTCTTTTTCCATAGTACTATTTTTTTAATCGAGCTCTTAATCGCACCAGAAGGAATTGAAATTTTCTAAAATAATATTTGTTAAAATCATTCCATTGATTCTCTTAATCGCACCAGAAGGAATTGAAATGAAAATGCTGTGAATGAACAAAACCTTTCTCTGTCACAAAACTCTTAATCGCACCAGAAGGAATTGAAATCCCATCCTACCGGTAACATTAAAATTACAACTTACGCTCTTAATCGCACCAGAAGGAATTGAAATAAAGAATACTCTAACAATATTAGCGACGTAGGAAACTCTTAATCGCACCAGAAGGAATTGAAATTTGGTCATGTTGACCAATTGCATAGCTGTTCCAATATCTCTTAATCGCACCAGAAGGAATTGAAATTAGAAAGAATGGTAAATCAGGCAAACGAAAACAAAAACCTCTTAATCGCACCAGAAGGAATTGAAATATATCAGTCGAAGCAACGGTATCAAGCCCAGCAATACTCTTAATCGCACCAGAAGGAATTGAAATCACATAACGGCGTCTTTAAAAAAGTCGCCATCTATCTCTTAATCGCACCAGAAGGAATTGAAATTCTATTTGTTGAAAGTCATTTAAGCACTGTGAAATCTCTTAATCGCACCAGAAGGAATTGAAATCCCCATATTATTTGATTTTTTGATACACGAAATAGTCTCTTAATCGCACCAGAAGGAATTGAAATTAGATTGGAAGTTAAAAAGACATTGGACTTTGCTCCGCTCTTAATCGCACCAGAAGGAATTGAAATACAGAAACATAATCTGCCACCGGCGATAAATCGGCACTCTTAATCGCACCAGAAGGAATTGAAATAAGGCATCGCACTTACAACAAGTTTATTCCTGTTATTCTCTTAATCGCACCAGAAGGAATTGAAATGCCAAAAAACAAAAAGCAAATAAAAACAAAAAAAAACTCTTAATCGCACCAGAAGGAATTGAAATTATGTCGGTTTACAGGGGGGGCAATTTCTTTTCTTCTCTTAATCGCACCAGAAGGAATTGAAATTCGAGATCGAATAGATTATAATTATCAGAGAGATAACTCTTAATCGCACCAGAAGGAATTGAAATAAAATTACAACCGTTTAAAAAACAAAACAAAATTATACTTTTAATCGCACCAGAAGGAATTGAAATTGACTTTGATTCGCTTGATTCTTGATTTATGTGAATTTTTTAATAAAAAATTTGTTTTATAAAAAGTATTTTGTATTTTTGCAGATATGGAAAACGGCTCTATGGTTAGGGAACGTTTAGCTTCGGCTAAACCCCTATTTGGGCCGTTTTTCTTCTTTTAAATCGTTCCGAATTATTTCTTTCTTATCTATCACAATCAACTTCGGAATTTTTCCAAAATATTTTTTTAACTCATTATTCAAGTCAAAATAAACTCTTAATCGCACCAGAAGGAATTGAAATTGACTTTGATTCGCTTGATTCTTGATTTATGTGAACTCTTAATCGCACCAGAAGGAATTGAAATACTGAGAAGCCTGTTGAGTTGTTAAAAATATTGGTTCTCTTAATCGCACCAGAAGGAATTGAAATCTCAATTGTGGTGTTAATAAAAGACACTATTTCACGAAGTGTGTAAATTAAAAAGTCGAGATAAAAATTAAAATCTTATTCTTTCAACAAAGAATTTATAGCTTTGACGCTTGATAAAGGACTTTTTAAGGATTGACTATTTATGTAATTTTTTTGATAAAAAATTTTTTTTATAAAAAGTATTTTGTATTTTTACAGTGTGTCGGGTGTACCACTTTTGTGGAGCCTGACGCTCCGGCCACCATTTCGATGGTGGTCTTTTTTATTGCTCAATATGAACAATTTTGTCTTTATACACACACAATATTAATTCAAAATCTTTGTATTGATTTCCGGGCAATTTTTTTAATCCGTTATATCTTCCCAAACCTTTATAGAACTTTTGAACATCAAATTCTGCTATAAAAAAACAACAGCAACTTGTGTATTTTTTTTGATGCACAATGTTTCATCGCATCTCTTATATTTAAGGATGAGCCAGATTCAGAAGAAGCGATTTCAAATTTTTTTCCATTCCAAAAACCATCTGTATGTTTTATACCAGGCGGATTTCCTTTTTCTGATTCAAAGATAACGGATCGCCCGTATTTATAACCAATCTTTTGTACTTCAACTTCACGCCACCCTTTTTTTGGGTCAAAAATATGATCAACATGTGTGGCCATTAATCCTCCTGTTTTGGAATTGAATTTCACATTGTAATAGCGCGAATTATTTTTAATCTTTTCAATTACATAAAATGTTGCTGAAACATAGCAATCAAAATCAGTATAAGAAAATGAAGGTCTGTAAGGACATTTGCGTTGAGCAGTGATTGATTCTCCTTTAAAAAATCTTTCTTCTCTTATTCTATGAAGTCCGTAAGGCTTATTATCCGATGTAATAACATCTTTAAACCTGTCTAAATGCATTTTCAAATTTGGATATGGCTGCATTAATTTTGGATTTTTAAACTCTGATCCAGTATAGATTATCCATAGTTTGTTTTTTGAGTTAGCATAATACCTAATCAACTCATCCGTAGTATAACATGGCTTAATTAATTTTTTTTCAAATGAATCAAGATTTAATGAATCTAATTTTTTTTGGACAAAGCAAAAATTCCATTACCAACTTCTACTATTTTCTTTAGCGATTTTCTCGATTTATTGTTTACAAAATCCTTAGGAAATACAATACCCTGAGCCATTTCCATTTCAGGAAAATAAAAATTTCCTTTACTCATTATTTTTTCAAGCACATTTGGGAGATATTGTTATTGAAAGTAAATGGTTTGCCTTTAACAATGTTTGGATGTAACTTGAAAAAGGTTTTTTCTGAGAAATTATTAGTAATTGTAAAATCCAGAAAGTCAACAAGTTCATTTGTGCTAATTTTGTCATTTCGTAAGACAGAATACTTTATATCATATTCTATATGTGGAGTTGTTTTTTGAAGGATATAAATCATTGTTTGAATACCAGCAGTTTTGAAAACTTTATAATTTCCAAAATCAGTAAAGAGTTTTAATTTAAATTTTAAATTTTCTTTTTAATAGAATTTATAGGTGTAGTTAATTTACTTCAGAGTTTTTTTAATTATAAAAATCATTTTTCAAAAGCTAATCAAAAATATCATCATAGGAGAGTAATTCTTTATAGTAACATTGACAAAAGATTGCAGTTCCACCTTCCATCACTGATAGCAACTGATTCAAATTCCTACTAAATTGAGATTTGTTGTTCTTAAAAAGTAAGTTCTATTAGCAGTGTTTTTAATGAAGCAAAGGGAAATTGTTTTTTGTTATAAAAAAATTGTAATTTTGCTACAATTATCTAAATAAGTCTTTATTTCTCTTTCACTTTTTAATTTAAATGCAATTTATATTTATTATATGACTAAAATAACCAGAGAAGAAGCTCTTCTTTATCATTCACAAGGAAAGCCAGGTAAAATTGAGATTGTTCCTACCAAACCTTACAGTTCGCAGCGTGATTTGTCACTAGCGTATTCGCCAGGAGTTGCAGAACCGTGTCTGGAAATTAAAAAAAGTGAGAATGCTGTTTACCAATACACCAATAAGGGAAATTTGGTGGCAGTTATTTCCAATGGAACGGCTGTTCTTGGATTGGGAGATATTGGTCCTTTGGCAGGCAAACCTGTGATGGAGGGGAAAGCGTTATTGTTTAAAATTTTTGCTGGTATTGATGTTTTTGATATTGAAGTAAAGGAAAAAGATCCAGAAAAATTTATTCAGACTGTAAAAGCTATTTCACCTACTTTCGGAGGTATTAATTTAGAAGACATTAAAGCACCTGAATGTTTTGAAATTGAAGAGAAATTAAAACAGGAATTAGATATTCCTATTATGCACGATGATCAGCATGGTACAGCTATTATTTCTGGAGCAGGATTGTTGAATGCATTAGAAATTGCTGGGAAAAAGATTGAAGAAGTAAAAATTGTGATTAATGGAGCCGGGGCTGCTGCAATTTCGTGCACCAAATTGTATATTAAGCTGGGTGCAAAGCCTGAAAATATAATTATGCTTGATTCTAAAGGGATTATCAACAAGCAACGTACTGATTTGACGGAAATAAAAAAACCATTTGCCACCGATAAAAATATTCATTCTTTAGAAGAAGCAATAAAAGGAGCTGATGTTTTTCTGGGATTATCGGTAAATGGAATTTTGTCCATTGAAATGGTTCGTTCCATGAATGAAAATCCTATCATTTTTGCTCTTGCCAATCCTGACCCTGAAATTTCTTATGAAGATGCAATGAATGCTCGTGAAGATATCATTTTTGCTACGGGAAGATCCGATTACCCTAATCAAATTAATAATGTACTGGGATTTCCGTATATTTTTCGTGGTGCTTTGGATGTACGAGCAACTTGTATCAATGAAGAAATGAAATTGGCAGCCGTTTATGCCTTAGCGGATCTGGCAAAAAAGCCAGTGCCTGATGTAGTAAATGCAGCTTACAATTTGAAAAAATTAAGTTTTGGCAGAGATTATATTATTCCGAAACCGCTTGATCCACGATTGTTAACCGTAGTTGCTCCTGCTGTAGCACGTGCTGCTATGGAATCGGGAGTGGCACGTCAAAAAATTACAGATTGGGAAGCTTATAATATTAAGTTGCGCGAATTAATGGGTGGTTATGGTGACAAAATGTTGCGACGTTTTTATGATATGGCTCGTCAAAATCCCAAAAGAGTGGTATTTTCTGAAGCCAATCACCTGAATATGCTAAAAGCTGCTGAAATGGCTTATAATGAAGGTATTTGTTATCCTATTCTGTTGGGAAATGAAGAAAGGATTCAAAAAATTGCGGATGAATATAACATTGACCTTACAGGAATGGAAATTATTAATTTGCGTCATGATAGAGAAGAGCAACGAAGAATTTCTTATGCTGAGCAGCTTGCCAACAAATTACAACGGGATGGTATGACCTTTGACGAAGCTTATGAAAAAATGCATGAGCGGAACTATTTTGGTATGATGATGGTCGAAAGAGGCGAAGCTGATGCTTTGATCACTGGCGTTTATACAAAATATGCCGATGCTATTCAAGCAGCTAAAGATGTGATTGGCATTCGTGAAGGATCAAAAAATATTGCCGCTCTTCATATTATGAATACCAAAAAAGGAACTTTTTTCCTGGCTGATACACTCTTTAATCGCCATCCTTCTACTGAAACACTACTGGATATTGCAAAATTAACTTATCGAACTGTAAAACTTTTTGCTCATGAACCAGTAATGGCAATGTTGTCTTATTCCAATTTTGGTTCTGATAAGCAAGGCAGTCCGGCAAGTGTTCATGAAGTGGTTGCTACTTTGCACAGAGAATATCCAGAAATGATTGTCGATGGTGAAATGCAAGTTAATTTTGCTTTGAACAAAGAATTACGCGATAAAAAATATCCTTTTTCCAAATTAGCAGGCAAGGATGTAAATACCTTGATATTCCCCAATTTAAGTTCTGCAAATACTGCTTACAAAATATTATTGGAGATGGGATTAGCTGAATCGATAGGACCAATTCAAATGGGTTTGAATAAACCTGTTCATATTTTGGATGTAGAAAGTTCTGTCCGTGATATTATTAACATGACAACTATTGCTGTGATTGATGCTGTTCTGGAAGAACAAAAAAATAGTGGGAAGGTAAGTTAAATTAAATAATATTGAGAAACTAAATAAAAAGCTGTCTTTTTTTCAGAAAAGCAGCTTTTTGATTCTTATTTTACGATTTTTGCTGGTAAACTTTTGTTTCTGATTTGAATATAAATTTCAGTATCTTTTTTCGCATAATCTGTTTTTATATATCCCATTCCAATTCCAGTTTTGTCTCCTGGAATAAAACTTCCCGAAGTTACTTTCCCAATTATTTCATTATGCAGGTTTAATATATCGTAGCCATGACGGGGAATACCTTTTTCTAATAGCTCAAATCTTATCAATTTTCGTTGGATTCCTTTTTCTTTTTGTTTTTCAAGAGCGGGACGACCAATAAAGTTTTTTTCTGGAATAAATTTGGTAATCCAATCCAGCCCTGCTTCTAATGGAGTGGTAGTTTCATCAATATCATTGCCATGAAGGCAAAATCCTTTTTCGAGGCGTAAAGTATCGCGAGCACCAAGTCCGATAGGCTGGATACCAAATTCTTTTCCTGCTTCAAAAAGTACATTCCATATTTTATCAGCATATTCAGACGAGAAATATAATTCAAAACCGCCAGCTCCTGTGTAACCTGTATTAGATAAGAGTACTGGTTCTATTTCAGCAACTTTTCCTATCGTAAAATGATAATAAGGAATTTTTGATAAAGGAATAGACGTTAGTTTTTGAATGACATGGATGGCTAAAGGACCTTGTACGGCTAATTGAGCTACCTGATCTGAAATATTTTTTATTTCAGCATTTTCGCTGTTATTTAAAACACACCATTCCCAATCTTTTTCAACGTTAGCAGCATTGATGACCAATAAATATTTTTCAGGTTCTATATGATAAACCAACAAATCATCTATTATTCCACCTGCCTCATTAGTAAAACAAGAATATTGAGCTTTACCGAGAGGCAAAGAAGCAACATCGTTGGTTGTCATTTTTTGAAGAAAGGTTAAAGCTTTCGGTCCCTTTACAAGAATTTCGCCCATGTGTGAAACATCAAAAACACCGACTTTCTGACGAACTGCCAAATGTTCATCGCTGATACTGCTATATTCAATAGGCATATTGTAACCGGCAAATTCTTGCATTTTAGCCCCAAGCTCAAGATGAAAGTGAGTAAATGGAGTGGTTTTCATTGATGAATTTTTGATTTTGAATTTTTTCTGAAAAATGAATAAAAATGATTTTTGATAAAATTATTGAGGAATATTTTCTTGATTGCCAACCAGCTCTGCAATTTTTACAATAACCATCATGGCTTTTTCCATAGAAGGAATGGGAATGTATTCAAAACGTCCATGAAAATTATGTCCTCCTGCAAAAATGTTAGGGCAGGGGAGTTCCATATAAGAAAGTCGTGCCCCGTCGGTGCCACCACGAATCGGAGAAATTTTCGGGGTTACACCAACCTTTTTCATGGCTTGTGAAGCTATATCAATAATATACATTACAGGCTCTATTTTTTCACGCATGTTGTAATATTGATCTTTTAATTCGATAATTGCGGTATTTTCACCAAATTCAGCATTTATTTTATTGACGAGATGTTGTAATTCTTTTTTTCTTCTTTCGAATTTATCGCGGTCATGATCACGAATAAGGCAGTTTAGAGTAGTTTTTTCAACGGTGCCTTCTATATTGGTAATATGGTAAAAACCTTCATAACCTTCTGTGTGTTCGGGTGTTTCGTGTCGAGGAAGCATACTGATGTATTGTTGAGCAATGCGAATGGAATTTTTCATTTTATGACGGGCATAACCTGGATGCACATTCAAACCATTAAAAGTTAATCGGGCAGAAGCTGCATTGAAATTTTCATATTGCAATTCTCCAATTTCTCCTCCATCGATGGTATAAGCCCATTGAGCGTTGAATTTTTTTATATTGAAATAATCTACTCCTTTCCCGATTTCTTCATCAGGAGTGAAAGCAATACGGATTTTTCCATGTTTAATTTCAGGATGGTCAACAAGATATTCCATAGCCGAAACAATTTCTGCAATTCCAGCTTTGTCATCAGCTCCTAACAGCGTGGTTCCATCAGTAACAATAATATCTTGACCAATGTATTGAAGAATTTCAGGAAATTTTTCTGTTTCAAAAACAATCAGCTTTTCTTCATTCATCAGAATATCTTTACCATCATAATTTTTGATAATTTTTGGTTTTACATTTTTGCCACTCATATCGGGGCTGGTATCCAGATGAGCAATAAAACCAATGGTAGGAATTTCTTTATCAATATTGGCAGGTAAAGTAGCCATTACATAACCATTTTTGTCTACTTCAGCATCTTTTAGTCCTATTGATTTTAATTCTTTTACCAGATAATGAGCAAGTGCCAGTTGACCAGGTGTGCTGGGGGTTAAATTGGTGTTTTCATCAGAAGTAGTAGTAAATTCTACATATTTCAAAAAACGATCTACTAAAGTTGTCATATTGCTTTCATTTTATATGGATAAAATTAAACAATGCAAAGTTAAGATAATATTCTTTTCACCGAAGATGATGGGAAGAAATTCAAATTGATATTAAGAAAACAATTCTTTTAGTTTACATTCGCAGTTACATATTTTATTTTCAAACACTCCGCTACGTTGTAATAAATTGTATTCGATGATAAAATTTTGGGTAAATATTCCTGCTGATAGATTTTCTTCTATTTGTTGCAGAGTCCACCATTTAGCTTGATTTATTTTTTGATAATTAGGCTCTATGTTATTTACATTGCAAGCAATAAAAAGAAAAGCATAATGTTGTTCATTTTCAGTACGATGAATATAGTTTGAAAGGAAAAAAGGCTTCAAATCTTTTAATCCATATTTTTCTTCTGCTGTTCTTTCAATACAATCTTCAATTGTTTCTCCTGTGCGGATATGATTAGAAATGGCAGCATCCCATAGACAGGGAAAAATTAAATCATTTTCACAGTTTTTTTGCAGAAAAATCATATTTTCTTTAATAAATAAAATTCGAATAATGGGATGCATGTATTTTTTTTCAATTTTTAAACTTACCAGAGGTTGAACATTCCCAACAATTTTTCCCTGTTCGTTTACAATAGGCCACCATTCTTCTTTTAATAGTTTATGGCAAACAAGTTGGACACGGCAAAATTCAAAAGCCAGCAGAAAAACAATTGCTCCAATATAAATTACTTGAAGCAGTTCTAAATAAACATTTTCTTTTATTGTGGGGAATTGATAAATAATGAAATAAAAGAGAAGATAACCGGAAATAATTAAGAATAAAGATTGGATGAAATTAAAATATTCTTCAAAATTGTTTTTCATGGGTAAAAATTTCGGAGTTCTTGCATTGATTTTTTTTTCAATGAAGGAACGAAATAAAAGTGACAAACCTAAAAATAACCAGCAAACTAAATCATCTATAATAGGTGAAAGGAATAGCCATTTTTCTGATAAGAAAGTAAAAATTGCACTCAGACTTACGGCAAGAAAAATAAAAGCAGAAAAAAAATACCAGACAAAAAGTTGGTTATAAGCAATAAAAAGATAAATTGTAAATATAAGGAATAAAGGGATAGCAATTGACCATGCCCAATTTCTTCCCGCTACATTATCTACTATAAGGAAAACAATTAGCGGGAAGAAATGATAAATTGGATTAAAGAAAGATTCTTTGATTTGTTTTCTTAATTTATCCATAGGTAGTCAATTCAATCTTCTACATTTTACTACCTATAACAATCATTGCAAGCTTTTAGTTTGATAACAACTGTGAGAATCTCAAACATTGTACTTCATCAATCGGCTGATATATTTGCCAATAATGTCAAATTCAATGTTAACCGTAGTACCCACTTTTATTTGATGGAAGTTAGTATGTTCATAAGTATAAGGAATGATGGCCACCTGAAATGAGTTATCGGTTGGATTGCAAACAGTAAGACTTACTCCATTCACAGCAACTGAGCCTTTATCTACAGTAAGATAACCACGTTTCGCCATTTCGGGATCAAATTGGTATTCGAACGTAAAATACCAGCTTCCTTCAACTTCATCAATAGCGGTACAAATAGCAGTAATATCAACGTGTCCCTGTACAATATGTCCGTCCAGTCGTTCTGTTAAAAGTAAACTGCGTTCCAGATTTACTTCGCTTCCACAAACCAGTTCTCCTAAGTTTGTCCGATCAAGCGTTTCCTGAATGGCAGTTACTGTATAACTATCATCGGTTTTTGAAACCACTGTCAAGCAAACGCCATTGTGAGCAATACTTTGGTCAATAGACAATTCATTTACAAAAGAACAGGTCATGGTAATGTGCAGATTTCCTTCTTCTTTTCGCAAGGCTACTACTGGAGCAGCTTCTTCAATTATTCCTGAAAACATTTTCTTAAATTTTTATGAGTTATACTTATTAATGGTTTTTATTCGTGAAACATTTACAATTCCTTTTATCATGCTAATTTTTTTCATAATGCCATCTAAATCGTGAGCATCATTGACCATAATAGTCAGGTTTCCAATAAAAAGTCCTGCTTTTGAATCAATGGAAATAGAACGTAACACAATGTTTTTTTCCTTGTCAATTAAAGAAGTAATGTTGGTTACAATGCCAATATCATCTTTCCCAATGACGTGTAAAGTAATGGGATATTGAGTGCCACCTGATTGTCCTGACCATTGAGCTTTTACAATTCTGTAACCAAATTTTGAATACAATTCAGGTGCATTGGGACAATCTACTCTGTGAATCTTGATGCCACCTCCTACAGATACAAATCCAAAAATTTCATCTCCATAAATTGGTTGACAACATTTTGCCAGCGTATAATCAATTCCTTTTAAATTTTGATCAATAATTAAAATATCTTCCTTTTCCTTGATAGAGGTTTCAATAACGGGCGACTCTTTTATGAAATTCTCAGCACTTCGTGTTTCTGTTACATTTTGTTGAGCTTCATGCTTTTCCATCTCCAAATAGGTATCACGAAGAGCCAAAAGATCAAGTTTTTCCTGTGCAATTTCCTGATAAAAATCGCTTACTGTCTTATATCCTTTTTTCTTTGCCAGACGAGAAATTTTACCTTCATCTAACTCAATTTTCCAATTTTTGAAACGTCGCAAAAGTGTTTCTCGTCCGATAACTGCATCTTTGTATTGAATTTCTTTTAATGCTTGACGAATTTTTGCTTTAGCTTTTGAGGTAGCAACGATATTTAACCATTCGGCACTTGGCTTTTGGGTTGCCGAAGTAAGTATTTTTATTTGATCTCCATTTTTAAGAACATATTTAAGTGGTACATTTTTTTCCCGATAAGTATTGTTGGTAATTAGAGCTCCTGTGCATTTCAAGCCTAAATTGGTATGAATATAAAAGGCAAAATCAAGTATTGTTGCACCTTTGGGGAACCGTAGTAATTCTCCTGTAGGAGTAAAAACGAAAACTTCTTTATCATACAAATTCAGTTTATATTCATCCAGCAAGTCAATAGCATTTAATTGTGGATTTTCAAGTATATCACGAATATTTTTTAACCATTTGTCCATTTCAGATTCACTCTGGACACCTTTATATTTCCAGTGAGCTGCTAATCCCTTCTCAGCAATTTCGTTCATCCGTGTGGTGCGAATTTGAATTTCGATCCATTTGTTTTGTGGTCCTAATACCGTAATATGAAGACTCTCATAACCATTAGATTTAGGAATAGAAATCCAATCACGCAATCGTTTGGGATTAGGTTGATACATATCTGTTACGATGGAATAAACTTGCCAACAAACCATTTTTTCTTTTTCAAGCGGAACATCAAGAATAATGCGGATGGCAAACAAATCATAAATATTTTCAAAAGTGGTATTTTGTTTTTTTATTTTATTGTAAATAGAAAAAATAGATTTTGTTCTTCCTTTAATTTCAAATGGATATTCAATTTCCTGACGAAGTTTTTTTTCAAGAGGAGCAATGAATTCTGCAATGTATTGATCGCGTGAGCGTTTGGTCTCATTTAATTTATTGGCAATTTCTTTGTAAACTTCGCGATTAGTATATTTTAATGCCAAATCTTCTAATTCACTTTTAATTTTGTATAACCCCAAGCGATGAGCTAAAGGAGCATACAACACGGCACATTCCTGAGCTATTTCTTGTTGCTTTTTAACGGAAAATTTTTCAAGTGTACGTAACGTATATAATTTTTGAGCAATCAGAATCAATACAACACGAACATCTTTTGCAACCGATAAAAGAAATTGACTAAAATTCTCTGTCTCAAGAGTTGCTTTTTTGCTATACAGTTCATTGACTTTTTCCAGTCCTTCTATAATAGTGGAAATTTTTATATGAAATTTCTGTTCAATTTCAGAAATGCTAATTAGTCCTTCTTTTAAAATATCAAAGAATAAAATGCTGATTACCATTTCTTTTCCTAAGCCTATTTCTGTTAAAAGAATTTGGATAACAGACAGTTTGTCTTCTATTGAATCATTATTGTTTACAAATAATGAAGGATAGCTTTTGCAATACTGTTTCAGTATATTTCTTATTTCTTTTCGCTCTGTGAAGCTAAAAAGATTTTCACTGGCTTGTAAGACTTTTCTATATAAAACTGAAACGGGTAATGTTGAATAAGAAGTCATATCAGATTTGTTTCAAAAAATCTTTATATTATGTTGTTAAAAGATAATATAGCTTATTTATTAAAAAATTCGCTTTTGCTAATTTATTACAAACTTACATAAAAAAAATAATTTTTATGTGCCACGCAATAAAAATCAAGGCCATGATTGTTCGATAAATAATTAACGTATTCAAAAGGTACAATTGTTTAATTTAAAACTACTTTCATATAAGAAGAACAGTCAGTGGTCTTGACATTCACAAAGAGAGCATATTTATGTGTATTTTGGATGAACAAGGGGAAGAGACAGAAGAAAAATTTGGTGTAACCACCCGTGAGCGATTAGTCATGAAATTCTTTGCCACAGCAGCAACCCTCGTGTCATGGGTAGGACTGCGACCGTCTATTGCTTGAATACCCACAGACTATGGAATGTGATGGATTGTTTGTAAAGTCTTTATATTTGTGTGGATCAATACCCCGCCTTCGCAAACTGACTATAGCAGATTTTCCGAATTGAATGCATGTATGAATCATTGAGTTCGAAGAGGAAAGCAATATTTGTAATGCGAAAGTGTTATATCTTTCGCCAGAAGGAAACTTTGCTCTATTTTCTCTATAATTCTACCTTATGAACCTCTTCAGAACAAAAAATTATGAGATTTATAAAGAAATATACTGAATTAATTTTCAAATTTATATGATAATTTATTAATTTCCACATAAAAAAATACCATAGTTAACTGATTAAACTATGATATTAAATAATTTGTACCCGAAGCGGGACTTGAACCCGCACAGCCTTTGAGGGCCAAAGGATTTTAAGTCCTTCGTGTCTACCATTCCACCATCCGGGCAACAACCCTCTTCAAAATTAATTTTTTTACTGAGCGAAAAACGGGACTCGAACCCGCGACCCCGACCTTGGCAAGGTCGTGCTCTACCAACTGAGCTATTTTCGCGTTGAATAAAAGTGAGTGCAAATATACACTCATTTTTTCGTTTATGAAATTTTTTGGGATAAAAATTGAAAGTAATTTTAAAATTAAAAAGGCGGGACATCAACAGAACCGCCTTAATTTCCTCGCTCAAATAAGACTTACAAATAATTCATTTTCTTGTTCATTAAACTGAATCTTTCCCTCACGAGCTAACCAGCCTAAAGCCATATTTAAATCTTTTTCAGTTAATTTAGCAGCTTTTTTCAAGGCTTTTATCCCCATTTCTCCTTTTTCATTGAGAATATTCCATATAATGCCAGCATTTGTTCCAATTTTTTCTACTAACATAGTGGTTTGGTTTTAATTATTAATTATAAATTTTTGTTTTACAAAGTTATTAAAAATACTATTAATATCAAAAATCAAAAAACTTAAATAGTTAAGACTTTCATTGTGAATAATTTCATTTTAAATGATTTCTTGTTTCTGAACATGGAGACGCGAAATTATTTGCTCATAAGCCAGTCTGGAAGCATTTTGTTGTGATTCTTTTTTACTATAACCTTTTGATTCAGAAATAATTTTTCCATCAATCAACACATGAGAATGAAAAACATGTTTATTGTCTTTACTTAAATTTTCACTAACAACTTCAAATTCAATGGGTATTTTATTTTTCTGACACCATTCAATTAACTTAGATTTATAATTTATTTCTTCATTTTCAAGTTTTTCCATATCCAACAAACAAAGTAATTTTTTTTTAACAAATTGTTTGCTGTTTTCGTAACCCTTATCAAGATAAATAGCACCAATTAAAGCTTCTAATGCATTCCCATAAATATCATTAATATTATTGATATTTACATGTTTAGCTATTTTTACCAAATTTTGCAGTCCTAATTCAAGAGCTAAATGATTTAAAGTGAATCGATTTACAATTTTAGAACGAGTAGTGGTAAGAAATCCTTCATCTTTGTTTTTGTAATGAAGGAAAAGAATATCTGAGATGATAGAATTCAACACAGCATCTCCTAAAAATTCCAAACGTTCGTTGCTTAATATTTTGCCGTTTTTGGTAATGATTGGAACTGATTTATGTCGTATTGCCAGTTGATAGTAATCAATGTTGTGGGGATAAAATCCTAAAACCTTATAAAATAAAGAATAAGGCTCATTTCTCATCTTCGAAAAGAGCCTTAATTTTTTTGAAAAAAGATTTATCACGAGTTTATTTAGTATATTTTTTTAAAATTATACTTGCATTGTGTCCCCCAAAACCAAAATTGTTTGATAAAACTGTATTTATTACTCTTCTCTGGGCTTTATTGAAAGTGAAATTAAGACGATAATCAATTTCAGGATCTTCATCACCTTCTTTAAAATTAATGGTTGGGGGAACAATACCATTTATGATAGAAAGGGTAGAAATAATTGCTTCAATAGCCCCTGCTGCTCCAAGCAAATGCCCTGTCATAGATTTTGTAGCACTTATATTAAGTTCATAGGCGTGTTCTCCAAAAACATCTTTGATAGCCTTAGCTTCTGAAATGTCACCAACGCCGGTAGAAGTACCATGAACATTGATATAATCAATATCGCTTGGAGATAACGCTGCATCTTTTAAAGCATTACTCATTGCCAATATGGCTCCCAATCCATCGGGATGAGAAGCCGTCAAGTGATAAGCATCAGCGGATAAACCGCCACCTATTACTTCACATAAAATATTCGCACCACGTTCAAGAGCAGAGTCAAGTTCTTCCAGAATCAAACATCCTGCTCCTTCACCCATAACAAAACCATCACGACTTTTACTAAAAGGGCGAGAAGCGGTTTTTGGCTCATCATTTCTGGTTGAAATTGCCATCATTGCATTGAATCCTCCTATTCCTGCTGGAGTAATAGCAGCTTCGGCTCCACCAACAACAAACATTTTAGCTTTTCCTAAGCGGATATAATTAAAAGCATCAATAATGGAATTAGCAGAAGAAGCACAAGCAGAAGTGGTAGCAAAATTAGGTCCATGAAAACCATATTGAATAGAAATGTGTCCTGCTGCTATATCCGAAATCATTTTTGGGATGAAAAATGGATTGAATTTTGGACCTGCTTCTTTGTTGAGATAATAATTGGAAACTTCTTGCTCATAAGTTGCTATTCCTCCAATGCCGGAAGAGAAAATCACTCCAATTTCATTTTTGTCAATTGTTTCCAAGTTCATTCCACAATTTTCGATGGCTTCCTTTGCTGCTACCAATGCATATTGAGTAAAGAGATCCATTTTACGAATTTCTTTCTTCTCAAAATATTGGGTAGGATCAAAATCTTTTACTTCGCAAGCAAATTGTGTCTTAAATTGAGAAGCATCAAAATGGGTAATAGACGCAGCTCCACTTACACCATTAACTATGTTGTTCCAAAAAATGGGAACTGTCGTTCCCACTGGTGTAATTGCTCCTAATCCTGTTACAACTACTCTCTTTAACTCCATAAGAGAAAACTTATTATTTCTTCAAATTTTCAATATAGTTGATAGCATCACCAACTGTTGTAATTTTTTCTGCTTGATCGTCAGGAATAGAGATACCAAATTCTTTTTCAAATTCCATAATGAGTTCAACGGTATCTAACGAATCTGCACCAAGATCATTTGTAAAACTTGCTGAAGGTGTAATTTCAGCTTCATCTACGCCTAACTTCTCGGCAATAATCGCTTTTACTTTTTCTTCAACTTCTGACATAATTTTTAAGTTTTAAGTTTATAAATAAAATTTGTTTTATAATTTTGTGCTGCAAAGAAATAAAATTTTCTTCAAATAACCATCATTTTATTGAAAAAAATGCACTTTTTTGCACAATTTGCCTAATTTTGTGCAGTATTTAACTTAAAATTATGCCCATTAGAATTGCAATTTTTGCCTCAGGTTCTGGTTCAAATGCCGAAAATATTATTCGATATTTTTCTAATCATCCCAATTTTGTTTTTCCCGTTATTCTTTCGAATAATGAAAAAGCTTTTGTTCATGAACGAGCAAAAAAACTTGGAGTACCTTCTGTTACGTTTTCAAAAGAAGATTTTTTAAAAGGAGAAAAAATATTGAATTTTTTACAAGAGCAAAAGATAGATGCTATAGTTCTTGCAGGTTTCTTACTTCAAGTTCCATTGCTGGTGATAGATGCTTATCCACAAAAAATCATTAATATTCATCCTGCTTTGCTTCCAAAATTTGGCGGGAAAGGAATGTATGGAATGCGAGTTCACGAGGCAGTAAAAGAAGCAGGAGAAACCGAAACAGGTATCACTATTCATTACGTGAATAATGAATATGATGCAGGTGAAATCATTTTTCAAGCAAAATGTCCTGTGCTTCCCGAAGATACACCTGAAACCATTGCAAAAAAGGTTCATGAATTAGAATATCAATATTATCCTCGAGTGATTGAAAAAATATGGGGTCAGCAAAACTAATTTCCATTATTGTTTGAACAAAAAGCTTTGAGAGATTTTATGTATCTTTGCAATGAAATATTGCTTAAGATTTTACCAACTAATTTTTTATTTCATGGGTCTTCAATGTGGAATCGTAGGTTTACCTAATGTAGGCAAATCTACTTTATTCAATTGTTTGTCAAGTACTAAAGCTCAAGCCGCCAATTTCCCTTTTTGTACCATCGAACCAAATATCGGCGTAATTACTGTACCGGATGAACGCCTCAACAAATTAGCTGAACTGGTTCATCCCCAAAAAATTGTGCCTACTACTGTAGAAATTGTGGACATTGCAGGATTGGTAAAAGGAGCGAGCAAAGGAGAAGGTTTAGGGAATAAATTTTTAGCTAATATTCGCGAAACAGATGCTATATTACACATATTAAGGTGCTTTGATGATGAAAATGTTGCTCATGTGAATGGAAAAGTTGATCCTGTTCGGGACAAAGAAATTGTGGATATGGAACTTCAGTTGAAAGATTTGGAAACCATTGAAAGCAGAATTAATAAAGTACAAAAACAAGCTCAAACAGGTGGTGACAAGCAAGCTAAAAGAATCTATGAAATTTTACTTCAATACCGCGAAGCTTTACTGCAAGGAAAATCAGCTCGCACCGTAAAATTGGACAAAGAAGAAAAAAAGTTGGTGAAAGATCTTTATTTACTGAGCGACAAACCAGTTTTGTATGTTTGCAATGTAGATGAAAATTCCATTCATAACGAAAACGCTTACGTAGAAGCTGTCCGTGAATCAATAAAAAACGAAAATGCGGAAATTTTAGTTATCTGTGCTCGATTGGAAGCCGAAATTGCTGAACTTGAAACCTATGAAGAACGTCAAATGTTTCTGGAAGAATGGGGATTAACAGAATCAGGCGTTTCACGATTGATTAAATCTGCTTACCGATTATTGAATCTGGAAACTTTTTTAACTGCTGGTCCTCAAGAAGTAAGAGCGTGGACTTATGAAAAAGGTTGGAAAGCTCCTCAATGTGCTGGAGTTATTCATACTGATTTTGAAAAAGGGTTTATTCGGGCAGAAGTAATAAAATATGACGATTTTATCCGTTTAGGTTCTGAAGCAGCTTGCCGTGAAGCTGGGAAAATTTACATCGAAGGAAAAGATTATGAGGTTCAAGATGGCGATATCATGCATTTTCGATTCAATGTTTAAATGGTTTTAAAAAGCAATTTAGATTCGCTTTAAATATAAATCTTATATGCGAGTTTTGATTCAAAGAGTAGATGAAGCTTCTGTGGTAGTGGATGAAAAAAATGTTGCTGCTATCAGGAAAGGGCTTTTAGTTTTTGTTGGCATTGAAGAAAACGATACTGAAAATGACGCAGAATGGTTAACTGGAAAGACAGCCTCGCTACGAATTTTTGATGATGAAAAAGGAATAATGAATTTATCCGTAATGGATATAAATGGAGAAATTCTGGTTGTAAGCCAGTTTACTCTTTGTGCCATGACTCACAAAGGCAATCGACCTTCGTATGTAAAAGCAGCAAAACCAGAAAAAGCCATTCCCTTATATGAATTTTTTTGTCAAACATTAAGTACAAAAATTGGGAAACAAGTAAAAACAGGCATTTTTGGAGCTTATATGAAAATTGCCTTAGTCAACAATGGACCAGTGACTATCTGGATTGATTCAAAAAACTCAATTTCTTGATAAATAAACACTTATTTTCAAAAAGTATGAAAAAGAATATTCCTAACTTCATTACCTGTTTGAATTTATTTTCGGGATGTATTGCTGTATATTTTGCTTTTCAGGGAAATTATGCAGTTGTTTTGCTTTTTGTGTTCATAGCAGCCTTTTTTGATTTTCTCGATGGCTTAATGGCACGTTTATTTAATGTTCCTTCTGCGTTAGGAAAAGAATTAGATTCATTATCTGATGTAGTCAGTTTTGGTTTGACACCAGGTGCCATTGCTTTTTCTTTACTTCAACAAACCAATTTGCCTTTCTGGATGGCTTTTACTGGTTTTTTGCTCCCTATTTTTTCAGCTTTGCGATTAGCCAAATTCAACCTGGATACCCGCCAAACTAATTATTTTTTGGGATTACCTACACCAGCTCATACTATTTTTTGGGCAGGATTAAGTTATTCATTTTCTTTTTTTTTCATTGAAAATTACTGGATTACATTAATCTTAATTGTTCTTTTCAGTGGATTGTTAGTGAGTGAAATTCCTATGTTTTCTTTAAAATTTAAGACGCTAAGATGGGAAGGGAATGAAATTCAATATATTTTTATATTGGTAAGTATTGTCCTTTTCGCTGTTTTTCTGCTGGATTCTTTTTCACTTATTATCTGCTGGTATATTTTGCTTTCCTTGTTGACGCCAAAATTTTTTAAAGAATAATTTATTGATTATCAGCTAAAAAGAAAAATATAATATTTCCTTTATGTTAATCCCTAACTTCGCAAAATTTACGTAATAGGTAGTTCTAATTTTTTCAAAAGAGTAGAAGTTTTCTTGGTAATTTCAGCGGTATACCATTTATCGTTGATTTTCACTCGCTTGATTTCGGTTAGGAAAC
>Ga0208826_1001349_pt1 | contig 20910 bp, 28 predicted proteins | sample AD_UKC115_MetaG_FD_184451 | JGI IMG/M metagenome (GOLD analysis project Ga0208826, IMG submission 184451) | Active sludge microbial communities of municipal wastewater-treating anaerobic digesters from Hong Kong - AD_UKC115_MetaG (SPAdes)... | ecosystem: Engineered > Bioreactor > Anaerobic >...
GCCGAAGGGTGACACCGGAGATCCGGGCGCAACAGGTGCTACCGGGCCTGCGGGTGAAACCGGCGCAACGGGGCCGGCGGGCGCTGACGCATACACGCCCACCACGACTGTCTATGTGGCGAATCAATCGCTCGATGTTTCGGCGCTGATGACTGCTGGCGCCAAGCGCGCCTATGTGATCTGCATTGGCGGTGGCGGTGGCGGCGGTTCCGGACGGAAGGGCGCTGCCGCTTCCGTTCGCTGCGGTGGCGGCGGTGGTGGAGCTGGCGGACGTTCGGAAGCCGACTTCCTGTTAGCCGACCTTCCGGCATCGGTGACGATGGTGATAGGCGCAGCCGGAACGGGTGGCGCCTCACAAGCGACAAACAGCACGAACGGCAACAACGGCGTGGCTGGTGGAAACACGACCTTTGGCGCGTTCCTGCGCGCGATGGGCGGCGGACGTGGCGGCGGGGGCACGAACGCGACGGGTGCTGCAGGCTCGGCCGGGGGCGGATCCGTATCCTCCGGCGGCGCTGGCGCGGCGGCGAGTACGACGGGCGGGGTCGGGGTTGCCGGCGGCGTATCCAACCTTGCCTCTGGCGGCGGCGCTTCCGGTGGCGGGATTACGTCTGCGGACGCAGCATCGAACGGCGCGGCGGGTGGCGCATCGCCGACCTATAGCGGAACGACGGTGAGCGGCGGCACGGCCGGAACCTCTGGCGCTACGGGTGGCGACGGAACAGCAGATGGTGGGCTGAAAATCGGCACGGGCGGCGGTGGTGGCGGCGCGTCCAAGACGGGCGCGGCTGGCGCTGGCGGCAAGGGTGCGGGATACGGCGCAGGCGGCGGCGGTGGTGGGGCTTCGCTCGATTCCACAGGGAACAGCGGCGCGGGTGGCGACGGCGGCACGGGCGCGATCATCGTCATTGCGTACTGATGACCACATGGGCATTGCTCGCGCCGGGGCCGTCCGCTTCGGCGGAGCTTGCCGAGCTGATTAGGCATCTACCGACTGGTGCGATTGGCTGCGCATTCCAGCTTGCACCGTGGGCGCAGTTCGTGGCCGCGAGTGATCGCGGCTGGTGGCGGAAGTATCCGGAGGCCTTACGGTTCCCGGAACGGTTCGCCATGATGCCGGTCGATGGGGCGGAACGGATCAACGTTCCGGTCGTCGGCGCCATCTGCAATTCCGGCGTGCTTGGGCTGGAGGTTGCCAAGCTGAAAGGCGCGACCCGCATCCTGCTGCTGGGCTTCGACATGCACGGCGCGCATTTCTTCGGCGCGTACACGAACGGGCTGCGGAACACGAACGAATCGCAGCGCAGGAACCATCTGCGGCAGTTCGCGGATTGGGGCGTGGCGAACAAGGGGATTGAGGTCATCAATTGCACCGAAGGGTCTGCCCTGAAGTGCTTTCCAACGGCGAGGTTGGATGAAACAGGCATATTTGAACCTTCGGCTCACCGTGCCGGAGCGGGTCGAGGCGTTTGCGAGGGGACTCCGGCTTAACGGCTACAAGGTCATCCCCGGTACGACGATGACGCCGGGGCCGCAGGACATCCTGGTGACGTGGAATCGCATCGGCATCGGTGCATCCGCCGCGCGTGCATTCGAGGCCGCAGGGCGTCCGGTACTGGTGGCGGAGAATGCAGGCTGGGGCAATGACTTCGCCGGGAAGCGGTGGTATCACATCGCCCGGAACCGCCATAACACGGCGGGCCGGTTCGATGACTTCGGCCCGGAGCGGTGGGATACGCTGGGGATCGAGCTGGCCCCGTGGCGCACGCAAGGCGAGACGGTGATTCTGGCGCAGCGTGGCATCGGCGCGGCACCGACCGCCATGCCGCGTAGCTGGCCGCAGGAGGCGCAGGCGCGTTACGGCGGCAGGATTCGCAGGCATCCCGGGACGCGCCCCACAACGGCGCTCAGGGACGATTTGGCCCATTGCGGGCGCGTGGTGACGTGGGGCAGCGGGGCGGCCTTACAGGCGCTTCTGTGGGGCATTCCGGTTGCGTCGGAGATGCCCGACTGGATCGGGGCACAGGACAACACGGACGAAGGCCGGCTGGCGATGCTGCGGAGGCTGGCGTGGGCACAGTGGACGATGGACGAAATCTCCGAAGGGTTGCCGTTCCGGAGCCTGCTATGACTCGGGAATGGGTACTGGAACGGTTCTTCCTGATCGCGGAAACCGATGAAGGGTTTAACGTTCAAGACCCGCAGACCGGCGGGAGCTATTTCATCCCGAGGTCGGCATGAACCTGCTGGTCACCGGCAAGGGCGGTAAATCCGGAAGCTGGGCCATGCGAGGCGAACAACTCGGCGCGGCGATGGGCGCGACGGTGCAAGCCAACGCGACGACACCCGGCGACTTGACCATCGTGGTCAAGCGCACGCCGTCTGCGGTGGTCGCGGCCCTGCGTGGCAAACGCTGGGTCTGGGACATCGTGGATGCCTACCCGCAACCGCTGTCCTACCAGTGGACGCGGGATGAAGCGATTGGCTGGGTGCGCGGAAAGATCGCATCGCTGAATCCCACGGCGATCATCTGGCCGAACCGGAAAATGCGGGAGGACTGCGATACCGGGATTCCTGGCATCGTGCTTCCGCACCATCACCGGATCGGAATTGAACGTAACCCGATCCGCGAAACGATCAAGCGCGTGGGCTACGAAGGCTCGCCGGGCTATCTCGGGCAATGGGAGAGGGTGATCCGGCAGGAATGCCAGCGGCGGGGCTGGGAGTTCGTGGTCAACCCCGAACGCCTGGCCGACGTGGACGTGGTATTGGCGCTTCGTGACTCGGGCGGCTATGTGGCCCGCCACTGGAAGTCCGGCGTGAAGCTGGCGAACGCACACGCAAGCGGCACCCCGTTCGTGGGGCAGGCCGAATGCGGCTACACGGAGAACGCGACAGGCGCCGAGTATTGGGCCGAGGATGGGCACAGCCTGTCCATTGCGTTCGATTGGCTGAAGGATCAAGGTGGCCGGGAAGCGATTGCTGATCGGTTTGTGCAGCGTGCTTATCCCGTGGAACGCGCGGCAAGGGATTTGAAGGAATGGCTGCATGACCTCGGATAGTCCGGTCGGCTTGGCGCGGTTCGCGGAGAAGTGGCCGCCGCGCAGGGGCCGGACACTGGTGGTCGGCAGCAAGGTTTACGGCAAGAAGCAGGATCGCCGGCAGCTGTACCGCAAGGCGCTGGGAATTGACCTCTTTGAAGGCGAGGGCGTGGACATCGTTCACGATCTCGAAGCCCCGCTGCCCACGGAGCTAGGCACGTTCGCACACGTCGATTGCGTGTCGGTGCTGGAGCATGTGCGCCGTCCGTGGCTGATGGCGGCGAACATCGAGGCGGCATTGATGGAAGGCGGCACGCTGCTGGTTTGCGTCCCGTTCGTCTGGCGGGTGCATTCGTATCCGGGCGACTACTGGCGGATGACGACCGAGGCGCTGGAAGTCCTGTTCCCGAATATCCAATGGTATTCGCGGAAGTATTTGGTGGAAGGCCAGCAACGAAATCTCGTGCGAGGAAAGCGCGACCCAGAAGGCCAATGGATGCAACGCGCGGAGTTGGCTGCGGCCGGGGTCAAGTGCAGTTCGATGTCCTGAACTCCCCGCTGGCAAACACCCGCGCGCAAGGATTGATGCGGGCTGCGCTGGAAGGCGCGCCGGGGCTGGACATCCGCGAGTTTGCGGGTGAGCCCAGACCGGATGCCTACGTCGTCCTGTACGGCCTGGGCGGCAGGGATCGCATCCAGTATGCGAACCGGGAACGGCTGATCGCGTTCGACGCAGGCTATTGGGATCGCAAGGGGCCAGACCGCAGGTATCGCGTCGCCATCGGCGGATTCCACAGCCCGCAACACGTCATGCGCGGGCCGTATCCGGGCGGTGGCCGATGGGCCTTGTCGGGGATGGACATTGCGCCGGACATGGTAGGCGGTGGCCCGATCCTGCTGGTAGGGAATGGCCCGAAGTCGAACGCGGTTGGGGCTGATGGTTGGACGCGGGACAAGTCGCGCGAGCTGCGGGCCAAGTTCCCCGGCCAGAAGATCCTGTATCGGCCCAAGCCGAAGAGGCCGCTGGAACATGGCGTCTCGCACGATGGCATCGCCTCAGGCGCCATAGATGACGTTCTGCGGGGCGTCTCGCTGGTGGTATGCCGACACTCGAACGTGGCGGTGGACGCCTGCCGCTGGGGCGTTCCGGTGGTCTGCGACGACGGTGCGGCGGCGGCAATCTATCCGCAGCGGCTTGGGGATGCAGAGAACCAGCCGGGCTTGGACATGCGCACGGAGTTCCTGCACCGCTTGGCGTGGTGGCAATGGTCGGCGGCCGAGTGTCGGTCTGGCGCGTTCTGGGGATGGATCACGAGCGTGATTGCATGAGGCTTAACATCGGGTGCGGCAAGCAAACATGGCGCGATTTCTTTTGCATCGACGCCGTGCGCCACCCGAAGGCCAGCCGCGATCCTGACCTGTTGCACGCATTCTATTTCGCAAAGGATGGGGCGCTGTTGAATCCGGTTCCGCTGGCCGATGGCTGCGCTGACGAATTGCACAGCTACCACTTCATCGAGCATGTGTACCGCTGGGAAGCTCCTGCGCTGGTGACTGAGTTCCGCCGCCTGCTGAAGCCGTCCGGAAAGTTGGTGCTGGAATTGCCGAACATCGCCGCCGCCGCGCAAAACCTGCTGGCCGGGATGAACGATCAAATGGCGATGTGGCCTCTTTATGGTGATCCTGAGCACCGTGACCCATACATGTGCCACCGCTGGGGTTACACGCCGGAAACGATTACGGCGCTGTTGCAGTCGCACGGATTCAGCGCGGTGAACGTGCTTCCCCCGGTGACGCATGGTGCCAAGCGTAAGCGCGACATGCGGGTGGAGGCGTTGGCGTGATCCATTTGTTCTGCGGCTACGACGAACGCGAGAGCATCGGGTTCGCCGTGTTCGCGCATAGCGTCATTGCCCGTGCATCAAGGCCGGTGGCGCTGATCCCGCTGTCCTCTATGGGGATGGGCGAGGGGAGTAACACATTCACGAAATCCCGGTTCCTTGTCCCATACCTCATGGGCTTCAAGGGACGGGCAATTTTCGTGGACGCTTCCGACATGCTGATGTTCGTGGATGTTGCGGAGCTTGAATCTCAGTTCAGTGCGGACTTCGCGGTGCAGGTTGTCCAGCACAAGGATTACAGCACCCGGAACCCCATGAAATACGTTGGCACCGGGATGGAGTCGGAGAACAAGGATTACCCACGCAAGAATTGGGCGTCTGTCATGCTGTTCAACTGCGCCCATCCGGTCTGGCAGGACATGACGCCTGCCACCATTGCGGGCATGTCGATGGCCGATCTTCTCTCGCTGGACTTCTGCGGCGAGGACGTGGGGATGCTGCATCCGAAGTGGAACCGGCTAGTGGACGAAGGCCAGCCGACAAGTGGGAACGTCCTGCACTGGACAGCCGGCATCCCGGCGTTCGACCGATACCGCGACACGCCTGCGGCCGATGTTTGGGAAGCCGAACGCCGCGCAATGGAGCGAACCGCTTGAACGAAATCAAGGGGCTGGACGAAATCCAGCGCAAGCTCAAATCCTTGCCTGACAAGATTGGCAGGAACGCGATGAAGCGGTCGCTTCGCAAGGGCGCGAACGTCATCCGGGATGCGGCGCGAGGAAACGCGAAGCGGCTGGACGATCCCGACACCAGCGAGAGCATCGCCAAGAATATCGCCGTGCAATCGGGGAACCGTCGCAGGGAGATGCAAGAGGGCGGCCCGGTCATGCGCGTAGGCGTCATGGGCGGCGCGCGAGACATGGGGAAGTATGGCGAGTTCAAGGGCGCGGGGAAGGGCAATCCCGGCGGAGACACTTTCTACTGGCGATTCCTTGAGTTCGGCACTTCCAACATGGCCGCCCGTCCGTTCATGAGGCCGGCGATGGCGACTGCCGGCGGGGCCGCGCTGGATGCAACGGTGGCTGCAATGCAGTCAGAAACCGACAAAGAACTGGCGAAACTCTGATGTACCCAGAAGTGTTTTCCTACGCCGTGGCATCGCCAGCGGTGACGGGGTTGCTTGGCCTGAATCCGACAAGGTTCTGGCCGTTCGCCGATGCGCCGCAGCCGAGCAGCACGGGCTACGGCCTGCCCTACGCCGTCCACCAGCTTGTGTATGGCACGCCTGAAAACACGCTTCCCTGTACGCCGACGACCGACAACATCGGCATTCAAGTCGATGCCTACGGGAAAACCGTGACCGAGGCGCGAGCGGTGCTGACCGCATTGCGTGACGCCTTCGAGCCGCATGGCTACGTCGTTTCCTACAACGGCGAAAACAAGGAACAGGACACCGGCCTGTATCGGGCCAGCTTCACTGCCGAGTTCTGGGAGGATCGAGGCAGCTAAACCTTTTGGCTTGTGCACAGGCCAAAACCGACTGTCGTGAGACAGCCGCAATCCCGCCGTGAGGCGATATTTCCCATCTGGATGGAAAACCGAAATGAAGACCCAGGGCACTGAGTTGTACGCGATCAATCCCACCACGGGAGCGATCATCACGGTGGGCTGCCCCACCAGCATCGACGGCATCGACACCAGCATCGAGCAGTTGGAAACAACCTGCTTGAACTCTCTGGCGCGCACCTACGAGGCGGGCTTGGCTACGCCGGGAACCGCGACGTTCGGGATCAATGTCGATCCGAAGGATGCGTCCCACAAGCTGCTGCATGACTACAAGATTGCCGGCACCACGCTGCATTGGGCCGTGGGTTGGTCGGAAGACCCCGGCACCGCGCCCACGTCCGCGATGAACTCCGCTGGCGAATACGAGTTCGTGACCCCGACCAGCCGCAGCTGGATTCTGTTCGAGGGCTTCATGAACTCATTCCCCTTCAGCTTCGGCTTGAACGCTCAGGTCACTTCGACCGTGGGCATCCAAGTATCCGGCGAACCCGAGCTGATCCCGGCGGTTTGACTTCTACGGGGAGGTCTGTGGGCAGGCTCGCCACTGTTCCCGCTCCCCTCCTTTCTAGGCGAGAAACATGCAAATCAACGACCTGAAGGCCATCGGCGCCTTCGTGCCGTCCAAGCTCATCGAGCGGACGGTTAAGTTCCAGCGTCCGGTGCAGCGACCGGAATCCGAATGGGAGCATCCGGACATTCCGGAATTGACGGGTGAGTTGGCCGACGAATCGGTGACGGTCTGGATTCGTCGCGGCTCCGCTGCGGATGCCATCGAAATGATGCAGGCGCAACGACGCGAACAACCGTTCGTGGCGATCTTCCGTTCGATTTGCCACAAGGATGGCACGCAGGTGTTCGAGTCGGTCGAACAGGCCGAATCGTTGCAACTGTGGCTGGCGATGCCGCTGTTCGAGGCGATTACGGAGGTCGCCGGGAAAAGCCCAAAAGCCTCTCGCCGCAGGACGAGTTCTGGATCGAAGCCAGCCTCGCCTACGGCATCCCGGAAACGGAGCTAAAGGATCGCATGACGGCCGAGGACTTCGGCCGCCTTGCCCTCTACCGAAACAAGCGCGGCCCGCTGAATCCCATGCTTCGCATGGATGCGGGGTTCGCATTGCTCGCGTCCTCAATCTTCAACGCGGCCGGCGCCAAGCGACGCGACGGGCAGCAGTTCCAGCAATCCGACTTCATGCAATGGGCGCGGGATGAAGAACCCGAGGCGTCCATCGAATCCGTGTTCGGCCTCCTGCAATCGAAGGCCGCTGAATCAAAGGACAAGAAACGCTAATGGCTAATCGAAGCCTCGGGCAGCTAACCATCGATCTCGTTGCAAAGATCGGCGGCTGGACGGACGGCCTATCGAAAGCCGAGCGTGAACTGGACGCGCGCACCAAGCGCATGAACAAGAAGGCGTATGACTTCGGTCGTTCGCTTGGCGCGTCGATCAAGTCTGCGGCCGGATCGTTCCTTGCCTTTGCTGGCGTCACGGTTTCCATCGGCGCGGTCGTCAATAGCCTGAAGTCTGCCATTGACCGCGCGGACGAATTGCGCGATTCCTCAATCCGCCTGGGCGTTGGCGTCGATGTTCTATCGAAGTGGAGTTATGCGGCCAAGCAGACCGGCACGGACATCGATGGGCTTAACAAGGGGCTGAAGCAGCTCTCCAAGAATGCGACGGAGGCGCTTGATCCGAAGTCCGAACAGGCGGGATTGTTCGCGGCGCTTGGCATTTCCAAAGATGCGCTTGGCGACTTGACCAAGCTAGTCCCGCAGCTTGCGGACGCGTTCCAGAAACTTCCGGACGGCCCACAGAAAACCGCCGTTGCCATGCAGCTGCTAGGCAAATCTGGCGCAGACCTTATTGAGTTTTTCAATCAAGGTGGAAAGGGGCTTCAAGAGTTCGGCGACAAGCTGGAAAACCTCGGTGGAGTTGTGACTCCGGAAGCCGCCGCTGCGGCCGACAAGTTCAACGATGACCTTGACGATCTAAAAACCGCTTTCGGCGGCGTGGCCAACAAGGTCGCGCAGGACATGCTTCCGGCGCTGGACAACTTCATTAATGACCTGAACTCGCCCGGCATGCGAAATGGTCTTGCGACCATCATCGAGGGCATCGGGAAGATCATCACGCTCGCAGCGCAGGGTGCCGCAGCGGTGGGCGGACTGGCCCATGCGATTTCCGTCGCGTTCTCTGCCAGTGGCGACCTGAAGGACTACGACGACCTTCTGGCGAAGCGGGCGCAACTGGAGGACAAGCTCGCTGCGCCTTATACGAAGGCCGTGGATACCGGGCTGTTCTTCGGTACGTCCACGAAGGAATTGAACGCACAGATCACCAACATCGACAAGCGGCTAACTGCGCTTCGTAAGAAACAGTCCGATGCTGCATTCGACGCGGCGCACCCGGTCAACGACCACCATAGCGGCAAGGGGCAATTTGCAAACGTCAACATGCCAGCTAGTGCCACTGGCATCAGTGACGCGCTGGCGAAATATCTAGCCGGCGGCGGAAGTAATGGCGGCGGGAAAGGCGCGGCCAAGAAGGCTAAGGACGACACGGATGCGCTGATTGAAGCCCAAGCCAAATGGCACGAACAAGTGCTGGACATGGCCGCCGACATTGCCGGCCCGGTCGAACAGGCGAACCGCGAATACGAAAAGCAGCTTGACGACCTGAATAAAGCCTACGCCGAAGGCAAGGTGCGGCAAGAGGATTACGGCAAGGCAAAGGACTTGCTGGCCCAGAAGCGCGATGCAGAAATCAAGCAGATCAAGGATCAAGCCGCACACCAATGGGATGACCTGATCGCGCAACTCAATGGCCCGCTGGCGCAAGCAGAGAACGACCATATCGCCCGCCTGAAGGAGATTCAGGAACTTGGCGAAAAAGCCGGCGAAACGGCCGAACAGATCACCGCCGCGAAGGCGCTGGAAACGCAGGCCTACGAAAAGACGACCGCCGCCATCAAGGAACAGATGGATGCGATGGCGAACCCGGAGGCGGTTCGATTCCTTGACGAGCTGCGTTACTCGGCCGTTGACACGTTGACAGATATCGTGACCGGTGCCAAGTCCGCGAAGGATGCGCTGAAGGACTTTTTCGACAACCTCGCCGCGATGGTCACGCGGATGATCGCCGAGCGTTGGATTCAGCAGCTATTCGGCAGCCCCGGCACAACGGGCGCAAACACCAGCGGCGGCAATTTCTTCGGTTCCCTGATCGGGATGCTGTTCGGTGGCGGCAAGGCGTCGGGTGGTTGGGCGATGCCAAACACGATGTACGAGGTCAACGAACGCGGCTTCGAGATGGCATCCGTTGGTGGCAGGGATTATCTGCTGACTGGCGATAGCCCCGTGAACATTACGCCGAACCACATGCTTGGCGGGGCCGGCGTGACTCAGGTGAACAACTTCAATTACGCGGCTCCGTATGACCAGCGAACCGCGCAGCAGACAGCGCAGCGCGTGGCCTTTGAAACCCGCCGGGCGAGCAGCAGGAACAACTAATGATTAATGCGGAGCTTGACCTCTGCCCTGCCTTCGGATGGCAGGGCGGGCCGGAGTTCTATACCCGGATCATTACCCTTCGTAACGGACACGAACGCCGCAATGCGAACTGGGCGGGGATGCGGCACCACTACACGCTGCCGTTCCAGAACATCACCGACGCCGATTACCTGCTTTACCTGAAATCCGTTTTCGTCGCAGCGCAAGGCCAGGCCAACAGCTTCCTTGTCAAAGACCATAGCGATTACGCGGCCACGCTGGAACCGCTCGGAACTGCGCCCTCTGGCAGCACTCCCGTTCAACTGAAAAAGTCGTACACCTTCGGCGCGACCACGATTACGCGGGACATTACCAAGCCTGTTTCTGGCGCAATCGTTTACCAAAACGGCAGCCCGAAAGCAGGGACGCTCGATACGACGACGGGCCTATTCACGCCGACGACGGCATGGACGGGTAGCGCGACGCTTATATGGTCGGGCGAGTTCCGGGTTCCGGTTCGGTTTGCCAGCGACATTCTCTCCGCAAGCATCGATAGCCGTCGCGGGAATGGCGACTACGCCATTAATGGTTCCGTGGAACTGATCGAGGTCTTCGGCGAGTGAAGACCATCGAAGCGACGCTGCTGACGCACAAGGCGCAGCCGTCCACGACGCTGACCGACCTGCTGCTGATCGGCCCGCTGCCGGACGACAGCTATCGCGGCCTGACCACGCTCGACCGAAACGTGGTGTTTACGCCATCGGTTCCGATTGGAACGGTGACGTTCTACGCGCGCACGGGCGTGGAAATGTCGGCGCTGCAATCTGGCAACGACTTGGGCGTGAACAACGCCGAGGCGCAGACGCTGTTGCCGGTGGCGACCTTCGAGATTGAAGGGATCACGCAGCAGCAGATCGACTCGGGCGCGCTCGACGGCGTGCGCTTCGTCGCGCTGCGTGTCAACTACAACGACCTGACCACGGGCCGCAGCGAAGTCGTTGCCGGCGGCACGCTGGGCGAGGTTCGCCAGAAGAACGGCGGCCTCACGATCATGGAGCTGCGTTCTCTGACGCAGCTGTTGAAGCAGCTGAACATCATCCAGCTGACATCGCTCGGATGCCGCGCCCGGTTCGGCTCGCAGCCCATCGGCACTGGCGGCGGTGCAATCGAAGAAGAGTTCCCCTGCGGCTTCGATACCTCGACCCTCTGGGTGTCGGGCACGGTCGAGAGCGTTGGCACGGACACCTACCGCCAGTTCATCGACTCGACGAACCTGGTCGATAGCGGATTCGATGCGGACTACTTCGCGCCCGGCATGGTGCGATTCCTGACCGGCGACAACGCCGGCCAGATGATCGAGGTCGATGCCTACGATTACACCTCTGGCGTCGTGACCCTGCGTTTCGAGACAGTTTCCCCGATCACGGCGGGCGACACGTTCGAGATTCGCCAGCACTGCTCGAAGCGGTGGACGGGGCACAACAGCTGCGACACGTTCTGGGCGGCGGACAAGACGCTGCACTTCCGTGGCGAGCCGTGGATTCCGGTGGGCCAGGCCTCGCGCCTGACCGTGCCCGGCGCAGGTGTTCCCACCAGCGGCACGAACAGCATCGGCAGTAGCGCCGCAGCATGACCCTCGCAGACGAACAACGCCACCGCTTCATCGCGGCGGCACGGGCGCTTGTGGGCGCTCCCTTCCGGCATCGCGGGCGTTCGGCGCGCGGCGTCGATTGCGTCGGCCTCGTCGTGGCGGCGCTGGCGGCGGTGGATCGCACCGTTGCAGACCGCAGCGATTACAGCCGCAACCCGGTACGCGACGGGCTGCGTGAAGCCTGCGAAGCGCACTTTGGGCCTGCGGTGCAAGGCGCGCCGCAAGCCGGCGACGTGGCGCTGTTCGCATGGTGGAGCGACGCGTGCCATCGCACGCCGAACCACGTCGGAATCCTGTTCGACCATCCGAACGGCGGCCTCGCCGTCGTGCACGCACTCGCGCAGCACAAGCGCGTCATCGAACACTCGCTGGACGCGGATACGCGCAAGCGAATCGTCGCTGTGTATCGGCCGTGACTAAACGACGCGCTGAAATGACTCCGGGAGAAGCGGAGCGCGCCCGTGAGGTTAGGCGCGCCGGCTACCTTAGGAATAAGGAAAAGGAATTGGCCTATGCCGCCGCGTATCGGGATGGGAATAGGGAAAAGATCAATGCCTACGCTCGGGAACGCGGTCGGCTCGGTCTAACGAAAGGCACCAGCTATTACCGCGCGAGGCAGACTCCGGAACAGCGCGATAACGAACTCGCGCAGAAGCGTAGGTACTACCAAGAAAACCGCGATGCCGTGCTCGCTTATGCGGCGAAGTATCGAGAAGAAAACCTCGAAACGCTTAGAGAAAGGGATCGCGGCAGATACGGACGCCAGAAAGAGTATTTCAAACAATACAACGAAAGAAATGCCGACAGAATCCGTGCGCGTCGAAGGATTTGGACTGAGGCGAACCGCGAACGAATCGCTGCAAAAAATGCGGAATGGACGCAAAACAACTTAGACAAACATAGGACTCACCAGCACAACCGCCGGGCAAAACTCAAAGCCAACGGCGGAACCTTGTCATCCGATATTTGCCGCGTGCTTATGGCCGCGCAAATGGGTAAGTGCGCGTGCTGCAAAAGCACGCTGGACGACAAGTACCACCTAGACCACATCGTACCGATTGCGCGCGGCGGAGCTAACTCCGACGACAACGTGCAGTTGCTTTGTGCCACCTGCAATTTGAGGAAGGGCGCAAAGCATCCGGTCGAGTTCATGCAGTCGCAGGGGTTCCTCCTGTGATTCGCCCGGAGAACTAAAATTTCTGGCTCGACCTTGGGCGGCATCGTTGGCGGCGTCATCGGGTTCTATGTCGGCGGCCCCACGGGCGCGCAATGGGGCTGGATGATCGGCAGCACTGTCGGGTCGATTGTCGATCCGGACGTGATCAAAGGCCCGCGCCTCACCGATCCGCAGCAGCAGACCGCGAGCGAAGGCGCGCCCATTCCGCTGATCTACGGCACCTATGCGGTGCTGGGAACGATCATCCAGTGCCAGTCGGAGCCGACCGAACACAAGCACAAGGAAAGCGGGAAGGGCGGGCCGGTACAGGAAACCTACACCTACACCCGCACGGTGGCGATGCTGATTTGCCGTGCCGCGCCGCTGGGCGGCGAAATGCTGCTGCGTCGCGCATGGGTGAACGGCAAGCTCGCTTACGACGCGACCGGCAGCGGCAAGCTGGATGCGGACAGCGCCAAGTTCCTCGCCGGCATGACGTTCTATTCCGGCAGCGAAACGCAGATGCCGGACGCCGATCTGGAAGCGTTGCCGGTGGGCGACGGCGGCGGCGTGGGCAATGTGCCGGCCTATCGCGGCAGCTGCTATGCGGTGCTGCCGAACTGCGACGTGACGCAATCGGGCGGCGCGGTGCCGATCATCAAGTGGGAAGTTGTGTCGAGTGGAACACAAACGTCCTCGATCCCGAACCCCAATTGGATCGCCACCGACGGGCTGGGGAATTTCCAGACCTCCAACGGCAGCGACTGGCTGACCAACGAAGCATTCAGCGCGTCGGCCACCGGCAAGTTCATGCGCTACAACAACGGCGTGCTGCTGCTAAGCAATAGCCTCTCCTGCAAGTATTCGACCAATCGCGGCGTTACATGGTCGGACACGTCGATTCCGTCCGGGCACCCGACCAGCAGCAGCTATCGCACCAATGTATTCGACAACGAGTTCTGGCTTGTCAGCGACGACAACCCGACGCTACTGCGTGGTGGCGGTGGAACCCTCGACTCGATCACACTGGAATCGCCGTCCGAGTCCCCGATTTCGATTGCCGGCGGCGCCGGATACCAAGTTCTTGGGTGCAGCCACAACGAGGCGCGGATTCCGGTCGAAGTCTCGACGGACCATTTCGTCACGCATGCGTCGCAAGACATCGATGTCCTCGACGACGTGGTGCTCGCCGTTTCCAATGGCAGCCGCATCCTCGTGGGCGGCGAGGACTCCCTGCTGACCCAATACACGGACGACGGCTTGTCGTGGTCCGATGCGTACACGATTCCGTCCGAGCTTGGCGCGAAGCTGATCGGCGGCGATGCGCACGAAAACATCTTCGTGGTGTTCGGATCGGATGGGCTTGCCGTCTCCACCAATGGCGGCGAAGGCTTCACGGCCATCACGCTGTCCGAGGAGTTCCACCCGCTCGACGTGCAAATCGGCGCTGGGCTGATCGTCGCCGTGGGCGAGAAGAACGCCGGCGCTGGTCCTGCGCGCATCTGGACGGCATCTCTCACCGATCCGTTTACATGGACGCAGCGCCCGAACAACCTCGGCTCCGCCGGGATCAAGGCCGTGGCGTTCATGGCCTGCGATGGCTACGCCATCCCCGACGCGCCGGGCTGGTACATCCACGACGACGGCACGCTGTGCGGGTCGGAAGCGAACGCAGTTTCGCCCGATACCATCGACCTGGAATCCATCGTCGGTGACTTGACCGAACGCGGCGGCGTCACCGATTACGACGTGACCGCGCTCGACGGCATCACCGTGCTGGGCTTTGCGATCACGCAGCCGACGACCGCTGGCGCGTGCATCGACGAATTGCGCAAGGTCTTTTTCTTCGATATGCCCGAATGGGGAAATAGCGGGGAAACCTACGTCAAGCTCCGCGCCGGGCTGCGTGGCGGCTCGTCCGTGCTGAACCTCACCGACGATGACCTCGTTGACGTGGACGATGACGACGACACGCGCCGGCAGGCGGTGGAGTTCCCGCGCAAGGTCAATTTCATCGCGCCCGATCCAGACCACGACTACGAGCCGATCACCCAGTCGGCCGAGCGTGAATCGGAAAACGTCAAGAGCACCAGCGAGATCACCGTTTCGACCTCGGTCGCTTCCACCCGCGACATGGCCGCGCCCATTGCGGACAAGCTGCTGCGGATCGCGTGCGAGGAAGCGCAGGGCCAGATCACGCGCACGGTGCCCGAGGAGTTCACGCAGTTCACGACCAGCGACATCGTGACCTACGGCGGACGGCGCTATCGCATCGACAAGATCGACGCGCAGGACGGGCAGTCGCAATGGACGATGACCCGCGACCGCGCCAGCGCCTACGAATCGAACGCGACCGGCAGCGTTGGCGTCGCCGTGCCCGATCCTGTATCGACGCTTCGCGGGCCGACGCTGTTCTGGGCCGGCAACCTGCCACGCCTCAATTCGCCGGACGTTGGCCCTGGCCTCTATATCGGCGTCTGCGGCCTCATGGCCGGTTGGCAGGGTTGCGACCTCTACCTGTCGGTCGATGGCGGCACGACCGAAACGGTGGTCGATACGATCATCGACCCGGCGACGATGGGATGGCTGACCGCAGACCTCGACTCTGGCGGTACGTTGTCGGTGCAGCTTTACAACGACGACCCGCTGAACGATGCGACCGACGATCAAATCGCGCTGCGCTTCAACGCGTGCGCGGTCACGACGGCGGGCGAATCGGAAATCCTGCAATTCAAGGATACGACCGACACCGGCACCAAGACCTACGACCTGACCATGCTCACGCGCGCGGGCCTCGGCACGACCGAAACGACGCACAACAGCGGCGACCCGTTCACGGTGCTGGACAGTTCGATCATCTTCCTGCCGCTCGACATTTCCCTCGCCGGTCGCGACCTGATTTTCCGCCCGGTCACGCGCGGCACGGTGCCCGCGAACAACGACACATACACCGTGCACTTCGATCCGAAGTTCACGGGCGCGGCGGTTTACAACGCCTACGTCGATGACGCCGGCAACGCCTACGTCGATGACACGGGCGCCACTTACTACACCGAGGTCACCTAATGGCACGCTGGGCAGACAAGGCAACCGCGACCCTGACGGGCACGGAATCGATCCCGTGCACGCAATCGGGCACGGATAAGAAAACATCGCCGGATGACATCGCAGCACGGGGCAAGATTCCTTCGATCAACAGCACCGTCACGTCGAACACGATCACGCCCACGGGCACGAACGACCTGCTGCGCGCGTCGGGATTGAGCGCGGGGCTGACAATCGCCAACCCGGCGGCCACGCCTGCGGACGGCTGGGGGCTGGTGGCGGAATTGAAGGATAACGGCACGACGCGCACGCTGACATGGGGCAGCAAGTACGCGAGCCGTTGCGCGACGTTGCCGACCGCGACGACGGCTGGGAAACAGCACCTTGTCGGCCTGTCCTATAACGCGACCGACGACAAGTATTACTGCGACTTCGCGCTGGTGCAGCCGTGAGGCCATACCAGCTATTCCGGCGCTTGGGCGGCGGTGCGGGTGGCGGCGGCGGCCCCTACCTCGACAGCCTTGCGACCACGCCACGGGCCGCGCTCGCGATCAAGAAGCTCATTTCCACGGCAACGGCCGCGATCCGCGTCCGGCGCAGCAATGACGACGCCGAGCAGGACATTGGATTCAGCGGCGACGCGCTGGATACGTCCGCCCTGGCGTCGTTCGTCGGCAGCAATAGTGCCTATGTCACGAAGGTCTACGACCAGACCGGCAACGGCTTCGACGCCACGCAGACCACGAAGGCGAACCAGCCACGCATCGTCAACGCCGGAACCTATGACGGGAAGCTGGTATTCGATGGATCGAACGACTCGCTGACAATCGCCAGCCTCACGAATGGCACGCAAAACCTCGGCGTCTACGGGCGGTACGGGCTTGCGACCGGTAGCCCTGCGAAGGTCATGTTCGAGCTGTCGCCAGACTACAACGCTAACAACAATTCGGCCGTCGTCTACTGGGATCCGTCGGAAGGCGGGATCAACGCCGGCATGGGCAACGCCAGCGGCGGCATGCGCAATTCGTTCAATGGGTCTGGAATCACGGAAGTGGTCCGGACCGTCCTGCTCGATCGAGGGTTGACCTCGCCGACCGCCATCAAAGGGTGGGAGGCGGGTGTTTCTCTAACTCCGTCGGTACGCACGACCGCCACGCAGTCCGGAAACTTCAACACCTACGACTTCTACATCGGTTCACGCGCCGGTTCCGGCGTCTTCTCCGATCTGCTCCTGCAATCGCTGGTGCTCTACGCCGCCGACACGTCCACGCTTCGATCCAGCATCGAAGCCATGCTTTGAGGAACCTTCCATGCTCAGCATCGTCGCCTGGTTCAATTCCCCCGACCGCTGGTGGAATCGCAAGAAGCCCGCGCCGCAACCGCCGCCCGATCCCGATCCGCTGCCAGAGAAGGAAACCGATCTCGCCTACGGCCCAGACCCGTTGCAGACACTGGATGTGTACCGTCCGCCGAACACGATGCCGGGCGACAAGTTGCCGGTCATCCTCATGGTGCACGGCGGCGGCTGGGACAACACGCTCGGCGACAAGGCCAATGCGGGCGTGATCGACAACAAGATCGCGCACTATCTGCCGCTGGGCTACATGGTCGTGTCGATGAACTACCGGCTGTACCCGCAGGTCACGCCGTTGCAGGAAATGCAGGACGTGGCCGCGGCCTACACGTTCGTGCAGAAGCTGCCCGGCGTCGATCCGGCGCGCATCGGTCTCATGGGGCATTCAGCAGGCGGCACGAACGTGGCCGTGGCCGCTGCGTCGATGGTGAAGCCTCACTGGGTGGTCACCCTCGATGCCGGCACGCTCGACGTGCAGGACTCGGTTCGCACGGCGAATGCGATTGGCAGCGACATCATGGTGCCGTTCGGCACCGATCCTCTGGCATGGCCGCCCATGTCGCCGATGGATTGCGTGCAGGGTGAGACCGGCCCGTGGCTGCTGACCATCGGCAACCGCAGTCCGGTCAGCGTGAAGCAGACCCAAGCCTTCGCCGCCCGCGTGCAGCAGTTCGGCGGTGCGGCCGCGGTGCAGCAGTTCGACCTCTCGCACGCCGACATGGATTCGCAGGTCGGCCTGCCGGGGCCGCTTACCGATGCCATCGACAAGTTCATCGCCTGACCCGCAAACCGGACTTTTCCGATGGCGCCGTGGCCGGGGCGGCGCGAGGGTGACTCACCCGCCCACCGCCGCCTCTGCGGATGACCTTCGGGCCGGCCTACGCGGCACGGGCGGGGGCTGCTACACTCCCCACGAAACCGCGCCAGCCCGCCGGGTGTGCGCCTGTCGATCTCGCGTTGCAGGCACTTGGCGCAGTAGCCGGAGCCGCGCGCATCGGGGCCGCACTGTCCCGGCCCCGATGTGTGGATTCCGGGCGCCTGCTGGTAGGCGAGTTCGTAGCGAAGCTCGCTCATGTCCCAGTGCCGTGGATGCCAGCGGTCAATCGCCATCCCCGCCTCCGCGGTCGGTGGTGCGGGTCAGCGATTCGCGGGCTTTGCGTGCCTCACGTTCTTCCAGAAGCGTGAAATGGAAGGTCGCCTCACGTTCGCCGAAGTCGATACCAGCCATGGCGATATAAGGCTTCTTCATGCCTGACTGTTTGGCGACTTCCGCCAGTAGTTTCCGCGTGTTCTCGATCATCCCGCCAATGGTGCGGGCCTCGATCATTTCGCCCTCCCACGTCATGTGCAGGGACAGCGTTTCCTTGTCGAGCACATGCGGCGACAGGGTGAATCCCTTGTCGCAATGCGGACACTTAGCCATCTTCCCCCTCCGCGCGGCGGGTGGTGGTGTCGGTGTTGTGCACGGGACAGTCGCCGGAAATCCAGTAGTAGTCCGGGATGCACATGTAGCCTTTGCCACGCGCGTTATCCATTACCGGGCAAGTGCAGCCAATGGCGACCGCTTCATCGCTGCCGGGATTCGGAACCCCCGCCTCCGTTGTCATGCTGCGGCTCCTTGTGCGCTGCGTTCGGCGATCACGCTGCCACTCCTTGTTCATGCGGTGATATTTTTTATCCGGCGGATTTGTGGTGATAACGCTAGTTAGGCAGGACATGTGACCAATTAAGCGACGTGCGGCCATCCCACTTTTTTAGCTTGTCGTGAATCAACGCATCTGCACCCTTGTACCTGCGCGCCAGAGCTACGGCGAGCGCCATTTCCATGTCGGCGGCGCGGGCGTTTGCTTCGCTCAGGGCGGCGCTTACGCCTTGTCTCGCCGCCTCGGCAACGTACGCAGCGGCCTCTGGGTCTTGGCGGATGTAGTCCGCAACAAAGGAAAGGAATTGGTCTCGTGTCATCGGTAGTCCTACCTAACAATTCGCTCAACCCGACGCCGCTTCGGGTTCACGGTGAAATCACACGCTCACGGCGGCGCGGGTTAGCTCAGGCGTTAGGTGTGACCCGAACGTCTCGCCTACCAACAAACCACTCCCGCCAACGCTTCAGCGGCACATAGTCAATAAGCCCCTCGTCCCAATAAAAGACGGTGCCATCGTCGCCAATTCGCTGCACGCGGAACCGCCCCCAAAGCTCTGACTTTGGGGTGACGCGGAACTCGATCACGTCGCCGGGAATTGGGTCTTTGCGTGGGTTACGTCGCATGTCACACCTAACAATTCGCTCAACCCGACGCCGATTCGGGTTGCGGTGAAATCCAGCGCATCGGCGGCGCGGGTTAGCTCAGGTGTTAGAACTCATGCAGATCAAAAACATCACGCAACCAGCCGCCCCTGACGCTGGGAGTCCTCAATCCGACGGCACGCCACCTCAAAGTAAGCCGGGTCTAGCTCACACCCGATGAACTTCCTGCCGGCAGACAGCGCCGCGACGCCTGTTGATGCGCTACCCATGAACGGGTCGAGAACAGTTGCGTCCTTGGGCAACAGACCGCTTATCAATCTTTCAATTAGCTCAACTGGTTTCTCCGCGCCGTGGAACTCTTTATTGATTCCGGCCTTCAAGATGGTTGGAAGGTGGGATGCCTCATCTTGCAACTGGAGACCCGCGCGGTTCGCGTAAAAGATCAGCTCGTGCTGGCGACGAAACGGATTCCCCATGCCAATCCGACCCTTATCCCAAACCAGCAGGTTTGTTTGTTGCCAGTCGTAGAACAAGCTAAAGAGAATCGCGTAATAGGCGTCATCGCAAAAAGCGAGCAGCGGCGCGTCCTCTTTCATGCAGCGCGCTATGCGTTGTTTCACCTCTGCAAAGTAGAACTCTTGGATTGCTAGATCGGAAAGACGCTTAACCACTTTTCGCCCAAAGCTGGCTACTGTTGGCGTGCTGTAGGGCGGGTCTGTAATTACAGCTCCGACGCTTCCTGCCTCAATGTTCGCCATGATCTCCAGGCAATCACCTTGGTAAAGCGTTGCGTGGCCTATCGTTTCAATCCGCATGGGGTTCCTCGTGCATGAGTTCTAACAATTCGGTGCAGCCGACGCCGCTTCAATGTCTCGCCAAACCGCGCCTCGTCGGCGGCGCGGCTGAACTCAACCGTTATGCCGCTTCCAATTCCCACCGCAATTTGCGTTGCAGTGGGTGCGTATCAACTCGTGGCCGGCTCGGCACGTTCCAACTGCCGCCGCCCGCCTCGCCAATGCAGCGGAACCCTGTCGCTCGCAAACTGGCACCACCTTCTTCCGGCAGCGTGTAGGTGATTAGCTTCCGGTAGCCCATCGCACGGGCCGCCCGCCAAGCTGCTGCGTACAACATGCTGCAAGCGTTCCTCGCGCCGTCCGTGCAACACCTGGTCACCTCCGCAGTCCAGCCGTCCTGCAATCGGCGCGCAACTGGCCTGCCAACTATCACCACACCGCGCACCACTTCGCCGTCGCTCACCGCAATGCAGAAGATCGCACCCGTCACCGGCTTGTGGTGCCGGTGGTTTGCTTCAACGTAGGCGTTGGCCTCGCGTTGCGTGATCGGCGTGATTGTCAGCATGGTTCCTCGTTTCGCGGCATAACAATTCGGTGCAGCCGAAACCGCTTCGCGGTCCGCATGAACTCAATCGTTAGACCGCACAGGAATCACACCGCGCTTTGATTGCCGCCCACGTCGGCTCGTATTCAGGCCAGTCGTGTTCCACAACCACCGCTTCCAGCAGCGG
>Ga0208826_1001351_pt1 | contig 20904 bp, 15 predicted proteins | sample AD_UKC115_MetaG_FD_184451 | JGI IMG/M metagenome (GOLD analysis project Ga0208826, IMG submission 184451) | Active sludge microbial communities of municipal wastewater-treating anaerobic digesters from Hong Kong - AD_UKC115_MetaG (SPAdes)... | ecosystem: Engineered > Bioreactor > Anaerobic >...
TTATTATTAAACAAGTTCCTGTTCAAATATTTGCGTATCATGATAACTGTATCTTCATCTTCGAATCAGCTTGTAAATGCAGAATATCATCATTCCAAGAAAACCAAGAAGGATGCTTCCTGCTTTGAGCCATTTTGATTTGTCTCGCTTTTCGGAAGCAGTCTGAGTGATGATATCCATTTTATCATCAGGAGGTGTTTCTGTTTTGGCGAGATTTGGAATCCTTGTTGCAGTCGGAGATAGTGTCGATGAGGGCAAAGACGTTATTGTGGGAGTTACCGGGATCCATAGATTCCAGCCAATATTGATTACAGACTCCTGATTCAATCCATTGGTTGATAGCAGCCGATCGATGTCAATATTCCACATCTTCGCTATGCCCCAGATTGTTTCACCTTGTTTTACTGTATAACGAAACGTTCCATCCGCTTTCATTGTCGGAAGCGCTATCGGTGGGGAGGTTGGGGCAGATCCTTTTCCCGGAATTAACAATTTCTGTCCCAAGTGCAGCAGTGTATCCGTACTGATATGATTCCAGGAGGCAAGATCATCAATGGTTGTTCCGTAGGCATTTGCGATGTGCCACAAAGCCTGCCCTTGTTTGACTGTATGCCAGGTCTTTCCATCTGCATCAGGTGTAGTCGTTATGACTTTGAAAATCAGATCCGATCCGTTGAAGACGCCACTATCACCCGATGTTACACGTTTTAATCCATGGATTTCTGCTACTTCCGGTTTTACATAATCACAACCTGCTTTGAATGCAGGGTAAGCAGCTTGCAGAACAAAATAGACGGTCCCATCATCCGCTTCAGCGATTCCTGCCCCAATATGACAGTAAAGCGGATTCTCTGCCGGAATCATGTGCGGCTGATCACCCCAGCTTTGCCGAATTTCATCCAAAGTCGAATCTGCACGTCCCAACCACCAATTTTCTGTCGCCCAACATTCGTAATAATTGTTATATCCAAAGGAAGAAATACGATTTCTGACATCACCGATATGTCCGTTCATATGATAATATGCCATTGTGTCAGCCGTGTCCTGAGCACATTTCATGATGTTTTCATCGACCTTTAGTGGAGCGAGGCCATTCGCTGAGCGGCTTTCATTTTCCATCACAATCAGATCATGCGCTGTGACAGCCTGGGATGCAGCCTGGACGTTGTAAAGGATCAGATTTTTATTGTAAAAATCGATATCCTGGTGTATAAAGCGATTTCCAATCCAGGCGCATCCAAAGAAATAAAATATTCTAAATAGAATTCTCAATAGATTTTTCATACATTATTGATAATATGTAAATCAAAAAAAAATGGAAAAGCAATACTGGATTAACGTTCAAAGAGGATATTCAGTTCCCGGCCTGAGAATCGAAATTTGTGAGGAATTATATGTTGTTGCGTTGTTTTTGTGCTCCGCACGAAAACAACGCAACAACATTTTATCTTATTACTGAAATGGCTTCTTAAAATTTCGTTTTTGTTGGGTTCCACCTTCAATTAATGAAAATGTAATCTAAAAATATTATGATTCCAGTTGTTGCAGAGGTTTTTAATTAAGGTTGAAAAAAAATACTCAAAGAAGAAAAGTACTTATGAATGGAAAAGGAAGAAATTCTCCTAAAAGAATTCTCTCCCTTTTAATATTAGTTTCTGGTTATTCTTTTCGATTTATCAAAAAACTAAAAATGGCATGCGACGGAATGTCCAGGTTTAATTTCTTTTAATTCGGGATCTTCAACAGAACAGATTTCCTTTGCATATCGGCATCGTGTACGGAATCTACAACCACTAGGCGGATTTACCGGTGAAGGGACATCTCCTTCCAATATGATGCGTTTTCTTGTTTCTTCAATAAAAGGATCTGGAAAAGGAATCGCGGATAAAAGCGCTTGTGCATATGGATGTCGCGGATCGGCATAAAGTTCATTTCTGTCAGCCAGTTCGACGATTTTTCCAAGATACATAACGGCAATTCGATTACTGATATGACGAACCATGGATAAGTCATGTGCGATAAATAAATAGGTTAAGCCCATTTTTTGTTGTAAGTCTTCAAGCAGATTGACAACTTGTGCTTGAATCGATACGTCTAAAGCGGAAATGGGTTCATCACAAACGATCAGCTTTGGTTCCAGAGCAAGTGCCCTGGCGATTCCGATGCGTTGTCGCTGCCCTCCGGAAAATTCATGCGGATATCGGTTGATAAAAGTTGGATTTAATCCGACTAATTCCAACAATTCTCTAACTCTTTTTAATTTTGCTTCACCTTGAAAAGTTTTGTGAATCTCCATTGGTTCGCCGATGATTTGTGCAACTGTCATGCGGGGATTCAGACTTGCATAGGGATCTTGAAAAATCATTTGCAATTGCCGACGTTTCTGGCGCAGTTTTTTCCCTTGCAATACTGCTAAATCTTCTCCATTAAACCAGACACTTCCTGATGTCGGGGGATAAAGCTGCAGGATGGTTCTTCCGGTTGTGGATTTTCCGCAGCCGGATTCTCCGACCAGACCGAGAGTCTCTCCCTGATAAATATTAAATGAAACACCATCGACCGCATGAACATAACCGGCGTTTCTCGAAAACAAACTTCCCTTTTTTATAGGAAAGAGTTTTACAAGATTGTCAACTTTTAATAATATATTATTTTCTGACATCATGCATGTTCCTTTCCGGTTTTTGGATTAACCCAGCATGCGGCGAAATGGCCTTCTCCCTCAACTTGTAATAATCCTGGATTCATGTTTCGGCATTTATCCACTGCGAATCTGCAGCGTGGTTCAAAACAGCAATAATTGGGTTTTTCCAATAAAATTGGCGGTAAACCATCAATGGATGTAAGACGGCGATATTCTGATGAATCCATACGAGGAAGACTGCCTAAAAGCCCAATTGTATATGGATGTTGCGGATTTTTATAAAGATCTTTTACCGGTGCGGTTTCAACGATGTAACCGCCATACATAACATTGACACGATCAGCAAGACCGGCAATAATTCCAAGATCATGTGTGATCCAAATAATCGACATACCGAGTTCGTTCTGCAACCGTTTTACCAGTTCAACAATCTGCGCCTGAATTGTGACATCCAGCGCAGTAGTCGGTTCGTCCGCAATTAATATTTTGGGTTCACAAATCAAACCCATCGCAATCATTGCACGCTGCCGCATTCCGCCTGAAAATTGATGCGGATAATCATTCAGACGTTCGCGCGGATTAGGAATACCTACCAGATCAATGTATTTAACTGCCCTGTCCATTGCATCCTTTTTCGATGCATCGGAATGAACGCGAAATGGTTCTGAAACCTGATCGCCGATAGTCAAAACAGGATTGAAAGAAGTCATCGGATCCTGAAAAACGACACTGATTTTTGATCCGCGTACTTTTCTGACATCATTGTCACTGATTGATAAAAGATCTTGATTCTGGAAAAGTGCTGTCCCTGCTACGACTTTTCCTGGAGGATTGGGAATAAGTCGCAGCAGGGACATCATTGAAACGCTTTTGCCGCATCCGCTCTCACCTACAATTCCGAGTGTTTCTCCTTCTTTTAAAGAAAAAGAAACTCCATTAACTGCATGTATAATGCCTTCTCTTGTTTTGAATTGTGTCTCGAGACCAATTACTTGTAATAAATCCGCCATGTTTTCATCCTTGAAAAAGAGTCTGCCGAAAATCGGCTCAATTAATTATTTTTTTGTGGTTTTGGCGTTGAATATAAACCGATTTTTGACTGTGAAAGGCCTGTTTCGATCAAACCTTCAACTAATTTAAATGTCACAATGGTAGGATCAATTACTGGAATACCGATCTCTTTTGAAAGCGTTTGCGAATAACCTGCCATGGATGAACAACCAAGAATGATAACTTCAGCACCATTGTCAATTAGTTTTTTGGCAGCTTCTTTTCCACGTTCGAAAACCTTCTCTTGTTGATTTGCTATTTCCACGACGCCCATATCTAACGCACAGACTCCTGCAAATCGTGTCTCCAAACCATGTTTTCTCACCTCTCGTGATTTTACGGATTCCTTGTGCTTTTTCTCGGTAAGAATTCCAAATTTGTTTCCAAAAAGGAGAGATACAGAAAAAGAACATTCCTCAAGTCCAAAAACAGGGATTGATGAGATCTCCTTTAAAGCTTCAATTCCTGGATCGCAAAAAGCGGCGATAATGACTGCTGAAAATCCCTCTTCATTTGCTTTTTTTATCGCTTCTATCTCATAAGGAACTGCAAGCGCTTCATCATAAAATGATTCCAGTGATTCCGGTCCGTGCTCAATGCTTTTAACGACAACCTCTGTGTCTGGCCTGGCGATCTGATGAATGACACCGGCAACTTTTTGTGTAACAATTTCAGAAGTGTTTGGATTAAGAACGAGTATTTTCATGAATTTCTGCCTCTCTTATTAACCTGGTGTGACTGCATTGAGATTTGATTGTATTGTATAATAATAATATTGTCGACAATTAATCAAATTCATATTAATGGATAAACAAGAGAATGTCAATAGGAAAAAAAGCTATAGAAAAAGGGTGTAATATCATAATTATGATTTTTCCCAGGGTGATTTTCTTGTGATTTTCATAACTCAAAATTGCTGAGTTGTTTGGAAGACACTTGCCATTTCCAGTTTTTTGTGTTTGTTTTTTTTAGGGGTAATTAAGGCAATTAAAAATTACAAAATGGCAATTTTTAGCGATAAATGTCAGGTGTGGTTTTTGACAATTGTCCGGAATCCAATTATTTCGTCATAACTTTACAAAAGGAAATGGAATCTGAATGATGTTCGATTGAAAATCATTCATAGTTCCTATTGAAAGTAGAAAAAAATCTTTCGAAAGCCATCGCTGCTGCAAAAGAATCGACGAACTGGAAAAAACAATGGTCTGGAAAAAGAGGTATGAAAATAGAAACCTTTCGGATGTCATTGTATTCAATCTGAAATCATTTTCTATAGATAAGGAGGGTACTGGTCCTATTCATGAGTTTGCATAAAACAGAAAAAGGAAAAACAAAATATTGCGATACCCTGAATTAAGTAATATATATTTTTTGACATTTGTTTTCTTGACATTATTTCTTTTCTACTGTAATATCGTTATTGCAAGATTGTCGACAATATACAATTCACACAAAATAATTTTTCGATTTTTAATTTTGAGAGAATACTAAATTGTCACTGCAATTAATTATTTTAGGTTCATTGAATTATTGATATAACGATACAGTTTCAAAATAAATAATGAAAACAAGGAGTAATGAATGATTTTACGAATCCATCATGTTGGTCTTGTTGTTGACAAACTTGACAAAGCAGTAAATACCTATGAAAAATTGTTCGGATTTAAAGCAACTGATTTTCGCAATGATCAGGGTAAGGGCTTTCAGCTAGACGCACGTATCATGATGCCCAATCAAACCTGGATTCATCTGGTTGAAAACTGGAATCCTGAGTCTCGTGTAAATCAGTTTCTTAAGAAACATGGGGAAAGTATTGAACATATCGCATTAGAGACTACTGATATTGAAGAGGAAGTAGCCCATTTGAAATCAATCGGGGTTCCCATTTATCAAGACAAGATCTTTAAAGCAGCAGACGGATACGAAGCATTTGTTTATCCGGAAGATGGTATTGGCTTTACAGTGGAGCTTATTCAACCTCATGTTACAAGTTATACCTGGGAACCATGGAAAGTCTCCAATCCTAATCTATTGGGATTACAGCATATCGGTGTAGCAGTTAAGGATGTAAAAGCTTCATGCGAAAAATTTGAAAAATTATTCCGTGTCAAACCGGCAGCCTTAAGAACAGATCAGCATTATGGAACACAAAAAGACATGATGATTGAATTTGGCAATGATCGGATGTGGCTGCATCTGGTGGAAAGTGTGGATCCGGAGAATCGAGTAACGCAATTTATGGAGAGACACGGTGAAGGTTTAGAGCATTTGTCCATTGAAGTAGGCGATATTCGCCGTGCCGTAAAACGAATTCAAGCTGCAGGAGTATCTCTTTATCAAAATAAAATCTTTTTGGATAGAGAAGATGGATTCGAAGCATTTGTTTATCCTGAGGACAACCATGGTGTAACGATCGAATTAATTGAACCTTACATCACAAGCCGGGGATATCGATATAAAGTGGAAGATTTTTAGTTTTTGGTCTGATTTTCAACGACGAATAAGGTTGTTTTTACTCTGGGAAACCGGTCTTTCTCCCTGATGACAAATTGTAAAGACAAAAATGAAAGCGTTTATTTGAATTTAGGAGTTGATTCAATATGAGTATTTCAACAAAAGAAATGATTATTGAACGTCAAAAAGCGAATATTGTGAAACGTTCAAGCACAAGTTCAGAATATGATTTTACATTTGATCATCCATCATTACAAATAAAACGGGAACTTGTCGAACAAGCAGTTGAAGCATTAAAAAAGGGCGAAACGCATTATGTGGATGTTCCTGGCGTTATGGCTTTGCGAAAAATCATTGCAGATACATTGCAGACGACTGGATTAACATCGATCTCGGCGGCAAATGTGCTGGTAACCACTGGAATCCATGAATCACGTTTCTTAGCAATTCAGGTTTTCTCCGCTTTACTCGGAGGAATTGCTGTCCCTTCTTCTTGTGATCCCAATGTTCATCAAATCCTTAAGGTTCGGGAAACAAGATCCTTAAAAACTGCAACCAATCGTAAGAATTTTCAAACTTTACCGGATGAAGTATTGCGAGCAGTACAAAATGGATATAAGCTCGTTTATTTTGAAAATCCTGTCAGACTATCCGGTAAATTATTAGAAAATGGGCAATTTGAGGAAATTTGTTCAATTCTTGAACGCTGTCAATATACACACGTAAATGTACCACCCATCTTCAGCAACACTACGCCACCGAATCATCAGCAACGATGTACCACTTTCACGGTGGGTAAGAATGCAAGGTGGTTCAATTGTCAGTGTGGTTTTAGGTCATAGGTGCCTCCTCCAACAGGCGTGCCCTGTTCTGTGCGCGGAATGAAGTTCCGCGGATAATGATGACCTCTGCACGATCCAGCAAGCGATCCAACCCAGCCGAAGCCAGAAGAGGATCCAAGAACAGATCAGGCCATTCGTTAGGAGCGCGGTTGCTGGTGAGTAAAATACTGCCACGTTCGTAGCGCTCGTTAATCACATCATACAGATCTTCAGGGCCCGGTTTCTGAATGGGTTTGAGGCCAAAATCATCCAGGATGAGCAAATCGGGGCGTAGATAATTACCCAGCCTGCGTTCCCAGGAACCATCAGCGCGACCGCCGTTGAGGTGCTGGAGCATTTTCTGGACGCTCACAAAAAGCACATCCAAGCCCTGCCGCACAGCTTCCTGTCCAAGCGCCTGGGCCAAGTGCGTTTTTCCAACCCCGCTTGGGCCGCAGATGAGCAAATTACGGTGCTGGCGTAAATATTCACAAGAGGCTAATTGTAAAATTTGCTGGCGGTTGAGATTGGGATTAAATTGGAAGTCAAAACCTTCAATGGTTTTTGTGGTGTTGAGAGTGCTGCGGCGCAGGCGCATGCTTAACTGCTTTTGAGCGCGGCGTTCGGTTTCATCTTCCAAGAGACGGGAAAGAAAATCCATGTAAGACCACTGGCCGTCAATCGCCTGGCGATTGCGTGCTTCGAGGGTTTCCATCACCCCGGACATACGCAGCTGGCGGAGTTGGTTGGAAAGCTGGGATTTCAATTCCATGATGGCACCTCCGCTAAACCGCCCACCAGTTCAGAGGTTGGACGCAAAAAAGTGCATGCGGGTGGTATTTGAACCGCGATAGGAGGATCTTCCTGATCTAAATTGTGCTTCAAGATCCCTTTTATCGTCTTGTAGGCTGGGTCGCCGTAGTCCAGAGCCCGCTGGCAGGCATCATTCAGCCGTTTGCTCCCATATTTTTCACTCAGGCGCAGCAATCTGCCCGCCTGGTGGATGCGGTCCACTACAGGGTCGGCCAAGATTTGCTCCACTGCCTTTTGAACTGCCAATCCCTGGTCCTCTGCTTGAGCCAGGCAACTTTCGCGAGTGCGCTCAAGGCCGGGCAGCTTTTCCGGGGGATAATGGTCGCGATGTGTCCGGCGTGTTCCCGGTTGGGTGGCCCGCTCATGGGTGGCCACCAGTTCGTATTTCCCGTTGAAGATACGCACCTGTCGTGTACCCGCACACACCCACAGGCTTTGCCCGACTAAACGGAATGGCGCTGAATAGTAAGACCCATCAAAAACAACATGACAGTCTCGATGCAGTTTGCTCTTTTTCCAGATCGCCAGATCATAAGGGGCCACCGGGAGTGTCTTCAATCGTTTTTTTTCAATTTCTTCAAATCGGCGGCGCGGCTGTTCTTTGGTGGTGCCGTGTACGCGCATCCCGGCTTCTTCTTCACACCATTTGCGTACTTCCCGGTTGCCCTGTACCAGGCTCATCGGCCCTCTTCCACCCATAAATCGTCCCTGAACATAACTCACTCCGCCTTCCACTTTGCCTTTGTGTTCAGGAGTCGCCGGGCGGCAGGGCAGGATCAGGAACCCATAGTGTTCAGCACATTCCCGATAGGCCATTTGTACCTGCGGATCATCCCAAATTGCCTGGGTAATCCCGCTTTTCAGATTGTCGATCACACACCGCCGCGGCACTCCTCCAAAAAATTCCAACGCATTGCGGTGACAGCGCAGCCAGGTTTCCACTTTCTGGTTGAATACAAATTCCACATAGGCATACCGGCTCCAGCCCAATACCATGACAAATGCCCAGGTTTTGCGGAAATTACCTTCTCCGTCCCGCATCATGCCGACATATCCAAAATCGATCTCCGCTTCTTCCCCGGGCTGGCATTCTTTACGTGTGAAAGTCTCCACCTCTTTCGGTTCTATTTTTCGCGCCAGTCGTAGAACTGACATGTAACTTCCCGCATATCCTTGATCTTTCAGCCGGTCATAAATCGCTGTTACTTTGACCTTCTCTTTCAGTAATTCTTCGATCCTGGCTCGAAATGGGTCCGCTCTTGATCTGTTTTGAGGTGGTGTTTTTTTCTGGCATAGTGTAATCCAATGCTTTGAGCAGACTTTCATGATTGGGCAGTTCCCCTTCCAGATATCCCTGCTCTTTTCCCCATTCCCGGTATCTTTTTACCGTTCGCCGATCTATTTCCAGATCTTTTGCTATTTGCCGGTCACTTCGACCTTCCCGGATGTGCCGGATCAATTCCCGTATTTCCATAAGTTTCAGCCTTCTTTCTGACATGGTTCCTCCTGGCTGTTTTTTTGTCTGCCAGAAGGGTAATCCGTTTTTACCGCATCCGAAAGTGGTACATCGTTGTTGAAGATTTATGGCGTAGTGTTACTGTTGATTCCTGCTACATCTTTGCTGTTTATCTCTGGTTCATTATAGGGTGTTTAGTGACATTTTTGATTATGGCGACTCCGGACAGGAAGTGATGGATTATGTCACGGCAGTCGAAGGCTTAGAATGCGAAGCCGTGACAGATGAAATCTGGGGAAAAACAATTTCCTGTTCCGCAGAAGATCTTCATAATGAACGTGATTATTACACGTTTTATTTCGCTGATGATGAAACCCTCTACATGATGAAAGTGGATATTGTTTACACAGGCGGAGATTTATCACTTAAGGATTTGTATAATGATGTCGGCAGCAATTTCGAAGGTGTTGAGATGGCTGATTATTCCGAAGGAGCCTTCTTTGAATATATTCAATCAGGATCCGTTGCAGCCAGATGCAGAATAGTAGACGAAACCTTGTATATCTGTATGAACGCCATTGAGGAAACTGAAGATAATTATCCGATAATAACCATTCACTATGCAGGATCTGATTTCGTAAAAGGATTTGATTCTGAGGATTAATCACTTTTGCAGCACATACTAAGAAATCTTAATGGTTCAGTAATTCGAAATTTGGAAAAACCTCTTGAAATACAAGAAAATATTTGTTGCTGTGTTGTTTTTTTACCTTTTATACAAAAATACCATAGCAACAAATAATTCTTCCAATATTTCGAATTGCTGCTTAATTTCTGACCTTAGGAAATGGGTAAAATGGATACCTTTAATATAAAATCATCTTCTTCTATGATACTTGTAAGTATTCTGATGAGTATTCTTCTCTTCTGCCATTTCAACTATGTCTTTGCTCAAAATTCAGACAAGCAATTAAGTGCTTATACCGTTATGGGGATTTTCAATTTTGGTGATTCAGAGAACAAGATGAATGAGAAGCTTACTGATCAGGAAGGCTTTGATTGTAAAAGTCAAACAGATGATACATTCGGTAAAACGATCTTTTGTACGAATGAATATGATAGTGAGAAGGATTTTTATACGTTTTATTTGGATGGCGATCAACGATTCTATATGGCAAGAATAGACCTGGTCTATACCGGGGGAGATCTTCCAATTGATGAGATCTATCATTCTGTCGCATCCAATTTCGATGAGATTGAAATGGATCCTTATGTTGAAGGAGTGTTTTATGATTATGTATCCAAAGGATCTGTTTCAGCAGAATGCGGAATTGTTAATCAGAATCTTTACATCTGTATGAATGGTGTGGCGGAAACCGATGAGAATTACCCGTTTGTCTCAGTCCATTATGTTCTTCCTGCCTTTGTAGAAGCTTACGATAACGGTTTGTCCGTCCCGTTTCATCAGAGAGAACAAGTAGCGATGGTAGATCCCTATAATGTCATCGGCGAGGTATTCCATTTTGGCGATGATGGAAATGTTGTCATGCAAGATATGTCCTCTCGTGAAGGACTATACTGTGAACCTGAAAATGATCCGGAATTTGGAAAGGTCATTCTCTGCAACGTGAACGTGTCTGATTTTGAAAGCGATCAGTATACCTTCTATTTTTCAGATGAAGAACTGCTATATATGATCGGCGTTGATATGTTCTATAGAGGCAGTGAATACACAATTATGGAACTGTTTGATCAAGTAGCCGATCATTTCAGCGAAGTAGCGATGTCGGCTCATAATAAGGGGCAACTTTATGAGCGAATCCGGCAAGGGACGGAAGTTGCCGCCTGCGGGGATATAGTCAATCAAAACATGGTGGCTTGTGTTTCTGCTACTGAAAAAGCGGAAAACCAAAACCCTTTCATTACACTGCATTATGTTGAACTTGATGCTGCGAAAAGAATTGACGCTGGTGAAGTGAAATAGATCAAAACCGGATCTTTCTGTTTGTATCCTAACAGCGGAAAGATCCGGTTTTCAACAACCGTCGTTTTAAAAATTATTTCCTGGTAATAAGCGCTAAGCATCAAAACGATCGTTTTCAGTATACGGAGCGAGGATAAATGCTGTTTTGGCATTTGTGTCACCGACGTTTTTCATTGCATGAGTTTCACCAGGTTCGGCATGTAACAATTCTCCTGCATTAAGAATATGCTTTTCTCCGCTGATCGAAAATTCAATTTTCCCTTCGATGACATAAAAATTCTCTTCCATAATTTTATGGTAGTGTCCGGGTAGTTCTTGTCCTGGTTTTAATAAAATTATCCCGAAATTTGCTCGTGGACCGCGCAGCAGGTATTTGGGACCGCTGTCTCCAAAGCGATATTCCATTTCATTTTCTTTGATGATTAACATAGTGAATCCTTTCTGCATACTGCAATTTGTTTTAATTCTACTCTGAGGAATGCGTGAAAAACCAGGAGAAAAACTACTGACCGTGATTCAATCCAGCAATTAGAAATTTGGAAAAGTCTTTTGAGAAAAAAGAGAAAACTTGTGGTTGAATAGGTTATGCACGAAGCGTTAAAATTTCATAACTCCAAATTTCGAATGAGTGAATTCTTATATTTGAAATTGAAAACCGTTAAAATTGGGATGGATAATCAATTTTTTGAAACCAAAGATTTTTTAAATCATATAAAATAGTCGAAAACCTCTTTTCCAGGTTCGGGAGAAAAAACATGAGTCTTGGGATAAAACAGAAAAACGAAATATTACTGAAAATGAAACAAATACAGGCAGCGGAATGGATCTTGAGCTTCTGGTTTGCTGTATCGGTATGCTTTTTGATTGCTTATCGTTATCTATCCCTTGATGAAATACTGGGGCGATCCGAAGTGATTCGACTCGCAATTCTGTTTTCCCTGACATTTTTCGTCAGTATCTTACTATCAGTCGTTTTTTTCAGAAAAAACACATGCAAAGGATTACTTCTATTTCTATCCATGTTTTTAGGGATGGCATTCGTTTTTATTCTGCCCAGCAACAAGAACAGGACTGTGGAACTGATCAGAGATTATCAGTTGAAAATAATCGAGATGGATGAAGGAGCAGAGGTGGGACTGGGCTGGGCATATTGGGCAGATTTTCCGGATAGAAGTGATGCTGAAATCATGGATTATAAGCACTATCAGGATATCAGTTTCAGTCAATTTAATCAGATCGGTACCTGGCAAGTTACTGAAGAAGGCTATTTGGCCACAACAGAAAAAGGAGCGTTTCTTCAATTCAAGAACCGCGGACTGCATTTTCATTCGCCGGTTCTATGTATCCGATCAAAAAACGGCCGGGCGTTGGTCTCAGAGTCCTATAATGGCAAGGTTCAATTCTATACACTGAATGGAGTGGATGTCGATCCGCTGCCGACGACCGGTTTCAGAAACTCATTGATAGGAAAAGCAATCGGAAAAGTATTGTTTGGCCTGTCCTATGGTGGAATCATCGCTTTGGTCCTGAATTCGCTGGTCAGACTGTTGAAAAGACCGATTGAAAAAATTCTTCCCTATTATACAGAAATCTCAGAACGGAAAAAATGGTATCAACAAAGCTGGTTCATAGTGGTAGCGTCATTCTTGTTGCCGGTTTTCTTGATGATACTTTTATGCGTTTTGATAGAAATCTATCCGTTTGGAAATAAAACCTTTTTAAGAATGGATATGAGAGATCAATATGCGGATTATTTGGCATATCTGCGAACTATGGCTGCCAACGGGAATAATCTGTTTTATTCTTTCAGCAAGAACTTAGGCGGAGAGATGTCCAGTTTGGCGGCATATTATCTGAATAATCCAATCAACTATCTCATCTACTTGTTTCCATTACAGGATTTACCGAAAGCGATCACATTATTAATAGTTCTTCGGATAGGCCTTTGTGGACTGACATCGAACCTGTTCTTTCGAAATACAGGAAAAGCTGACTTTTCAACGACAATTTTTTCAACGTCATATGCCATGATGGCATATTGCATGGTAAATGCGGAAAATGTTTTTTTTATCGATGGTGTAATCTTTCTTCCACTGGTTGCATTGGGGATCGCGAAGATTATTGAAAAAAATTCGATAGTTTTATATGTTGTATCATTGGCCGCAATATTGATGATCAATTTCTATATGGGATTCATGATCTGTATCTTTTCCGTTTTATTTTTTTTCTACAGAATGCTTATCCGATTTGACATTCATTCTTTGAAAAATGCGAAAAAACAAATATTTTCGTTTATTATGGGCTCATTGCTATCAGCAGGATTGGCAGCAGTGGTTCTAATACCTGTTTATTTTCAGATTGAAAACAGTAGAAAATATGTTGATGTTTCGAGAATTTCTGATTCAATTAAATTCAATATTATCGATTTGTTTTCCAAAAATTTTATCGGTGCATACGATCTCGATGAATATAAATATGGATTACCAAGTATCTATGCGGGCGTCATTATAACCATATTTGTCATTTTATTTTTTATCAATAAAAGAATTCAGCTAAAGGAAAAATGGTTATCTTTTGGGTTGATTTGTTTCTTCCTAATAAGTTTCCAATTTCAATTCTTAAATCTGATCTGGCATGGATTCAGTGAACCTAATTGGTGGCCTTTTCGGAATTCATTTATTTTTAGTTTTATCCTGATTTCAATTGCATGGAAAAGTTTTTTATCGATTCAATCGATCACTACCAATGAAGTAGTGCTAGGTTTTATCATCTTTATTTGTATTAATTTATTCGTTGGAAATTTTGATTATGATTATTTATCACAAAAGGAAATATTTTTGGAAATTGTTTTTGGTTCTCTTATATTTATACTTCTTTTTCTACTGAAAAGTTCTGATGTTAAAAATAGTACAGTGATGAATCAGAAAACAGCGTTTCTACTTAATTTAGTGCTTTTATCCTCTGTTTGTCTGAATATGACAATTAATGCAAAAATAATTCTCAGTGAAAATATTAGTGAGGCATTAACTGTAGAGGAGTTCAATGATCAGACTGTTTCAACAGATAAAACGATAACAAAAATTAAGAATTTGGATCAAAGTTTGTTTCGAACAGAGAAATTATATTCACGATCGAAGAATGATGCGCTTCGTAATAATTATTATGGAGTATCACATTATTCTTCAATTACCAGGCAAATTGATCTTAATTTCCTTTTTAAATTAGGAATAAATCAGGTTTTTTACTTTACACAGTATGGAGAAGGTTCTACAGTTTTTGTTGATAGCTTGTTAGGGATTAAATATATATTAGCCAAAGATGACCGTATAGTAAAACCCTATGAAACGTTGTTTACCGAAGAAGAGATCTATGTTTTCAAGAATCCATTAGCACTGTCGTTTGGATTTATTGTCCCGAATAACATGCTTGGTACAATTAATAGTTCGGACAATACATTTGATTTCCAAAATCAAATCGAGCATGTGCTTTCAAATAATCAAATTGAAGACATATATACACCGGCAAAAGTTATTATTGACAATAATTATACTTTTGATCAAACGGTAACATGGACTATAGACATTGATAGAAGCGATTTGCTTTATGCGAATTTTTTCGCTGAAAAACCAGAATCTATTATGGTCAATCAAACATCCTTGATGAATCTTATTTCAGAAAACCTCAATGGTGTTATCTTATTAGGAAAATTTGCTCCGGGAGATCAACTGATAATAAAATTCAGGTCATCAGATATACAAAAACAGTTGCTCTCACCTCAAATTTACTTTGAAAATTACGAATCGATTGAGAAATTAATTCAATTATTAAAAAATGATAATGTATGTTTAGAGATGATATCCAGTTCTCATCTTTTTGGTTCATATAATAGTACGAATGACAATCAATATCTGTTATTTTCAATCCCATATGACGATGCTTGGAAAATTTCTGTTGATGGAAAACCTGCTCAGAAGATAAACTATCTCTACAATCTAATGGGGATTAAAATCTCAAAAGGTAAACATCAAATTGATATGCAATACTTACCACGAGGATTTTATTTTGGCATGATTGTATCGATACTCTCAGTAATATTTTTTGTTATATTTCTGTTTATTATCAATATGAAGAATATTGGGGAGAAAAAAAGAACCGGATGATAAAAGAGAAAATCGAAGAAATACGGAAAAGAAAAACGATCCAGGTCGAGGATTGTATATTCAGTATTTGGATGGCAGCATCGGTGAGTTTCTTATTGGCACATCGATTCATATATCAGGATGAAATACTGGGGCGATTAGAGATTTTTCGAATAGGTATTCTGTTTTTCATTACACTCCTGATCAGTTTCTTATTATCGGTCTCGTTATTAAAGAAAAATTCCGATAAAGGATTACTGCTGTTGATATCTCTGATAATTGGAGTCGGAATTGTCATGGTAAAACCAAACAGTAAGAATCGCTCAGTGGAGATCATTCGAGATTATCAGTTGAAGATCATCGAAATGGATGATGGAGCTGAAGTGGGATTGGGCTGGGCATATTGGGCGGATTTTCCGAAAAGAAGCGATGCCGAAATTATGGATTACGGACACGATCAGGATATCAGTTTCAGCCAACTGAACCAGATTGGAACCTGGCAAATTACCGAAGAAGGATTTTTGTCAACCACAGAAAAAGGAGCGAGTCTTCAATTCAAGAATCGCGGACTGCATTTTCATCTACCGGTCTTATGTATCCGATCAAAAAATGGCAGGGCACTCGTCTCAGAGTCCTATAATGGCAAGGTTCAATTCTATACACTGAATGGCGTGGATATCGATCCGCTGCCGACGACCGGTTTCAGGAACTCATTGATAGGAAAAGCAATCGGAAAAGTATTGTTTGGGCTGTCCTATGGCGGAATCATCGCTTTGGCTCTGAATTTGCTGGTAAAGCTGTTGAAAAGACCAATTGAAAAAATTCTTCCCTATTATACAGAAATCTCAGAACGGAAAAAATGGTATCAACAAAGCTGGTTCATTGCGGTAATGTCATTCTTATTACCGTTGTTGCTGATGTTGATCATGTGCGCAATGCTCCGGATCTACCCGCTTGGAAATAAAACGTTTCTGCGAGTGGATATGAACGGACAATATGTGGATTTTTTGGCATATTTACGATCTGTACTTACATCAGGGAATAATCTTTTTTACTCGTTCAGCAAGAATCTGGGCGGTGAGATGTATAGCCTGGCTGCATATTATCTGAATAATCCGATAAACTATCTTGTCTGTCTGTTTCCACTGCAGGATTTACCCAAAGCGGTCTCATTTCTGATAATTCTTCGGATCGCCTTTTGCGGGCTGACTTCGAACCTTTTCTTACGATATGTTGGGAAAGCAGGTTTTTCGTCAGTGATTTTTTCAACTGCATATGCCATGATGACCTATTGCATGGTCAATGCTGAAAATTACTTTTTTATCGATGGCGTCATTTTCCTTCCACTGGTGGCTTTGGGCATTGAAAAGATCGTTAGAGGAAAATCGATTTTCGGCTATGTCTTGTCATTGGGTGCGATACTAATGATCAATTTCTATATGGGATTCATGATTTGCATCTTCAGCGTATTGTATTTCCTGTACAGCGTTCTGATCCAGAATGGTTTTCATTCCCTCGTGAACACAAAAAAGCAATGGATTTCATTCTTTTTTGGATCGTTATTATCAGCCGGATTGGCCGCAGTTGTTCTGATTCCCGTCTTTTTGCAGCTTTCGGACAGCCCCAAGTATATCGATCCGTCACGTTTGAATTCATCGGAAAGTTTCCATTTGATAGACCTGATTTCCAAAAATTTCAGCGGCGCTTACAATCTCAACGAATATAAATTTGGATTGCCGGGCATTTATGCCGGCGCGCTGGTTACGGTGTTGTTGATTTTATATTTTTTAAATGGGAAAATCCAAAGCAAGGAGAAATGGCTGACTTTTGGATTACTTGCCGTGTTTTTCATCAGTTTCCAGAATCAATCTTTGAATATGATCTGGCATGGATTCAGCGAACCAAATTGGTGGCCGTTCCGTAATGCCTTTATCTTCAGCTTCCTGCTGATCAGTATATCCTGGCAAAGTTTCCTGAAGAGAGATGGACTGACACCGCGTATGCTGCAAATTTGCATGCTGATCATTCTTTGTATATCGATTTTCCTGGCGAAAAGTGGTTATTCCTATTTGTCATCTGCAAAAATCTATTTTGAAATTCTCATCTCCGGTTTGTGTTTGTTGATTTTTTATTATTGGCACCAAAATGAAAAGATAAACCAAGTTAAATCCTCGAACGTTATCTTCCCGGTGCTGCTTTTATTCCTGGTGTGTGCTAATCTGATCATGAACGCTTATTCAATTTTAAAGCTGAATATCGGAGAAGCAATCACATTGGATCAATATTTCGAGTCAACCTATCCATCGGATGAAACTTCAAAAAGTATCCAGGATAAAGATGGCGGATTTTTTCGTATGGAAAAGTTGTTTCATCGAACGGCAAATGATGCTTTAAGAATAAATTATGCCGGATTATCTCATTATTCTTCTACAACGAGGCAAGATGAATTGAGCTTTCTTGCAAAGATGGGAGTCAATCAAATCTACTATTACACAGAATATGGTGAAGGATCGACGACGGCTGTGGATAGTCTGCTCGGAATTAAATATATAATTTCAAAAAACGATGATTTTTTGAAACCTTATCCGGAAATTAAATCTGAAAATGGGATTTATTTTTTTCAGAATCCTTTCGCCTTACCGCTTGGTTTCATCGTTTCCAAAGAGGTATTTTCTCTGGCTGGTTATACGGATGATCTTTTCGTGCTCCAGAATCAGATTTTTTCAAGCCTGACAGGAAATTCTCTGGGAGACATCTATACCCCTGCCAAAGTTGATCGATTGGTTGATGCGGAAACCCGCAACGAAACCTGGAAAGTTGATATCGATCGATCGGATGCCTTGTATACCAATTTTTTTTCTCCCAAAGAGAGGCCTGTTTCGGCAACTGTGAATCAGATTTCGCTGATGGATCGATTTGCTGCGAACCGGTATGGAATTGTCCCCCTGGGGAAGTTTGAATCCGGTGATGTCATCGTCATGGAATTTGATAATTCAATTTCTGAAAATTATGCAATTCCTCCATATTTTTATTACGAGGATATCGATTTACTCAAACAATATTCTGATTTCCTGGGTAGAAATCCGGTAAATTTGCAGAAAAAAACCAGTTCTCATCTCACAGGATCATTTATTGCCGAATCTGAAAATCAGTATGCCTTTTTTTCCATCCCATATGATCCGGGCTGGAAAATATCTATCGATGGAAAACCCGTTCAGGCAATTCGCATGGTCTATGATCTGACGGGTTTTAAAGTTCCTTTTGGAGAGCATCAGATTGAGATGTATTATATTCCGGCAGGCTTTATATCCGGCAGCTGTATATCCGCTGCTTCTGTTGTACTTCTTGTTGTACGTTCGCTTTTTCGTAAGAGCGTGGCATTGGACGGGGATCCAACCGCGATCTAATGAAGAATCCTCGTTTTAAATACCGGTATTGCTGCGAATTGATTCTATGAAAAAATTGCTGAACATCATTTTTCCATTTTTCATGATTTTTTTCCTTTTGGGGATCAATTTGCAGACAGCTCACGCTGCAGACGGTCAAGCGGATGATTCTCAAATATCGAACATCGACTCTTATTCTGAATTTATCGCCAAAGTTGACTCGGTTTTGAACCGAATCAACCTTATGGATAGCAGCTTTTATCGCATCGAGAAAGATTTTCAGCGTGATCTGAATGATGCGATGCAGTTTCAATACAACGGTTTATCGCATTATTCTTCAACGACAAAAACGAATACATTGGATTTTCTATTAAGGCTGGGAATTAACCAGACCTATTACTGGACGCGATATGGCAGCGGATCAACCGCTTTTGTAGATTCTTTGCTGGGTATCCGTTACTTTCTTTCCAGAGACGAAGTCCCGGCAAAAGCGTATCCAGAACGATTCTCTCAAGACGGAATCCATGTATATGAAAATCCGGTAGCCTTTCCGATCAGTTTTCTCGTCGGGAAATCAGCAGTCCTGGGAACAGATGTTTATACAAAAAACCTGTTTGACATCCAAAATCAGCTATATTACAGTCTTGGCGGAGAAGCTGACAAACAACTTCTGATCCCTGCAAAAAATCCCAAAACTTCCTTGCTAAATATCAATACCGTAAAGGACGAAAAAGGAGTCCTTTATGCAAAGATTGACGGAAACAACGAAAGTGAGATTTCCTGGACGATTGAGATCGATAATCCCAATCCGCTGTATCTATATCTGGATACTCCAGACCGGACAAATGACGATACGGCAGAAATTTATGTCGATGATGTTTTCATCGGAAAATATCTGAGTGTGGATCGATATGGGATTCTCCCTTTGGGAAAATTTGAGACTGGCAAGAGTATCAACGTTAAATTGAAAATGCTTCAGCCTAATTTGAAATTAAATCAGGCTTATTTTTATTATGAAGATTGGGATCTGCTTAAGAATTTTTCAAAAAAAATACAGGAAAATGCGGTGACTCTTTCCGAGGTCAGCGGTTCTCATCTTTCAGGAAATGCAGTCGTGAATTCTGATGACCAATATTTGTTTTTTTCTATCCCGTATGATGATGACTGGTCTGTCAGCATTGATGCGGAAGCTGCGGAACCAATTCGAATATTTGATGCATTAATGGCAGTTAAAATCTCTTCCGGAAATCATACGATTGATCTCCAATATAATCCGAGAGGGTTTCATGCCGGTGTGTTCATATCCATCTTGAGCTTAATCATCCTCGTTGCGGTTGCTGTTTGGAAAAAAATTCAGAAATCAACGAATTTTCAGAATCAATCTGACTGCAGTGATACGAAATATCGTTAAGATTAATTGATGTTGTGATATTTATGCGCACAGCGCATAAATATCACAACATCAAATTTTCACGCTTTCCTCAAGAGGCTTTTCTTAATTTTGAATCCCAGATCTGACCACTGTAATTTAATGTCGGAAGGATGAGAGTACAAACCAAATTCATAAAAAGAGTCTCGTTCAAAAAACGAGACTCTTTTTTTATTTGGAAACATTGAATCGAATGTTGAGGATATCACCGTCCTTGACGATGTATTCTTTGCCTTCCAGTCGTAATTTCCCTTTTGCTTTTGCCTCAACCATACCGCCCAATTCAATCAGATCCTGATAGGCAATGACTTCTGCGCGAATAAATCCTTTTTGAAGATCCGTATGGATCACACCGGCTGCTTCTGGAGCGGTGGAATTTTTTTGAAGCGTCCAAGCTCGGCATTCATCAGCCCCGGCGGTAAAAAAGGATTCCAGTCCAAGTAAATCATAGGAGAGCCGGATTACCCGATTCAGTCCTAACTCTGTGATGTTGTATTCCTCCATAAACATGGAAACGTCTTCAGCAGGGAGCTGCGCCAGTTCCATCTCGATTTTTCCGCGAATGGAATCGATTTTACTACGTTGATGCGAATATGCAATCGATGGTGGATTTTGTGTTTCATCCAGGTTTAAGAGAATTAATATTGGTTTTCTGGATAATAATCCAAAACCCGAGATTGTTTTTTCTTCTTCCGGATTTAATTCAATGTCCCGCAGTGGTTTTTCTT
>Ga0208826_1001353_pt1 | contig 20879 bp, 14 predicted proteins | sample AD_UKC115_MetaG_FD_184451 | JGI IMG/M metagenome (GOLD analysis project Ga0208826, IMG submission 184451) | Active sludge microbial communities of municipal wastewater-treating anaerobic digesters from Hong Kong - AD_UKC115_MetaG (SPAdes)... | ecosystem: Engineered > Bioreactor > Anaerobic >...
AAAGGAATCCATTATCAGAATCAGAATAAGGTAGAAATCTGACGGAAAGAAGAAGCTGAAAAAATATACCATTGAATCAGCCTCTTCCGACTATGAAAGAAAAAAATTTCAACCATGGTTAAAATATTTTCGCATAGTATCCCAGACTCGCTCATCTAATGATCTAGAAAGTTTCAACCATGGTTAAAACTTTTTCCATTCGTAGAAGCACTTCAAAGAGAGAAAGAAAAATAGAGAAGAGAAGGAGAAGAAATAAATTTTTAAAAGAAAATTTTGATTCTAAATAAAGTATCTGTAATTTTGCTGCCCGTTTAAAGAATGTAATAAACAACAAAATAATAACATTAGATTATGATTGTAGTTCCATTGAAAGAAGGCGAGAACATAGAGAAAGCGCTGAAAAAGTTCAAAAGAAAGTATGAGAAGACGGGTATCGTAAAAGAATTGCGTGAACGTCAGGCTTTTGAAAAACCGTCCGTTACAAAGCGGAAGGAGATGATGCGTGCAGTCTATGTAAAGCATCTGCAGCAGGAAGAAGAACAATAAAAAATAGGTCGCGAGACTTGTTTATTCCGATTCTATTCCCTACATTCGTTGCATGAATACAGAGGGAATCAACTGGATCGGAAAATTTGTGGAATACTTACAGTACGAGCGGAACTATTCAGCTTGTACTGTTACTGCGTATACAAAAGACCTTTCCGAGTTTGAAGGTTATGTAAAAGAACATAAAGACGGCGGCTTCCTTCCGGAAGAAATCGACAGCGACATCGTAAGAAGTTGGATGCGCAGTTTGATGGAGGAGAGGATGTCGCCCGTTTCAGTTCGTAGAAAACTCAGTTCCCTCCGATCTTTTTTCAAGTATCTGCGGAAGAAGGGCATTATACAGTCCGATCCGCTTCGTTTGGTGTCTGGTCCGAAGACCAAGAAACCCATTCCCTATTTTGTTGATGACGATTCCATGGAGCATCTTTTGGATGAAGATGAGAAGGAAGAAACGGATGATTTCACCAATGTCCGTGACGATCTGATTATGGAGATGCTTTATGACACAGGTATTCGCCGTGCGGAATTGATAGGCATCCATGACGGAGATGTGGATTTCGGAGCCATGACATTACGAGTTACCGGCAAACGCAACAAGCAGCGGCTGATCCCTTTTGCCGAGAAACTGAAAGAACGAATGCTTCATTATATAGATGTACGTGCGCGTGAGGTGAAAAATGATACCGGTTGGCTTTTTGTACGCCCCAATGGCGAACAATTATACCCTGGTATTGTTTATAAGGTAGTAAGGCGTCAATTGCAGACCATACCGACGCTTGCCAAACGGAGCCCGCACGTGTTGCGTCATTCGTTTGCAACGAGTATGCTAAACAACGGCGCGGAGCTGAATGCAGTGAAAGAATTACTCGGACACAGCAGCCTGGCTTCCACCAGCGTTTATACACATACGACCTTTGAAGAGTTAAAAAAAGTGTATCATGCTCATCCAAGAGCAAAAAAAGAAGGAGGTTTTTATGGAAATTAGAATTCAAGCTATCCATTTCGATGCCACTGATCAATTGAAATCGTTCATCGAAAAGAAGGTGTCTAAACTGTCGCAGTATTACGATGCTATACTTCAGGCAGAAGTTACGTTAAAGGTAGTAAAGCCAGAAACCGCGATGAATAAGCAGGCTGGTATTAAATTGAAGATTAAGAATGGCGATTGTTTCGCGGAGAAAATCGAAGATTCTTTTGAAGCCTCTGTTGACGGTTGTGTGGAAGCATTGGAGAAACAGCTCGTTAAGTTCAAGGAAAAAATCAGAGCAAAATAAAAAATTCATTAGAAAATTTGGTATGTAAGAAATAATGCATAAATTTGCAGCCGTTTCGCCCCTACAGACGAAGCGGCTTCATTTTAATGGAGTCAGATATTGCCTCTTTAGCTCAGTCGGCCAGAGCACGTGATTTGTAATCTCGGGGTCGTTGGTTCGAATCCGACAAGAGGCTCAAAGTTAGTAGGAAGAAAACAAAGGGCAGTTACCAGAGTGGCCAAATGGGACTGACTGTAACTCAGTTGACTTACGTCTTCGGTGGTTCGAATCCATCACTGCCCACAGTATTTCATACGCGGAAGTAGCTCAGTTGATAGAGCATTAGCCTTCCAAGCTGAGGGTCGCGGGTTTGAGTCCCGTCTTCCGCTCTTTTGAAAGAAGTTTTCGCCTGCGTAGCTCAGTGGTAGAGCACTTCCTTGGTAAGGAAGAGGTCCCGAGTTCAATCCTCGGCACAGGCTCAGGATATGTCAATAATTGCATGATCATTAATTAAATAAGAACAAGTTATGGCAAAAGAACATTTTGAAAGAACGAAACCGCATGTCAACATCGGTACTATTGGTCATGTTGATCATGGTAAGACAACTTTGACAGCAGCTATTACGAAGGTATTGGCTGAAAAGGGATTCTCAAGAAGCGACGAGATCAAGACTTTTGATCAGATCGATAACGCTCCCGAAGAGAAAGCCAGAGGTATTACGATCAACACTGCCCATGTAGAGTATGAAACAGCTAACCGTCACTACGCACACGTAGACTGCCCAGGTCACGCCGACTATGTAAAGAACATGGTAACAGGTGCTGCCCAGATGGATGGTGCTATCATCGTAGTTGCTGCAACCGACGGTCCTATGCCTCAGACACGTGAGCATATCCTGTTGGCACGTCAGGTAAACGTTCCTCGTTTGGTCGTTTTCATGAACAAATGTGATATGGTTGATGACCCTGAAATGCTTGACCTCGTAGAAATGGAAATGCGTGAGCTTCTCACATTCTACGGATTCGACGGCGACAATACTCCTTTCATTCGTGGATCCGCTCTGGGTGCACTCAATGGCGATCCGAAATGGGAAGAGAAAGTTATGGAATTGATGGATGCTTGCGATACATGGATTCCTCTGCCAAAGCGTGAGGTTGATAAACCGTTCTTGATGCCTGTTGAGGATATCTTCTCAATCACAGGTCGTGGTACAGTTGCCACAGGTCGTATTGAGACTGGTAAAGTTAAGGTTGGCGACGAAGTTCAGATCATCGGACTTGGTTCTGAAGGTAAGAAATCAGTCGTTACGGGTGTTGAGATGTTCCGTAAGATCCTCGATGAGGGTGAAGCTGGCGATAACGTTGGTTTGCTGCTCCGTGGTATCGATAAGGATGAGGTTAAGCGCGGTATGGTAATTTGCCATCCGGGACAGGTTAAACCTCACTCTCACTTCAAGGCTCAGATCTATGTATTGAAGAAGGAAGAAGGTGGTCGTCACACACCGTTCCACAATCATTATCGTCCGCAGTTCTATCTGCGTACCCTCGATGTAACGGGTGAGATTACACTTCCTGAAGGAACTGAAATGGTAATGCCGGGTGATAACGTTCAGATCGATGTAGATTTGATCTATCCGGTAGCATGTAGCCAAGGTCTTCGCTTCGCAATCCGTGAAGGTGGACGTACGGTAGGTGCAGGCCAGATCACAGAACTCGAAGACTAATAAGATTCGATATAGTATCTTATCGTAGCCAGTCCTGAATTAAGAACTGGCTATTTTACGGAAGTAGCTCAGTTGGTAGAGCACTGGTCTCCAAAACCAGGTGTCGGGAGTTCGAGCCTCTCCTTCCGTGCAATAATAATTGATTCAATGAAGAAAGTTATTGATTACATCAAAGAATGTTATAACGAGCTTGTTTATAAAGTTTCGTGGCCTACGAGAACAGAGCTTTCAAATAGCGCAGTCGTAGTATTGTTTGCTTCCCTTATACTGGCTGCTGTTATCTTTGTGATCGATATGGGTTTCGAAGGAGTGATGCGTTTCTTCTACGATAAAATTTTTTAATCCGTAAGGGATATGCCAGAAATTCAGAAACATTTTTATGTCCTTCGTGCTATTAGTGGCAAGGAGAATAAAGTTCAGGAATATCTGCAAGCGGAGATGAAAAATTCCAATCTTGGGGAGTTCGTATCACAAATTTTGATTCCTACCGAGAAAACTTTTATCGTACGTAATGGCAAAAAGGTTATGAAAGAAAAAAACTGTTTGCCCGGTTATGTTTTGGTAGAAGCTCAATTGGTCGGAGATGTGGCAACTCGTCTGGCAAATGCACCTAACGTGATTGGCTTCCTAGGTGGAGCTAATCCCGATCCTATCCGTCCTTCTGAAGTAAATCGTATCTTAGGTAAGGTCGATGATATCCAAGAAGAGGGTGAGGAGATAGAATTGCATTTTTCAGTGGGTGATCATGTCAAAATTACCTTTGGACCATTTAACGGCTTCAGCGGTATCGTTGAAGAAGTTTTGGCAGAGAAAAAGAAACTGAAAGTGAATGTCAAGGTCTTCGGACGTGACACGCCACTCGAGGTGGGTTATTTACAAGTGGTAAAAGAATAATGCTGTTGTTACGGACGGCGTGATCTTTTCGTTATTGTTGTTATATATCTAAAATTTAGAAAAATGGCAAAAGAAGTTGCTGGACAAATCAAATTGCAGATCAAGGGAGGAGCAGCAAACCCTTCTCCACCTGTAGGACCCGCGCTGGGCTCTAAAGGTATAAACATTATGGAGTTTTGCAAGCAATTTAATGCCAAGACCCAAGACAAGGGTGGTAAATTGTTGCCAGTGGTAATAACTTACTATTCTGATAAGTCTTTCGACTTTGTCGTTAAAACACCTCCTGTAGCTGTTCAACTGCTCGAAGCTTCTAAAGTGAAGAGTGGTTCTGCTGAACCGAATCGTAAGAAAGTTGCTGAACTTACTTGGGATCAGGTCAGAACGATTGCAGAAGATAAGTTGGTTGATTTAAACTGCTTCACCGTAGAATCTGCCATGAAGATGGTAGCAGGTACGGCACGTAGTATGGGTATGACCGTCAAAGGTAATTTTCCAGGTAAATAATTCATAAACTTCAATTGAGATGAGTAAATTAACAAAGAATCAGAAATCAGTTGCAGGCAAAGTTGAAGCCGGGAAAATGTACACACTTGATGAAGCATCTAAGTTGGTTAAGGAAATTACCACAACCAAGTTTGATGCATCTGTCGATGTTGACGTTCGTCTTGGAATCGACCCCCGCAAGTCTAACCAAATGGTTCGTGGCGTTGTTTCGCTGCCCCACGGTACAGGCAAGCAGGTACGAGTATTGGCATTATGTACACCTGATAAAGAGGCAGAGGCTAAAGAAGCCGGTGCTGATTATGTAGGTCTTGATGAGTTTATTACTAAAATCAAAGGCGGTTGGACTGACATTGACGTCATCATTACGATGCCCGCAGTCATGGGTAAGATCGGTCCTCTTGGTAGAGTTTTAGGTCCTCGCGGACTTATGCCTAACCCCAAGAGCGGTACGGTTACTAATGAAATCGGACAGGCAGTGAAGGAAGTTAAACAAGGTAAGATCGACTTCAAAGTTGACAAAGCCGGTATTATCCATGCTTCCATCGGTAAGATCTCTTTCTCACCGGAGAACATTAAGGATAACGCTAAGGAATTTGTTGCAGCTTTGATTAAACTTAAACCATCTTCTGCTAAGGGCGCTTATATTAAGAGCATTTATCTTTCAAGTACTATGAGTGCAGGAGTCAGAATTGACCCTAAGTCAGTTGAGGACATTTAATTTTTGAACAAAATGAGAAAGGAAGATAAAGGTATTATTATTGGTCAGCTTGAGGAAATAGTAAAGAGCTATCCAAACTTCTATTTAACGGATATCGAAGCACTCAATGCTGAGAAAACCTCTAAATTAAGAAGAGAATGCTTTGCTAAGGAAATTAAGCTGGTAGCTGTTAAAAACAGCTTGCTCCATAAAGCACTCATGAATATCGACGGTGATTTCTCACCGTTGTTTGAAGCACTTAAGGGCAATACGGCTGTGATGTTCTCACAAACCGCTAATGCTCCCGCTCGCCTGATTAAAGAGTTCACCAAAGATACAAAGGGTGAAGGTAAACCGAAATTGAAAGCTGCCTATGTTCAGGAAAGCTTCTATGTCGGTGCTGACAACCTTGATCTCTTGGTCAACATCAAGAGCAAGAACGAACTTATCGCCGACGTTATTGCATTGCTGCAGTCTCCGGCAAAGAACGTTATCTCCGCTCTCCAGTCATCAGGACAAACTATTCTCGGCGAACTGAAAACGCTCGAAGAGAGAGAACAAAAATAAATTTCATAACATAGTAAATAATCATTTAAATCATACGAAAATGGCAGATTTGAAAGCTATTGCAGAAGAATTAGTAAACTTGACCGTCAAAGAAGTAAGCGAATTGGCTACTATCCTTAAAGACGAATATGGTATCGAACCGGCTGCTGCAGCAGTTGCTGTTGCAGGTCCAGCTGCCGCTGCTCCAGAAGCAGAAGAGAAAACCTCTTTTGATGTTGTTTTGAAGAGCTTCGGTGCAAACAAGTTGGCTATCGTTAAATTAGTTAAGGAATTGACCGGTCTGGGTCTGAAGGAAGCTAAGGATTTGGTTGACAATGTTCCGAGCAATCTGAAAGAAGGAATCGCTAAGGCTGACGCTGAAGCATTGAAGAAGAGCCTGGAAGAAGCCGGAGCTGAAGTTGAGCTTAAATAATATCAAACCTGGTTGCCAGGTTACTGGTTAAGAGTCTTTCTTAAAAGAGGACTCTTAACCTTTTTGTGTCTATTTTTCCAATAAGTTCAATAAATTCCTTACCGATGTCTTCAACAACTGAAAACCAAAGAGTTAATTTTGCTTCGATCAAGCATCCGTATCCATTTCCGGATTTTCTCGAAGTCCAATTGAAGTCATTTCAAGACTTTCTTCAGCTCGATACGCCTCCTGAGAAAAGAAAAAAAGAGGGCCTGTACAAAGTGTTCGCTGAGAATTTTCCTATAGCTGACACTCGTAACAATTTCGTGCTGGAGTTCCTGGATTATTATATCGATCCGCCTCGTTATTCTATTGATGAGTGCCTTTCACGCGGACTTACATATAGTGTGCCTCTTAAGGCAAAACTTAAGTTATATTGCACCGATCCCGATCATGAGGATTTTGATACGGTCATTCAGGATGTATTCCTCGGACCGATCCCCTACATGACTGAACGCGGTACGTTCGTTATCAACGGAGCCGAACGTGTCGTTGTTTCCCAGTTGCACCGTTCTCCTGGCGTTTTCTTCGGTCAGAGTACGCACGCCAACGGTACAAAACTTTATTCAGCCCGCATCATCCCGTTCAAGGGATCATGGATCGAATTCGCTACCGATATTAATAATGTGATGTATGCTTACATCGACCGCAAAAAGAAATTGCCTGTCACCACATTGTTGAGAGCTATCGGTTTTGAAAGCGATAAAGATATTCTTGAAATCTTCAATCTTGCTGAAGAAATCAAAGTCACAAAAACCAATCTGAAGAAGGCTGTGGGTCGCAAACTGGCTGCACGTGTCCTGAAGAGTTGGGTTGAGGATTTTGTGGACGAGGATACCGGCGAGGTCGTTTCCATTGAACGTAATGACGTTGTCATTGATCGTGAAAATGAAATAACGGAAGACAACATCGATTCGATTGTTGATTCCGGTGCGCAGACAATTCTTCTTCACCGTGAAGATCAGAATCAGTCTGATTACGCGATCATCTATAATACGCTCCAGAAAGACTCCAGCAACTCTGAGAAGGAGGCTGTGATGTACATCTATCACCAGTTGCGTAATGCTGACCCGGCAGATGAGGCCAGCGCCCGTGAGGTGATTCAGAATCTTTTCTTTTCTGAGAAACGTTATGATCTGGGTGACGTTGGTCGCTACAGAATCAATAAGAAATTGGGACTGTCCATCAGCCCTGATGTTAAGGTGTTGACCAAGGAGGATATTATTGAAATTATCAAGTATCTGATCCAGCTGATCAACTCCAAAGCTACAGTCGATGATATCGATCACTTGAGCAACCGACGCGTACGTACCGTAGGCGAACAGCTCTACAATCAGTTCGGTATCGGCTTGGCTCGTATGTCACGTACGGTTCGTGAACGTATGAACGTTCGTGATAATGAAGTATTCGCCCCGATCGATTTGATCAACGCAAAGACGATCTCTTCCGTTGTCAATTCCTTTTTCGGTACGAATGCACTTTCTCAGTTCATGGATCAGACCAACCCGTTGGCTGAAATTACGCATAAGCGTCGTCTCTCAGCCCTTGGACCTGGTGGTTTGTCACGTGAACGTGCAGGCTTTGAGGTCCGCGATGTGCACTATACACATTATGGCCGTCTCTGTCCTATCGAAACTCCTGAAGGACCTAACATCGGTTTGATCTCTTCTCTTTGCGTATTTGCAAAGATCAATGAACTTGGTTTCATTACTACGCCTTATCGTAAGGTGGAGAATGGTAAAGTTGATTTCTCTGAAGAAGGTCTCAAGTTCTTCACGGCAGAGGAAGAGGAGCAGATGACAGTTGCTCAGGGTAATGCACCTTTGGATGACGAAGGTAAGTTTGTTAATGATCGTGTTAAAGCGCGTCTTGAAGCAGATTTCCCTGTCGTTTCTCCTGATGAAGTCAACCTGATGGATGTTTCACCTCAGCAGATCGCTTCTATCGCAGCTTCTCTGATTCCTTTCTTGGAGCATGACGATGCAAACCGTGCGTTGATGGGATCTAACATGATGCGCCAGGCAGTTCCGCTGCTTCGTCCTGAAGCTCCTATTGTCGGTACCGGCATTGAAGGTCAGGTGGCACGTGATTCTCGTACGCAGATCGCTGCTGAACGTGAAGGAGAGGTAGTCTTTGTAGATGCAAAATGCATTAAGATTAAATATGATCGTACTCCTGAAGAGGACTTCGTAAGCTTTGAAGATCCAATCAAGACGTATATGATTCCGAAATGGCGTAAGACCAACCAGAGTACGACGGTCGATTTGAGACCTATCTGCCATCGTGGTCAGCGTGTGAAAGCCGGTGATATCCTTACAGAAGGATATGCAACCCAAAATGGAGAACTGGCTCTCGGACGTAACATCATGGTTGCTTATATGCCTTGGAAAGGTTACAACTACGAGGATGCTGTCGTTCTGAACGAACGTATGGTTCGTGAAGATTACTTCACCTCTGTCCATGTAGATGAATACATGCTGGATGTACGTGAAACAAAACGTGGCGTTGAAGAGTTGACTTCTGATATTCCAAACGTCAGTGAAGATGCAACGAAAGATCTTGATGAGAGAGGTATTGTACGCGTCGGTGCACGCATTGAACCGGGCGACATCCTGATTGGTAAGATTACTCCGAAAGGTGAATCTGATCCTACTCCTGAAGAGAAGTTACTTCGTGCCATCTTTGGTGACAAGGCCGGTGATGTTAAGGATGCTTCTTTGAAAGCTACTCCTTCATTGAAAGGTGTTGTAATTGGATCTTCTCTCTTTGCTAAAGCAGCAAAGAAGAAAAAGTCCAAACTTTCAGACAAGGCGCTTCTTCCTAAGCTGGATGAAGAATATGAGGAGAAAATGTCGAATTTAAAGACGGTCTTGGTTGATAAACTGTTGACACTGACGAATGGTCGTGTATCACAGGGTGTCAAGGACTATATGAACACCGATGTTATTGCAAAGGGTGTTAAGTTTACCAAGAAAGCTCTTGAGGATCTCGATTACGATTCTATCCAGTTCAGCAAATGGACCGCTGATGCAGAGAAAAATGAATTGATCAAGCAGGTGATTGTCAATTACCTGAAGAAATATAAGGAGATGGATGCCGAACTTCGCAGAAAGAAGCTTGATATGACCATAGGCGATGAACTTCCTACAGGTATCATTCAGACTGCAAAGGTTTATATCGCCAAGAAACGTAAGATTCAAGTCGGCGATAAGATGGCAGGACGTCATGGTAATAAAGGTATCGTTTCAAAGATCGTCCGTCAGGAGGATATGCCTTTCTTGGCCGATGGAACGCCTGTCGATATCTGTTTGAACCCTATGGGTGTGCCATCTCGTATGAACCTCGGACAGATTTTCGAAGCTGTACTCGCTTGGGCAGGACGTACCATGGGCGTTAAGTTCGCTACTCCTGTATTCGACGGTGCTACGATGGATGATCTGAATTCATGGACAGACAAAGCCGGATTACCACGCAATGGTAAGACCTATCTTTATGATGGTGGAACCGGTGAACGCTTCGATCAGCCTGCTACGGTAGGTGTGACATACTTCTTGAAATTGGGCCACATGGTCGATGACAAGATGCATGCACGTTCTATCGGACCGTACTCTTTGATTACGCAACAGCCTCTGGGTGGTAAAGCTCAGTTCGGTGGTCAGCGTTTCGGAGAGATGGAGGTTTGGGCATTGGAGGCATTCGGTGCTTCTCATGTACTGCAGGAGATTCTGACCATTAAGTCTGATGATGTCGTTGGTCGTTCCAAGGCTTACGAGTCGATAGTTAAAGGCGATCCGATGCCTCAGCCAGGTATTCCTGAGTCTCTTAATGTATTGCTCCACGAGCTGAGAGGTCTTGGCTTGAGTCTCACTTTGGATTGATTCACAGAAAAAGTACGCAGTTGGAGCCTTAGGCTCCCTGCGTTTTCATAGAAAACTCTTTTTATTATACAAATATGGTCAATAGAACTGATAACAAGGTAAAGAGTAACTTTTCAAAAATAACCATTGGATTGGCTTCTCCGGAGGAGATCTTAAGCAATTCCTATGGCGAAGTTTTGAAACCTGAAACCATCAATTACCGTACTTACAAACCTGAACGTGACGGCTTGTTCTGCGAGCGCATCTTCGGTCCTGTAAAGGATTACGAGTGCCATTGCGGTAAATACAAACGTATCCGTTATAAAGGTATCGTGTGCGATCGTTGCGGTGTGGAAGTGACAGAGAAAAAGGTTCGCCGTGAACGTATGGGACATATTCGTCTGGTCGTTCCCGTCGCTCACATCTGGTATTTCCGTTCTTTGCCTAATAAAATAGGTTATTTGTTGGGACTTCCGACAAAGAAACTTGACTCCATCATTTATTATGAACGTTACGTTGTCATTCAGCCCGGTAGTGACGTTGACAAGGAAACCGTTCATGAGCTTGATTTACTCTCTGAAGAGGAATATTTGAACATCCTTGATAATCTGCCAAAAGAAAATCAGATGCTCGATGATAGCGACCCGAACAAATTCATCGCGAAGATCGGTGCTGAAGCAATCTATGATCTGCTGCAGCGTATCGACCTCGATCACCTGGCTAACGAATTGCGTGACCATGCTCACAACGATAGTTCACAGCAGCGCAAGACGGAAGCTCTCAAACGTTTGCAGGTCGTAGAATCGTTCCGTTCTTCCAACGGTCGTAACAAACCGGAATGGATGATCATGAAGGTCATTCCTGTTATTCCGCCGGATCTTCGTCCGCTCGTTCCATTGGATGGTGGTCGTTTTGCCACGTCTGACTTGAACGATTTGTATCGTCGTGTCATCATTCGTAACAATCGTCTGAAACGTTTGATCGATATCAAGGCTCCCGAAGTCATTCTTCGTAATGAAAAACGTATGCTTCAGGAAGCTGTCGATTCTTTGTTTGATAACTCTCGTAAGTCCAGCGCCGTTAAGTCGGATGCCAACCGTCCTTTGAAATCTCTTTCTGATAGTTTGAAAGGTAAACAGGGACGTTTCCGTCAGAACCTGCTCGGTAAACGTGTGGACTATTCGGCTCGTTCCGTCATCATCGTAGGTCCGGAATTGAGAATGCACGAGTGTGGTCTTCCTAAGGGAATGGCTGCTGAGCTTTACAAGCCGTTCATCATCCGTAAGCTGATTGAACGCGGCATCGTAAAGACAGTAAAGTCTGCAAAGAAGATTGTAGATCGTAAGGAACCGGTTGTTTGGGATATTCTGGAATATGTGATGAAAGGTCATCCGGTATTGTTGAACCGTGCACCTACGCTTCACCGTCTGGGAATCCAGGCATTCCAACCGAAACTGATTGAAGGAAAAGCAATCCAGCTGCATCCGCTCGCTTGTACCGCATTCAATGCCGACTTCGACGGTGACCAGATGGCTGTCCATCTTCCTCTCGGCAACGAAGCTATTTTGGAAGCCCAACTATTGATGTTGGCTTCTCACAATATTTTGAACCCTGCCAATGGCGCACCTATCACAGTGCCTTCTCAGGATATGGTCTTGGGTCTCTATTACATCACGAAGCTCCGTAAAGGAACGCTGGGTGAAGGTCTGACATTCTACGGACCGGAAGAGGCTACCATCGCATACAATGAGAAACGTGTCGATATCCATGCAACCATCAAGGTTTATGTAACCGACTTGGACGAAAAGGGTCGTCTGGTCAAGAAAATGATTGAGACTTCTGTAGGCCGTTTGATGGTGAACGAATTCATTCCTATCGAAGTCGGCTTCATCAATGAAGTTCTTGGCAAGAAGGCTTTGCGTGATATCATCGGCCGTGTAATCAAGGCTTGTGGTGTGGCTCGTACCTGTAAGTTCCTCGATGACATTAAGAACCTCGGTTATTATATGTCATTCAAAGGCGGACTTTCCTTCAACTTGGGCGACGTACTTATCCCGCCGGAGAAGGAGCAATTCGTCAAAGAGGGATACGAAGAGGTTGAGCAGATCATGAACAACTATAACATGGGTTTCATTACCAATAATGAACGTTACAACCAGATTATTGATACATGGACTCATGTCAACGGAAAACTTTCCAACACGCTGATTAATCAGCTGGCTCACGATCAGGACGGATTCAATTCCATCTTCATGATGATGGATTCCGGCGCCCGTGGTTCTAAGGAACAGATCCGCCAGCTTTCTGGTATGCGTGGTTTGATGGCAAAGCCTCAGAAGAGTGGCGCTGAAGGTGCTCAGATCATTGAGAACCCGATTCTGTCCAACTTCAAGGAGGGTCTTTCCGTGCTCGAGTACTTTATCTCTACTCACGGTGCACGTAAGGGACTTGCCGATACCGCTCTTAAGACTGCCGATGCAGGTTATCTGACTCGTCGTCTTGTCGATGTATCGCACGATGTCATCATCAATGAAGAGGATTGCGGCACACTTCGTGGTTTGGTTTGTACCGAACTCAAAAACAATGAAGAGGTGATTGCTACCTTATATGAACGTATTCTGGGTCGTGTTTCTGTACATGACATCATCCATCCTGAAACCGGAGAGGTGATTGTTCGTGCCGGTGAAGAGATCCGTGAAGATGCAGCCAAGAAGATTGAGGAATCGCCTATCGACAGTGTCGAGATCCGTTCCGTTCTTACCTGCGAATCGAAGAAGGGTGTATGTGCTAAGTGTTACGGACGTAACCTTGCTTCCAACCGTATGGTTCAGAAGGGTGAGGTTGTCGGCGTTATCGCTGCACAGTCTATCGGCGAGCCCGGTACACAGTTGACTCTTCGTACGTTCCACGTCGGTGGTATCGCATCCAATATCGCAACTGAAAATAGTTTCTCATCTAAATATGATGGTATCCTGCAGATCGACGAGCTTCGTGAAGTGGTAGTCGATGGAGATCAGGCTGATGGAAAGAATTATACCGTTGTTGTAAGCCGTCTGGCTGAATTGCACATCGTTGACGAACATACGAATATCATGCTCGAAACACATAATATTCCTTATGGTTCCAAACTGTTCTTTAAGAATAATGCAAAGGTGAAGAAGGGTGACAAGATCATCGAATGGGATCCATTCAATGCCGTCATCGTTTCTGAGGCAACCGGTAAGATTCATTTCGAGAACATGATCGAGAATGCCACCTACAAGGTTGAAAGTGATGAGTCAACCGGTTTGAAGGAGAAGATTATTGTAGAATCGAAGGATAAGACCAAGGCTCCTGAAGCTCACATTCTGGATGCTGAAGGAAACTTCCTGAAGAACTACTCCTTGCCGCTCGGTGCTCACGTAGTCATCGAAGAGGGCGACGCAGTGAAGTCAGGTGAGGTACTTGTCAAGATTCCGCGTGCCGTAGGTAAAGCCGGCGATATCACCGGTGGTCTGCCTCGTGTTACCGAGCTGTTCGAAGCTCGTAATCCATCCAATCCTGCTATCGTTTCTGAAATCGATGGTGAAGTTGGATTCGGCAAGATCAAACGTGGTAATCGTGAAATTACGGTTACTCCTAAGATCGGTGAGGTTAAGAAGTACATGGTTCCGCTGTCTAAGCAGCTGCTGGTTCAGGAGAATGACTACATTCGCGCCGGTATGCCGTTGTCGGATGGTGCCATCACACCTTCGGATATCCTTTCCATCATGGGACCGACAGCCGTTCAGGAATATATCGTCAATGAAGTTCAAGACGTTTACCGTCTGCAGGGCGTAAAGATCAACGATAAGCATTTCGAAGTCATTGTGCGTCAGATGATGCGCAAGGTGGAAGTGGTTGATCCGGGAGATACACGTTTCCTCGAGCAGCAGATTGTGGACAAACTGGAAGTGATGGACGAAAACGATCGTATCTGGGGCAAGAAAGTCGTTACCGATCCGGGCGATTCCACTACTCTCGAACGCGGTCAGATCGTTACAGCACGCAAGCTTCGCGACGAGAACAGTATGTTGAAACGTAGAGACTTGAAGCTTGTTCAGGTGCGCGATGCTATGCCCGCAACGGCCAATCAGATTCTGCAAGGTATCACGAAGGCCGCTTTACAGACCAATAGCTGGATGTCAGCCGCTTCCTTCCAGGAGACAACGAAGGTGCTCAACGAAGCTGCCATCAACGGCAAGGTTGATAGCCTCGAAGGCTTGAAGGAGAACGTCATCTGCGGTCATTTGATCCCGGCCGGAACCGGTCAGAGAGAATTTGACAAGTTGATCGTCGGTTCGAAGGATGAGTTCGATCGTATTGATGCAAGCCGCCGCAGCGTGGTGGACTTTGCTGAGATCGAAAACGGAGATTCCGATTTCCATCGCGAAGACAACTGATAGAAACATCTATATTATAAAAAGAGCCGCTGGAGTTTTCTTCAGCGGCTCTTTTTGTTGGGCAGGAATCCAAATCATTATCTGTCGTAGGACGGTGCTTTCTTGAAACGTCGCTGATAGGCTAGGTAAAGCCCTTCGCGACTGTATCCGCAACGCTTGGCGATTGCCTCGATCTTCATGTTTGTGTTTTCCAAAAGATATTGGGCCATCTGAAGTGCATAATTCTCCAAAAAGATAGATGTGGAAAGGCCTGTGAGTACTTTTAATGTCCCATTTAAATCGTTTATGCTTACACCCAAAAGATTGGCATAGAATGCGATTGTGCGGCATCCATATTTATGGACGATCGGCATGAGATGATCGATGAATGTATTTCCAGTGTGCCAATAGCCTGGAATGATTTGGGGTTGACCTTGGTAAAGTTCCAATTCTGTCGCAGGGCGTGGATCAACACAAATGAAAATCTTGCTGGTATCCACTTTGGGAAATTGCAGTTTGCTCTGTTCTTCTTTCATAGCATTCGACTAATTTTAAGTTTCTTACATGACAAAGATAGTATTAACTCCAGCTAAAACCAAATATAGCATCTGTATGTTGTCTAACTAATTAGCGAGGCAACAAAATGGATGTTGAATGTTGTGGCGCTAATTAGCGAGATTACAAAATGGATGTAGAATGTTGCCTTGCTAATTAGCGAGATTACAAATCTTTTTATTATGTTGTCTCGCTAATTAGCGAGACAACATTTGCAATCCTGCCGTATTCTTTCGCCCTTCATTGATCGATACCACTTAAATGCGAGTCATCCTACCACTTGCAGGATGCGATTCTTTTCCATTTTTGCTTTAAAAAAGATTCCGTAAGTTTATTTCCTTAATATTTGCCATTAAAATGATTATAAATAGAAACATTTATGCTCAAAAATAATTCAATGTGAAATGCGAGACTGCTGCAGCCTTAGATTTAAGTTAAAAATCGGCTGCGTAGTTAAACTGTTTGTCGTAAAATATCTACATTTGGCGTCTAAATGGAAGGTATTATTTATTTAAGCAAACAAAAAGTCAACAAATGATTCGAGAAGTAAAGCATTTTATCAAAAGAGAGGGCTTGTATGATTCTGCCAATGAACATGATGCTTGTGGCGTAGGCTTAGTGGTTAACATACATGGAGAAAAGTCTCATGACATCGTAGAAAGTGCTCTTTGCGTTTTGGAAAACATGCGACACAGAGGCGCGGAAGGCGCTGATAACAAGACCGGCGATGGTGCCGGCATCATGCTCCAAATCCCACATGAATTCATTCTCCTTCAAGGAATACCGGTCCCGGAAAAGGGACGCTATGGCACAGGCATGGTCTTCTTGCCCAAAGATAAAAACCAGCAGGACGAGATTCTGCGTATCATGATCGAGGAGGCCGAGAAAGAGGGACTTTCCATCATGCATCTTCGCAAAGTACCTGTGAACAGCGATATCCTCGGCCGTTCCGCCCAAGAAACGGAGCCGGATATACGCCAGATCTTTGTGACGGGGACCGAAAACGAACAACCTTTGGAACTTCGTCTTTATGTACTTCGTAAAAAAATTGAGAAAAGGGTTGCGGCTACGGATCTTCCCAATAAAAATGATTTCTACGTGGTCTCTCTTTCGACTAAGAACATCGTGTATAAAGGCATGCTCGAGACCATGCAACTCAGAAAGTATTTTCCTGACCTCACCAACCCTTATCTGACGAGCGGTCTGGCTCTGGTACATTCGCGTTTCAGCACGAACACCTTTCCAACCTGGCCGTTGGCTCAGCCTTTCCGTTTGCTGGCCCACAATGGCGAAATCAATACGATCCGCGGCAATCGCGGTTGGATGGAGGCCCGTGAGAGCGTTCTCTCTTCGCCTGCTATTCCGGATATCAACGCTATTCGCCCCATCGTTCAGCCCGGCATGAGCGACAGTGCCTCCTTGGACAACGTCTTGGAGTTTTTTGTCGCTTCCGGAATGAGTCTGCCTCATGCTATGGCGATGCTCGTGCCTGAAAGTTTCAATGAGAAGAATCCCATCAGTGAGGATCTGAAGGCCTTTTATGAATATCATTCCATTTTAATGGAACCTTGGGACGGCCCGGCCGCGCTGCTTTTCAGCGACGGACGTTATGCCGGCGGAATGCTTGACAGAAACGGACTGCGTCCGCAAAGATATTTGATCACAAAGCATGGGATGATGGTTGTCGCCAGTGAAGTGGGCGTCATGAACATCGACCCGGCTGAAATTGAGTCTAAAGGCCGCCTGCAGCCTGGAAAGATTCTTTTGGTTGACACCCAGGAGGGCAAGATTTATTACGACGACGAACTGAAAAAGGAACTTGCCGGCGCACAACCATACCGTACATGGTTAGCTAATAACCGTGTCGAACTGGACGAACTGAAGTCCGGTCGTAAGGTTCCTTATGAGGTGGACGATTATCAGAAGAAACTCCGTGCATTCGGCTATGGCCGTGAAGATGTCGATCGCATTCTTGTGCCGATGAGCATGACGAGCACCGAACCAACCTATTCCATGGGCAATGATACGCCGCTGGCTGTCCTTTCCGGACATCCGCAACTGCTTTACAATTATTTCCGCCAGCAATTTGCGCAGGTAACCAACCCTCCAATTGATCCGATCCGCGAAAAACTCGTGATGAGCCTCACCGAGTATATCGGTGCTGTCGGAAACAAGATTATCGCTCCGGCCGAGACTCATTGCAAGATGGTGCGCCTGAAGTATCCTGTATTGACCAACACGCAGCTCGATCTGCTTTGCAATATCCGTTACAAAGGATTCCGCAGCGTCAAACTGCCTATTCTTTTTGAATCCAAAGAGGGAGAAGCCGGACTTAAAAGCGCCTTGGACGATCTCTGCCGCAAAGCAGAACAGTCTGTTGACGACGGAATCAATTACATCATTTTGAGTGATCGCGGTGTGGACCAGACGCACAGTGCCATTCCATCCCTTTTGGCTGTAAGTGCCGTACATCATTATCTGGTTTCAGTTCAGAAACGTGTTCAGACGGCATTGGTGGTTGAAACAGGTGAGATGCGCGAGGTGATGCACGCTGCGTTGCTGCTCGGTTACGGTGCCAGCGCGGTCAATCCCTATATGGCTTTCGCCATTTTGGGAGATCTGGTGAAGAAAAAGGAATTGCAGTTGGACTATGACACTGCAGAGAAGAATTATGTTACAGCCCTATGTAAAGGACTGTATAAGATATTGAGCAAGATGGGCATCAGCACCATCCGAAGCTATCGCGGCGCGAAACTGTTTGAAGCTGTCGGATTGAGCAGCACCCTGTCGAATGCTTATTTCGGAGGGACGACAAGCAGTGTGGAGGGAATCGGACTGAAAGAGATTGCTTCCGATGTCACTGCGATGCATGCCGCTGCTTTTGACAAATTCGTGGATGCGGAGATGCTCGAGTTTAAGGGCATTCTTTCCTATCGCAAAGACGGCGAGGATCATGCTTGGAATCCGGAGACGATTGCATCGTTGCAGTTGGCTACACGTCTCGGCAGCTTCGCAAAGTTTAAGGAATATTCCCATAAGGTGGACGAAAAGGCGCAACCGATTTTCCTGCGCGACTTCCTCACCTTCCGCAAGGCTGAGAAACCACTGCCATTGGAAGAGGTGGAGCCGGCCGAAAGCATCATTCAACGATTCATCACGCCAGGTATGAGTTTCGGAGCCTTGAGTGCAGAAGCGCATGAAGCCTTGGCCATCGCCATGAATACGTTGAAGACACGCAGCAATACCGGTGAAGGCGGCGAAGATTCCGTCCGCTTCAAGCCATTGGCCGACGGCAGCAATGCCCGTTCTGCCATCAAACAGGTTGCCTCGGGCCGCTTCGGGGTCACTACCGAATACCTCGTAAATGCCGACGAGCTTCAGATCAAAGTAGCCCAAGGAGCAAAGCCCGGTGAAGGTGGTCAGCTCCCAGGTTATAAAGTGGATCAGATCATCGCCCGCACCCGCCATTCTATTCCCGGAATCTCATTGATTTCGCCTCCACCTCATCACGATATCTATTCCATCGAAGATCTTGCACAGCTAATCTTCGACTTGAAGAATGTCAATCCTGAGGCTGAGATCAGTGTCAAGTTGGTATCCGAAGGCGGTGTTGGAACCATCGCTGCCGGCGTTGCCAAAGCCAAAGCCGATCGTATCGTGATCTCAGGTGCTGAAGGAGGAACGGGCGCATCGCCAATGAGTTCTATCCGTTATGCCGGAATGCCCACAGAGATCGGTTTGAGTGAGACTCAGCATACGCTGGTGATCAACGGACTTCGTGGACAGGTACGTTTGCAGACCGACGGACAGTTGAAGACAGGACGCGACGTCATTCTTATGGCCCTCATGGGTGCTGAGGAGTTTGGATTCGGTACCGCATCACTGATCGTACTCGGTTGCGTCATGATGCGCAAGTGTCATCAGAATACATGCCCCGTAGGCGTAACTTCGCAAGATCCTGAGCTTCGCAAAAGATTCAGAGGTCGCAGTGAATATGTAATCAATTTCTTCCGATTCCTCGCCGAGGAAGTTCGCGAATACCTTGCCGAGATGGGCTTCCATTCCATGGAAGAGATCATCGGGCGTAGCGACCTGTTGCAGCGCAAACCATCGGATGGAGTTGAGAAACATGATACGCTGAACTTCAGAAAGCTGGTTTATTATCCCGAACAGGCTGCTACAACAGCCATTCATCAGGTAAGCAAACAGATTCATCTGATTGATCATGTCATGGATGTGGATATTATTCGCCATGCTCAGCCGTGCATAGACTCTCAGCAGGAGGTATCTTTGGATTATGCCATCGCCAATACCGACCGATCTGTCGGCGCCATGGTTTCCGGCAAGATCGCACGCAAATATGGCGAAGCTGGTTTGCCTGACAACACATTAAACATTAAATTCAAGGGATCTGCCGGTCAAAGTTTCGGCGCCTTCCTCGTTCACGGCGTTACCTTCACACTTGAGGGCGAGTCCAATGACTATTTGGGCAAAGGATTGAGCGGTGGCCGCATCTGCGTACTGCCTCCGTCACGCTCGACTTTCATTCCTGAGGAGAACACCATAGCCGGAAACACCATACTTTACGGTGCCACAAGTGGTGAAGTCTATATCAGTGGCCGCGTTGGCGAACGTTTCTGCGTACGTAACAGCGGTGCTATTGCCGTGGTTGAAGGTGCAGGCGATCATTGTTGCGAATATATGACGGGCGGACGCGTTGCCGTGCTCGGAACGACCGGACGCAATTTTGCAGCCGGTATGAGCGGCGGTGTGGCTTATGTCTGGAACAAGAACGGCGATTTCGACTACTACTGCAATATGGAGATGGTCGAACTCTCCCTTTTGGAAGATGCAACAGCTCGCAAGGAGCTTCACGAATTGATCCGTAAACACTACCATTATACAGGAAGTCATATCGCCGGGCTGATGCTTGACGACTGGAACAAGTATGCCGATGAATTTATTCAGGTCACTCCGATCGAGTATAAGAAAGTGCTTCAGGAAGAGCAGATGCGTAAACTTCAGGAAAAGATCGAAGGCATGCAGAAGGACTATTAACGTGAGACTACAATTATATATACGATAATCAACTAAAAAATACAGACGGGCAAGGTCTTCGCCAAGTCCGTTGCATAATAAGATATGGGAAATCCAAAAGCATTTCTTACAGTACATAGAAAAGAGGCCGGATATCGTCCGGTTCACGATAGAATCAGCGATTTTAGCGAGGTAGAACAGACGTTGAACAGCAACGATCGCCGTACGCAGGCGTCACGATGCATGGATTGCGGTGTCCCCTTTTGTCATTGGGCCTGCCCGCTGGGAAACAAACAGCCCGAATGGCAGGATCAGCTCTACAAAAGCCATTGGAAGGAGGCCTACCACATTTTGTCGGCCACCTGTGACTTTCCCGAGTTTACGGGGAGAGTTT
>Ga0208826_1001355_pt1 | contig 20864 bp, 15 predicted proteins | sample AD_UKC115_MetaG_FD_184451 | JGI IMG/M metagenome (GOLD analysis project Ga0208826, IMG submission 184451) | Active sludge microbial communities of municipal wastewater-treating anaerobic digesters from Hong Kong - AD_UKC115_MetaG (SPAdes)... | ecosystem: Engineered > Bioreactor > Anaerobic >...
ACCAATGCCATCGTCGTTGGCGCCGCGTCGAATCGTTTCGCCCTTGGCATCCGGCGGGCCTTTGCCGTAGGCATCCCAATGCGCGCCATAGAACACGACTTCATCCGCTTGCGTGGTGCCCGGGATTTTCGCCAATACGTTGTGACTGTCGACCACGTCGTGCGTCACCGGAATATCGGCGGAAAATGTGGCGCCCTTGAGCGTCACCGGACGAAAATCGGCCCGCCGCGCCACCTTGCGTTGCGCCGCCAGATCCAGTCCCGCATCGGCGAACAACTTCGTCGCCGTATCGCCCGATATCCAACCTTGCAACGCGAGGCTGGTCAGTTTCCCCGGCGCGCGCACGATGTCGTAGTTTTCGCCCTGCGGACTGATCACGACATTCCAACCATACCCCGCGCCCGGCGTGTCGTGCACGATCAGCGCGCCGATCGCGCCGCGCCGCGCAGCCTCTTCGTACTTGTAGACCCAGCGGCCGTAGTAGGTCATCGTCTTACCGCCGAAACGGCCGGCGACGGCTTCGCCCGGCGCGGCTTCGAAATCGGGATCGTTGACGAGGAACACCGCGACCTTGCCTTTGAGATCCGTTCCCTTGTAGTCGTCCCAACGGCGCTCGGGTGCATTCACGCCATAGCCCACGAAAACCAGGGGCGCACGCTCGACAATCGCGCGATCCTCTGGCCGCACCGTCGACAGATACACTTGCTTGCCGCGCTCCCAGTTCCACATCGTCCCACCCAGATTCACGCCGAGCGTTGTCGGCACGCCAAGCCGGGTGTGCAGCAATGGCACGTCTTGAGTCCAGCTTCCCGCCTTGCCGCCCGGCTCCAGGCCGAGCGCCTCGAACGCGCCGATCAAATAACCGACCGTGCGCTCCTCGCCGCGCGTTCCGGGCGCACGCCCTTCAAAAAAATCCGAGGCCAGCGTTTGCACGCTCGTGGCGATGCGAGTGGCCTCGGTTTCCTGCGCCGTCGCGGAAATGGCGCTGAGAGCAAGCAGCAGAACGAGCATCATCGTTTTCATCTCGACCTCACAGTGAACGCACAACAATCCGCACAATGAAAGCATTCGCGCCGATGCCGACGACGCAAACGTCATGTCGCAAGCGCGCCCCCTCTCAGGAAGCGAGGCGTTTGATCGTTTCCAACAGTATCTTGTTCTCGCCGCCCTTCTTGCGCCCTTCATCCCAAACGCGACGTGCTTCGGCCTGCTTGCCGGAAACCCACAGCACTTCACCCAGATGGGCGGCGATTTCCGGATCGGGATGCTTGGCGTACGCCGTGCGCAAATGTTCGATCGCTTCGGGAAAATTGCCGAGGCGATATTGCGCCCAACCCAAGCTGTCGATGATCGCCGCCTCGCCGGGTTTGAGCTTGAACGCTTTTTCGATCAACGCGAGCGCTTCGGTCTTTTTGTCGGTGCGATCGACCAGCGTGTAACCGAGCGCATTCATCGCATCGGCATCGTCAGGCTTCAGTTCGAGTACGCGGCGGAAATCGCGGATCGCCTCGTCGGTACGCTCGGCGGCGGCATAGGCCAGCCCGCGCGCATAGAGCAGCCGCGCATCTTCGGGCAGCGTGCGCAGGCCGCGATCATAAATCGCGAGCGACTCCTGCGCATGCCCGTTCTTGCCGACCAGTTCGGCTTCGAGCAGAAACACCCCACCCAGCGATTTCGCATCGTCGACCAGGCGCGTTTCGGATCGATGCAGCAGACTCATCGCTTCGTCCCGTCGCCCCGCGTCGTACAACAGGATCGCGGTGCGCTGTTGCGCATCGAGCCACTCCTCGTCGCCCTCGTCGACTTGGGCGTACCACTTGAGTGCGTCGGCTTTGCGCCCCGCAAGCTCGCTCAGTTGCCCGAGAAGAAGCAGGCGCAGGGCCGAGCGCGGCTCGGCTTCGGCCAGCGCCTGTTTGTACAGCGCCTCGATCTGGGTTTTGTTTGCCTTTGCATCGCCGCGTGCAAGAAATGCAGCGCGCGCCGCCATGACGCGATCGTCCTGCGGGCCTTGCGACAGCGCGACCGCCGCCTGGGCATACTCGCCCAGATCGCCGAGCAGGGCCGCATAGGCGTAGCGCAGCGCCGCGACAGCCTCCTTGCCGGAGACCGCGCGGACAGTGCGCAGGGCTTCTGCATACAGCCCAAGCGCGCCCTTCTTGTCGCCGGCATCGAGACGAATTTGGGCGGCGAAGGCGTAAGTTTCGGGGGTGTGGAATCGATCGACGGCACGTTGCGCCAGCACTTTGGCGATGTCGCCTCGCTCCAGCCGCATCGCCAGTTGGCCGACTACCACCCACGTCAGCGGATCGCTACCCAGATCCACCTTCCGCGCCACATTTTCGGCTGGCGGATTTTCGCCCCGCAGCACGCGCTCGAAAACCCGCCCGGCGGCATTCTTGTCTTGCGCGCCGAGCAGCGCCTGCGCCACCGCTTGCCAACCCTCGGGGCGGCGAGCGAGCCAGGTCAAATCCCGCCACGCCTCATCGTCCGCGCCCGCATGCAGGGCGAGCATCGCCCGCGCCTGCCGCACGCCGACTTCGTCGCCGTGTAGCGCCTGCCAGCGTGTCAGCGCCGCCTGCGCCAACTCCCACTGCCGGCTCGCGATCGCAATATGCGTAGCCATCTCGGCGATGCCCGCATCGTCGCTTGCCTGCGCCGCCGCGACATAGTGCCGCGCGGCGCGCACCGGATCGGATTCGACCAAGGCCAATTCGCCGGCAAGCAGGTTCGCAATCCGATCGGTTTCGTTGCGGTCCGGCGCAATGTCGAGCCGCTGCAATGGCTGCGGCACGGACGCGACGCGCGGCACCGGTTTGTCGGCAGGCGCGCCGGCACAGGCGGAAAGCAGCATCGCCACCACGGCCCCCACACTGGTGCGCCATCCATATCGATCCATTCTCACGATCCCATCCAGCATCCGCGACCCAACGTCGCCATTCGATCGTACTTGCGGGTACCGGATCGGCTTTTCGAACCGTCGCGGCGCACCCGTCGCTTGATATAGCCACGCACGAACCGCACAATTTCGCGGCACGCGAGCCACCGCAAGCTTAGCCGATTCCCATCCACATGGCCCTCATCGCCCTCGGACTCAACCACCAGACCGCGCCGCTCGACCTGCGCGAGAAGGTCGCGTTCGCCCCCGAGACGACGACCGAGGCGCTGGGTGATCTCGCCCACCAGCCCGGCATCAACGAAGCGATGATCCTGTCGACCTGCAATCGTACCGAACTCTACGTCGAGGCCGATGCGGGCGCAGAATGCGCGGCCCAACGCTGGCTGCTCGAACACCACGGACTGACCCACCGACAGCTCGACGAGTTCCTTTACCGGCACGAGGACAACGCCGCCGTGCGCCATTTGTTCCGCGTCGCCACGGGCCTCGACTCGATGGTGCTCGGCGAGCCGCAGATTCTCGGCCAGGTCAAAGAGGCCTATCAGACCGCACGCAGCGCCGGCACCCTGCGCACCTCGATGGAGCGTCTGCTGCAGCAGACCTTTGCCGTCGCCAAGCGCGTACGCACCGACACGCGCATCGGCGCCAATCCGGTCTCGGTCGCCTATACCGCCGTGCGCATGGCCGAGCGGCTGTTCGCCGATCTCACCGATGCCTGCGTGATGTTGATCGGCGCGGGCGAGACGATCGAGCTGGCCGCGCGCCACCTGAGCGAGTCGAAAGTGCGCCGACTGATCGTCGCCAATCGCACGCTGGAAAACGCGCAGGCGCTGGCCGCGCGCTTCGGCGCCTATGCGATTTCCCTCACCGACCTGCCGCAACACCTGGCCGACGCCGACATCGTGATTTCCTCGACCGCGAGCAGTACGCCGATCCTGCGTCGCGACATGGTCGAGAACGCCATCCGTGCGCGCAAACGCAAGCCGATGTTTCTGGTCGATATCGCCGTGCCGCGCGACATCGAAGCCGCGGTGGCCGACGTCGAAGACATTTTTCTGTACACCATCGACGACCTGAAGCAGGCCATCGACGACAACCTGCGCTCGCGCCGAACCGCCGCGAACGAAGCCGAGGCGATCATCGACCTTCAAGTCGAGCACTATCAGGCGTGGCGTCGCGCGCTCGCAGTGCGCAACCCGCTTACCGCCCTGCGTGCCGATGCCGAAGCGCAGCGCGAGGCGACGCTGGAGAAAGCACGCGCGCTGCTCGTCGCCGGTCGCACGCCCGAACAGGCGCTGACGTTTCTGGCCCACACTCTGACCAACAAATTGCTGCACGCCCCCAGCGCCAACCTGCGCGCAGCGGCGCTGCGCGGCGACGTCGAACTGCTGCGCGCCGCTGAAGCGCTGTTCGATTCATGCCAATCGGCGCGCAGCGAATAACTTGGCAAAACGTTTCGTTTCGCTCAGCCGGCCAGTTTGTTGATACGACCGAGCAGCGCCAGCAGCAGCGCGAGCAGCACGAGCATCCCCAGCGACAGCGCTGGAGCCGGCACTGCGGGCGCGAGCGCGTTCACCGTCAGCACAATCGTCGCGCTGGCGCTGGGCTGATTGTTGGCATCGCCCGCGTAGGCGAATTGCACGACGTGGTTGCCGACGGTCAGACTCGCCTGCGGCACCGCGCAGCTGGCACCGGCGGCATTGGCGACGCCGGTCGGGCTCAGCGCGGCACCGATGCAGACCTCGACGCTGTCGATGAGGAAGTGCACGCCGTTGCCCGTGGTCGGCGTCACCCCGCCAGATGCCGGCGTGATCGTCGCCGCAAGCGTCACCGCCTGGCCGAACACGGACGGATTGGCGCTGCTGGCGAGCGTGGTGCCGGCCTTAGAAGGGTTGACCGTGAGGCTCCCGTTCGACGCATCGCTCGCGGTGAAACTGCCATCGCCGCCGTAATGTGCCGTCAGCGCCTTCACGCCGCCGCTCGACGGCGTCAACGTGCAGCCGGTGCCGCCCGGCAGGATGATCGTGCAACTGTCGCCCGTGCCCGCGCCGCCGTCGGAGACGGTGATCATGCCACTCGGCGTGCCGGCAGCGGGACTGGTGACGGCGACGCTCGCATTGACCGTCACCGCACTACCCAACGTGATCGGCGCGGGCGAGGCCACGCTCGTCGTCGTCGCGGCCTTGGTCACCGTTTGCGCCAGCGTGGGATTGCTCGGCGAGGCCGCGAAGTTGCCGTTGCCCGGCGTATACGTCGCGGTGATCGTGTGCGTGTTGACGGCGAGGCTCGCGGTTTGACACTGCGCCTTGCCCGTGCCGTCCAGCGGCACCGCGCCGCAGCCCGACAGCGCGTTGCCGCTCTCGCTGAAGGCGACGCTGCCGGCGGGCGTCGGCGTGCTGCCGATCGAAGTATTCGCAACCGTCGCGGCGAAGGTCACGCTTTGGCCGAATGCGCTGCCCGCGGGCAAGGAGGACACGAGGCTCGTCGACGTCGCGGCGGCGGCGATCGTGATCGCATAGTTCTGCGTCGCTGACGCGCCGTTGGCGTCGCGGGCAACGATGGAAAACGTCGTCGGCGTCGCTGTCGTCTGCGTCGACGTGCCGGTGATCGCGCCGGTGGTCGCAATCAACGTCAGGCCCGGCGGCAGCGCGCTGCCGCTGGCGAGCGCCCAGGTGTACGGCGCCGCGCCGCCGCTTGGCGTTGGCAACGCGGCCGCATAGCCGCTGCCATAAGTGCCGCTCGGCAAAGCCGCCGCACCGAGCGTCAGTGTGTAGAACGTCGCCGTGCAGGTTTGCGCCTGCGTCATCGTGATCGTCGCCTGCAAGCCGCCGGTGTTGGCGAGAACGCTGCACGCGCCGCTCCACACCACCGCGTAGCCGGCAGGCGCCGTCGCGATCAGCGTGTCGCTCGATGGCGTGCCCGCACCCTCGGCGGGATACCACGCGCTACACGTCCCGGCGCTCGCCGTGCAATTGGTGATGGGCGTGCCGTTGGCGCTCGATGTCGGGCTGGTGCTTGCGCCGACGCTGCCGCCGCTGCTGCTCGGATCGATCACGGCCACGGTGAGCTGGACTTCTTTCACCTCCACCGCGCCGATATCGCACTTGGCGCCTTGCGGGCGTGCGATGCCGCGCTGGTCGGCGGTCTGCGCGATGCCACCGGCGTCCTTGCAATCCGGCGCGACATCGATGGCCGAGCTGCCGGAGCCGGGCAACATCGTCTGCGTCGGGCCGCCGTTGTTGGCCAGTGCGCCAAGCTTGGGATCGGTGTTGAGCACGTTGCTGCAGGTGTTTGCGCCACCGACGCTCGGGCAGCCGCCCTGTATCACGCTGTCGCTGATCGTCGCGGTCCCGGAGGAGACATTGTATATTTCCGGACCATTGTTGGTAGCGCTGTCGCCCCAGAAAATCACCTTGACCAGGGTGGGCTGGCTGCTGCTGTTGACGATCGCGCCGCCGAGGCCTGCGCTGTTGCCGCTGAAGGTGCTCAGGCTGATCGTCGGAGTGTTGTTGGTGCCTTGAAAGCCGTTGTTGTAGATCGCCCCGCCGGAGCTCGCGCTGTTGCCGCTGAACGTGCTCTGGCTGATCGTCGGGCTGCTGGTGCCTCGAAAACCGAAGTTATTGATCGCGCCGCCGAAGCCTGCGATGTTGCCGCTGAACGTACTCTGGGTGATCGTCGGGCTGCTGGTGCCTTGATAGCCGTTGTTGAAGATCGCGCCGCCACTTGAGGACATTGACGCGCTGTTGCCGCTGAAGGTGCACTGGCTGATCGTCGGGCTGCTGGTGCCGGAAGTGCCGTCGTTGGAGATTGCACCGCCGAAAATCGCGGTGTTGCCGCTGAAGTTCAGATGGCTCAAGCTCGGGCTACATTGCTTGCCGCTGCCTACGCCATAGCACTGCAGGCCGCCACCCGAGTCTTGGCGCGGCGGCGGTGGCCCTGCGCTCGAGCCGTTGGCATTGCCCGCGGTAATCGTGAAGCCGTCGAGCACGGTGCCGCTGTCGACGATGGCGCCGCTGACACCATCGATGAACACGACATGGTAGCTGTTGTTGGCGTTGTGCGCGGTATCGACGGTCAGGTCGACGCCGTTGGTATTGGTGTCATTACCGTCGATATCCCCCGAAAGCACGGTGGAATTGGTCGCGATATTGGCGTTGCGATTGAGATCGGACGTCGGGTCGTAGCTCGCCGCCTCGGTGCCGGCAAAGCCGCCGTACACTTTGACGCCGGGCTTGATGTTGAAGCTGATCGCGCGCTCCGCCGCCGTGGGGCTTGTCGGATTCGCCGGCGTCACCGGCTTGTACACGCCCTTCGCCACCCAGATCCGCATGCAACTGGCGTTGCCGAGCGCGCCCTGCAGCGTGAGCGCGTGCGCGTTGTCCCAATCGCTGCCGTCGTTGCTCGCGCTGCCCGCAGTGGTAACGCGACAGGTTCCGGCCCACACCGGGAGTGCCGCCAACGCCAGCCACAATGCGCCGAAACGCGCAAACCCTTTCACTATCTGCAAGCAGAACATCGCTCCCCTCTCCTGTTGGCGCCAGCCGCAGCGGCCACCGCGCACGCACGATATCCGATCCGCGCAGCGCGCGCATTCGTTGCGATCCGTGCCATCCGTGCCATCCGCGGTTAAAATCCGCCCTGCATGAATCCATCGATCAGACGCAAGCTCGACGAGCTTGCCGAGCGTCACCAGGAAATCGCCCTGCTGCTCGCCCAACCCGAAGCGCTCGACGACGCCGCACGGTTTCGCGACCTGTCGCGCGAGTTCGCCCATCTCGAGCCATTGCAAACGACATTGCGCGCCTACGATGCAGCGAACGCGAATCTCGACGCCGCGCGCACGCTGCTCAAAGACCCCGAAATGAAAGAGCTGGCCGAAGGCGAGGTCGCCGAACTCGAAACGCAATGTGCGGCGCTCGACGAAGAATTGAATCTGTTGCTGCTGCCGAAAGATGCGCGCGACGAGGCCAACATCTTCCTCGAAGTGCGCGCCGGCACCGGTGGCGACGAGGCAGCGATTTTCGCCGGCGACTTGTTCCGCATGTACGCGCGCTACGCGGAAACGCAAGGCTGGCGCGTGGAAATTCTCTCGGCCAGCGCAGGCGAACACGGCGGCTATAAGGAGATCATCGCCCGCGTCGAGGGCAAGGGTGTGTTCTCGAAACTGAAATTCGAGTCGGGTACGCATCGCGTGCAGCGCGTACCGGAAACCGAAACGCAAGGGCGCATCCACACGTCGGCGGCGACGGTCGCGATCCTGCCCGAGATGGACGAAATCGACGATGTCGAACTCAACCCTGCGGAGTTGAAGATCGACACCTTCCGCGCCTCGGGCGCGGGCGGGCAACACGTCAACAAGACCGACTCGGCGATCCGCATCACCCACTTGCCGAGCGGCATCGTCGTCGAATGCCAGGATGAGCGCAGTCAGCACAAAAACCGCGCGCGCGCACTGTCGCTGCTCAAGGCGCGCCTGACCGACGAAGCGCAGGCCAAGCAGAACGCGGCGCAGGCGGAATCGCGTCGCCTGCAAGTCGGCTCGGGCGATCGCAGCCAGAAAATCCGTACGTATAATTTTCCACAAAATCGCATCACCGACCATCGCATCAACCTGACCTTGCATCGGCTGCCGGAAACGCTCGGCGGCGACCTCGATGCGCTGCTCGTTCCGCTGATCCGCGAATACCAAGCGGACCAGATGAAATCGCTGACCGATGGCGGCCTCGGCGGTGGCCGCGCATGAACGCCGCGCTGCTGCCAGCCACCCTCGATGCGATCGCCACCTTGATCGAACGTGGCGATTGCGCCGGCGCCGAGCGCCGCGCGCAAATGGCGCTGCAAACGCTGCCGCCGCATGCCGAAATCTGGCGCCTGCTGGCCATCGCGCAGATCCGGCTCGACCGCCTCGACGCCGCGCAACGCTCGTTGCAACAGGCGGCGCGGCTCGATCCGAATTCGGTCGAAGTGCTGTGCAACCTCGCGGCGGTCGAAATTCGCAACGGTCGCGATGCCGCGGCGATCGACTCGCTCGAACGCGCCCTGCAACTGGCGCCGGATCATCTCGGCGCACTCAACAATCTCGGCCGTCTGCGCCACCAACTCGGTGATTTCGCTGCCGCCGCGCGCTGCTTCGAGCGCGGCCTGCGGCTCGATCCAACGCGCGCCGAAGCCTGGTTCGACCTGGCCAACACGAGCACCGCCCTGCACGCGTGGGATGCCGCCGAATCGCATGTGCGGCAAGGTTTGACTCTGAATCCGCGCTCGGCCGACGGCTGGTACGTGCTCGGCTACTTGTACGAACGCCAGGGGCGCCTGCGCGATGCGGTCGAGCCTTACCGCACCTCGATGGAAATCCAGCCGCGCCCGCACACCGCGCACAACCTCGCCCTCGTGCTCGACCAGATCGGCGACCTGCCCGGCGCGGCGCGCACGATGGAATTCGCCATCCGTCTGCAACCTGATTTGTACGAAGGCTTGAGCCAGCTCGTCTATACCAAACGCAAGCTGTGCGACTGGAACGGCCTCGCCGGATTGAGCGCGCAACTTCTCGCCGCCGTCGATGCCGGGCGTGAAGGCATCGGCCCGTTCGCGTTGCTGGCCGAAAATTCGACACCGGCACAACAGTTGCATTGCGCGCGCACCTTCGCCCGCCAGTTTCAGATTGCGCAAGCGCCACCGGTTCGTATCGAGACGGTTTCCGCATCGACGCCGCTGCGAGTCGGCTTCGTCTCTTCGGGCTTCAATCAGCATGCGACAGGATTGCTGGTGGCGGAATTGATCGAATGCCTGCGTGCCACGAACTTGACCACGATCGCGTTCGCCACCATGCCCGACGATCGCAGTGAATGGCGTGCGCGGCTGGTGCGCGCGTTCCACGAATTTCACGACGTTGCGCGGCAACCGCCCGACGCCATCGCGCAACGCATCCGCGAGGCACGCATCGATGTGCTGCTCGACGTCGACGGCTACTGCATGGATTCGATCCCGGCCGTGTTCGCACGCCGACCGGCCCCGATCCAGATCGGCTATCTCGCCTACCCGGGCTCGATGGGCGCCCCCTGGTACGATTATCTGATCGCCGATCGCATCGTCGTGCCGCCCGAACATCGCCACCACTACGACGAGAAAATTGCTTGGCTGCCGCGCTGCTATCAACCCTCCGACGGCGCCCGTCGCATCGCCGATGCGGGCACCCGCGCCGCACACGGTTTGCCCGCGCACGGTTTCGTCTACGCCTGCTTCAACGCCAACTGGAAGATCACCGCAGAACGTTTCGCGCTGTGGCTGCGCCTGCTCGCCACCGTGCCTGACAGCGTGCTGTGGCTGCTGGACGAACGACCGGATGCCGGCGTCGTCGCACGCCTGCGCGGCATCGCCCAGCGCGAGGGCATCGATCCGCAGCGCCTGATCTTTGCGCCGAAAACCCACCACCCCGACTACCTCGCGCACTATCGACACGCGGATCTGTTTCTCGACACCCACCCCTACAACGCGCACACCACCGCCTCGGACGCGCTCTACGCCGGTTGCCCCGTACTGACCTGTCCGGGCGACACCTTCGCCTCGCGCGTGGCGGCGAGCCTCAATCATCAGATCGGTCTGGATGCGCTCACCGTCGCCGATGAGGAAAGCTACTTCGCCATCGCCTGCGAACTCGCCATGCAACCGCAGCGTCTGGATGCCTTGCGCGCGCACCTGCGCGACCCGGCCATGCGTGCGCGTCTGTTCGACTCGCAGGCCTACGCGAACGACTTCGCCGCCCTTCTGGAGCGCGTCGCCGCGCGCGCGCGCACGGGCCAGCCACCCGACGACGTTTCGCTGTAGCATCGCAAACCATCATGACCGCCGCCAAAGAATTCCAGCCGCTCAACCTCTGCGTGTTGACCGTCTCCGATACGCGCACGCTCGCAAACGATACCTCCGGCGATTATCTCTGCGCCGCACTGGGCGAAGCCGGTCATCGTCTGCACGCCCGCTCGCTCTGCCGCGACGACAAGTACCGCATGCGGGCGATCGTCTCGCACTGGATCGCCGAAGCCGATGTGCATGGCATCCTCGTCACCGGCGGCACCGGCTTTACCGGTCGAGATTCGACGCCCGAAGCGCTGCGCCCGCTGCTCGACAAGGAGATGCCGGGTTTCGGCGAGATGTTTCGCGTGCTCTCGTTCGAGGAGATCGGCACCGCGACCTTGCAATCGCGCGCTTTCGCCGGCCTCGCCAACGACAAGTTCGTGTTCTGCCTGCCGGGCTCCACCTCGGCCTGCAGAACGGCGTGGGAAAAACTGATCCGCACGCAACTCGATGCACGCACGGCGCCGTGCAATCTTGCCGGCCTGCGTCCACGCCTGCGCGAGGCATGAATACGTAACGCCGCCTCGCGCCAGATCGCCATTTCCACTGATCGCCCCCTGCGGCTGCTTGTCCGGAACCTGCGATGAAGAAGAAAAAGTACGAGCACCACCTCAAGCAACTCGCCGTCGAACTGGTCGAGCTTCAACGCTGGCTGATCCACACCGGCAAGCGCGTGATCGTGCTGTTCGAGGGCCGCGACGCCGCCGGCAAGGGCGGTGCGATCAAGGCCATCAGCGAATACCTCGACACGCGCCACTACCGCATCGTCGCGCTGTCGAAACCGAACGAACGCGAACGCAGCCAGTGGTACTACCAGCGCTACGTCGAGCACCTGCCCGCTGCCGGCGAGATCGTGCTGTTCGATCGCAGTTGGTACAACCGCGCCGGTGTGGAGAAGGTCATGAACTTTTGCACGAAGGAAGAGTACCGACGCTTCCTCGCCGAGTGCCCGGTATTCGAACGCGGCCTCGTCGACGACGGAATCCTGTTGTTCAAGTACTGGCTCGCAGTGGATCAAACCGAGCAGGAAGCGCGTTTCGCCGAGCGCGCGGGAAATCCGCTAAAGCGTTTCAAGATTTCGCCGGTCGACATCGCCGCGCGCAACAAGTACCGCGAGTACGGCGCGGCGCGCGACGCGATGATCGCAGCGACGAGCACCGACTATGCGCCATGGCACGTGGTCGACTTCAACGACCAGCCGCGCGGACGGCTCAATCTGATCCGCGATCTGCTCGACCGATTGCCCGACCGCAAGCTCGCGGTCAAACCACTCAAGCTGCCCAGGCTCAAGGGCGATCCTGGCGTCGAAGAGTTGGCCGATCGGTCACGCTGGATCAAGAACGTGTACTGAACTCCGCCGTCGCGCAGTCGCGAGCGCGGTCAGCAGCCTGACGACACGCCCCCGAGCCGCTCGGGGAATGGCCGTCCATACGCCCAAATGGTTGCATTTCATTTACACTTCCGCCGCAACACACGATGGGAGTCCTGCAGGCCGCCGTTGCCGTGAATTCACGGCGCTCGCGAGCCCGCGCGCTGACAAGCCAAGGCATCGACCGGGCGCGGCGAATGGGATGGGGACGATTCCGTTCGCTGCATTTTCGCCCATTCAATCTGGAGATCCGACCATGCCTACACCCCGCCTCGCGCGCGCGCCGCGCCGCTACACCTTGAGCCTCGCCATCGCCTGCGCGCTCGTTGGCAATGCCGTCGTCGCCGCCGACGCCGCGCCGGCCGACGACACCAACGCGCCCAAGCAGCTCAACGACATCACCGTCACCGCCGAAAAGCGCAGCGAAAATATTCAGAAAGTACCCGAGTCGATCACCGCGATCGACAGCGACAAACTCGACGTACTCAAGTCGGGTGGCGACGACGTACGCTTTCTTTCCGCGCGCGTGCCGAGCCTGTTGATCGAGTCCTCGTTCGGGCGCACATTCCCGCGCTTCTACATCCGCGGCCTTGGCAACACCGATTTCGACTTGAATGCTTCGCAACCGGTGTCGTTCGTCTATGACGACGTCGTACTCGAGAACCCGATCTTGAAGGGCTTCCCGATCTTCGACATCGACCAGGTCGAAGTGCTGCGCGGCCCGCAAGGCACGCTGTTCGGGCGCAACACGCCGGCCGGCGTGGTCAAGCTCGACTCGAAAAAGCCGACCCAGGAGCCGGATGGCTATGTCGACGTCAGCTACGGGCGCTACGGCAATGCCAACGTCGAAGCCGCATTCGGCGCCGGCATCAACCCCGACTGGGCGTTCCGCGTCTCCTTCCTCGACCAGCATCGCGACGACTGGGTGAAGAACACCGCGCCCGGCAAGAGCAACGAGCTCGGCGGTTACAACACGCAGGCGCTGCGTTTGCAGCTCGAATACAAGCCGTCCGACACGTTCAGCGCGCTGCTCAACGTGCATGGCATGAACATCAACGGCTCGGCGATCCTGTTTCGCGCCAACATCATCCAGCCTGACACGAACGATTTCGTCCCGGGCTGGAGACGCGATGAAATTTCCATCGACGGCAACAATTTCCAGAGTGTCACTTCCAACGGCGCCAACCTTCATCTGACCTGGGATTTCGAGACCATGCAGCTGGCTTCGATCACCAGCATCGATCAGGTCAAGACGCTCAGCCACGGCGACATCGACGGCGGCTACGGCGCCTCCTACGCACCGGGCGGCGTGATGGGCCCCGGCTTCATCCCGTTCGCGTCGGAATCGGCCGACGGCCTGCCGTTCCACCGCCAGATCACGCAGGAAGTGCGTCTGGCCTCGAAGAATTCCTCACCGCTGGACTGGATTCTCGGCGCGTACTACTTCAACGAGAACATCACCGTCGACAGCTTCGACTACGAAACCATCTTCAGCCACGGCGCGCAGGATGGCTACGCGCAACAGAAGCAGAAGGATACGAGCGCGGCCCTGTTCGGCTCGCTCGGCTACCAGGTCAACGACGCATTCAAGATCAAGGCCGGCCTGCGCTATTCGCACGACGACAAGAACTGGACCACGACACGCTACGTCTCGCCGATCGGCGCCGGCCCGCTCGGGCCGCTGTTCGAGCACCCGACCTACTCGCATACCACCGGCGATCTGTCGGCCACCTACAGCCTCGGCCCGAACACGACGCTGTACGCACGCGCGGCGACCGGCTATCGCGCGCCGAGCATCCAGGGCCGCCTGCTGTTCGGCGACACGCCATCGGTGGCCAAGGCCGAGACGATCACCTCGAGCGAAGCCGGCATCAAGTCCGATCTGTTCGACCATCGTGCCACGATCAGCGCCGACGTCTACACCTACGAGATCAAGAACCAGCAGCTCACGGCAGTCGGCGGCACGACCAACTTCGCCCGCCTCGTCAACGCCAAAAAGACCGAAGGCCGCGGGGTCGAGTTCGACGCACGCGCTTACGTCACCGACAACCTGATGGTCACCGCGGGCGGTAGTTACAATTACACCAAGATCAAGGATCCGAGCCTCTACATCACGCCCTGCGCAGCATGCACGGTGCTCGATCCGGAGATCGTCGTAGGCGGCGTCACCCTCGCCTCGATCAATGGCAATCCACTGCCGCAAGCGCCAAAGTGGATCGGCAACGTCACCGCGCGCTACGCGATTCCGTTCAAGGCCGGCGAGCTGTTCGCGTACACCGACTGGGCCTACCGCAGCCAGGTGTCGTACTTCCTCTACCAGTCGGTCGAGTTCACCGGCAAGGCCTGGGTCGAAGGCGGTTTGCGCATGGGCTACGCCTGGCACGACAACAAGCGCGAAGTGTCGTTCTATGGACGCAACATCCTCGACAAGAAGTCGATCACCGGCGGCATCGACTTCAACAACCTGACTGGCTACGTCAACGAGCCGCGCATCTGGGGCGTGCAATTCCGCGGCGAGTTGTGAGCCGCACGCGAAGCGCCTGAAAAACACGAGGATTGCGAGGCCGTCGCCTCGCAATCCTCGTGCCGCAAGTATTCGACGACACGGCGCCGAACGCCGAGGGCCGCATCTGCCGACAAGGCGATCCCGGCCCGATTCCCGCCGCGACAGTCGCCTGTTGCGCAAATGCCGGGTACGATAGCCCGTCACGAAACGAGGGAGGGGTTATGGGTCTCATTCAAGCAGCGGCGGGGGCGATTGGCGGTACGTTGGCCGATCAGTGGAAGGATTTCTACACGATTCCGGACGGCCTGCCGTCAACGGCGGCATTGTTCGCAGCGGTGCCGCACGGCACCAATGCCGGTCGCGGCGCGAACACCAAAGGCTCCTCCAACATCATCACCAATGGCTCGAAAATCGTCGTTCCCGAAGGTTACGGTCTGTTGTTGTTTCAGGACGGTGCGATCACCGCGCTGGCGGCCCAGGCGGGCGCGTACGAGTGGCACTCGGACGACATCAACTCGCAGTCGATCTTCAGCGGCAGCGGCCTCGTCGAGGCGTTGATCAAGCAGAGCTGGGAGCGCTTCAAATTCGGCGGCCAGCCCGGCTCGCAACAGGCGGCGTTTTTCGTGTCGCTCAAGGAGCTGCCGGACAACCGCTTCGGCACGCAATCCGAAATCTACTGGGACGACGGTTTTCTCAACACCCAGGTTGGCGCAATCACGCGCGGTTCGTACACGATGAAGATCATCGATCCGATTTTGTTCGTGAAGAACTTCGTGCCGGCAACGTATCTGCAACCGGGCCAGGTGTTCGACTTCACCGACATGGACAACGCGGCCGCGAGCCAGTTGTTCAACGAAGTCGTCGGCTCGCTCGCGCCCGCGTTCAGCGCGTATACGAACGATCCGTCCAAAGGCAATCGCATCACCAAGATCCAGCAGGATTCGGTTGGCTTCGCCAAAAGCCTGTCCGATGCGGTGGAGCAGGCGTATCAGTGGAAATCCGATCGCGGCCTGGCCATCGTCAAGACGGCGATCATCTCGATCGAGTACGACGCCAACACGCGCGAGTTGCTGAAAACCGTGCAGCGCGCGGATGCGCTGTCGGGCGCGCGCGGCAATTCCAACTTGCAGGCGAGCGTGGCCGCGGGCATGCAGGCTGCGGGCGAGCACGGCGGCGCCGCCGGCATGATGGGCATCGGCATGGCCTCGGGCATGATGGGCGGGATGGGCGGCTTGCAGCAACCGGTCGCGCCCCCGGCGCCTGCCGCGGACGACCCCATCGCCAAGTTGAAGAAGGCCAAAGAAATGCTCGACGCGGGCTTGATCACGCAGTCCGACTACGACGCGCTCAAAGCCAAAGCGCTCGGGCTGTAGGCGGCGACGCTCTGCGCGATCATGACCAACGCCACGCCGCCCGTTCCGCCCTACATCGGCCCCGGTTCGCCGCAGGATGTGCCGCCCGTGCCCGGGCAGTCGCCGATCGATCCGGCGACGCTGCCGGGCGCGATCCGCGATGAGATTCAGGCGCCGGATCCCGTCGCCATCGATACCGCATCCAAAGAGCTCGCCGACGGCGTCAACCGCTGCCCGAAATGCGGCTCGACCGAAGTGCGGCAAAAGCCGGGCAGCGATATGCTCATCTGCCTGTTCTGCCGCCACGAGTGGCAGAGCGAGCGCGTGGAGGAACAGTTCGGCCTTGGCGCGGACATCGACAAACTGCAAGGCACGGTGATCGCCTCCGGCGCGCGCAACATCGCCGCCGATGCGGCCAGCATGATGACCTTCAAATGCGGCGGCTGCGGCGCGGAGGTGACGGTCAACACCGCGAATGCGATGACCGCGCGCTGCCACTGGTGCCGCCATGTACTCGGCATCAACGAGCAGATCGCCAACGGCGCGGTGCCCGATGCGGTGTTGCCGTTTCACATCAAGAAAGACGACGCCGTCGCGCGCATCCGCCAGTTCGTCGACAAGCGAAGCCTGTTCGCGCTGAAGGAATTCAAGGAACAGTTCACGCCTGAAAACGTGGTTCAAGTCTACCTTCCCTACATGATCGTCGACGCCAACGCGGCGGCCGATGTCGGCGGTCAGGGCGAGATCCAGACGCGCCGCTACACGCGCGGCAGCGGCAAGGACGAGGAAACCTATTACGACGCGGATGTATACCGCGTGGAGCGGCACATCGATTTCACCGTCGACGATCTGGAGCTGGAATCCTCCGCCGCGCGCGGCAATCTCGACACGCGCGTCAATACCAACAACATCATCAACGCCATCCTGCCGTTCGATACCAAGAACGCGGTGAAGTGGAATGCGTCCTATCTCGATGGCATCACCTCCGAAAAGCGCGATCAGGATGTAGAGCAACTCAAGCCACTGCTGGATGACCACTTGCTCTCGATTGCGCGATCACAGTTGCAGGCTTCGGTAAAACGCTACGACCGCGGCGTGCGCTGGGAACACGAAGGGCTCGACGTGCATGGCACGCGCTGGGTAGCGATGTACCTGCCGGTCTGGCTGTACTCCTATCACCAGCCGGGCATGCTGCATTACATCGCGGTGAACGGCCGTACCGGCAGCACGATGGGCAGCGTGCCCGTGCAACAGTGGAAGCTGCTCACCGCGGCAATCACTGCGGGCACGTTTCTGGAAAGCATCGTTCTTTGGATCATGGGGCATTCGTCATGAGCCACGACGGCGGACTCTGGCTACTCGCGCTCGGCCCGGCCGGGGCCACGGGCCTGTATTGGTATCTGTACCGCTACTACCGCAACACCGACAAATCCTATGCGTTCGAGCGCGAGACCCACGTCGACGCCAAGCCCGTGACCGGCACGGACACCAAGGTCGATGAAATCGTCGGCACGCGCGAATCACGCATTCGCGGCGACAACGTGGCCGCGTATCGCCAGCGCGTGCCGCGTATCGGCGGCAACACGAGTTGAGCAATCGACTCCCGGCGGCGCTGCACCGTCACGGCTTGACGATGATCGCGTCGAGGTCCTTCATCTGGATCGGGCCGAGAAAAACCTTTGCGACGCTGCCGTCCGGCGCAATCAGATAGGTGTTTGGCAAGCCTTTGGGTGTGTCGAAATCCTTCGGCGGCGCCATCACATCGAGCTGCGCCACCGGATAGCTCAGCGGATGCGCTTTGAGAAAGGCCTCGATATCGGCCTTGTCGCTGTCTTCGTAAGCAAGCCCGATCGCCGCGACCTTGCCCTTGTGCGAGGTGACATAGGCGGAGATGTCCGGCAGCTCCTTGATGCACGGACTGCACCAGGTGGCCCAGAAATTGACGATGACCCATTCGCCTTTGTGTGCAGCGAGATCGAACGTTGTGCCATCGAGCGTCGTCAACTTCAACGTGGGCTTCGGCACGATCGCGGCGCCAGCAATGCCTGCCAACAGCAGTCCGGCGCTCAGAGCGGCAAGAATACGTTTCATGATGTTCCTCGACAGGGGTTTCGTCACACGTTCGACCGCGCCACAGGCGGAAAAATTTCAGCGAGCGGCACTTCCAATCGTGTGCGCAGATCGCTCGCCGCCGCGTGGAGCGTCTGCGTTGCCACGGCATCGAGCGCGATATCCCCCGCCACCGGCAGCGGCTCGCCCAGCGGAATGCGATAACCGCTCGCGGCATAGAGATCGTACAGGCTCATCGAGGTGAGATCGCGCACGAGCAGGAAATCGCCGCCCTCCCCGCGCTGGATCAAGCCTGCCCCGACCAGATCGGCGAGGTATCGCTGCGCGAGCGCATCGCCGAGGAACGGTTCGCTCCGACACAACGCATCGGCGGTCAATCCCTTGCCCGTACGCTGCGCTTGCACGAAATGCGCGAGCACGCGCACGAGCCCGCGCAACCCATCGCCGGCGGCAAGGCGGGGCGCGCCGGGGCGATAGTCGAATGCGGCCAGCGTCGAGGCGATCGACGCGCCGACGAGCACGATGATCCACGAAAAATAAATCCAAACGATGAACATCGGCAAGATCGCCAGCGCGCCGTAGACCTGGTTGTAACTTTTGCCGACGTAGAGCACGAAGCCGCGCTTGGCCAGCTCGAATGCGATCGCCGCGATCAACGCGCCAGTCGCGGCATGGCGCACGCGCACGCGCCGGTTCGGCACGAGCACGTAGATCGCGGTCAACGCGAACCACTGGATGACGAACGGCAACAGGCCGAGCAGACGCGCCTTTACCTGGAACGACTCGCCGGCCTGCGCCAGCATCGGCAGCGCCAGTACATACGAAGAAATCGCGAGCGCGCCGACCATCAAGATCGGCCCCGCCGTCAGCACCGCCCAGTACATCAGCAGGCGCGAGGCCAGCGGTCGTCCGGTCGGTACGCGCCAGATGCGGTTGAACGCGTCCTCGATGCTCATCATCAACGAAATCACGCTGAACAGCAGCACGAGAATGCCAACGGCGGTCGCCTTGCCCGCGTTCGCGGTGAACTGGGTGAAGTAGTCGCGAATCGTGTCGCCGGCCGACGGCACGAAGTTGTCGAACAGGTACTGGGTGATCTTGTCCTGCCACTCGGCGAACGCGGGAAACGCGCTCAGGATGCCGAGCACCGCCGTGATCAGCGGCACCAGCGCGAACAGCGTCGTGTACGCGAGCGCGCCCGCCGCCTGCGGGCAGCGATCTTCGAGGAAGCGCTTGAGCATGAAACGGCCGAAGCGCGTCGCCCGGCCGGGGTCGAGCGAAACACGTGAAAGCATCGCGGTCATGGCACACTAGAGAGCAGGTTTTTCCAAGGTTTCAGCCTACCCCATTTCCGCAATGCGAGTGAAGGTCGCCGCGATGAGCGAGATTCTGATCGTCTACTACAGCCGCACCGGCAACGTCGCGCAACTTGCGCGCCTCATCGCGCGCGGCGTCGAAGAAGTGCCGGGCATGCGTGCGCGTCTGCGCAGCGTGCCGCCGGTCGCCCCCATCACCGACGTCGCCGCACCGCCGGTGCCGCAGGACGGTGCGCCGTATGCCACGAACGCCGATCTGCGCGAATGCGCGGGCGTGATTCTCGGCAGCCCGACGCGCTTCGGCAACATGGCCGCGCCGCTCAAACACTTCATCGATTCGACCGGTGCGGAATGGGCCTCGGGCGCCCTGGTCGGCAAACCGGCGGCGGCGTTCACCGCCACCGGAACCCTGCACGGCGGGCAAGAAGCGACCCTGCTCACGATGCTGCTGCCCCTGCTGCATCACGGCGCGCTGATCGTCGGTCTGCCGTTCACCGAAGCCGCACTCCACACGACGCGCGGCGGCGGCACGCCCTACGGAGCCAGCCATGTTTCCGGCCCCGAGGCCGACCGCGCCATTGACGAGGAAGCCCGCGTCCTCGCGCGTGCACTCGGTCGACGCGTCGCCACCCTCGCCGCAAAGCTCGAATCATGATCGCGAAGGCTCCGCTGCGCCTTGCCGTGGGCGCGTTGATCGCCCTCCTCGCCCTGCAACCGATTTGGCACGCCTGGCTCGCGCCGCCGAAACCGGCCCTGCTCATTCCAACGCTGACGCTGGCGATCGCACCGTTGCTGTTCAGTCTGTGGATCGCCGCCCGCTCGCTGCACCGCGGCGTTCTCATCGGCGGCATGGTTTGTCTGTTCTACTTTTCCCATGGCGTGAGCGAGCTCTGGAGCGGCACGCCACCGCATTGGCCGGCCGCAGTCGAAACCGTCCTCGCCCTCATCGTCGTGCTCGCGCTCGGCTGGCATGTGCGCATCGCCAAGCGCGCCGGATGATATTCGCCGCGCGACGTGCAGGCGGGCCTACAGCACGCTCGCCGATGGCAGCAGGGCGTCTTGCTTGATCGCATCGCACACGGCGTAGGTGAAGCCCTTCTGGATCGCATAGGCGCCGACTTCGCCGGTGCGGCTCAAGGCGAGAAACCCGACCTGCAAGTCTTTCGCCGACTTCATGCGCTTGCGCACGATGCGCTGTACGGCGTAGCGGCACGCCTCCTGCGGGGAGTGGCCCTGACGCATCAATTCGACGACGAGAAAACTGCCCGCAGTGCGGATGACTTCTTCGCCGACGCCGGTCGAGGTCGCAGCGCCGACTTCGTTGTCGACATACAAACCGGCGCCGATGATCGGGCTGTCGCCGACGCGGCCGTGCCGTTTCCACGCCATGCCGCTGGTGGTGCAAGCGCCGGCGAGGCGCCCTTGTGCGTCGACCGCGAGCAAGCCGAGTGTGTCGTGGTTGTTCGCATCGCCGGGCTTGTTTTTGCCGTAGGTCTGGTTCTCG